>Ga0316628_100000012_pt1 | contig 179063 bp, 142 predicted proteins | sample OWC_Aug_M2_C1_D5_FD_207648 | JGI IMG/M metagenome (GOLD analysis project Ga0316628, IMG submission 207648) | Wetland soil microbial communities from Old Woman Creek delta, Ohio, United States - OWC_Aug_M2_C1_D5_C | ecosystem: Environmental > Terrestrial > Soil > Wetlands | place: USA: Ohio...
GCCCGAGGCCGAGATCGAAATAAACCCCGCCGACAGGCGCGGGCAGATTCACAAGGGGGAAGGGGAACACATCAGCCGGCTTCATGGCGAACTTGGACAGCGCCATCCCGCCCTTGATGCCGACGCCGGCTTCGAGCGTCTGGGGAACGAGAACGGCCACGCACAGGACGGCCAGAGCCGCGAACAACGTCTTCTTCATGATCGTCTCCTTTACTCGCGCGATTCCCCCAGTCTAGGCCATTGGCGCGGGCCGTCAATCATCGTTTCGGGGGTTATCGGGGGTGACATTCGGCCCGTCTCCATCACCCCCCTGAGGCGAAGGGACGGTTGACCGTCCAGGGGCGGCATGCTATAAGCCGGGGGAGGGACCTCATGAGCGGACAGGCGACGCGCGAGGGGAGAGGCTAGCATGGATCTGCCCGTCCTTCCCGATCTCGTCATCGTCCTGGCCGCCTCGATCCTCATCATCTATGTGTCCCACAAGCTCCGACTGCCATCGGTCGTCGGCTTCCTCCTGACCGGCGTCCTGATCGGGCCCGGCGGGCTGTCGCTCGTTCACGACGTGGCCACCGTCCAGACCCTGGCTGAGATCGGCGTGGTCATGCTGCTCTTCACCATCGGCCTCGAGTTCGAGCCGGTCCGGCTGCGGCGGATCCGCCGAAGCTTCCTGGCCGGCGGGAGCCTACAGGTCCTGGTGACGACGGCGGCCTGCGTCATGCTTCTCACCGGTTTCCTGCGCCTGGGCTTCCGGGAGGCCCTCTTTTATGGTTTCCTCGTCTCGCTCAGCAGCACTGCCGTCGTGCTCAAGATCCTGGCCGACCGCGGCGAGACGGATTCGCCGCAGGGCCGGATCTCGCTCGGCATCCTCATCTTCCAGGACCTGGCCATCGTGCCCATGCTGGCCCTGGTCCCGGTTCTGGCCAAGTCCGGCGGCGTGTCGGCCGGGGCGGTGGCGCTGCGCCTCGCGATCAGCGCGGCGGCCGTGGCCGGCGTTTTCGTCCTGGCCCGCTTCCTCCTGCCGTTCGTGCTCAACGCCGTCGTGCGGATGCGCATCCGCGAGGTCTTTCTCATCGCCACGCTGTTCCTCTGCCTCGGCCTCGCCCTGCTGACCTCGGCCCTCGGGCTGTCGCTCGCGCTGGGCGCCTTCCTGGCCGGCGTCCTGCTGGCCGAATCCGACTACAGCCACCAGGTCGTGTCGGACATCCTGCCGTTCCGGGACGTGTTCAACAGCCTCTTCTTCATCGCCGTCGGCATGCTGCTCGACGCCGGGACCGTTTGGCGATTCTGGCCCGCGATCCTCGCGCTGGTGGCCGCCGTGCTCCTGGTCAAGTCCCTGTCGGTCGTCCTGACCGTCGGCCTGCTCGGTTTCGGCCCCCGGGTTTCCGCCCTGACGGGATTGGCCCTGGCCCAGATCGGGGAGTTCTCGTTCGTCCTGGCCGGCGTCGGACGGGCCAACGGCTTCCTCCCCGGCGACTTTTTCCAGGCCTTTATCGCCTCGTCCATCCTGACCATCCTGGCCACGCCTTTCCTGATCAAGGCCTCGCCCGGCCTGGCCGAGATCGGCGCCCGGCGGCTGCCCTGGAAGGAACGGGCCGCCGAAGAGGCCGAGCGGGCCCGCGCCCGCCTCGAGGGCCACACCATCATCGCCGGCTACGGCCTCAACGGGAAGAACCTGGCCCACGTCCTCAAGGAGGCGGGCATCCCGTACGTCATCCTGGAGCTCAATCCCGTCACCGTCCGCGACGCGGCGGCCGAGGGCGAGCCGATCATCTACGGGGACGTCTCGAGACCGACCATCCTCAAGGAGGCCGGCATCGAGCGGGCCAAGGCCATCGTCTTCGCCATCTCCGACCCGCTGGTCAGCCGTCGCGGCGTCCGGGCGGCCAAAGGGCTCAATCCCGACGTGTTCGTCCTCGTCCGGGCGCGCTACGCCGCGGAGACGGACGACCTGCTGCGGGCCGGGGCCGACGACGTCATCCCCGAGGAGTTCGAGACCTCGATCGAGATCTTCAGCCGCGTCCTCGAGAAGTACCACATCCCCCGCAACGTCGTCGACGCCGAGGTCAAGGTCCTCCGCGGCGAATGCTACGGCATGCTTCGCGGCGCCTGCAGCGCCATCCGGCCGGTGGCCGAGCGGATCGCCGACCTGCTCGCGGCCGGGACGGCCGAGACCTATTTCATCAGCCGCGGCGCCTGGCCGGCCCGCAAGACGCTCGGCGACCTCGACCTGCGCGGCCGGACCGGGGCGACGGTCCTGGCCGTCGTCCGCGGCGCGGACTCGTTCACCAGCCCGGGAGCGGACTTCCGGATCGAGGAGCAGGACACGCTCGTCCTCGTGGCCAGCCATCGCGACGTCGACCGGGCCTTCGCCTATCTCGCCACGGGCGAGACGGGGGGCCCGGGGGAGACATCCAAGGGGCCCGAGGGATGACCCTCGCGGCAAGGCCGCTCTGGCCCTCGATCCTGCTCGTCGGGCCGACCGGCTCCGGCAAGACGCCGCTCGGCGAAGAGATGGAGAGGCGCGGATTCATGGGCCGGCGCTGCGTCCATTTCGACTTCGGGAGGAACCTCAGGGCCGCTTCCGAGGGGGGAGGAGAGTACGGGCTCACCGGGCCCGAGCTCGAGCGCGTCCGGGCCTCTCTCCGCTCGGGCGCGCTGTTCGAGGACAGGGACCTGCCGATGATCATCAAGGTCCTTAGGACGTTCGTGGAAAGCCGAGGTCTCGCGCCCGACGCGCTTCTTGTCCTCAATGGGCTGCCCCGCCACCGGAGCCAGGCCGAGGCCCTGTCGTCCGTCCTGGCCGTCGAGAGGGTCGTCGCGCTCGTGGCGGACGCGGACGTCATCCGCGAGCGGATCCGCCTCGACACCGGGAAGGACAGGGCCGGCCGGGCCGACGACGATCTGCGGGCGATCGCCGGACGCCTGGAGATCTTCAGGGAAAGGACGGAGCCGCTCATCGGGCTCTACCGCGGGCGCGGCGTTCCGGTCACGGCGCTCCGCGTCTCCGCGACCATGACCGCGGCCGAGGCGCTCGACGGGATCGAGCGGGCCATCGCCGCCGAAAAAAGCCAGGGGGTCTGAGTTGAGGGTCGCCGTCCTGTCCGACATCCACGGCAATTCCTGGGCCCTCGAAAGGGTCCTGCGGGACGTCGAAAAGCGAAAGGTCGACCGCCTCGTGGACCTGGGCGACAGCCTCTACGGTCCCCTGGACCCACGGGGAACGTTCCGCCTGATCCGCTCGAGCGGCCTCACCAGCCTGGCCGGGAACGAGGACCGGCTCATCGTCGAGCGCGGGCGCGTCACCCCGACCTTGCGGTTCGTCCGTGAGGACCTGGACGAAGAGGCGGCGGCCTGGCTCCGGGCCCTGCCGAGAACGAGGGTCCTGGACGGCCTCGTCTTCATGTGCCATGGAACGCCCCGCTCGGACACGACCTACCTCCTGGAACGGGTTCATGATGGCGGCCTTTCGGTCAAAACGCCCGGGCTCATCGAAGCGCTCCTTCGGGACGTCGGTCCGCGCCTCGTCTTTTGCGGCCACAGCCATGTTCCGCGCCTGGTCGGGACCCCCCGCAGGCTGGTCTTGAATCCCGGCAGCGTCGGCTGTCCCGCCTACGATGACGACCGGCCCTCCTACCACAGGGTCGAGAACCATTCCGGGCTCGCCCATTACGCGGTCGTCGAGATCGACGGCGGCGCGGCCGCCGTGGAGCGGATCGCGCTTGCCTATGAGTGCGCCGCCGCGGCCGAGCGGGCGGCGAGGAATGGCCGGCCGGACTGGGCCCATTGGCTGGTGACGGGACGGGTGAGCCGAGCGGGGTTCGGACCCCGGTCCGCTTGACAGGACGGCGGCGCCCCAATACAGTCATATCCCGAGGCCCGCATCCCGGCGAGACGGAAAAGGAGAAGATTTTGCGAAGACAACCTTTCCCCAAGAAGATCGGCCGCTGGCTCGTCCTTTCGTTCGTCGTCCTCGGCGTCGCCGCCTACGTCGGGGCCCAGAGGCCCGATGAAGCGGCCGGCCGCGCAGCCGGCGCCTGGGCCGCGGAGCCCGAAAGCTGCACCTCGATCCAGGTCGGCCGCCTGGCCACCGTCGACGGTTCAGTCATCGCCTGCCACACCTGCGACGGCCCGTACCGGCAATGGCTGACCGTCGTGCCCCACCAAAAATGGCCCGAGAAGTCGACGACCAAGATCTACTCCGGGAAGATGCACACAGAGACTCCGACCGACCTCCGCGGCATGGTCCAGACCGGCGAGGTCCCCCAGGTCGCCGAGACCTACCGCTTCCTTAATACCGCCTATCCCGCCCTCAACGAGGCCGGCCTGGCCATCGGCGAGACGACGATCGGCGGCCGCCGTGAGCTCGTCAACAACGAGGGCATGTTCATGATCGAGGAGCTCGAGCGGCTCGCCCTCGAGCGCTGCAAGACGGCCCGCGAGGCCATCAAGCTCATCGGGGCCCTGGTCAAGGACTACGGCTACGGCGACGACGGCGAGTGCATCACCATCGCCGACGGCAAGGAGGTCTGGCAGCTCGAGATCATGGGCGCCGGGCCGCTCGAGAAGGGCGCCGTCTGGGCCGCGGTGCGAATCCCCGACGACCAGGTCGGCATCTCGGCCAACATCCCGCGCATCCCCGAGATCGACCTCAAGAACCCGGACCGCTACATGGCCTCCGAGAACGTCTTCCAGGTGGCCCAGGACATGGGCTGGTGGGACCCGAAGAGCGGCAAGCCGTTCAAGTTCTGGGAGGCCTACGGCAGCGGCCGGGGCAAGCCCTTCTCGACCCGCGAGTTCTTCGTCTTCAACACGTTCGCGCCCTCGCTCAAGCTGAGCCTGGACATGGCCGAGCTGCCCTTCTCGGTCAAGCCCGACAAGAAGGTCTCGGTCCGCGACATTCTGGCCATCTACCGCAATCCCTACGGGGGGACCGACCTCGATATGACGAAGGACCTGCCCCTGGTCCCGAGGCTCGTCCGCCGCAGGCCCGGAGAGGCCCGTCCGGTGGAGCCCCAGGCGCCGGAGATGGTCCCGAACGGCATCGTCAGCGCCTGGATGCCACGGGACATCATGAGTCTCGTCAACGCCATCAAGCCCGGCACGATCAGGCCGCAGCGGACGATCCCCATCTCGGGTTGCGCCTATGCGACCGTCCTCCAGATCAGAGGCTGGCTGCCGCCGGCCGTCGGCGCCATCTGCTGGTTCAGCTTCGATAACCCGGCCATGAGCGCCCGCATCCCCATCTTCGCCGGGACGACGGAGCTGCCGCCGAGTTTCGAGATCTGCGCCCAGCACAGCTTCCGCATGGACTCCGCGGCCTGGGCCTTCCGTCGGGCCAACCGCCTGGCCACACTGAAGTGGGGGATGACCCGGGCGACCATCGAGAAGACGATCGCCGAGTTCGAGGACAAGGCTTTTGCCGACCTGCCCGGCCTCGAGAAGAAGGTCCAGGAGATCCTGGCCAGCAAGGCCCCGGACAAGGAGCCCTTCACGGTCGAGAGCTACCTGACCAAGTACACGAACGACATGGCCCGGGCGGCCGTCCAAAAGTACCAGGAGCTCGGCGACAAGTTCTGGATGCTCATCGCCATGTCCCTCTAGGACTAGAGCGCGTACTTGTAGAGCTTGAGTCCGGCCGGCAGCTTGGCCTTTTCCTTGTAGATGTCCCAGTAATAGGCCTTGGCCTCGGCCAGCTTGGCATAGAGCGGGTGGCTCGTGTCGGGGACGTGGATGGCCGCGACGGCGTTCGTCTCGTCGACGCAGACGAGCTTCTGGCAGCGGTTCATGATGCCGGCCGTGCCGATGCTGGCGGCGACGACGAGGTCCCGCTCCTTGACGCGCCGGAGGAGCTCGCCGTACGCGACGTGCCGCTCCTCGACCCTGACGCCCATCTCCCGCAGGATGGCCACCATGCCCTGGATCGTGACCGAGGGCAGGATGAGCTCGCTCTCGGGGATCTTGATGATCGTCCCGTCGCGGAGGCCGAACAGGCAGCATGACGAGTCCCATTCGGTGACGCGGCGCTCGGCCAGGGGCAGGTGGGTCCGGTCGTCGAGGAACAGGGCCGCCGCCGCCCCGGGGTCGACGTCCTTGGCCGCCTCGAGGGCCTTGAGGCTGACGAGGTAGTTGATGCCGAGCTTGAGCCAGCCCGTCTTGTTCAGGGCCACGGCCCTGACGAGATGCGGGATGACGACGCCGGTGTAGGGCTCGCCGAGGTAATTGTCGTAGCTGCAGAAAATGGCCCGGACCGCCGGCTGGCCGGGGAACGTGACCCCCATCGATTGCTCTTCGTCGACGGTGAACGGCCGCAGATACCCCTGGAGCCCCTTCTCGGCCATCTCGCCGAGGAAGGCCCGGATCGCCGGGTCGTGGAAATATTGACGGGTGATGAGGCCTTCGAGCTCCTCGACCGAGGGGATGATCTCGGCCTGGGCCCGGCTGAGGTTGTAGGCCATGCCCCGGCGGAGGCGCTCGAGGTTCTTGTGCCAGTTCAGGAAGTTGACCTCGAGCCCGCCGGCCGCGCCCTTCTTGCAGAAGAAGCGAATGCCCTCGAAGCAGAGGAAGGTCGCGTAGAACGTCGATCGGGAGACGGCGAAGACCTTGGAGTCGGGCTCGAGGAGCTCGAATTGCTTCGCGGGAAGAAGATAGCGCATCTGGCGCGGGGCCCATTTCACGCCTTCGAACTTGGCCATGGGGTGTCCTCCTTGTCGCTCGTCGGTGCCGCTACTTGACGACCGGCTTGAGATGCTCGGTGAAGTACTCCAGCCGGGAGGCCGGATAGCGGGCCACGGCGATGCCGTGCTGCTGCTCGGGATAGATCATGAGATCGAACCTCTTGTTCTCTTTGAGCAAGGCCTGCACGAGCTCGATCGTGTTGCAGGGGTGGACGTTGTCGTCGACCGCGCCGTGGTGGATGAAGAGCTTGCCCTTGAGGTTCTTGGCGTAGGTCAGGCACGATCCCTTCTCGTAACCGTCGGGGTTGTCCTGGGGCCGGCGCATGAAGCGCTCGGTATAGATCGAATCGTAATTGTGCCAGTCGGTGACCGGGGCCCCGGCGACGCCGACCTGGAAGACGTCGGGATACCTGAGCAGGGCCATGCAGGTGAAATAGCCCCCGTACGAATGGCCCGTCACGCCGACCCGGGTCGTGTCGACGTAAGGCCTCTGTCCGAGGGCCTTGATGAAGGCCGCGTGGTCGTCGATCTCGATCTGGCCGAGCTTCATGTAGTGAAGGTTCTGGAAGGCCTTGCCGCGGCCGGAGCCGCCGCGGAAATCGCAGACCGCGACGAGGAACCCCAGCTGGGCCAGGGCCTGGCTCCCGTCGACCATCTTGTACGAATTCGTGACGCCTTTGGTGCCGGGCCCGCCGTAGACCGAGAGGATAAGAGGGTACTTGTCGGCCGGATCGAAGTGGGCCGGAAAGTAGAGCAGGCCGTCGAGGTCGTACTGCCCGTCGGCGGACTTGAACACCAGGCGCTCCGGCTTGATCAGCTTGAGGTCCTTGAGATCCTGGCTGAGCGCGCCCGGGTTGAGGACCCGGATCTCCTTGCCGTCGGCCCGGTAAAGGGTCGACTTGGTCGGCTGGTCATAGTTGGAGAAGGCGTCAGTGTAATACTCGAAGGTCGGGGACAGGCTGACGCTGTGCGAGCCCGGCTCTTTGGTCAGGCGGGCGAAACCCGTCCCGTCGAGCTTGACCTTGTAGAAATGGCTCTCCGAGCCGTTGGCCTCGGTGCCGGCGAAATAGACGACCCCCTTGGCCTCGTCGACGTCGCGGATGGACTGGACCGGGAGCTTGGCGTCGGTCAGCTGCCGGAGGAGCCTGCCTGTCGCCAGCTCGTAGAGGTAGATCTCGCGCCAGCCGCTCCGCTCAGAGGTCCAGAGGAAGCGGCGGTTGTCCTTCAGGAAGACGACGGCGGCCGGCTCGACATAGCACGGGTCCGTGTCGGTCAGAAAGAGCCGTGTCTTGCCTGTGTCGGGATCTGCGGCGAAGAGCTCGACCTTGTTCTGGAAACGGTTGAGGCGGAAGTAGGTGAACTCCTTGCCGTCATTGGTCCATTGGCCCTGATAGAGGTAGACGTCGAGGTCGTCGCCCGTCTCGACCCGGACCAGCTTCTTCGTGGCGATGTCGGCGATGAAGATGCGGACGATCGGGTTGTTCGCCCCCGGCACGGGATAGCCCTGGAGCTCATAGCGCGGCATGGAGGCGACGTCGTGGACGATGGGGTACTTGGCCACGGGGCTCTGGTCCCACTGCAGAAAGGCGATCTTCGTCGAGTCCGGCGACCACCAGAAACCCTCGTTCTGGTCGAGCTCCTCGGGATAGACCCAGTCCGGATAGCCGTTGCGCAGGTCCTCGGTGCCGTCGGTGGTCAGGGCCGTCTCGGCGCCGTCCATGTCCTTGATAAAGAGGTCGTAGTCGCGGGTGAAGGCCCGGTACTTGAGATCGGGGGAGAGGACGTCGCCGCCGTAGCCCCTGCCGCGGACGCCCGCGAGCGTCTTCTCCGGCTCGAAGAAGATGAGCTTGGAGGTGGCGAGATCGTAGATGAAGGACTTGTTGAAGCCCTGGAACTGGATCTTCTTGCCGCCGTCGAGGTACTGGAAGCGGTTGAAGAAGGGCTTGACCTCCTGCCGGCCGGTCTTGGCGTTGACCGCGGCCAGGATCTTGGCGTCGTCGAAGAGGGGCGTCTTCTCGCCCGTCAGGATATCGGTCCTCTTGAACGTGCCGTCCTCGAAGGCATACGTGGCCTTGCCGTCGGGCGTCCAGAGCACGCCTCCGAAGCCCCGGCCCATGCCGCCCATCATTCTCCGGCCCTCGTTCATGAGCTTGTCGTAGAGGGCCTTGCCGACGAGGGGCTGCTGGGGCTTGGCCGGCGGCTGCTTCTGCGGCGGCTGTTGGGCCTGGGCCAGGGCCTGGCCGAAGACGAGAGCGACGAGCATGAGGCTCAGGAAGAGGACGATCGACCTTGCGTTCCTTCTCACGAGGCTTCTCCTTCTTGACGGTTATCGTTGGACGGAGCGTCCGCGCGGCGGACGGAGATGATCTTGACGGGTGGCGCGAGCTGCTGGGCCCGGGCCGGCAGGGCCTGGATGGCCCTGACGACGTCCATGCCGCGAACGACCCGGCCGAAGGCGGCGAAGCCCTGGCCGTCGGGATTGCGCCGCCCGCCGAAGTCGAGCTCGGGCTGGTCGTTGATGCAGATGAAAAAGCTCGAGGCGGCCGTTCCCGGCTTGTCGCGGGCCATGGAGATCGCTCCGTCGACATGCCTCAGCCCGGTCCGAGCCGTCGTCTCGTGTGCGATGGGCGGGAATTCCTTCCCGGCCGGGAGCTGGCCGCCCTGGATGACCTCGATGCGGACGAGGTCGTTCGGCTGGTTGGCTAAGGTCACGGTCCGGTGAAAAGTCGAGCCGTCATAGAGGCCGGCGTCGACGTAGCGGAGGAAGTTCGCGGCGGTCACAGGCGCCCGGACGAGGTCGATCTCGACTTCGATGTCGCCCTTCTCGGTCCGGATCACGACGCGGGGATTGCCGGCCGCGGCCGAGCCCGCCGCGGAGAACGCGAACAGGATCAGGATCGCGAGACAGGCGAGCGTCGGACGCATGCTCAAGGGGCCGGCTTTCTCCAGAGGCGATCTATTTTAGGTCTTCCGCCTTGTTTCATCAACCTTTTTCGAGCCCAGGCAGGGCGGCAAGGAAACGGTCGACCGTCGCGCGGTTGTCGTAGTGGGCGAAGCTCGCCCGGGCGATGCCTTCCGGCCGGCCGAGGTGGCGGACGACCGCCGCCGAATAGTGATTGCCGTCGGCGATCTGGATCCCGGACCTCTTCCAGAGCCGGCTCTTGATCTCCGTGGCCGTGAGGCCGGCGAGGTCGAAGGCGAAGGTCGGGACCCTCTCGCCGGCCCGGGCCGGGTCGTCGAGGCCGAAGAGCCGGAAGCCGGGAAGGCGGGCCTCGCTGAGACCCTCGAGCACGCCGCGCGCCAGCTTCCGCTCGTAGTCCGCGATAGCGTCCATGACGAAGAGGAATTTCGCGGCCCGGTCGGGCCAAGGCGAGGCCGGGCGGGGCAGGAGGTCGGCCAGCCAGAGCAGGTACTCCAGGGCCGCTCCGAGGGCGGCGACCGAGGCGTTGTTGACCATGCCCATCTCGAACTTGCCCGGCAGGACGTCCTTGTTCGTCTCGACGCGATAAGGCCGGAGCCGCTCGAGGACCTCCTCCCGTCCCCAGAGGACGCCCAGCATCGGGCCGAACACCTTGTAGCCGGAGAAGACGAGAAGGTCGACCCCGCTCCTCTCGACGTCGAGGGGGCCGTGCGGGGCGTGATGGACGGCGTCGACGACGATGAGACAGCCGGGACACTTTTCGTGGACCGCGGCGGCGAGATCCTTCAGGGGGACGAGCGAGCCGTTTCCGTTCGAAGCCGCGGTCGCGGCGAGAAGCCCCGTCCTCCCGTCGACGAGCGACAGAAGATGGGAGACGTCGAGCGTGCCCTCGGCCGTCAGCCGGGTCCTGCGGACCTCGAGACCGAAGCCCTCGCCCCAGACGGTCTCCCAGGGAGAGATGTTGGCCATGTGGTCGAGGTCGGTGACGACGAGGTTGGCCTTCGGCGAGAGGACGCCGCGGAGGCTGAAGGCCAGATCGAAGAGGGCCGCCGTGGCCGAGAGATGGAAGCTGATCTCCCGGCCCGAGCAGGCATGGAGGAAGTCGGCGGCGAGGTCACGGACCCGGGCCTGGAGGGCGGCCGTCTCGGCTTCGCCGGCGACGACCGTCCCCGGCATAGGATTGAGACGGCCTTGGGCCTCGAAGGACGCCTTGGCGGCCGTATCGACCGTCAGGCTCCCGGCGCCCGTGTTCAGATAGGTGCGAGGGTTCCCGAGCGCGTCGCGGTCGATCATCGGGAAGCGGGATCTGACTTGCGGATTCAGGGTCTCGAGAGGATGGATCGCGTCACTTGCGCTCATGGTCTGACCTCGGCTTGGACAGGAACTCTAATCCAAACGCCGCTGCCAATTCAACCGCAATCCTCTCCTTGGGAATTGACAGGCCGCCGGGCGATGGTTTACTAATGCCCGATAGGGAGTGAGCCATGAAGAACGCTGCCGCTTCGCTCGTCGTGGGCCTGCTTCTCGTCGCGTCGATCCCGGCCTGCAAGTCCGAGCCCAAGACGGCTTGGGCCCCGATCCCAGGACGCATCATGACCCGTTGGGCCGCCGAGGTCCGTCCCGAGCTCGCTCTGCCGGAGTATCCGCGCCCGCAAATGGTCCGCGAGAGCTGGCTCAACCTCAACGGTCTCTGGAGCTATGCCGTCACGGCCAAGGACGCGGCCCGGCCGTCCTCCTGGGATGGGCGGATCCTGGTGCCGTTCGCCGCCGAATCGGCCCTCTCCGGCGTCGGCCGGGCCGTCGGGTCGGGGAAGGCCCTCTGGTACCGGCGGACGGTCACGGTCCCCAAGGCCTGGCGGAAAGGCCGGCTCCTCCTGCATTTCGGAGCCGTGGATTGGGAGAGCACGGTCTGGGTCAACGGCCGGGAGATCGGGACCCACCGCGGCGGCTACGATCCCTTTTCCTATGACATCCGCGACGTCCTGAAGCGGGGAGCGAAACAGGAGATCGTCCTCCGGGTCTGGGATCCGACCGACGAGGACAACAGAGGCATCGCCCGCGGCAAGCAGGTCATGAAGCCCCACGGCATCTTCTATACGGCGGTGACGGGGATCTGGCAGACGGTCTGGCTCGAGCCTGTCCCCGAGGCCTACATCGCCGGCCTGAAGATCGTCCCCGACCTCGACGCGGCCACGCTGGCGGTCACGCCGTCGGTCACCGGAGCGGGTCCGGGGTCGCAGATCACGGTTTCGGTCAGCCGAGGAGGGGAGGCGGTAGCCGCGGCCGCGGCGCCGCTCGACCGGGCGGTCGTGCTCGAGATCCCCAGGCCGGTCCTCTGGTCGCCCGCCGACCCGGCTCTCTATGACGTCCGGATCACGTTGAAGCAAGGCGGCCGGTCCGTCGACGAGGTCGCGAGCTATGCCGGGATGCGCAAGATCGCCGTGGGCAAGGACGGGCGGGGCCTCAACCGGCTCTTCCTCAACAACGAGCCTCTTTTCGAGATCGGGCCCCTCGACCAAGGCTGGTGGCCGGACGGCCTCTACACGGCCCCGACCGACGCGGCCCTTCGTTACGATCTCGAGGTGATCAGGTCCCTGGGCATGAACATGCTCCGCAAGCACGTCAAGGTCGAGCCCGAGCGCCTCTATTATTGGTGCGACAAGCTGGGCCTCCTTGTCTGGCAGGACATGCCGAGCGCTCTGTACGAGCGGGACAAGGTCCCGGCCGAGGCCCTGGCCGCCAGGGACGCCCAGTTCGAAGCGGAATGGAAGGCCCTCGTGGACGCCCGCTCGAACCACCCCTCGATCATCATGTGGGTGCCGTTCAATGAAGGCTGGGGCCAATATGATACCGAGCGGATCACGGCCTGGACCCGGGCCCACGATCCTTCGCGGCTCGTGGACAACGCCAGCGGCTGGACCGACAAGAAGGTCGGCGACGTCAGCGACATCCACCGCTACCCGGGACCGGACATGCCGCCCGTCGAGGAAAAGCGAGCTGCGGTCCTCGGCGAGTTCGGCGGCCTCGGCCTTCCGCTGACCGGCCATCTCTGGCAGGCGGAAGGGAACTGGGGCTACAGGAATTTCGACGACACGAAAGCCTATGAGGCTCGCTACGCCGATCTCATCGAGGCCCTCTATCCGCTCGCCGACAGGGGCCTGGCCGCGGCCGTCTACACCCAGACCTCGGACTGCGAGGTCGAGGTCAACGGGCTCATGACCTACGACCGCGAGATCGTCAAGCTCGATCCGGCCCGCTTCTCGACGATCAATCGCGGCTTCCTGCCGCCGAGGTTCGTCACCGACCAGACCACGTTCGTCGGCCCCTTCTTCCTGGTCGAGCTCGCGTCCAGGCCCGGATCGACCATCCGGGTCTCGGTCGACGGGTCCGAGCCCGGCCCCGAATCGTCCCTCTATGACAAGCCGATCGAGATCACGGGAGAGACGACCGTCAAGGCCCGGGCCTTCTGGCCGGACGGCGTGGCCAGCCCGGTCGAGACGCGGACCTTCAAGCCCGCCGAGCCGCTCCCGGCGTCGCCGTCCGCGCCTCCCGAACGCGGCCTGGCCTGGGATCTCTACGAGGGCGAATTCGACAAGCTGCCCGACTTTGCGGCCCTGACGCCTGCCGGGACGGGGACGTCGGCCCGGCCGGACGCGGCGGCGGCCAAAACCAAGAAGAATTTCGCCCTGCGCTTTCGGGGCTTCGTCCGCGCCCCGCGGACCGGGGTCTATGTCTTCTACCTGGCCTCGGACGACGGCAGCCGGATGTTCGTCGACGGACGGGCGCTCGTCGACAACGACGGCAACCATGGCCTTTCGGTGGAGAAAGGCGAGATCGCTCTCGCCGCCGGCTGGCACGCCATCGAGATCACCTACTTCCAGCGCGACGGCGATATGGGCCTCGATCTTTCGTGGAGCGGCCCGGGATTCAAACAGAGCCCGGTCGCGGCCTTGATGTTCGGACACTGAGTCCCGGTGAGGTTCCCATGAGCAACCAGGCTTACATCATCATCAAGCAGAACGAGTACATGAAGAAGTTCCGGAACGCGGGAGCGGCCGATTCCGCCAGGGCCAAGACCCTGGCCGAGCTCGGCCTCAAGCCTGGCCGGATCTTCGAGAAGATGCAGGAGAAGGACGTCTTCCGCCCCGGCCGGGCGCCGGAGACCTTTTATCTCGACGAGAGCGCGGCCGAGGAATTCGTCGACTCCCGCCGGAGGAGGACCTTCTACCTGCTTTTGCTCATGCTTGTCCTGGCCGCGGTCATCTTCTTCCTCGGCCGCCGCTAAAGCCTCTTAGTATCCGAGCTTGAGGGCGGCCGGCTTGGCTCCGTCCCTGAAAGAATAGGGGAGCCGGGCCTGGCGAAAGTCGTTCCTCATGAGCAGGATGTCCTTCGTTCCCGTCCCGCCGAGCGTCAAGAACGTCCCAGTCCCCTCGGCCGCCCGGCAGTCGCGGACGACGGCGTTCTCGACGGCGTTCATGAGGACCGCCGGGGCCTCCGCCGCCCCGGGCGCCTGGGCGGCCGTGACGCCGTCGAGCGTGACGTTCCTGACCTCGTCCAGGGCCAGGGCGCTCTGCCATTTTTCCGAGGCGGGCCCTGCCCAGACGATCTCGACGTCCCTCAGCCGGAGGTTGCCGGCCTGCTTGAAGACGAGGCCGTGGACGGCCTTGTCATAAGAGGCTTGGGGGTCGTGGGCGATCGTCAGCTTGACGTTCTCGAAGGCGATGTCGTCGAGCCAGGAATCGGGATGTCCGTTGCAGACGCTCGACCCGAAGCCGCTGGCGATGACGTTCTGGATCTTGACGTTGCGGATGGCTCCGGCCTGGCGGTCCTTTTCCGGCGGCCAGTTGGCGTGGACCTCGCTCCGCTTCCTGATGTTGAAGTGGAAAGGCTCGCCGTCGCCCCACCAGAACCATTCGTAACGGACGGTCTCGATGGTCAGATTGGAGAGGATGACGTTCTCGACCGCGCCGCCGTCGAAGGTCATGAAGGCGACACCCCTGTTCGAGTCGGTGATGACGCAGTTGTCGATGGTGACGTCGCGGATGCCGGCGATGTTGCCGTCGCAGAACTTGATGGCGCTCGAGGCCGAGCTCAGGCGGCAGTTGGTGACGGTGATCCTCTCGCACGGCTTGGCCGGGCCGAACCAATCCATGGAATAGAAGACCAGGGCGTCGTCGCCGGTCTCGATGGTGCAATTGGCGATGCGGACGTCGCGGCAGCCGTCGGGATCGATGCCGTCGGCCCAGACGCCGTCCCGGAGGCTCGTCCGGATGGTCACGCCGTCGATGACCAGCCGCTCGCACTGGACCGGGTGCATCGTCCAGGAGGGCGAATCGACGAACGAGACGCCGGCGATGCGGACGTCGGCGCAGCGGAGGAGGAGGACGAGCTTGCCGTACTGGTCCGGCTTGGGGAATGAGCGCATGAGGGGCAGGCCGAGCTTCTCCATCTCGATCTGGTTCGGACGGATGAAATCGTCCTCGAAGTCGCCCTTGAGGCGCCGGTCGTAGGCCCCCTCGCCGTCGAAGACGCCGCGGCCCTCGATGGTCACGTTGGTCAGGTCCTCGCCGTAGAGGAGGGCCTCCTTGTCGAAGCGCGACTTGTCGTGGATGGCATAGACCGTGGCCCCGCCTTCGACGTAGAGCCGGACATGGCTGCGCAGGTGGATCGTGCCGCTGGTGTAGTCCCCGGGAGGGAAGAGGACCGTGCCGCCTCCCGCGGCGGCGCACGCGTCGATGGCCTTCTGGATGGCCTGCTGGGCCAGGTCGTCCTTGACACCGGTGGCGCCGAAGTCCCGGACGTTGAAGAGCAGTCGCGATGTGGCCGGTTGGACGGAGGCGGGCTTGCAGCCTGCCGCGGCGATGACGACAGCGGCGGCGATGGCCAGCCCGGCGGCGGTTCTTCGGAACATGGGATCCTCCCTCGGCGGGACATTACCACGAGCCCCGGCCGTTGGCAACGGGTCCGCGGAACGGGCGGTTGCCGGCGGCGGCGCCTTGGACTAGAATCACCGCGCCGGCCGGCGGCCGAGCCGCGGCCGAGACTGAAGCGGAGAACGGCGATGCGCAGACGACAGGCGTTGAAGGACCTCCTGGCCGGAGGAGCGGCTTCGGGCACCCTGGCCGCCCTGGGGGCCAAGCCGGCGTCGGCCCGGCCCGAGGCGGCGAGCGGACCACTGGTGGAGAAGGTCAGGGCTTCCATGCTGGCCATGCAGAGGGAGGCCTGGGAACAGGGCGTGGCCATGCAGGCCCTGCTCGAGTGGGGGGACAGGGACGGCGTCGTCCGCATGGCCCACGGCGCCATGCTGCGCGCCTACCCGGACGGCCGCCTGGCCATGGTTTCCGACAACCACGGCGTCACCGATCCCGCGGCCAACGGCGAAGGGGTTCTCTTCGCGGCCAAGGAGACCGGGGACCCCATCTACAAGGAAGGCGCCGCCGGCATGCTCAACTATCTCCTGAAGACGGCCCCGCGGACGGCCGATGGCACGCTCTATCACATCGACCACAAGCCCCAGGTCTGGGTCGATTCGATGTACATGGCCCCGCCGTTCCTGGCCGTGGCCGGCGCGCCGGCGGAGGCGGTGAAGCAGATCGAAGGCTTCCGCCGCATCCTCTGGAACCCCGCGGCGAATCTCTTCTCCCACATCTGGGACGACGGAAAGAAGGACTTCGAGCGGAAAGCGTTCTGGGGCGTCGGCAACGGCTGGGCCGCGGCAGGCCTGAGCCGGGTCGTCCGGGCCTTGCCCCAGACAATGGCCTCCGAGAGGCGGCGGCTGACCGGGTACCTGCGCGAGGTCATCGACGGATGTCTCCGGCACAGGCGTCCCGACGGACTCTTCCACGACGTCGTCGATGATGCGAGAACTTTCGTCGAGACCAACCTGGCCCAGATGCTGTCCTATGCGATCTTCCGCGGCGTCAAGGGCGGCTGGCTCCCGAGATCCTATCTCGCCGAGGCGGCGATCATGCGCCGGGCCGCGACGGGCAAGGTCGACGCTCTCGGATACGTCCAGGGCGTCTGCGGCTCGCCGACCTTCGAGAAGCCGGGCACGGCCACCGAGGGCCAGGCCTTCTTCATCCTCATGGAGGCTGCCGCCCGCGATGCGGGGATCTAGAGATGGAGACGATAAGGTTGAGCCCGCGGCTTCTCGTCCGCCTGGTCCTTCTTGGCTTGTTCGGCCCGGTGCTGCTCTTCCTCTCGTCGGGAGACCTCGGCTGGGTCGAGGCCTGGGGCTATTCGGCGTTCGCCCTGGTCTATAGCGTCGTCGGGCGGGCGGTGCTATTCGCCAAGAACCCTGACCTGGCCGCCGAGCGCGCTGCCGGTTTCAGCCGGGCCGACATCGAGCCCTGGGACCGGAGGATCGTGCCTTGGATCGGCCTCATCCTGCCGATCCTGATGATGATCGCGGCCGGACTGGATCATCGACTGGGCGGAGCGCCGCACTTCGCGGTCTGGGTGCGGGCCGCCTCCGCCGCGCCGACCGTCGCCGGGGCCCTCTTCGGGCTTTGGGCGGCGCTCACGAACCCCTTCTTCTCGTCCGTGGCTCGGCTCCAGACCGACCGGGGCCAGCGCGTCGTCTCGGCCGGGCCGTATCAATGGGTCCGCCACCCCGGCTATGCCGGGACGATCGTCTTCAACCTCTTCACGCCCCTCGTGCTGGGTTCATGGTGGGCCCTCGTCCCGGCCGCGCCGCTCATCCTCCTGACCGTGATCCGCACCCGCTTCGAGGACCGCATGCTTCAGGCCAAGCTCGAAGGCTATCGGGATTACGCCACGAGGACGCGATATCGCCTGATCCCCGGGCTGTGGTAGCCGCTCAGCGGGCTTTCTCGAGCTCGGCGCAGCGGATGCCGCGCAGGCTGTGGCATTTGTTGCAGGAGATGCACTCCGACTTGGCCGTCCGCCCCTCCCGGAAGTGCTTGACGAGGTGCGGGTCGCGGATGAGCGGCCGGCTCAACGAGATGAGGTCGACGCGGCCGTCGGCGACCATGCGCTCGGCGGCGGCCAGGGTGCGGATGCCGCCCAAGCCAAAGACCGGGACGCGGACGGCTCTCTTGATGCGAGCCGCGCTCTCCACGAAATAGCCTTCGTCGGCTTCGCTGCGAAGGCCGGGCCAGATCGAGCCCTTGCCGGCTTCGGCCATCCCTCCGCTGACCTCGATGGCGTCGATGCCGGCTTCGTCGAGCATGGCGGCGACGAGGATCGCGTCCTCGACGGTCAGTCCGCCCTCAAGGAAGTCCGTGGAGTTGAGCTTGACGAGGACCGGGAAGTCCGGGCCGCACGAGGCCTTGACCCCGCGCAGAGTCTCGAGCAGCACGCGGGCCCGGTTCTCGACGGATCCTCCCCATTCGTCCGTGCGGCGGTTGGCGTGCGGCGAGAGGAAGCTCGAGATGAGATAGCCGTGGGCGGCATGGAGCTGGACGCCGTCGAAGCCGGCCCGCTTGGCCCGTCCCGCAGCGGCGACGAAATCGGCGATGAGCGTCCGGATCTCATCCGCCCTGAGCTCGCGGGGCATGACCTTGGACACCGGGTCGTAGACCTGGGAAGGGGAGACCGGGACGCAGCCGCAGAGCTTCGGCTTTGTCTGCCGCCCGGCATGCGCGATCTGGAGGAAGACAAGGGAAGGATGGGCGTGGACGGCCGCAGGGATGCGGGCCAGGCCCTCGACGAAGCGGTCGTCGCAGACGGCCATTTGCCGAGGACTGGCCTTGCCCGAGGGCTGGACGTAGGCATGGCCGGTGATGATGAGGCCGACCTCGCCCTCGGCCAGGCGGCGGTAAAGATCGACCTCCCGACCGGTGACGAACCCGTCATCGTCGGCCATGTAGTCATGGGTGGCCGAGCGGACGAAGCGGTTGGGGACGGTCAGGCGGCCGATCTTGATGGGCGTGAAGAGGATGCTCATGGGGCCCATTCTAGCGGAATCCCGTCCCGCGCGACATCCCTCGGGCCGGAATGCCTTGCGCGACGCCGGCCATTTGGACTATCGTATCCGCTGAATCTTCGGACGAGGAGAGCGAGCGTGCCCGTGGCCGAGATCGAGCGCAAGGTCCTCGAAACCCTGGATCGCCTGGGCATCGCCTGCGTCCGGCACGAGCATCCGCCTGTGGCGACGGTCGAGGAGGCCGAGAAGCACTGGGCGGGCTTGAAGGGCACGCACTGCAAGAACCTCTTCCTCCGCAACTACAAAGGCAACCATCATTACCTCGTCATCGCCCCGGTCACCCGCGGCATCGACCTCAAGCGCCTGAACGCCGAGCTCGGCGAGGACCGGTTGAGCTTCGCCTCGGCCGAGAGACTCAAGCGCTGGCTCGGCGTCGAGCCCGGCTCGGTCTCGCCGTTCGGCCTGCTCAATGACGAGACCCGCCAGGTCCGGGTCGTCTGCGACCTGGCCCTCAAGTCCAGCTCCTGTCTGGGTTTCCATCCGAACGTCAACACGGCCACGCTCGAGATCGCGCTGGCCGATTTCGAGAGGTTCCTGGCCTTCTGCGGTAATCCCGTGCGCTGGCTGGAGCTCTGACCCGGAGGTTCCCATGAAAGCGATCGCCGCCCTCGTCCTCATTGCCCTCGTCGCCCTGCCCGTCCTCGCGTCGGTCCAGGAGAGGGCCGAGCCCGAGCGCGTCACCGTCCAGCACATCCTCATCGCCTTCAAGGGCTCCATCCCCGACCCGAAAGTGACCCGCAGCCGCGAGGAGGCCGAGAAGCTCGCCCTGCAGATCTTCGAGCGAGCCAAGGCCGGCGAGGATTTCGACGCCATGGTCAAGACCTACACGAACGACTCTTATCCGGGGATCTACAGCATGTCGAACCGCGACGTCGCTCCCGACCCGGTCAGGAAGGAATTCTCCCGGACCCGGATGGTCAAGGCCTTCGGCGACGTCAGCTTCGGTCTCGAGGTCGGCGGGGTGGGCCTGGCCGTCTACGATCCGGCGACGAGCAAGTACGGTTGGCACATCATCAAGCGGCTGGAATGACGGCCGCCATGAGAAGACCGGGTCACGCGCACCGGCTGTTCCTGGCCGTGGTTCCTCTGTTCGTGACGGCGGCGGCCTTCTCGTCCCTGCCGCGGACCCCGATCCCCACGCCCAAGACCGAGTTCGCCCCGTTCGAATACGTCTGCCGGAGGGCGGCCGGCCCGATCCGGATCGACGGCCGTCTCGACGAGCCCTCCTGGCAGGACGCCGATTGGAGCGAGGTCTTCGGCGACATCGAGGGTCCGGCCAAGCCGGCGCCGCGGTACAGGACCCGGGCCCAGATGCTCTGGGACGATCAATATCTCTACATCGGGGCCTATCTCGAGGAGCCCGACGTTTGGGCCACCCTGACCGAGCGGGATTCCGTCATCTTCCAGGACAACGACTTCGAGGTCTTCATCGACCCCGACGGCGACACCCACGATTATTACGAGCTCGAGATGAACGCCCTCAACACGGTCTGGGACCTCCTCCTCGTCAAGCCCTACCGGGACGGCGGCCCGGCCGTCCACGCCTGGGACATCCAGGGGCTCAAGACCGCCGTCCACGTCCAGGGCACCTTGAACGATCCTTCGGACCGGGACAAGGCCTGGACGGTCGAGATCGCCATGCCCTTCGCCGTCCTCAGGGAGTGCATCCCCGGCAAGCCCGCGCGGCCTGCGGCGGGGGACCAATGGCGGGTCAATTTCTCGCGGGTCGAGTACCGGGTCAAGGCCGAGAACGGCATCTACGCCAAAGCCAAGGACCCCGGGACCGGCCAGCCTCTGCCCGAGGACAACTGGACCTGGACCCCGCAGGGCGTCGTCAACATCCACTATCCCGAGATGTGGGGATACGTCCAGTTCTCTTCGAAGCCCGCGGGAAAGGGGAAGGACAAGTTCGACCGACGGCCCGAGGAGAAGGTGAAGTGGGCCCTGCGGCGGATCTATTACGCCGAACGGGCCCGCTTGGCCGAGAGCGGGTCCTTCAGCGCCGACCTCGGCGCTTTGGGCCTCAAGGGGGAGGCGGCCTTGCGGATCAAGAGTTGGTCTTACCCGCCCTCGCTCCAGACCACGGCCAGCCTGTTCGAGGCGGTCTACGGGACAAAGGGGGGCGGGGCCTGGCATATCCGGCAGGACGGGCTTGTCTGGAAGGACGAACCGGCCCCTGCGGCGCCAAAATGAGCGGAGGTTCCCACATGCGAAGAAGCCTGAGCTCGATCGCCCTCGTCTTGATAGTCCTGGCTGGGCTTGCCCGCGAGGCCGGAGCGGCCCTCCAGGCGGCCAAGCCGGAGAGCGTCGGCATGTCCTCGGCCCAGCTGGCCCTTCTCGACCGGCTCGTCACCGAGGCCGTCGCGCGCAAGGATTTCCCCGGCGCCGTCCTTCTCGTCGCCCGCAAGGGCAAGGTCGTCTACCGCAAGGCCTTCGGCCTGTCCCAATGGGTCCCGGAAGAAAAGCCGCTAACGGCCGACATGATCTTCGATATGGCCTCGGTCACCAAGCCCGTGGCCACGGCCACGTCGATCATGATCCTCGTCGAGCGCGGCCAGATCCGCCTCTGGGACCGGGTCCGGACCTATGTCCCGGAATTCTCGGCCTGGTACGGGGAGAAAGGCCGGCGGGGCGAGGAGGCGAAGCTCTACAACCTGCTGACCCACACTTCGGGCCTGCCGCCCTACACCGACGCCAAGGAGGCGGCCCGGAAGCTCGGCGACCCCTGCACCATGGCCGATCTGGTCAAACTCATCGCCGGCATCCCCAAGGAGAGGCCGGTCGGAGAAGGGTTCGTCTACAGCTGTCTCAACTACATCACCCTGGCCCACATCGTCCACAAGGTCTCGGGGCAGCCGATCGACGTCTTCGCCGCCGAGAACATCTTCAAGCCCCTGGGTATGACCCGCACGTTCTACAATCCGCCGGCCGCCGTGCGCGACCAGTGCGTGCCGACCGAGGTCATCGATGGGGCGCCCTTGCGCGGCATCGTCCACGATCCGCTGGCCCGCCTCCAGGGCGGGGTGTCCGGCAACGCCGGACTCTTTTCGACGGCCGATGACCTGGCCGTCTTCGCCCAGATGCTCCTGGACGGCGGAGCGCTCGGGGGCGTCCGGATCCTCAGCCCGCTCACGGTCGCCCGCATGACGGAGATCTACCCCAGGGTCGGCGCCTCGGGCCGGGGCCTCGGCTGGGACATCGACACGGACTACTCGAACCTCCGGGGCGATCTCTTCGGCCTGGCGTCCTACGGCCATTCCGGCTATACGGGGACCTCGGTCTGGATCGATCCGCAGACCCGGACCACGGTCGTTCTCCTGACCAACCGGGTCCACCCGAACGACAAAGGGGATATCGTCGCCCTGCGCGGAAAGGTCGCCAACGTCGTGGCCGCCTCGATCCGGGGCCAATAAAACCTTTGACATCGTTCCGGCGGCGTGATAATGTCTGCCGCAACAGGGATAATGCAAGTCCAAGTCGAGCGAGAGATCTATATCCGGGCCTCCCGCTCCTTTGCCGTTCTCTCCGAGGCCATCCAGACCTTCAAGGGCTATCTCCAGGCCCACGTCTTGGCCAACGCTCCCGAGTACTACCGGGCCAGGAACCTGCTCAAGGAAGGCAAGGCCTTCTACGACCAGACCGTGCAGGACGCCAAGAAGTTGCTCGGCCCCATCCCCATTTATGCGGCCAAGGACTTCGAGGGCTGGCGGTCCCAGACCCTCCTCGAGAACAAGATCGTCGTCAAGGGCCAAACCCGGGAAGAGCTTCAGGTCGAGCTCTCCGGCGACGATTTCATCAAGACGATCATGGGGCCGGAGGACGTCGCGGCCTATCTCGCCGGCCACTTCGAGGCCCAGCGGACGGGCAAGAGGAAGCTGGCCAACATCAAGATCCGCATGGCCCTCGACCGCCTGGCCGCGCTGCTCGCCGAGGGCCAGGAGCTCCAGAAGACGGCCCAGCGCAAGCAGCAGGGCCTGCCCATCTGAGCCGGGCCTAGCGCCCGGACGTCCCGTCCCTCCAGTATCTCATCTTGCCGATGCCGCCCCGGTCCGGTTGGGCGTCATAGCCTAGCCCGTACTGGCCTTCGGCCGCCTCGACCAGCGCCCGGCCGCGGAACTCGGCCTTGGTCAGGTTGACGATCGTGTAGGCGAGGTCACCGCCCCGGAGGGAGGCCACGACGAGGTCGCCGTCCGTCTCGAGGCCGCCGATGGCGATGCGGCCGGCCTCAAAGGTGTAGCGGGGCCTCCGGTCGTCCCGGCTGATCCCCCGGCGCAGGTCGGTCTTGATCCCGACGATGATGTCCCTGTCCCCGTCCTTGATCACGATGCCCGCGGCGCCCCGCTCGGGAGAAGCCGGCGCCAGGGAGATCCGCTCGAGCCAGGCCTTCGGATCCTCGCCGGCGCCGTGGGGCACAAGAACGCTCACGAACGTCCACGTCTCTCCGAGCTCGAAATGCTGGGCCCAGGACTGGTGAACGAGCCACTCGTCCTGATAGTGGCGCTTTTCCGCCTCGACTCCCTCCTGGCGCGGCTCGGGGGAGGGGAAGAAGATGAGCAGGCGCTTGTCCTGCGGCAGGACGGCCGCCTGGATCCGGTCATAGCCGGTGTCGTACCAGTGCTCGCCCTGGGCGAAGATCTGCCGGGTATGCCAAAGGGCGCCCAGGGTGAAATAGTCCTCCCGTAGGGCTTTGAAGACGTCGAAGACGACGTAACATTCAGGGTCTTTGACGTAGACGACGACCCGGTCGGCCTGATAGCCCCAGCCGTCGTCGATGAGGCGCGTCCGGCTGTAGTCGAAATCGGCGAAGGTCAGGAAATCGACCTTGCGCGTCCGGACCGGACGGTACGAGCCGGCGTCCCGCATGAACTCGAGAAGGGTCTGGCCGGGGACGGCGTCGCGGACGCCGTAGCGGAACTCGCCGGCCTTTTGGCCCCAGAAGATCTTCTCCGGCCGGACGCAGAGGCGATTGTGGAAATAGTCCTGGCGGTAGGCGCCGTACGGCCCGGACGGCATGTAGTCGCGGTAGCCGCCGTCATGGAGGAGGACCGAGCCGCCCGACATCAGGAGGGCGATGCCGTTCTCGTCGGCGTGGCCGTGGGTCATCTTCTCTTCTTCGACGGGGATCGTGTCACGCAGATAGTCGCGGAAGATGAGGCCGCCGTCGCCTTCGTCCCGGTAGTTGAGGAGAAGGTAGGCGGAAAGGGGCGACCAGCCGCTGCGGAAGACGATCTTCTTGCCCTGGACGTCCTCCATGACCTCCATAGACAGGGTCGCCGGGGCGGCGGCCTTGACCTTGTCCGTCCCGAAGCGGTAGGCGTCGAGGAGCATGACCCCCAGGCCGGCGCTCGTCGGCTTGGCGAAATCCACGAACTTGGCCGCGATCGTCTCGGCCGCCCATTTGAGCCCGGGGTCGCCGAGGGCCCCGGCCGCCGCCTCGAAGAAGACCAGGAAATGGGCCCAGTTCGCCGTCCAATGGGCGTCGCCGAAATCGGGCACGACTCCCGCGGGACAGAAAAGATTCAGATAGTACTGGGCGTAGTAAGACATCTCCGGCGTCGCGAAGAGCTCCTTCGTCCGGCCGAGCGCGTCGGCGTAGCCCAGCAGGGCATAGAGCCAGACGCCGTTGTAGATGGTCGCGTCCTCGATCTGCCATTGGCCCCAGCTGTCGTCGCCGAGCGCCTTCCGCTCCATCTCCCACTTCGGCGCGTCGGGATGGTCGGGCAGGGCCCGGACGGCCCAGGCCAGCGACTCGGCCCGCAACGCCGACCGGTTCATGGGCCCCCATTCCGCGGTCCGCAGAAGGTAGCGCATGCTGCCGGCGATCAGGTCGGAGGCCGTCTCGACTTCCGCCGGCGTGAGCCGGCCCAGCCGCTTCAGGGTCTCGAAGGCCTGGACATAGCGCATGACGGTGAAGAAATCCGGCAGGGCCGGCACGCCGTCGGCGTAGTCGGCCCGGAGCTTGACCGACGAGGCGGGATACGCGGAGCGATAGTCGCCGTAGGTCAGGAGGACCTCTTTGGCCCTGTCCGCGTAGGCCGGGCGCTTCTCCGTGTCGAAGAGATAGGCGTAGATCGCGGCCATCTCCAGCATCCCGCCGGGCGCCCGGTAGCCGAAGACATTAAGAGGGTCGAAGGTCTGCCTCCATTGGGCGAGGAGCTCGTCGCGGTGGTCATAGGTCCAGTCCGCGGCGGCCCGGGCGTAGGCCAGGTATCGGGCGCGCGGCGCGGCGCGAAGGGCAGGGACGAAAAGGAGGAGAAGGAAAGCCGTCGCCAGCATGCGGGAATGGAGACGTCGGGAATGGGCCTTGCTCATGGGGCGCTCCTCTCGATCGGATTTTTTCTATCACACTTGCCGCCGCGAAGCCAATTCCCCGCGGGTGGAACGGCGCCGCCTATGGTATAATCCGGCCCGATGGTGAGCGGGGTGAGGCGGGTCGTCCTCTTGGCCGCGGTCCTCGCGGGTTGTCTCCTCGTCTGCGTCGGGGCCTCGGCCCAGCTCGTCCTCGGCCAATACGAGGACGAGGCGCCCCTCGGGACCTGGAACATTTTCGGCTCCCCGCCGGCCCCGGCCGTGGGTCTCGGCGGGGCCCAGCTCGCCCGGTCCTGGGACGCCTCCGTGTCCCTGGCCAACCCGGCCCTCCTCTCTTCCTTGCCGCGGCTCTCGGCCTCTCTCTCCGCTTCCTACGGGCGGGCCTCGCTCTTCCGATATGCGCTGGTCAACACCGGCGTCGTCGAGTCGTCCGGCAACCTGCCGGTCGGGCTTTTCGGCGCGGACAGCGCGGCCGTGGCCGCCCGCTTCGGGCCTTGGGCCTTGGCCTTCGTCGCCGCCGCGCCCGAGAGCTACGGCCGGCCGCGGATCGACATCGCGGGCCAAGGCTACCGGCTGACCTTCGACCAAACCGGTCTGCTGAGGGTCTTCCATGCCGGGGTGGCCCGCCGCCTGCCGGGCGGATGGTCCGCAGGCCTTGGATTGAACTACGCCGCGGGCCGGCTCGACCGGACGACCGTCGATATGACCACTGACCCATCGGGAACGATCACCATCACCGACGACAAATCCGAGCGCTACCACGGCTTCTTTCTAAACGCCGGCCTTGCTTGGGAAGCGACGCCGCGCCTGATCGTGGCCGTGGCCGGCCGATCGCCGTACCTCAAGAAGGGGAGCGCCTCGAGCCTGCTCCGGTACGAGGCCGCGACCGATATCCGGATCGAGGCCGAGGCCGTGAACTCCTATCGCCAGCCCTGGGTCGTCGGGGCGGGCGCGTCCTACCGGCTGTCGCCGGCCTGGAGCCTGGCCGCCGACGCGGCGTTCTTCGGCTGGTCGGGCTATCGCGCGACGTTCTTCGACGAGCCTCTCGTGCGGCCCTTCCGGAACGTCGTTCGGGCGGGCGGCGGCGTCGAGTACCTGGCCCCGGCCGGGATGTACGGCCGCGCGGCCCGCATCCCCTTCCGTCTCGGCTTCTCCGTCGACCCCCAGCCCGTGACGTCCGTCCGCTCGACCTATCTCGCTCTGACCTTCGGAACGGGCCTCCAGTTGAGGGCCCTGGCCGTCGACATCTCCGCTTCTTACGGCCGGGAATCGGGCTCGGGCCGGGCCCTCAAGGTCGGACGGATCGTGCTTTCGGTGCGCTATGAGACGGATGAACGATAACGACGCGGGGAGGTTCCCATGCCTTGGATGAGACGGATCGCGCTCGTCCTGGCCGCGCTCGCCCTGTCCGCGGTTGGCACGGCCGGGCCGGAGGGCGAAGGCGGCCGGATCGTGAGCGTCGCCGTTCGTGACTTCGCCGCCGCCCGTCTCAGCAGGGCCGGCCTCGACCTGCTCATGGAGAAGGAGGGGAGGATCTACATCGTCGCCTCGCCGCGCGACCTCGCGGCCCTCGGCGCCCGGCGGGTGCCCTTCACCGACGAGACCCTGCGTCTCGAGCAGGCGTCGCTCCGGGGTTTGAGCGCCGAGGGAGGCGTCAACGGCGCCTTCCATGACACGCTCGAGACCGAGGCCGAGCTGAGGGCCCTCGAGGCGGAACACCCGGGGCTGGCCAGCGTCCGTGAGATCGGCCAGACGCTCGAGAAGAGGAAGATCCTGGCTCTCAAGATCAGCGACAACGCGGCCGCGGACGAGCACGAGCCGGCCCTGCTCTTCGTCGGCTGCCACCACGCCAGGGAGTGGATCTCGGTCGAGGTGCCGCTTCTTTTCGGCCGCTTTCTTCTCGAGAACTACGCGACGGACCCGGCCGTCCGGGCCCTGGTCGACGAAGGCGAGATCTGGGTCGTTCCCATCGCCAACCCCGACGGGCTCGAATACAGCATCCGCGTCTATCGCTATTGGCGGAAGAACCGCCGGGCCAACGCCGACGGGACGTTCGGCGTTGACATCAACCGCAACTACGGCTACGCCTGGGGCTTCGACGACGTCGGCTCCAGCGGCGTGCCGGGGTCCGACGTCTACCGGGGGACGGCCGCCTTCTCCGAGCCCGAGACGGCGGCCATTCGCGCCCTCATCCTCGGCCTCGATCTCCGGGCCATGATCTCCTTCCACAGCTTCGGTCAGGACATCCTCTTCCCCTGGGGGTTCACGACCCAGGCCGCCCCGACGGACGCCGAGCTTCGCGCCGTGGGCGGGGCCATGGCCGGCTTCATCGAGGGCGTGAACGGACGGACATACGTCTACGGCGAGGCCTCGAGCGCCCTCTATCTGACCAACGGCGATACGGTCGACTGGACCTACAGCCTGGCCGGCGCGCCCTCCTATACCATCGAGCTGCCGCCCGTCGACATCGACCATGGGGGTTTCTTCAACGACGAGGCCGCGATCACCGGCATTTTCGAGGAGAACCGCCCGGGCATGCTCTACCTCACCCGCTACGCGATCGACCATCCCCGCGTCCCCGGCCCCCGCAAGCTCGTCCGGCCGAAGCGGAGCGCCCCGGGACCCGCCCGGCGCTCCCAGCGCATCCAAAGATAGATCGCTTCCGCGGTCGTGTAGAATGGGAGGAGGAGACGATCGAGGAGGCCGATCATGCCCAAGACGAGGCGCCCCGCCATCGATTGGACCCGCGCCGACGCGGGCGATACGGCCGGCCCGTCCCGGCCCGCGCCGCCCCCCACGGAAGAGGCCCTGCGCGATTCCGACCTCCTCGACGCCTATTCCCGCGCCGTCGTCGGCGTCGTGGAGCGGACCGGGCCCGCGGTCGTCAGCATCTCGATCGGCACGGCCAGCCCGTCCGAGGAGTTCGAGCCGATCGGCGCCGGATCGGGCTTCGTCATCGCCCCCGACGGCTACGTCCTGACCAACAGTCACGTCGTCCAGGACGCGCCCCGCGTCGATGTGACATTCATGAACGGCGACCGGCGCGGCGCCAGCCTCATCGGCCTTGACGAGTCGACCGACCTGGCCGTCGTCCGGGTCAGCGCCTCCGGGCTGCCCTATGCCAGCTTGGGCGACTCGGCCAATCTCCGCGTCGGCCAGCTGGTCATCGCCGCCGGCAACCCCTACGGCTTCCAATCGACCGTCTCGACGGGGGTCGTCTCGGCCCTCGGCCGCTCGCTGCGGACCCGCCAAGGCCGGCTCATCGAGAACATCATCCAGCACACCGCCCCGCTCAATCCCGGGAACTCCGGCGGCCCGCTGCTGGATTCCCGCGGCCGGGTCGTCGGCATCAACACGGCCATCATCGCCATGGCCCAGGGGATCGGCTTCGCCATCCCGGCCGAAACCGCGCGCACAGTCGTTTCGCAGCTCATCTCCAAGGGCAAGGTCACGCGCAGCTATCTTGGCATCGTCGGCCTGCGCCGGCCGCTCGACCGCCGCTTCGTCCGCTTCTACAAGCTGACGAAGGACCAGGCCGTGGAGATCGTCGGCCTTGCCGGCGACGGCCCGGCGGCGGAGGCGGGGCTTCGGCGGGGTGACATCATCGTCTCCCTCGGCGGCACGCCCGTCTCGAGCGTGGACGAGATCTTCCGTGTCCTCGCGGAATGGCCTGTCGGCCGGCCGATGGCCGTGGGCTTTCTGCGGGGCAAGGAGCTCAGGGAGAGCGAGGTCACTCCCCGCGAATCCTCCTGACCGAGCCCGCCGCGGGCGCGGGTTGCGGCCGCCCGCGCCGCTGTGAGACAATCACCCCGGAGGCCGAAGAACGACCCGTGCGATCGACGATCGACCGAGACCAGACCTCGCGTCGGGAAGGACGCCCGGGGCCTCTCGCTTTCTCAGGCGTCATGCTGCTGGCAGCCCTGGCCGCGGCGAGCGCTCTGGGTCAAGATCCCCTCGCTAAGCTGCTTCCGGCGGAGGCTCAAGCGCCCGGCTGGTCGCGGGACGGCCTGGCCCAGGAGTTCGCCGGCCAGGACCTCTATGCCTATATGGACGGCGGGGCGGAGATCTATCAGGAGTACGGCTTCGTCCGGGCCATCGTCCAGGATTACAGCAGCGGCAAGGGCAGGTCGATCTCACTCGAAATTTTCGAGATGGAGACCCCGGCCGCGGCCTACGGGATTTTCACGCTCAAGAGGTCGGGAAAGGGCAAGGCCGTCGGGCCCGGCGGGACCGCGGAGCTCGAGGATTATTACCTGAATCTCTGGAAGGGCCGCTACCTCGTGACGCTGACCGGCTTTGACGGCGAGCCGGAAACCGTGGCCGGCCTCCTCGCGCTCGCCCGGGCGGTCGAGGCCAGGATCACGAACGAAGCCGAGCCGCCAGCCCTCGTCACGTCTTTGCCCGGGCCCGGGCTGCTTGCCGGAAGCGTCAAGTTCATCAAGGGCCCGCTCGGCCTCAACAACCTCTATCCGTTCGGCCTGTCCCGCGGACTGCATTTCGAGGCCGCCGTCAAGGGGGATTACGAGGACGGCTCGAGCCTCATCATCCTGGATTACGGCTCGGCCGGGACGCTGGCCGGGGAATGGAAGGATCTGCTGGCCGATCTCGAAGAAGCGCCGAAGTTCAAGGCCCAGGGCTCGACAAAAGGAGGGCGGGCGCTCTTCAAAGACGACAAGGACCGCTTCCTGGCCATCGCCGTCTCGGACCAGCGTCTCCTCGTCGGCCTGGGCCCGTCAGCGGCGTCGGCGCAAGCCCGCACCGGCCGATCCTACTGAAAGACCTGCTTGGCGATCTCCACGAGCCCCAGGGCATAATCGACCTGGCTCAGCGGGATCTTCTTGGCCTCGGCGATCTTGGTGAAGCGGCCGTCCTTGTTGCTGTCCTTGGTCACGACGAGGTAGTCTGCGAACGGGGCCACGGCGTCGATCATCCGCTCGTTGTCGCTGCCGGCCGGGCCCCGCTTGGACTCGCCGCCGATGTGGACGGCCATGATGAAGATCTTCTTCGACTTGCAGAATTCGATGACCTTCTTGATCCGGGCCTCTTCGCTGTCGAGCGTCAGGCCGGAGGCACCCATGCCCTTGAGGCTGGCCCCGATGGCGAAGATGACCGCCTTGTAGGGCGTGCCCGCCGGGTACTTGGCCTGGTCGGTCGTGCTCTCGACGTGGAAGCCCGGGCCGGATTCGCGGCCGCCGAGGCCGACGCCGTCGGCCACCATCTCGGCCGTCGGGACGTCGCAATAATCATAGGCGATGCCGGCCTCGTCGAGGACGATGTTGAGAGTTACCACGTCCGTGCTCTGGCCGGCGGACGTGGTCAGGATGGGAAGGCCCGATTTGGGCAGAGACTGCCCGGCCGCCCCCAGGGACAGGGCCAGGGCCGCCGCGGCCAGGCCGCCGAGGATCTTCTTGGTCATGGGGTCTCCTTCACTTTTTGTCCGGCTCGAGCAGAGCGTCGAAGGCCCGGACGGCCTTCTTCCACCACTCCGGAACGGCCGGCTTGCCCCGCTCGTAGGTCCGCTTCTCGGTGTCGTAGAGATAGAGCCGATTGTACTTGACGAGCAGGTCGTCGCCGAGCTTCCACCAGGCGCCGACCACCGTCTGGGCGTTGTTGAGGCAGAAGCCGGTCAAGAACTTGGAGGCCTCGGCCGGCTTCTTCTTGTAGAGCGTCAGGGCCTGCTGGTCGATCTCGGGGATGCGGGCCACGACGTCGCGCTCGTATTTGGCCTGGGCGGCCTGGACGTCCTTGATGGCCTCGGAGTAGACGACCTGGACGTGGAAGTCGGTGTAGTCGAAGGCCCAGCGGGCCGCGTCGCGGCTGAACGTCCAGTGGTCGCCCACGCTGAACGACTTGGGGATCTCGGTCACCCCGGCGTAGAACGGCATGTAGCAGGCCGTGTCCTGGGAGCCGAACGAGATCCAGACCAGGCCGCCGATCGGGTCGGGCAGGCCGGCCCGGCTCTGGGTGACGGTCGTGTACTCGGCCCGGCCGTCGTCGATGACCCGCGGCGCGCGGCGATTGAAGTAGTTGGGGTTCTTGAACGGTCCGCCCCGGATGCCCTTGAGCGGGTCCCACGGAGTGCCGTAGCTGCGGTCCCGGGTCATGTCCATGACGTCCTGGACCGAGAGCTTCTTGTCCGGCTTGACCGAGAAGGGGAGGTCCATGTTCGGGGTCTCGGGCTTGAGGTCTTTGGACGGCGCGGTGAGGTTGAAGAAGCGCCAGAGCCTCTGGATGCCGCCGTTCGTGCTAGCGGCGCTGCCCTCGGTCGGGGAATAGGCCCGCTTCCAGTTGAACGGCTTGCCGCTCTTGGGGTCGTAGAACCCCATGTCGACGGCCAGTTGGATCACGTTCGGCGAGGCCATGAAGAAGTCCTTGTTCGCGAGGTCGATCTCGCCGATGCGGGACTCGTTGGGGCAGACGGCGACCTCGTCGTCGGGGACGCGCTGGGCGCACCAGACGGCGCCGGGCTTGCCGCTCTGGGGGGTCCAGAGCGGGCCGACGGGCATGACCTCGAAGATCCAGACTTCCTTCGGGTCGGCCACGGCCAGCATCTCACCGTCATCGTGGAAGCCATAGCCGTACTTCTCGGCGAGCGAGCCCATGACCTGGACGGCCTCGCGGGCCGTGCCGCCCCGCTCCATGCCCAGGAGCGTCAGCATGGTCAGGTCGAGCCGGGCCGCCGGGGTCGAGTTGACCATCCGCTCCCGGCAGCCGATCGTCGACTCGCCGATGGCCACCTGCTTGTCGTTCATGTACCCGAAGCTGCCGTGGATGTAGCCGTAGGTGTGCGGCACTTCCGGGATGTCGATCCCGGCATAGTCCCTCTTGATGAGGTCCCACCGCAGGCCTTCGGACGGCGGCCAGGTCTGGTACTGGGAGATGTGATAGATCTTCCGGGTCGAGCCGGGCTTGTGGTCGGCCGCCGGAACGCGGCGGAAGGTCCAGTCGCAGATGCCGCAGTCGCACGTGTGCGTGGTGATGACCGAGCCGTCCGTCGAGGCGTCCTTGCCGACGATGATGACGGTGCAGCCATCTCCGGCGATGGCCGCCAGGCCTTCGTCCGCCGGCGTCCGGCCCGAGGCCGGGGCCGAATGGCCGGCCAGGGAGGCGGCCAGGACCAAGGCCAAGCCGACGGTCCAGAGGTGTGTCTTTTTCATGGGCGCTCCTTTCGCTTCAGATCGCTATTTCTTGTCCGGCTCGCTCAAAACGTCGAGGGCCCGGACGATCTTGTTCCACCACTCCGGGTTGGCCGTCGGGATGCGGTTGCTGCGCCGCTTCTCGACGTCGTAGAGGGCGAGGTGGTTGTACTTCACCCAGAGGTCGTCGCCGAGCTTCCACCAGGCGTCGACGACGTTCTGGGCGTTGTTGAGGGTGAACCCGGTGACGTACTTGGCCGCCTCCCGGGGGCTCTGCTTGAAGAGATCGCCGGCCTTGGCGTCGACCTCGGCGATCCTGCCCAGGGCGCCATCCTCCCAGATCTTCCGGGCGGCTTTGACGTCCTCGATGGCGGCGTTGTAGGCGACCTGAGTGTGGAAGTCGACGTAATCGAAGGCCCAGCGGGCCGACCTGCGGTCGAGGACGTAATGATCGCCGACCGTGAACGAGGCCGGGACGTCGGTCGCGCCGGCGTAGAGGGGGATGTAGCAGGACGTGTCCTGGGCGCCCAGGGCCACCCAGACGACGCCCCCGATCGGGGCGGGCAGCCAGGACCGGCACTGGGTCAGGGTCGTGTATTCGACGTTGGGCACGCTGATGAGCCGCGTCCCGCGGTAATAATTGGGGTTCTGGAACGGGCCGCCGCGCAGGCCGCGGACCGGGTCGAACTCCGTGCCCTGGGACTTGTCGCGGGTCAGGGCGATGACGTCCCTGACCGAGAGCTTGGCGTCGGGCTTGACCGAGAAGGGGAAGTCCATGTTCGCCGTATCGGGCTTGAACTGCCGGGACGGGACGACGAGGTCGTAGAAGCGCCAGGTCCGGGAGCGGCGGCCACCCGAGCTTACCGCGCTGCCCTCGGTCGGCGAATAGGCCTTCTTCCAGCTGAACGGCTTGCCGGCCTTCGGATCGAAGAGTCCGGCCTCGATCGCGTAGGACTCGACGTTCCCCGAGGCCATGAAGAAGTCCGGCCGGCCGAGATCGAGCTCGCCGATGATCGACTCGTTGGCGCAGACGGCGACGTGGTCGTCGGGGACCCGCTCCGCGGCCCAGACCGCGCCGGGCTTGCCGCTCATGGGCGTCCACAGCGGGCCGACGGGCATGATCTCGAAGACCCAGATCTCCCGGGGATCGGAAACGGCCAGCATCTCGCCGCCGTCATGGTAGCCGTAGCCGTACTGCTCGGCCAGCGAGCCCATGAGCTTGATGGCCTCGCGGGCCGTCCGGCAGCGCTCCATGGCGAGGAGGGTCAGCTGTGTGATGTTGGTGGCCGGGGTGGGGGTCGGGTTGGCGATCTTGCGGACGTGTCCGATGGTCGATTCGGCGACGGCCAGCTGCTGGTCGTTCATGTAGCCGAAGATCGAGTGGTGGTAGGCGTAAGTGTGGGCCGGTTGGGGGATCTCGACGGCGGTCGGGTCTTTGAGGACCGCGGCCCATTTGCCGCCCTCGGACGGCGGCCAGGTCCGGATCTGGTCGATGTTGTAGAGCCGTCTCATCTCGCCCGGCTTGTGATCGGCGGCGGGGACGTGGCGCCAGGTGAAATCGCAGACGCCACAGTCCGCGGCGTGGGTGCTCATGACCGAGCCGTCCGTCGAGGCCTCCCGGCCGACCATGATGACGGTGCACGCCTCCGCGGCCGGCTCGCGATCGAGGGCGATGGAAGCGGCCGGCGGGGACGGCCGATCGAAGCTCAACCCGCCGGCGAAGAGGAGAACGGCGGCGACGGCGATGACCGCGTCAAGCGTCTTCTTGCTGAACGTCACGGTGACCTCCCGGGCGGCCTTCCAAGGCGGCCCGCTCAATTCATGACCACGTCGCCGGCCGGGGCCTTGGCCGGATCGGCCAGGAAATGCCCGACGCCGGCCTTGACCACCTCGGCGTACCGGGGCACGCCGCGGACCGTTATGGCCCGGTCGGCCGTCTTTTTCGTGAACTGCCGGAGGATCTCGAGGCTCACGGACAGGTTCTGGCCGACCCTCTTCTCGAGGGACCAGCCGCTCTCGTCGTAGGGCACGAACAGCTTCTTCTTCTTCGACAGGCTCAGGAGGAACGGGTCCTTGCCGTCGAGCAGGAGCTTGACCGTCTTGGGGCCGGTGGGCTGGTCGAGGAAGGGGATGGGCGCTTCGAGAAGGAAGGGCAGGGACGGCCCGTGGTCGCCGATCTCCCGGTGCGACAGGCCCCGGAACCCGGCGGGGGAGGGCTCGACGTGGTTCTCGAAGCCCTCGGCGGCCTTGACGGTCAGGGAGGCCAGCGTGGCGATCTTGACCGACTTCTCCGGCGCGACGATGCAGTTCGTCACCGGGAACATGGTCTCGGCGCCGTGGATGTCGATGGCCACATCGACCTTCTCCCGGCGCATGAGCTCCATGGCCCCGAAGGTCACCTTCTCCATGAGTGGGCCGTTGGCCCGGCCGGGCCAGGTCCGGTTCGTGTTGCGGACGTCGATATAGGAGAGGAGCTGCCGCTCGGGATAATGGATGTAGACGTCCGGGTCGGGCCATTGGTCGAGGGGCGAAGCGTCGCGGTTCCCGAAGCGGAAGCGCTGCGCGCCCCAGTCCGTGGCGATGTCGAAGTAGAGCGGGTAGCCGTCGCCCGCGCGGGTGTTGCGGCTGGCGCTGTTGTTGAAGAAGGGGATGACATAGAGCGTCCCCTTCTCGACCCTGGCGTTCTCGACGAAGATGACCGCCGTGAGCATGCCCTCGGGCTCGTTCGAATGGGTGTCGCCCATCAGCAGAACCTTGCCGCCCGGCTCGCGGCCCTCGAGGACATAGACGTTCGTGTCGGCGACCGTGCCCTCGAGCCCGGGGGAGAACTCGCTCAGCCGCAGGACCGCGGTGACGCCGGGGCCCTTGACGACCGGCACGTCGAAGCGGCGGTGGCGGAGAAGCGGCAGGCCGCCCCAGAGGACGAGACCGACGGCCGCGGCGGCCAGGGCCGGCTTGAGGAGCGTGTCTTTCGTCATGAGGCCTCGCTCACTTCCACCGCAGGAGCCTGAGCAGGAGAGGGACGGCCACGAGCAGGTACAGGACGAGGTCCTGGCGGCGCTCCTTCTCCCGGACGAAGTTCCAGACGACCAGGACGAGGAGGAAGGCCGTGATGACGTAGTAGGCGATCATGATCATCGAACGCTCCACTTGACGAGGAAGGCCAGCTTCGAGCTGAAGATGATCATGGCCATGGCCGCGGCGGTGATGACCAGCCAGGGCAGCCAGGTGGCCTTGAGGAACTCTTTATAGGAGCCTTCGTACCCCGAAACCATGTTGCTCAGCCGGCCGATGAGGGCGGTCGGCGGCAGGCCGTCGCCGAGCGGCCAGAGCAGGCTGAGCCCGGCGATGACGACCGTCGCGTGGTAGCCGATCGAGTCCAGGAACCAGATGAGGGGGATGCCGATGACGGCCGCCGCGCCGTAGGTCAGGACCCCCTCGGAGAAGGGGATGATGACGGGCAGGAGGAAGAATAGGAGCACGAGCGGCGTCGAGATCACGGCAAATGAGACCAGACCCCGGACGCCGGTCGCGGTCATGATCTGCTGGAGCATGCCGACGACGGCCGTCGTCGCCAGGAGCGGCAGGAGCCTCTTCGCCGTGTCCCGGGCCAGGACCAGGACGGCGATCCTTTTCGGGCTGACGAGGATGGCGGCCACGGCGGAGAGGGTGAATTCCAGGGCCAGGCCGAAGATGGGCGTCGTGAAGGGCCAGATCCGGTAGGCCGCGACGAGCCCGAAAAAGACGACGAAGGGGACGGCCACCCGCCACCAGGTCATTCCCTTGGGCGGCTCCGGCAACTCGACCTCGGCGGCGGCCTCGCCCGCCTTCCCCTTCAGGCCGAGGACGAGCACGGTGAAGGCCCCCAGGATGAGGACCGGGATGCCCAGCGTGAACTCGAACCCGACGTAGGGGATGGCCGTGCCGGCGCAAAGGATCATGGCCCAGATGTTGACGGGAGGGGCCGCCGCGCTCAGCCCGGCCACGATGAAGAGGATGGCGGCCACCCGCTTCGGCGGGATCCCCAGGCGGCCGAGGGCCAGGGCGACCGGGGCGCCGACGACGAGAAGGGAGACGCTGCCGGCCCCGGTCAGGGCGCCGGGGATGAGGACGATGATCATCAGGGCGAGGAGGGCCGGGACCCGCCGCCGGCCGAAGGCCCGAAGGGTAGCCCGGACGGCGTAAACGACGCCGCCGGACTCGTTGACGATGGCCATGAAGAACGTCGCCGTGAAGAAGACGAGCATGACGTCGAGGTACGTGATCGAGCCCTCGGCGAGGTGGCGTCCGAGCTCGGCGATCGGCGGCGTCCTCAGGAAGGCCCCGGCCAGGCCGCCGGCCACGGCCGAGGCGAACATCCCGATCTCGACGGACAGCTTGGCCGCCTTGGCCGCGGCGTAGGCGGCGACCATGACCGCCAATATCACGAGGATCTGGGTCGTCATGCTCAGTCCCGCATCTTACAGGATTTGCGGAGGCGGGGTCAACAGAGCGCGGGCGGTCCGGGAGCGGGACGCAACGACATCCGGCCGAACGCAGTTATGGACAAGCGAGCGGGTTGTTGCTAGAATACCGACGGAAAGGGGTCGAAAGGAGTTTCGACCTATGCACGCACCGCGACCTCCCGTCCGGGAGGGCATTTCCCATCCCTTTTGTCTTCCGCTACAATGGCCGTATGTCCGTCAAAGGAGGCCCCCCATGCGGAATTCCGCGCTCGTGAGATCCCTGGCGGCCCTGTGCCTGGCCGGCCTTCTGGCCGGGGTCGGGGCGCCGCCGCTCCGGGCCCAATGGTACGGCCGGAACAAGGTCCAATACGAGAAGTTCAACTTCAAGATCATGAAGACGCGCCATTTCGACGTCTATTTCTACCTGCAGGACGAGCAGACGGTCAAGATGGCCGGCGAGATGGCCGAACGCTGGTACGCGCGCCTGTCCCGGATGTTCAACCACGAGCTCAAGGGCCGCCAGCCGCTCGTCCTTTACGGCAGCAGCCCGGAGTTCCAGCAGACGACGGTCATCCCCGAGATCCTCGGCGAGGGGACGGGCGGCGTCACGGAGTCCTTCAAGCGCCGCATCGTCCTGCCCTACGGCGCCTCGCTCGCCGAGACGGACCACGTCATCGGGCATGAGCTCGTCCACGCCTTCCAGTACGACATCATGGCCCAGGGCCATTCGGACCAGAATCGCGGCTATGACGCGCAGTTGCGCATCCCCCTCTGGTTCATCGAGGGCATGGCCGAGTACCTGTCCATCGGCCCGGTCGACCCCAACACCTCGATGTGGATGCGCGACGCCGTGCGCCGCAAGGAGCTGCCCCAGATCAGGAAGCTCGGCAACTCCTACAAGTACTTCCCCTACCGCTGGGGCCAGGCCGTCTGGGCCTACGTCACCGGCCGGTGGGGGGACGAGGTCATCGGCAAGATGATGAAGAGCGTCGGCCGCACCGGGGACTACGAGGTCATCCTGGAGACCATCCTCGGCGTCAAGATCAAGCAGCTCTCCGCCGACTGGCACAAGTCCCTGCAGGACGCCTACGGCCCTCTGGCCGACAAGACGCAGTCGGCCGACAAGATCGCCCGCGTCCTCTTCAAAGGCACCCAGGCCAATCCTTATAATATCGCCCCGTCGGTCAGCCCCGACGGCCGTTCCCTCATCCTCCTCTCGAGCCGCGACCTGTTCTCGATCGACCTCTTCCTGGCGGACGCCGACACCGGCAATATCCGGCGGAAGATCATCTCCACGGCGGTCGATCCCCATTTCGAGAGCATCCAGTTCATCAAGTCCTCCGGGTCATGGGACGCGTCCGGCCAGAAGTTCGTCTTCGGCGGCGTGGCCAAGGGCCGGCCCGTGCTCACCATCATCGACATGAAGAAGGACAAGATCGAGCGCGAGATCCCCTTCGGCGAGCTGGCCGAGATCCTCAGCCCGGCGTGGTCGCCCGACGGCCGGTACGTCACTTTCACCGGGATCGCGGGCGGCCTCTCGGACCTGTTCATCTACGACCTCAAGGACAACGTCCTCAAGCAGATGACCCGCGACCCCTACGGCGACCTCCAGCCGGTCTGGTCGCCCGACGGCAAGACCATCGCCTTCGTCACCGAGCGGTTCTCCACGAACCTCGAGTGGATCGACATCGGGAACTACGAGCTGGCCCTCCTCGACGTCGAGTCGGGCCGCATCCAGAAGCTCCTGGCCTTCCCCAACGGCAAGAACATCAACCCCCAGTGGACGGCGGACTCTTCCGCCCTCTATTTCCTCTCGGACCAGAGCGGCAAGACCGATCTCTACCGGATCGACGTCGCCTCGGCCAAGATCACCGAGGTGACGAACCTTTACGCGGGCATCGCCGGCATCACCGCGCTCAGCCCGGCCATCTCCGTCGCCCATGGGACGGGCCGGCTCGTCTTCTCCGGCTATCAAGACGGGTACTACACGATCTACTCGCTCGACGACCCGGCCATGCTCCAAGGGGAGTCCTATCTGGCCCAGTTCGAGCGCGACCCGTCCATCCTGCCGCCGCGGACGGAGCCCGAGGGCGCCCTCCTCGGCCTGCTCAAGAACCCGCTCTTCGGCATGCCCAAGGACACCAATTTCGCCGTCGTCCCGTACCGGGCCAAGCTCGGCCTCGACTACGTCTCGCCGCCGAACGTGGCCGTCGGCGTCGATCGCTACGGCACGTACGGCGCGGGAGGCATCGCCGCCTATTGGAGCGACATGCTGGGCTATCACACGATCGTCACGACGGCCTTCACCGGCTCGCGGCTCATCGACACGTCGGGCGTCCTGGCCTACCTCAACAACCGGGGCCGCTTCAACTGGGGCGGGGCCGCCCAGCGTCTGGTCTATCCTTACCCTTATTATTTATTCTTCTACAGCGATCCGGCCACCGGCGGGGATGGCTTCTACCATGAGATCGAGGACGTCTTCCGGCTCATCAACTACGACGTCTCGCTCTTCGGGTCCTACCCCCTCAGCCAGGTCGGCCGGTTCCAGCTGAGCACGGGGCTGAGGATCCAGGACTTCAGCGAGACCCTCTACGAGCGGATCTACAGCCTCGACGGCTTGCTGCTCGACTACCGGAAGACCCACCCGGCCGGCCTGCCTCCGGCCCTGACCTACGGCTACGCGACGGCCGGCTATTACTACGATACCGGCATGTTCGGGGCGACCAGCCCCATCCTCGGCCAGAACCTCGGCCTCTCGGTCCAGCAGGCCCTCGGGTCGGTGACCTTCACGACCGCGGTCGCGGACTTCCGCAAGTACATCATGCCGGTCAAGCCCTTCACCCTCGCCTTCCGGGCCCTGCACATGGGACGGTACGGCAAGTCCTCCGAGGACACGCGGTTCTACCCGCTCTACATCGCCTATTGGGACCTCGTCCGCGGCTATGAGTCGATCAGCACCGAGGAGCTGAACGCTTACCAGGCCAACCCGTCGAAGGCCTTCGATTTCAACCGGCTCTACGGCAGCCGGATGATCGTGGCCAACGCCGAGCTTCGCTTCCCCCTGCTCGGCCTCCTCGGCCTGGGCAAGGGGTTCTACGGGGCCTGGCCGCTCGAGGCCTACGCCTTCTTCGACGCGGGCCTGGCCTACGCCTCGCACCCGAGCCAGTGGTGGGGCGGATACCTGACGGATGATGCCGGCAACGTCGTCATCGACCCTGAGACGTTGCTGCCGATCCCCGACACCAAGAAGATCAAGCCCTGGTTCGCCGGCGGCGACCGCAAGCCGGTCACGAGCGTCGGCTTCGGCCTGCGGACGAACCTGTTCGGCTATTTCGTCCTCGGCTTGAACTACGTCTATCCCATCGAGCGGCCGCAGCGCGGCTGGCACTTCCAGGTGAGCATCAGCCCCGGCTTTTGATCTGACCGACGATCCGACATCGGGGGCGTCCGTAAGCGGGCGCCCCCTTTTTTTGGGCTAGCCTTCAGGACCGGCAAGCCGAAATATCCGAAATGAGACGCTAAGGCTGCTCCAATCTCGCCACGGCCGGCGGCCGGAAGGCCACGGCCAGCAGGATGGCCGCCCCGAGCGCGGTCAGGCAGGGCAGCAGGAAGAGCGACCTGAAGTCCGTCACGCCCGCGGAGGTGAAGACGGACTGGAGTAGCACGGGGCCCAGGATGTTGGCGGCCAAAACCCCCAGGCCGAGGATCATCACGTTGTACAGCCCCTGCGCGCACGAACGGACGTCCTTGGGGAAGTAGGTGTCCACGAAGATGTAGACGGTGGCGAAGAAGAAGGCGTAGCAGATGCCGTGCAGGACCTGGATCGCGACGATCATCCAGGGATGGGAGGGGAAGAAGGCGTAGACGGCGAACCGGGCCGCGTGGCCCAGGATGCCGATGAGCATCGTCGCCCGCCAGCCCAGCTTCTTCAGGACGAGACCCAGGACGAGCATCGTCGAGAGCTCGGAGACCTGCCCCAGGCTCATCACCGGCATGATCCAGTTGCCGGGGATGCCCACCCCCCCCGTTGCGCGGGCCGCGCCGAGGAACGTTCCCGTCCAGTTGAAATAGAGATTGTGGACGAAGGCGTCGATGAAGGTGATGAGCCAGAGGATCAGGACAAAGGGATGCTTGAGCAGCTTGAAAGCCTCCAGCCAGGCGAACCGCTCGGTCCCGCACTCCGTGCCCGGGGTCTTCTTCTTCGGCGGGGTGTGGGGAAGGAGCAGGCTGTAGGCGGCCAGGAGGAGCGAGACGGCGCCGGCCACGATGTAGGTCCAGCGCGTGGCCTGCTTCAGCGCCGGCCCCGTGAGCCCCGAGCCGAGGGCCGTGCCGATCCAGGCCGCCAGTCCCTTCGGGGCGGCGGCCCGGACCCGCTCCCAGTCCACGAGGATGAAGGTGAACGGCCAGGCGGCCAGGATCCAGCCCAGGGTGCCGCCCATGCGGACGAAACCGAACTCCTTCTGGGCGTCCTTCATGTGGGTGAAGGCGATCGAATTGACGATCGACAGGGTCGGCACGTAGAACAGGCAGTGGAGGGCCATCAGGCCGAAGAACGGCCAGAAGGCCCGGGTGAACCCGAGCCCGAGGATGGCCAGGCCGCCGACGAGATGGCTGAAGCCGAGGAACTTCTCGGCCGCGAAGTGGCGGTCGGCGAACTGGTTGCTGAAGAACATGCCGAGGATGGCCGAGAGGGGAAAGGCGCTGAGGATCCAGGCCTGCTGGATCGGCGTGAAGCCGAGGCTCGGCAGATAGCTGTAGATGAGGGGCAGCCAGGCGCCCCAGATGAAGAACTCCATGACCATCATGAGGAACAGCTTGTTGCGGGGATTCTTGGCGTCCGTCATGCTCGATCCTCCTTGGGCCGCGCGGTCCTGCCGCCGTCCCGCGCCGGTCAGATCTCCTTGAGGTAGACGTTGCGGAAGAAGGGCGGCGACTGGCTGTCGTGGTTCTGCAGGCCGATGTAGCCCTCCGGGGCCAGGTCGCGGACCTTGCCGCCCGGATGGGCGTCCCAGTCGAGGACGGTCGTCCCGTTCAGGTCGACCTTGAGGTGCATCCCCCTGAACTCGATCCGCAGATGGTTCCATTCGCCCGTCGGAGCGGAGGCCAGGGCCTTGGGCGCCTCGATGTCATAGGCCGCTCCGGTATGGTGGATGCCCGTCGAGGCGTCGTCGATCTGGATCTCGATCGAGTGATAGATGTAGTCGTCGCTCACGGGCACTTCGGGGATCCGGAGAAAGAGGCCCGAGTTCGTCGTCGGCGTCGAGCACTTGAACTCGCAGTCGAGGATGAAGTCCTTGACCTTCTTCCCGTACCAGAGCAGGCCCATGCCGCCCTGGCCCTTGAGGACGCCGGTCTTGGGATCGCACTCGAAATAGCCCGGACCGTAGTGGTTCCAGCCGTATTTCTCGTAGCCGCCGTAGCCGCGCCTCAGGATCTGGGTGAAGCCGTCGAAATAGGTGACGCTCCGGACGTAGGCGATGCTCTTGCGGAAGGCCGGCACGGGATCGCCGACCTCGGCCTCGTTCTCGTATTCCATGGTCAGGTAGCCGTCGTAGTCCTGGAGCGTCAGCTCGGCCAGGAGGTCGCGGATGTGCCCCTGGCCGGAGCCCCAGGGGACGTCGTCGACGCCCTTGGCCGTGCCGTAGCCGCTGCGGTCCTTGAGGTGGACGTCGAGGATGCGCCCGGCGAGCAGCCTGAAGGCTTCGCGGGGATCGGTCAGGCCGCGCATCCAATGGCCGCTGTCGGCGCAGGAGCCGATGCGGGGGTCCTTGCCTTCGACGTGGCTGAACACGGTCTCGGGCAGGTTGTACTTGGAGGGCGCCGGGTGGTTGTGGATGGCGATCTTGACGTCGTATTCCTTGACCAACTTCTCGAGCAGGGTGAAGTCGTCGTCGGCCGGCTCGCAGACGAGGATGCGGATGCCCATCTTGCGGGCGAAGTCGAACATCCTGCGCATGCTGGCCTCGGTCGTGCCGATGTCGCAGACGCCGTAGCCGTAGAGCGTGACGCCGTTCGCCTTGAGGGCCTCCTTGACGTATGCGACCTGCTCGTCGGTCATGGCCTCGTCGAACTTGGCCCCGGGGAACCGGGCCGCCAGGGCCTGGCCCGGGAAGGCCTCGACCGCGCCGACGCCGAGCTCCTTGAGCTTCTCCAGGGTCTCGGCGAAGGTGAACTTGCGGAAGGTCCAGGCCTCCGCGGCGAAGGGGAAGGGCTTGATGCGCACGGCGGCGTAACCGGTCGCCGCGACGGCCTTCTCGAGATCGGCGGAGATGTGGCGGATCTGGGGCGCCGCTCCGCCGGCGGAAAGCGCGGCGGCGGCGAGGATCGCCGACAGGGCGAGGGCGGAAAGAGCGCGTTTCATGGGTCCTCCTGGCAAGTCACTGGGCCTTCGGGTTCCACTTCCCCCGGGCCACCGGGGGGACGTAGGTCTCGAGGCCCTTGAAGGGAAAGGCGAGGGTCCGGCCGAGCTCGGCGCTGCGGTAGGCGGCCATCAGCAGCTCGGCCACGGCCACGCCGTCGGCGAAGTTCTCCTCGGGCCGGACGCCCTCGAGGAAGGATCGGACCATGTGGCGGTTCTCGGCGACGTAGCCGTATTCGCCGGCCTCGTCGGCCACGACGGGCATGAGCCCGATCTCGGCGTTCTGTTTCTCGACCAGGTCCTCGCCCGCTTTGCCGCGGACCTCGCGGCTGAAGAAGACCTTGAGAGAGGCGTCGAGGGTGTTGATCTGCAGGGCGTACTCGGGGCCGAGCAGCTCCATGCTCAGGCGCAGGCCCGCGCCGACGTAGCACCAGCTGGTGGTCGTCTCGACGACGAGGACCTTGCCCGACGGGTCCTTGTACTCGATGAGCGAGCGGGCGAAGTCCTCCGACGGACGCTTCAGGTAGTCCGTCTTGCCGCCGCTCGTCTTGGCCAGCCTGGCGGCGTATCGGGGCTCCTGCCATTTGAGGCAGTTCGTATAGGCGGTGACGCTCACCGGCGTCAGGACCTCGCGGCGAGCCCCGGGCGGGGTGAGCATGAAGCGGGCCTCTTCGACCGAATGGCACATCATGTCGTTGAGGACGCCGCCGCCTTGGAGCGTGCCCTCCCAGAACCAGGGCATGTGCGGACCGCTGTGCTCCTCGGCCGCCCGGGCCAGGTAGGGCGGCCCGGACAGGGCGGCGCCGCGAGCCCAAACGATCTCCTTGCCGCGGACGACGGCCGGGGAGAAGACCTGGTTCTCGAGGTAGCCGTCGAGCAGGCCGGCCTTCTCGGCGAGCTCCAGCATCTTGCGGGCCTCCCGGACGTTCCGCCCGAGGGGCTTCTCGCAGGTGACGCCGGCGAGCTCGGCCTTTCCCGCGAGGAGGGCGTGGGCGATCTCCTCCATGACCTCGCCCCGGGTATAGTTCGGGGCGCAGATCCAGAGGGCGCCGATGCGCGGATCGGCGGCCATCTCGGCGATCGACTTGTACGGCTTGGCCTGGCCGACGCCGAGCGACTTGACCAGGGCGCAGGCCTCGCGGGCCCGCTCGCCGACGGGATCGAAGACGCCCAGGATGTCGGCGTCGCGGACGCCCACCCAGGACCGGATGTGGAAGCGGGCGATGAACCCGCCGCCGATGATGCCGACGCCGAGGGTCTTCTGCGTTTTGGCCATTCGAGCGACCTCCATGAAGGGACTCTTGATACCCTATTCGAAAGCGGGTTGTCAATCGGTCAAAGCGCGTCCTCGAGCCGGCTGATGATGGCCCGGTTCTGGGCGTGGGCGATGTCCTTGGCCTCGGGCGTGAAGAGGTGGTCGAGGCGGTTCCGGTAGAAGTCGGCGATGCGGCCGCGGACCATCTTCATCGTCGAATTGAGGAACTGGTTCTGCTCCGTGAAGGCCTCGCCGAGGACGGCCACGGCGGCCGGGAGCCAGCGGGCCGGGAACATCCCGGCGTGTCGGCCGCCCTCGCGGAAGGCGTCGATCTCCCGTTCGATCAGGCGCAGGGCGGCCTCCTGGCCCTCGGGCGTCCGGGGGCCCAGGCCCCGGTCCTTGAGCCAGCGCAGCAGGGCTTCCTTGTTGGGCACGAGCAAGGCCACGGTGTAGGGTGACTGGTCGTTGTAGAGCATCATCTGCTCGATGTAGGGCGAGGCCTCGGTGACGGTCTCTTCGATCATCTCAGGACTGTATTTCTCGCCGTCGCTCGCGATGAGCAGGCTCTTCATCCGGCCGAGGACGTAGAGGAAGCCGTCGCGGTCGAGGTAGCCGAGGTCGCCCGTGTAGAGCCAGCCGTCGCGGATGGTCTCGCGGGTGGCCTTCTCGTTCTTCCAGTACCCGGCCATGACGTTCTCACCGTGGATGACGATCTCGCCGGTCTCGCCCGGCGGCAGGGCGGCGCCGCGATCGTCGCAGATGCGCAGCTCGATGCCGGGCGCGACCCGGCCGGACGAACCGAGCTTGTGGGCCTTGAGGCTGTTGGACGAGATGACGGGGGAGGCCTCGGTCAGGCCGTAGCCCTGGAACATGGGGACGCCGATGGCGAAGAAGAAGCGCTGCATCTCGATGTCGAGGAGGGCCCCGCCGCCGACAAAGAACTCGAGCCGGCCGCCGAAATTCTCCCGGATCTTGCGGAAGAGAAGCCGGTCGTAGAGGGCCACGAGGGGCTTCTTCAGCTTCTTCAGCCCGCGACCCTTGTTCCAGCCCTCGGCGTTGTAGTCGACGGCCAGGGCCAGGGCGCGGCGGAAAAGGGCCTCGACCTTGGGCCCCTTGTCCCGGACGCCCTTCTCGATGTTCTTGCGGAAGCTCTTGGCGAGCGAGGGGACGCTGAGGAGAAGTGAGGGGCGGACCTCCCGGATGTTGCCCGGGATGTTGCGCAGGGTCTCGAGGCCCGTCCGGCCGACCTCGACGGCGGCCATGGCCGCCCCGCTCTTGATCATCGTATAGATGCCGCAGGTATGGCAGAAGCTGTGGTCCCAGGGCAGGATGAGCAACGAGACATAGTGCTCGGGACAGTCGACCAGGGCCCGGGACTGCTCGATGTTGGCCGTATAGTTCCGGTGGGTCAGGATGATGCCCTTGGGATCGGCCGTCGTCCCCGAGGTGTAGCAGATATTGGCCGCGTCGCTCTCCCGCAAGGCCTGGAGCGCGTCCTCGACCGCCGAAGGATGGGCGGCCAGCCGATCGCGGCCGCGGCGGAGGACCTCGGCGAAGGCGACCTCGTCGGGCCCCAAGGGCTCGAACTCGTCGAGGACCACGGTCGTGGCGAGGTCCGGCAGGTCGCGGCGGACCTGACGCAGCTTGCCGAGCTGCGATCTCGAGACCACGGCGATGCGGCAGCCCGAATGGGCCAGGCGGAACTTCAGGTCGTTCAGCTCCTCGACCTTGATCGAGATCGGGACGTTGATGGCCCCGGCCGTCAGGATGCCAAGCTCGGCCGTGATCCAATCGCGACGGCCCTCGGCGATGAGGGCCGCCCGGTCGCCACGGCCCAGGCCGAGGCTCATGAGACCGGCGGCGAACTGATGGACGAGCGGCCGCAGGGAGGCATAGGTCGTCGGCTCATAGCGCGGGCCGGTCTTCTCCCAGATCAGGACGTTGTCGGGGTAGGACGAGACCGCCTCCTCGAAGAGCCGGGGCAGGGTCCGTTCGGGCATGGCGCTCCCTCCTCGCGCGGTTTGGGTCCCCTCATCCTACGTCCCGGGCGGATAAATGTCAAAGTTCATCCTGGCCGGGCCTGGGCCGACTAAAACCGTATGGGAAGTCGCGGATAGGACTGCCCCAGAAAGAGGCGTGGCCTTCGAGCAGGGATGATGATGACGCGAGTCAGCAAAGGGATCGGCGCCGCCTCGCGCGGGCCGGGATGCGGGCCGTGAAGGACAGGCGCCGCGATGTCCGGATCGTCGAGGAGAACAAGGTCGTCCTCTCCCTGATGACCGGCGAGGTCAGGCCCGGCCTCAACGGGGTCTTTCACTCGCTGACCCGGGACCTTTCAATGGGCGGCCTCCGGGTCATGACCTCGGCCCGCCTCGAGCCCGGGAGCCGCGTCCGCATCGACCTCACCCTGTCCCGATCCCGCAAGCGGGTCAAGGCCGTGGCCGAGGTGCGCTGGGTCCGCGACCTCTACGGCGGCGAGGTCTTCGAGGCGGGGCTCCAATTCGTCGGCCTCGATCCCGATGACGAGTTCGCCCTGATGGATCACATCTTCGGGGCCCGCGACGGCCCGCTCGACTGACGCCCTCCCGACTTGCATTTCTCGGGCCCCTGCGCTACAACAAGGGACTCTCGATAACGCCATGGAACGGTCATCCACGGGACGTCGCCTCTGCGCGGCCGCCGCGGCCTCCCTCCTGGCCTCCCTGCTCCTGGCCCGGGCCCTCCCGGCGGCCGAGAAGAGCTACTATTTCCCCGAGGTTCGGGTCGAGATCGCGCTCGAGCGGGACGGCTCGTTCCTGGTCGACGAGTTCCGGACCTTCGAGTTCCGCGGCTCCTTCAGCTACGCGTTCATCGTCATCCCCCTTTCGATCGATTCCTTCGGCGCGGCTCGGAAGGTCCGCATCACGGAGATCTCCGTGAGCGACGAACGGGGCCAGCCGCTGAGGGCCGAGGTCTCCCAGGGCAGCCGAGAGGTCACGGCCAAATGGTTCTATTCGGCCCGCAACGAGCGCCGGACCTTTCACGTCCATTACCGGGTGACCGGCGGCATCACGAGTTACGCCGACGCGAGCGAGCTCTATTGGAAGGTCGTCGGCGACGGCTGGGACCGGCCGGCCGGCGAGGTCCTGGCGACGGTCACCTTGCCCGAACCTGTGCCGTCGAGGTCCGATCTGCTCGTCTGGGGTCACGGTCCCTTGTCCGGGCGGTCCGAGATCGTCGATGAGCGGACGGCCCGTTTCTATGCCCCCGGCCTGGCCGCCCACCAGTTTCTCGAGGTCCGCGTCGTCTGGCCGGCCGGGATGGTCTCAGGGGTGCCCTCGAACCGTCCGATGATGGCCGCCATCAAGGCCGAGGAGGAAGGCTTCGTTCGAGATACGATCGCCCGCGTCGAGCGGGCCCGGGCGCGCGGGGAGGCCGACCGGCGAACCTTTCTGCGGCTCCTCGGCGTCTGGGGCATCTGGCAGATCGCCGGCCCTCTCATCTGGCTCGTTCTCTTCCTCCGCGTCTGGTCCGCCGTGGGCAAGGATTACCGGTTCGAAGGCCTCCCCGACTACGTCCGCGAGCTGCCGTCCGACCGGCCCCCGGCGGTCGTCCAGTCGCTGATGCGAGAGGGGAGGACGGTCACGCCGGCGGCCTTCACGGCCACCATCTTCGACCTCGCCCGCCGCCGCGTCCTCGAGATCGAGGATAGGACGGTCACGAAGAAGCGGCTTCTCGGCAGCAAGGAGACCGTCGAGACGACCCTGACCCTCAAGAAAGACCCCGCCGCAGAGCCGGGCCTGCGCCCGTTCGAGGGCTCGGTCCTGGGCTTCCTCTATGAGGGGCAGGCCGGCTGGATGACCCCTGGCGCGTCCATCACCGTCGACGAGCTCCAGGACTATCTGAAGAAGAACCCGCAGAAGTTCCAGGCCTGGTACAGGGACTGGGGCAAGGCCGTCAAAGACGAGTGCAGGCCGCTCGCTTTCCTCGAGCCGGAGAGCCTCAAGGCGCGAAACAGGTTCTACCTGTTCTCGCTGCCTCCGGCCGTCCTGACCCTGAGCCCGGTCTTGCTCATCCTGACTTTGGCCCTCATCCCGACCCTCAAGCGGCGGACCATGTTCTGGGCCCGCGAGAACGAGGCCTGGAAGGGCCTCGACCGCTTCCTCGACGACTTCTCTGATTTCAAGGATATGCCGGCCGAGGCCTACAAGCTCTGGGAGCATTACCTCGTTTTCGGCATCCTGTTCGGCAACGCCAAGAAGATCCTGAAGATGCTGCCCGTCATCCTCAAGGACGAACGGGCCGCGGCCCCCGCCTGGTACGCGGGTTTCGGCCGGCCCGGCTTGCTGGCCGCGGGCGGCCTCGATCATGTCATCGCCAGTATCGAACATGCCGCGACGGCCATCAGCCAGGCCAGCACGTCCGCGGCTCACTATTCCTCCGGCGGCGGAGGCGGCTTCAGCGGCGGGGGCGGAGGCGGGGGAGGGGGCGGAGGCGGAGGCGCGGGATGACGCGGCCGCTCCGTTCCGGCCTCGTTGGGCTGGCTGCGATCGTCGCCGCGGCGTTCCTCGCGGGGCCGGACTGCGGCAAGCCTTCCGACGAGGCCGCCATCCGGGCCCTCCTCGAGGAGTCCGTGGCCCGGGCCGAAGGGAAAGACGCCCGCGGCCTGGTGGAGCTCTTCGCTCCCGACTACCGCGATTTCCAGGGCCGCGATCGAGCCGGAACGCTGGGCCTCGTCACGGACTATCTCGATCACTATCGCGGCGTCGTCATCCATCTCCTCGGCGTCCGGATCGGCGACATCGACCCGGAGGGGTCGGCCTCGGTCGAATGCGACGTCTCCCTCTCCCATGGGGCGGCCGAGGTCCTGCGCAAGCTCATCCGCTACGCGGGCGAATACTACCGCTTCAAGTTCGATGTGCGGAAGACGGGACCGGGCGCCTGGCGCTTCGCCTACGCCGAATGGCAGTCGGTGGGACTCGCCGGACTCTTCCCGGAATCGCTCGACCTCCTCAAAAAACTCTTCCCCGGCCTCTGACGTATCTCTTCCCGGGCTTCGAGGTCCTGCGGCCGCGCGGCCGCCGACGTCTGCTATAATAGGAAGGACACAGGGAGGGCAAGATGACCGAAGAAAAAAAGGACACCAAGACCCGGTTCGAGGAATTCCGCGTCAACGGCGGCGAGCTCCTCAACAAGGTCAAGGAGATCATCCACGAGGGCAACGCCCGCCGCATCATCCTCAAGGACGAGCACGGCAAGACGTTCATGGAGATCCCGCTCACGGTCGGCGTCGTCGGCGCCATCGTGGCCCCCATTCTGGCCGCCGTCGGGGCCATCGCCGCGCTGGCTTCGAACCTGACCATCGTCGTCGAGAAGGTCGAAGGCTGATCCGGCCCAGGGGCGCTTTTCGGCGCCCTCGCTCTGTGGTATAAGGGGCTTCCCGATCCCGATCGGAGAGGAGGCCCCATGATCCGGTCCGTCGTATCACCGGGCGCTTGTCTGGCGTCCGTCCTTGTCGTCGCGTCCTTCGTCGTCCTCTTAGCCGCCCAGGCTCCGGCCGCGCCCAGGCCCCAGTCAGGAGGCCTCGTCGATCTCATGCCCGTCCCGGCCCAGGTCCGTCCCGGGGACGGCCTCTTTCGCGTCGACGAGAACCTCGTCCTGGCCCGCGACGGCGCGGGCGCGGCGGCCACCGGCCTCAAGGACAGGGCCTTCCGGGCCGGGGCCCGCTTCATGTCCCGGCTCGCCGGCCGGACCGGTCTCTTTCTCAAGCAGGACTACCTGGCCTCACAGTCGCCGTCGGGCCCCGGCGGCATTCGCTATGCCTTCGGGGCGGCCGGCCGTCTCGTCCCCAACGAGGACGAGTCCTATAGGCTGACCGTCGAACCGGCCTCGGTCCGCCTCGAGGCCAAGACCGACCTCGGGGTCCTGAGAGGCTTCGAAACGCTCCTCCAGCTCCTGAGCGCGGACGAGAAAGGCTACTATTTTCCTTGTGTGACGATCACCGATGCGCCGCGCTTCACCTGGCGCGGACTGCTCGTCGACGTCGGCCGCCATTTCCAGCCCGTCGAGGTCATCAAGAGGAACCTCGACGGCATGGCCGCGGTCAAGATGAACGTCCTCCATCTGCACCTGACCGAGGACCAGGGCTTCCGGGTCGAGTCCAAGGCCTTCCCCAAGCTCCACGAGCTCGGCTCGGACGGGATGTACTTCACCCAGGCCCAGATCCGGGACCTCGTCGAATACGCCGCCGACCGGGGCATCCGCGTCGTGCCCGAGTTCGACATGCCCGGGCATTCGACGAGCTGGTTCGTCGCCTTTCCCGAGTTCGCCAGCGCGCCGGGGCCCTACGCGATCGAGCGCCGGTTCGGCATCTTCGGGCCGGCGTTCAATCCGGCCAACGAGAGGATCTATCCGTTCCTCGACGCCTTCCTCAAGGAGATGGCCGGCCTGTTCCCCGATCCCTATCTCCACATCGGCGGCGACGAGGTCGAGGGCCATCAGTGGGAAGCCAACCCGGCCATCCGGGCTTTCAAGGCGAAGCACGGCTTCGCCGACAATAACGCCCTGCAGGCGTACTTCAACGGGCGTCTGCTCAAGATCCTGACCAAGCACGGCAAGAAGATGGTCGGCTGGGACGAGATCCTCCAGCCCGGCCTGCCCAAGGATATCATCATCCAATCGTGGCGGGGTCCGAAGTCGCTCGTCGAAGCGGCGGAGAAGGGCTATCAGGGCATCCTGTCGAACGGCTATTACATCGACCTCTGCCAGCCCGCAGAGTTCCATTATCTCAACGATCCGCTGCCGGCCGACACGCCGCTCGACGACCGGGGCCGCGCCCTCATCCTCGGCGGCGAGGCGACGATGTGGGCCGAGCTGGTGACGCCGGAGACGATCGATTCGAGGATCTGGCCGAGGACCGCCGCGATCGCCGAGCGGTTCTGGTCGCCGGCCTCCGTGCGCGACGTCGACGACATGTACCGCCGCCTCCTCCCGATCTCCCTCGCCCTCGAGGAGCTCGGGCTCACGCATCTCAAGAACGCGGACCTGATCCTGAGGAGGCTCGCCGGCGGGCCCGGCGTCGAGCCCCTCGAGGTCTTGACCGAGGCCGTCGAGCCCCTCGAAGGCTATGCGCGCCACGGGCAGGCCGATTATACGAGCCTCTCGCCCTTCACCCGCTTCGTCGACGCCTGCGCCCCGGAATCGCTGCCGGCCCGGGCCTTCGGCAGAAAGGTCGACGCCTTCCTGGCCGGCAAGGACCCCGTCGCCGGCGAGGAGCTCAGGACCCGGCTCGAAATCTGGCGGGACAATCACCCCCTGGTCCTGCCTCTCATGGCCTCATCGCCGGCCCTCCGCGAGATCGAGCCCCTCTCGCTCAACCTGGCCAGGGTCGCCAGCCTCGGGATCGAGGCGCTCGACGGCTTGGCCAGGGGGGAAGCCCGGCCGGCCGCCTGGATCGAAGAGAAGCGGGCCGTCCTGGCCGAAGCGGCCAAGCCTGCCGCTCACGCCGAGCTCGCCGTCGTCAAGGCCGTCGGCCGGCTGGTCGACGCCAGCGCCGGAACGGCCAAATGAGCGGACCCGGCCCCAAGCCTTCTTACATCATCCGCCGGGTCGCCGACTTCGGCCCCGGCGAGCCCGGCCCTCGGCCCTGGCCGGACATCGCGCCTCTCGCGGTCGATCATTACCTCTGGCTCGAGAACGGTTATCGTCCCAAGGTCGAAGCCCGCGTGTGCTGGTCCTGCCGGTTCCTCCATGTCAGGTTCCGGGTCGAGGAACGGCGCGTCCGCGTCCGATATACGAAGTTCCAGGACCCCGTTTACAAGGACAGCTGCGTCGAATTCTTCGTGGACATGTTCCCGGAGAAACGGCTCGGGTACGTCAATTTCGAGACCAACGCCGCGGGCACGCTTCTGGCCGCCTTCGGCCCGGACCGGTCCCGGCGCGCACCGCTGTGGCCGGAGGACCTGGCCGGCTGGGCCGTCGAAAGCCAGGTCCCGGGGCCTGTCGACGGCGAGTACGGGGCCGAGGCCTGGACGCTCGAGTACCGCGTGCCGCTCGCTCTCTTCAAGAAGCTCTACGGCGAAGAGGTCCGGCCGGGCCGCCTGGCGGCGGCGAACTTCTACAAGTGCGGCGACGAGACCGAGTTCCCCCACTACGGCGCTTGGAGCCCCATCGCCACGCCCGCTCCTGATTTCCATCGGCCCGAGTTCTTCGGCGAGATCGTCTTCGGCCGATGAGGGTTACTTCAGCTTTTCCTGGCCGACGAACTCGCGGTAGGGGCTGAGATAGGTCAGCGTCTCGCGGTCCCCGCCGTTCGTCTCTCCCTGCACCATGCGGCCGATGAGCTCGCCCAGGCCGGGGCCGAGCATGAAGCCTTGGCCGCACATCCCGACGGCCAGCATGAAGCCCTCGAGCTCGCGGGCCCAGCCGACGACGGGGAAACCGTCGGGGGTCATCGGGTAGAGCCCGCGCCAGGTCCGGCGGACGCGGAGGTTCTCGAGCCGGGGGATGAGCCCGACCATGCGACGGGCGACCATGGGCAGGAACGCGCTCGTCTCGCGCACGTCCATACCCCAGATGCTGGGGCTGGGGGTGATGCAGAAGATGACCTGTCCGGTGTGGTGCTGGTAGAAATAATAGTTGGCCGAGCCGGCGACCGGATGGATATCGACGACCATGGGCCCGAGGAAGCGGGCCACGGCCTCCGTCACGGCGGCCTCGTGCGAATCGGGCCGCACGGGAACGTCGATCCCGGCCATGGCGGCGACCTCGGCGCCCCACGGCCCGGCGGCGTCGACGACGACCGGCGCCGCGTACTCGCCCTGGTCCGTCCGCACGCCGGTCACGCGGCCTCCCGCGACGAGGAGGCCGGTCACGATCTCGTTGAACAGGAACGCCGCGCCGAGGGCCTTGGCGCGGGCATAGAAGGCGTGGACGGCCAGCAGGGGAGAGGCATGGCCGTCGCCGGGCGAGAAGGTCCCGCCGAGGAGGCCTTCGGGATTGATGTCGGGGATGATCTCCCGGAAGCCTGCGGCGTCGTGCCAATCGATGTCGAGGCCGCTCGCCTTCTGGACGACGAGCAGCTCCTTAAGGGTCCGCTCTTCCTCGGGGCGGTAGGCGACGTAGCTGTAGCCGCCCTGGTACCACTCGATGTCGTTCCCGTGCCTCTCCTTCCAGGTCGAGAAGATCTCCAGGCTGCGCAGGCACAAGCGGATCTTGGCCGGATCGGAGTGGGTGGCCCGCAGGCCGCCGATGGCCCGCTTATTCGATCCCTGGCCGACGCTGGGGGCCCGGTCGATGACGAGGACCTTGAGGCCGGCCTCGGCCAGGGACATCGCGGCCGGCGTGCCGACGCTGCCCGCCCCGATGACGATGACGTCGAAGCTCCTAGTCGCGCTCATGGCCCCTGTCCTTCCTCTCCAGGCCGGCGAAGATCCCCAAGGGGACCTCGACGAAGAGCGGCCGCTTCGGCTGGTCGACGACCTCGGCGTCGGGCACCCCCTCTTCCCGGAACAGCCGGTGGATGAGGGGGGTGCAGGTCTTGGCTCCGCAGGAACCCATGCTCGTGCGGGTCAGGGCCTTGATCTCGCTGATATCGCGCACGCCCTCGCGGATGAGCTTGCGGATCTCGCCCGCGGTCACCCGCTCGCAGCGGCAGACGATGGTCTCCTCCGCCGTCCGCGGCACGTACTCGGCCAGGGGATCGGCCGTCTCGGGGGGCTGGACCCGCAGGCCGGCGATCTTCTTGGCGTATTCGCGCGGCGCCCGGACCTTGACGATGACCGTGCGGTCGTTGGCCTTGAGGGCCCGCACCGCGCCGACCTCGACCCGGCCCAGGGGGTTCCCTTCGGTGTCCTGGACGACGACCTGGTCGCCGGGCTTCAGCCGCTCCTTGAGGAACTCGAAGGGGACGGCTACGGTCGGGAAATCCGGGTCCTTGCGGTAGTCGACCAGGGTGATGGCCAGCCCCGGGCAGATGGCGACGCACTTCTCGCAGCCGCTGCATCCCTTGCCGCCCTTCCGGCCGAGGAAGCTCGGCAGAAGGCGGATATCCGTCTTGTCGATATCGATGAGGCCGGTCGGACAGACGGCGGTGCAGGGATCGCACGGGATCTCTTGGTTGCAGTGGAGGACGGGGAAGACGCCCTCTTCCTCGGCAGGAACCCTCTCCGCGACCGTGGCCCCGGGCCGCGACTTCAGGATCTCCGCGGTCCGGTACCAATCGGGAGAGATCTCGCCGACATCGCGGCCGAGCGCCCGGGCCACTTCGAGCCCCCGGATCTTGCCCGAGAAGATGGCCGCGGAGGCTTCCGCGATCTCCTCGGCGTCCCCGGCGGCGAAGGCCGGCAGGCCGAACTCGCGGGCCTTCTCGAAGAACTCGTTGACCGGATCGAGGCCGACGGCGATGAGGAGCGTGTCGCAGTCGAAAGACCGCTCGGTGCCCGGGACCGGACGGAACTTCTCGTCGACGCGGGCGATGGCCACCGATTCGAGGACCTCCCGTCCGTTGGCGCCGATGACCGTGTGCGAGGTGTAGACGGGAACGCCCAGCCGGGCCAGCTTGTCGCGGTGGACCTTGTAGCCGCCGCATTCGGGCAGGACCTCAACGAGGCCGACGACGGCGATGCCGGCCTGGAGGGCATGATAGCCGGCGATGAGGCCCACGTTCCCGCCGCCGACGATGAACAGGCGCTCGGTCGGCTTGACCAGGTCCCGGTTGACCAAGGTCTGGAACGCTCCGGCGCCATAGACGCCGGGGAGGGTGTTGCCGGGGAAGGCCAGGTTCTTCTCCCGGGCCCCGGAGGCCACGAGGAGGATCTGCGGCTCGATCAGCACGTATTTGCGGCCCTCGAAAAGAACGCCGACCTTGCCGTCGCTGTAGACCGCCAGGGCCGTCGTCTGGAGCCAAACCTTGACCGCGGCGGAAGATCGGACCTCGTCCTCGAGGCGCGTGGCGATATCGATGCCCCGGGTCCCGGCGTAGACGGCGTCGATGGAGCCGAAGAAGCGGTGGGTCTGCAGGACCAGCTTTCCGCCGAGGCGGTGCTTGTCGTCGATGAGGATCGTCTCGATCCCGCGCCGGCCGAGCTCGATGGCCGCCGAGAGGCCCGCCGGCCCGCCGCCGATGATCAGGACGGACGTCCGGACGGTTTCGATGGGGGCGGCCGCCGCGAGCTCCGGGCCGCGGCGGTCGACCTCGGGCAGGCGGGGCAGCCCGTTGACGGGCTCGATCCGGAGGCCGGGCCGGACGAGCTCCATGCACGATTTCACCGGGACGCCGTCGGCCAGGACGAGGCACTGGGAGCACTGGCCATTGGCGCAGAAGAGGCCCTGGGGCGCGCCATCCTTGGCATGACGGCCGAAGACGCGGATGCCGGCCGCGAAGAGGGCCGAGGCGATGGTCTCGCCCTCGAGGCCTTCGAGAGGACGGCCCTTCCAGGTGAAGGGGACCCCGGCCCGGGCGGGAATGGGCAGGATGGGGTGTTGCTCAATGCGGTGCATGAACGGCCATTCTCCTTGTGCTCGTCAGGCGGCCCAAAAGACGGTCATTATAGCATAGAGAAATGGAGGCGGGTAGAACTCTCGGGAGTTGATGTATAATCGCGCCGATGAGGCCAAGAAACGGGAGGCTCTTCCGGACGCGAGCCGCGGGATTGGCCCTCTTCCTCGTCCTCGGAGCTTCCGCGGCCGGGGCGGCGGAAAGCGGGTCCGCGGGCCAGACGCCGTCCCCGCCCCAAGAGGATCGCCTGACGCCGAAGGAGGCCGGCCGTGAGTTCCTCCGCGACGCCGGCCAGATCTGGTCCTCTCCGGCCCGGATCCGCGGCAAGGACGTTTTCCCGCTCCTCGGCCTGGCCGCGGCGACCGCCGTCCTCATCGCCTCGGACGAACCGATCCGCGACGGCGTCCAGGACTATGCCGGCCGGCACGCCTGGGTGGGCGATGTTTCCTCGGTCGTCACCCAGGCCGGCGGCCTGGCCGGATTCGCTACGGCCGGAGCGTTCTTCGGCGCCGGCCTCATCTTCAAGGATGACCGGGCGCGCGACACGGGCTACCTCGCGGCGAGCGCCATCCTTCAAGCGTTCCTCGTCGACAATCTGCTCAAAGGCATGTCCGGCCGGCAGAGACCCTTCTTCGCGGACGGGGAGGATCATTGGTCGGGCCCGCCGGCCTTCTTCAAGCGTCTCGGGTCGGACGGAAGCGAAGCCTATGGTTCCTTCCCTTCCGGGCACGCGGCGGCGGCCTTTTCCCTGGCCACGGTCGTTGCCCTGCAGTATCGCCACCACGGCTGGGTGCCGGTCGTCTCGTATGCGCTGGCCGGCGCCGCGGGGCTCTCGAGGATCACCCTCGACAAGCACTGGACCTCGGACGTCGTCGTCGGCGCCCTGGTCGGGCATCTCATCGGCCGGCTCGTCGTCCGGAATCACGACCGGCCCCGCCGTCTCGTGCCGATGGTCGCGTGCACCGGCCGGGGCCTCGCGCTCGGCGTGTTCTATGACCTGGACCCGCCCGGGATGTAGGCCGGGCGATCTTGCCGAATAAGGAAAGAGACATGAAGACGATCTCCCTCGCGGTCCTCATTTTCCTGCTGGGCGCCGCCGCGGCCAGCTCGTTCGCTCAAAAGACGGAGAAGCCCGTCCTGCACGGCCGGAACTGGGTGGCCATCACCGGCAAGCCGCTGGCGGCCACGGCCGGGGCCCTTATCTTCGCCAAGGGCGGCAACGCCGTCGACGCGTCCTGCGCCATGCTCGGGGCGGTCTGTACGATGTACGACGTCCTCAGTTGGGGCGGGGAGACTCAGGCCCTGATCTTCAATCCGAAGACGGGGAAGGTCATCGCCGTGAACGCCCTGGGCGTCGCGCCGAGCGGGGCCACTGTCCGGTTCTATAAGGACAAAGGATACGCCTACCCGCCCGAATACGGCGTCCTTTCCGCGGTCACGCCGGGGACGCCCGGGGGGCTGCTGACGATGCTGGCCGAGTTCGGGACGATGAGCCTGGCCGAGGTCCTGGCCCCGGCCCTGCGCCTGGCCGAGGGCTACCCCATGGACAAGGAGACCGGCGACCGCATCGAAAAGGACAAGGCCCGGATCAAGGAATGGCCCTATTCCCGGGCCGTACTGCTGCCCCATCTCGGCGAGTCCCGCGAGGCCCCGCAGGCGGGGGAGATCTTCCGCCAGCCCGACCTGGCCGTGACGCTCGGCCGGCTCGTCGAGGCCGAGCGCGAGGCCCTCGCCGCCGGCAAGACGCGGAAGGAGGCCATCTACGCCGCCTACGACCGCTTCTACCGGGGCGACGTCGCCAGCGAGTTCGTCCGCGGCTCGCGCGAGCAGGGCGGTCTCATCACCATGGACGACCTCGACCGCTGGAAGGTCCACCTCGAGGAGCCCGTCTCGGCCTCCTACAAGGGCATCGAGGTCTTCAAGCTGACGAGCTGGGTCCAAGGCCCGGTCATGCTCCAGGCCCTGAACATGCTCGAGACGATCGACCTCAAGTCCTTGGGCTACAACAGCGCCGCCTATATCCACACGCTCTATCAGGTCATGAACCTGGCCTTCGCCGACCGCGACTTCTATTACGGCGACCCCTACTTTCCCCCCGAGGAACCGCTGCGGGGCCTGCTCTCGAAGGACTATGCCCGCGAACGGGTCAAGCTCCTCCGGCCGGACCGCAACGACCCCGACGTCAAGCCGGGCGATCCGTATCCCTTCGAAGGCCGGGTCAATCCCTATCGGGCCTATCTCGACCGTTGGCTCGAGTGGGGGAGGAAGGACCCCGCGGCCCTCGATGCCGCCCAGGCCGCCGAGGTCGAAGCCGCCTTCCGTGCCGGCACGACCTCGATCCAGGCGGCGGACAAGGAGGGCTGGGTCGTCTCGGTCACGCCGAGCGGCGGCTGGGTCCCCTGCGTCATCGCCGGCCGGACCGGGGTGGGCATGAGCCAGCGGGCCCAGAGCTTCGTGCTTGAAGAAAGCCAGAACCCGTTCAACGTCATCGAGCCCGGCAAGAGGCCGCGGGCGACGCTGACCCCCGGCCTGGCCCTGAAGGACGGACGGCCCTTCCTGTCCTTCGCCGTCCAGGGCGGCGACACGCAGGACCAGAACCTGCTGCAGTTCTTCCTCGACGTCGTCGAGTTCGGCATGACCGTCCAGCAGGCCTGCGAGGCGCCGAACATCACGAGCTATCAGATGCACGACTCCTTCACCGACCACCTGGCCTACCCCGGCAAGCTCGACGTCAACGAGAGCGCCCCGCCCGAGGTCCGCGACCGGCTCAAGGCCATGGGCTACGTCCTCACGGTCAAGAAGTACACCTCGGGCCCCATCAATGCGATCTTCTTCGACCGGGCCCACGGCACGTTCTGGGGCGGCAGCAGCAACTACGGCGAGGACTACGGCATCGCCTGGTAGGCCGCCCATGCATGATCCGAGGGAGATCGCGGCGGTCGCGGCGCCGCCGGCCGAAGCGCCCCATCCGCACTATCCCTCGAACCGCCCGCCCCTCGCCGTGAGCCCGCTCGTCAAGCTGCCCATCGGGGCGGTCGAGCCCCGGGGCTGGCTCATGGCCCAGCTCGAGCTCATGCGGGACGGCCTCACCGGCCGGCTCGCGGAGATCAGCCGGTTCCTCGCCGACGACAGCGGCTGGATGACGCTCAAGGGAAAGGGCTGGGAGGAAATGCCCTATTGGCTCAAGGGCTACGGCGACCTCGGCCACCTGCTCAAGGACGCCGGGATGCGCCGGGAGGCCGAGCGCTGGCTCCTCCAGGCCTTCAAGTCCCAGGCACGGGACGGCTATTTCGGTCCGGCCGACAATCGGAGCGCGAACGACCTCTGGCCGAACATGGTCATGCTGGCCGCGCTCCAGAGCCATTACGAGGCGACCGGCGACCGCCGCGTCCTGTCGCTCATGAGCCGGTATTTCCAGTACGAGTTCCACCTCCCTGCCGAAGAGCTGCTGCCGGGGAGCTGGCAGAAGCTGCGAGGCGGCGAGAATCTCGAGAGCGTCTATTGGCTCTACAACCGGACGGGCGAGAAGTTCCTCCTCGATTTCGCCCGCCGGCTCTTCACCCGGACCGCGGACTGGACCTCGCCGATCCTCAGCCCGGAGCGCGACAAGAACTGGTCAGAGAGCTCGTTCTACCACGGCGTCAACATCGCCATGGGCTTCCGCGAGCCCGGCATCTATTATCAGCAGTCGCGGGACCCCCGGCTCCTCGAGGCCGTCGAGCGCAACTACCGCCGGGTCATGGACGCCTACGGCCGCCAGCCGGGCGGCCTGTTCGGCGCCGACGAGAATATCCGGCCCGGCCGGGACGATCCACGCCAGGGGGCCGAGACCTGCACCATGGTCGAGCTCATGGCCAGCTTCGAATCCCTGCTGAAGATCACCGGGGACCCGGTCTGGGCCGACCGGACCGAGGAGGTCGCCTTCAACTCCCTGCCCGCCGCCATGACCCCCGATCTCAAGGCTCTTCACTATCTCACGGCGGCCAACCTCGTCTCCTGCGACAGCAGCGGCGAGCACGACTTCCAGAACTCGGGGACCCTGGTCTCGTTCGATCCCTGGGGCTACCGCTGCTGCCAGCACAACGTCGCCTTCGGCTGGCCCTATTTCGCCGAGCATCTCTGGCTGGCCACGGCCGACGGCGGACTCGCGGCGGCCCTCTATGCCCCGTCCGAGGTCCGGGCCAGGGTCGGCGAAGGCGCCGAGGTCACCATCGTCGAGGAGACCTTCTATCCTTTCGACGACACCGTGCGGCTGGGGATCTCCTGTGACCGTCCGGCGGCCTTCCCGCTCTATCTGCGCCTGCCGGGCTGGGCCCGGACGGTCCGCATCCTGATCAATGGAGAGCCGGCCGGCGAGCCTCTCCGAGGCGGACGATACGCCGTCCTCGCCCGGACCTGGCGGCACGGCGACCAGGTCCAGCTCGAGTTCGCCGCGCCGCTCGAGATCGTCGAATGGCCGGGCCGGAACGGCGCCGTTTCCGTGCGACGGGGGCCGCTCTGGTACGCCCTGAAGATCGGGGAGACCTGGAGAACGTACGGCGGCACGCCGGACTGGCCGGCCCGGGAGCTTTTGCCGTCCACGCCGTGGAACTATGGGCTCGTCCTCGAAGGGCCCGACCGCGCGGGGGCGTTGCGGGTCGAATCGCGCCGGCCGCCCGGCTTCCAGCCGTTCACGCCCGAAGACGCCCCCATCGTCCTGCGGGCCAAGGCCCGGCGCGTTCCGGGCTGGACCGCGGAAGGGCGCATGGTCGGCCGGCTTCCGGCCAGCCCCGCCCCGGCCGAAGGCCCGGCCGAAAGTGTCGAGCTCGTCCCCATGGGCTGCGCCCGGCTCCGGATCTCCGTCTTCCCGGTCGTCGGGGATTGACATCCCGAGGCGGCTCCATTATAACGGAGCGGGGAAGTCCTCGGAGGGAGGTCCGGATGTTCAAAGAGTTCAAGGAATTCGCCATGCGCGGCTCGGTCCTGGACATGGCCGTCGGCATCATCATCGGCGCGGGCTTCGGGACCATCGTCACCTCGCTCGTCGCCGACGTCTTGATGCCGCCCATCGGCCTGCTCCTCGGCCGGGTCGATTTCTCGAGCCTGGTCATCCGCCTCTCCGACACGGTCGCGATCAACTACGGCAAGTTCGTCAACGCGATCATCAGCTTCCTCATCATCGCTTTCTCGCTCTTCATCGTCATCCGGGGCATGAACCGGATGAAGAAGAAGGCCGAAGCCCCGGCGGCCGAGCCGACGACGAAGGATTGCCCCTATTGCGCCACCGCCATCCCGATCAAGGCGGTCCGCTGCCCGCACTGCACCTCGGAGATCAAGTGAGCGGAGGCGGGAACTAGAACGCTTCCTGGGCGGTGATATAGAGCCCGAAGCTCTCCTGGCCCCAGGCCATGTCCAGGCGGACCGTCGTGCCGTCCCGCTTGTTGATCACGTAGCGCAGGCCGCTGCCGACGGAGAACTTCCACCGCCCCGCCCCGAGGCGGTCGAAGCCCGGAAAGACGTCGGCCAGGCCGGCGAACCCGGCGACGCCGATCCGACGCGTGATGAGCGTCCGGTACTCCCCCTGGATGAGGAACAACCCCTTGTCACGGAACCGGCCCCGATAATACCCCCTGAGGAGCGTGTCCCCGCCGAGAAGGGCCAGCTTGTAAAAGGGAACGTTCCCGGTCATCGAGCTAAGATAGGCCTGCAGGGCCAGGACGCTCCGGAGGCCCGCGGGGAAGTATTTCCGGAGGTTGAGCTCCATCCGGCTGAAGGTGAAGTCGCTGCCGGCGGTGGCGCCGTAGGCGTCGGCTGAGAGCTGGAGGAACGCGCCGCGCAGCGGGAAGAGGACCGAATCCCGCGTGTCCCAATCGAGGTCCGCTCCGAACCCCGCGATCAGGCCGCCGCGGCTGCCGGGGATCGCGCCCGAGTCGAGAAGGCCGCCGGCCTCGACCGTCTCGATGGTCACGCGCTCGAAGTCGAACCCGAGGCCGCCGAACAGGCCGCCCCGGATGCGCCGCTTGACCCCGAACTCGATGCCGAAGGTCCGGGGCGTATAGGATTCCGCGCTCGTCGCGAGCGTGTCGTTGCCGATGCCGTAGAACAGCTGAGGCGTCCGGCTGTAGCGGAGCCGGCCGGTGAAGATGAGGCCGTTGCCGCGGGCATAGACCTCGGGCTTGACGAGCACGTTGAACTGGCGGGCCATGTTGTAGCTGGCATAAGCCCAGATCGTGGATGGACGGATCACGTCCTTGCGCCGGCCGGCGCGGAAATTGAGGACGCCGCCGGCGCCGAAGGCCAGCTTCGTCTCCGGCGAATAGTAGATGAACGGCAGGCCGATGAGACGGGGCCGATAGGGGTCCTTTCCCGAAGCGGTCTCCTGCGCGCCGGACTCCTGGGCCGCGAGTCCCGGCGCGGCCAGGATCGGTCCGGCCCCCACGAGCAGGGCCATGGCGGCGATCTTCTGAAGTCGTGACATCCGGCGATCCCTCATCGTCGGCACCATAGTAACGTCCCGGGCGCGAAATGTAAACGGATGGCGGGAAGCCGTCTTGAAAGCCGGACCCGACATGCGATATAAAAGCCCTTCGGATCTCACCGGTTCAAGGAGTTCTGATGAAGAAGATCGTCGTTCTCGGGTCCGGCATGGTCGGGCGCGTCATCGCCCTCGACCTGGCCGGCGAGTTCGAGGTCACCGCGGTCGACCTCGATCCCCTCAACCTGTCCAAGCTCACGGGGACCGCCGTGCGGACGCTCCAGGCCGACCTGTCCTCGCCCGCCGCGGTGCGCGGCGCGATCGCTTCGAGCGATCTCGTCATCGGGGCCGTCCCCGGCTCCCTGGGATTCGCCACCCTGCGCGAGGTCATCGCCGCCGGCCGCAGCGTCGTCGACATCTCGTTCTTCCCGGAGGACGCCCTGGCCCTCGACGAGGCCGCCCGGGCCGCCGGCGTCACGGCCGTCGTCGATTGCGGCGTCGCGCCGGGGATGAGCAACATGATCCTCGGCTATCACGCCGCCCGCATGACCGTCCGCCGCTTCGCCTGCTTCGTCGGCGGGCTGCCCTTCCGACGCGAGTTCCCGTTCGAGTACAAGGCGCCGTTCTCCCCGGCCGACGTCATCGAGGAATACACGCGCCCGGCCCGCTACATCGAAAACGGGCACCTGGTCGTCAAGCCGGCCCTGTCCGACGTCGAGCACCTGGACTTCCCGGAGATCGGGACGCTCGAGGCCTTCAATTCGGACGGCCTGCGCTCGCTGCTGACGACGGTCCAGGTCCCCAACATGATCGAGAAGACCCTCCGCTACCCGGGCCACGTCGAGCACATCCGGGCCCTGCGCGACAGCGGCTTCTTCGGCACGGAGGAGATCAACGTCCGGGGGACGCGGGTCCGGCCCCTCGACGTCACTTCGGTGGTGCTCTTCAAGCATTGGCAGCTTCATGAGGAGGACGACGAGTTCACCGTCATGCGCATCGTCGTCGAAGGCAGCGCCGCGGGGAAGGCCAAGCGGATCCAGTATGACCTCTTCGATCGCCGGGACCGCCAAACGGGGTTCTCTTCCATGGCCCGGACGACGGGCTTCCCGGCCGCGGCCGCGGCCCGGCTCGTCCTGTCCGGCGCGTTCGTCCGCAAGGGGATCTCGCCGCCGGAGGTCCTCGGCGCCGACGAGGCCGTCTTCCGGGCGGTCCTGGCCGACCTCTCGGCCCGGAACGTCGTCTATCACGTCCGTGAACGCTAGCTCGAGAGAAGGAGGAACGACCATGGCTCGCAAGGTTCCGATCGCAGCTCTCATCCTGTCTTTGATCGTCGGTCTCCCGGCCGGGCTCTCCGGCCAAGGGAAAGGGAAGCCGGCGGCCCCGGCGCCGCTCGGCGCCTCGGAGGTGCTCAAAGGCCTCCATCTCCGTCCGCTCGGGCCGACGGCGCAGAGCGGCCGGTTCGTGGATTTTGCCGTCCCTCCCGGCCGGCCGAACGTGTTTTACGCGGCCTCGGCCTCGGGCGGGCTGTGGAAGACGGAGAACAACGGCCAGACCTTCGAGCCGCTGTTCGGGAGCGAGAAGATCTTCTCGATCGGCGACATCGCCGTGGCGCCTTCCAGCCCCGACGTCCTCTGGCTCGGCTCCGGCGAGGCCAACAACTCCCGTTCGACCTACTGGGGCGACGGGATCTATCGGTCGACCGACGGCGGCCGGACCTGGGCCCATATGGGGCTCAAGGAATCCCATCATATCGGCCGCATCGTCGTCCATCCGGCCAACCCCGACATCGTCTACGTGGCCGCCCTGGGCCACCTGTATTCCGAGAACCCCGAGCGGGGCGTCTACAAGACGGTCGATGGCGGGAAGACCTGGACGCTGGTCCTCGGCGTCGTCGTCGACGGCCGCGCGGTCGGCGCCGTCGATATCGCCATGAACCCCTCCGATCCGGAGACGCTCTACGCGGCGACCTATGACAAGTTCCGCCGGCCCTGGACCTGGGGCGTCGGCGGTCCGGGCTCGGGCATCCACAAGACGACCGACGGCGGCCGGAGCTGGACCAAGCTGACCCAGGGGCTGCCCTCGGGCATCCTCGGCCGCATCGGCCTGGCCGTCTCTCCCAAAGAGCCGAAGATCGTCTACGCCGAGATCGAGAACGCCAACAAGCCGGGGATGTCCGCGGAGGACCGCTGGCGGGAGGTCCTCGCCGGCAAGTCGAGCGAAGGCATGATCGACGGCGAAGTCTATCGCTCCGACGACGCCGGCGCGAGCTGGGTCAAGGTCAGCCCGGACAAGCGATCGATCGGCGGCAATCCCGGCTATTACTACGGCCAGATCGTCGTCGATCCGAACGACTCGAACCTGGTCTACGTCCTCAGCGTCGGCGTCCTGGCCAGCAAGGACGGCGGCAAGACCTGGGACTCGCCGTTCCGCTTCGGGGGCGACAACCACGCCCTGTGGATCGATCCCAAGGACAGCCGTCACATGCTCCTCGGCTATGACCACGGCATGGGGGTGACGTGGGACGGAGGCCGCAACTGGTACCATCCGGATTTCCTGCCTCTGGCCCAGTTCTACGCCATCGATTATGACATGTCCTTTCCCTACCGCGTCGCCGGAGGGCTCCAGGACAACGGCAGCCTGATGGGGCCGAGCACCAAGGCCGGCGCCGGCGGCGGGTTCGGCCGGCGGGGCGGCGGCGCGCCGCCCATCCGCCTCGAGGATTGGTTCAACGTGGGCGGCGGCGACGGGATGTACAACGTCTTCGACCGGGTCACGAACGGGACGCTCTACAACGAATCCCAGTTCGGCACGCTGACCCGGGTCGATCTCGTGACCGGCGAGTCCGCGAACATCGCCTACCAGCGCCTCAAACCGGAGACGCGATGGAACTGGTGCGCGCCCATCCTCGTTTCGGCCCACGACAACGAAACGCTCTATCACTGCGGCAACGTCGTCGTCATGTCCGCCAACCGCGGCGAATCCTGGACCGAGATCAGCCCCGACCTCACGACCAACGACCCGGCCAAGCTCCCGGTCGAGGGCAAGGGCGGCGACGGCAACATCCAGTACTGCACGATCTCGACCTTCGACGAATCGCCCCTCCTGCCCGGCGTCCTCTGGGCCGGCACGGATGACGGGAACGTCTGGGTCACCCGGGACAACGGGAAAGCGTGGACCAAGCTCAACGACAAGATCGCCGGCCAGCCCGGCTATTGGGTCAGCCGCGTCGCGGCCTCGCCCTCCGATCCGGCCACGGCCTATGTCGCGTACACCGGATTCCGGAACGACGATTTCCGGCCTTATCTTTTCAAGACGACGGATTTCGGCGCCACCTGGACCTCGCTCTCGGCGGGCCTGCCCGCGGGCCCGGTCAACGTCATCCGCGAGGATCCCAAGAATCCCAAGCTCCTTTTCGCCGGCACCGATCTCGGCCTCTATGTCTCGTTCGACGGCGGCCAGTCCTGGCTGAGATTCGACGGCGGCATGCCGACCCAGCCGGTCCATGACCTCAAGGTCCAGCCGCGGGAGTCCGACCTCATCGTCGCGACGCACGGCCGGGGGGCCTTCGTCGTCGGTATCAAGGCCCTGGAGGAGCTGACCCCGGCCGTCCTGAGCGAGGAGGCCCATCTCTTCGGCGTCGTGCCCAAGCCCCGCTGGGTCGGGCAGGACCGGCGCGTCTCGGGCAGCTCCAACTTCGCCGGCGAGAGCGAGCCGGGCGGCCTGGCCATCTCCTACCTGCTCAGGGCCAAGCCCAAGGAAGGGGTGAAGGTCCAGGTCTTCGCCGGCGCCCTTCTCCTCAACGAGGTCGCGGCGAAGTCGGAGGCCGGGCTCAATACCGTATACTGGAACATGACCGGCCGGCGGGAGCGGACTCCGGAAGAGAAGAAGGCAGCCCAGGACGCCGCCCGCCGGCCCCGCGAGATGGGCTACGGCGGCGGGATGGGCGACCCCAATTTTGCCAGCTTCCCGGTCCAGCCGGGCGATTACAGGATCGTCCTCACCGTCGACGGCAAGTCCCAGGAAACGGTCGGCACGGTGCTCAAGGACCCACGGTACTAGGCGGTCACTCTCTGTAACGAATATTTACGGGCCGGCCCGACGGCGTCCCGGCCACAGGACGTCCTTCCCGGGCCCGTTTTTCTCTATTGCCGGGTGTGGCTTCCTAAAACGCCCTTGACGTCCGGATGGCACGCCGGTTGCAGAGCTTAGGGGCAGGCCCATGTTGGAGCTGAGAGGCGTCACGAAGAGGTTCTCGGCCATCGCCGTGGTCAAGGACGTCTCGTTCGTCGTCCGGCCCGGCGAGATCCTCGGCTATCTCGGTCCCAACGGGGCCGGGAAATCGACCACGATCAAGATGCTGGCCGGGCTTCTCGAGCCCTCGCGAGGGGAGATCCTCCTCGAGGGTCGGAGCATCCGGGCGGACCTTCACGCCTACAAGGCCCGCCTGGGCTACGTCCCCGAGCAATCCGAGATCTATCCGCACCTCAGCGCGACCGAGTACCTGCGCATGGTCGGCCGCCTCAGGGGCCTCCGGGAATCGGCCCTGGACGGCCGGATCACCGCCTTCCTTTGCGCCCTCGGCCTCGAACAGGACATGCACGGGCCGATCGCCGCGTTCTCCAAGGGCATGCGGCAGAAGGTCCTCATCGCCGCCGCCCTCCTCCACGATCCCGACGTCCTTCTCCTCGACGAGCCGATGTCGGGCCTCGACGTGACGACGGGGCTGGTCGTCCGCGATCTCATCCGCCGGCTGGCCGCGGAGAACAAGATCATCGTCTACTCCTCCCATGTCCTCGAGGTCACGGAGAAGATCTGCGGCCGGGTCATCATCCTCCACAAGGGCCAGGTCGTGGCCGACGACTCGGTCGAGAACCTCCGCTCGCTCATGCACCTGCCGTCCCTCGCCGACATCTTCAGCCAGCTCGTCCTCAAGGAGGACACGGACGAGGTCGCCGGCCGGCTCGTCGAGGCGATGAAGGGGCACGCCTAGGCCATGAACGGCCAGCCGTCCGACGCCGCCCAGTTCTCCATCCTGACGCGTCACTTCTTTCACAGGCTCTTCCGGAACGACATGGTCGACTTCGAAGACCAGATGAAGGAGAAGCTCATCATCACGCTGACGCTCCTCGCGGTCTTCTTCTCCTGGGCCGCCTGGCTGATGCTCTTCAAGTACCATTTCGTGCCCGACTTCAACAGGTCCTGGCAGGAGAAGAGCTATCTCTTCACCCTGATGATGCTGGTCTTCGCCGCGGCCACCCTTCTCGAATGGGACGTCCTGTTCCCCGACCGCCGGGATTATCTCAACCTGCTGTCGCTGCCCGTGCGGCTGCGGACGCTGTTCGCGGCCAAGCTGGCCTCCTTCATCCTGTTCATCGGCATGTTCTCCCTGGCCGTGATGAGCGTGCCCTCGGTCCTTTTCGCGATCTATCTCGCCGAGTGGCGGGCGAACAGCCTGGCCTTCACCGCCCGTTATGCTCTGGCCCACCTCGTCTCCGGCTTCGCCGGCGCGGCCGCCGTCTTCTTCGGCATCCTCTTCCTGCAGTTTTTCCTGATGGCCGTGCTGCCGGGACCGCTCTACCGCCGGTTGGCCACCGTCGTGCGCTTCGCCATGGCCGCCGGCCTGGTGTTCCTCCTGCTGAGCTTCATCGCCGCGCCCACCATCCTGGGCGGCTGGTTCCGGGAGTTCGAGACCCTCAAGGCCGGCGGCGACCCGACCCTGTCCTGGTTCCCGCCTCTCTGGTTCACCGGGCTCTACGAGGTCCTGCTCGGGACGACGGATCCCTTCTTCCGGGCCGGGGCCCTGAAAGCCGGCGCGACCCTCGTTCTGGCCCTGCTCGGCTTCACCGGCGCGGCCGGCTTGAGCTACGCACGCCACGTCCGGAAGACGCTCGAGTCCAGGCCGGCCGGGCCCATGCTGGCCGGCCTCCCGGCGCTATGGCGAAGGGTTCTGGGTGCCTCGGCCCTCAGGACCCCCGAGGAGCGGGCCGTCTATTCGTTCTTTTCGGAGACCGTCCGCTCGAGCCCCCGGCACCGGATGACCCTCGTCTACTACATGGCGGCGGGAGCGGCCGCCTCGCTCACGCTGGTCGCGGCCTACCGCCAGGCCTTCCGGGCGTTGACGCCTGCGAACGGTTTCCTCCTCGTGCTGCCGCTCCTTCCGGCCTTCGCGGCCCTCGCCGGGGCCCGCGTCGTCGTCGACCGGCCCGCCGCCCTCGAGGCCAACTGGATCTTCCGCCTGGCCGAGTCGGCCCGGACCCGGCTGTACGTGTCGGGGCTCAAAAAGGCCGTCGCCGTGAAGTTCCTGCTGCCCCTGTTCGCCGCGGTCTTCGTGCTCCATCGAGCGCTTTGGGACGTCCGGACGGCGGCCCTGCACGCCGCCTTCGGCCTCGTCGTGTCCCTTCTCGCCCTCGAGGCCCTTTTCATCCGCTACCGGAAAGTCCCCTTCGCCTGCAGCTGGGTCCCCGGCAAGCTCAACCTCCATTTCACAGCCATCCCGTGCCTGATCGGGCTCCTGCTTCTGATGATGACGCTCGCGGCGATCGAGAAGTCGATCCTGGTCGATCCCGTCCGCGGGCTCGTCTTCCTCGGCGGCGCCGCGGCGGCCGGGCTGGTCATCCGGGCCAGGAACCGGCGCTTTTATCGGACAGCCTCTCTGCGCTTCGACGAGGAGCCGAACGGCGCTTTGATCCAGCTTCCGAGCGGCGACTAGCCTCCGCCCGGCTTTCCTTCTCGCGGGGATTCTGGTAGTCTAGCCCCCGGAGAACCCGCCATGGCCCAGACGATCCAGGACGTCCTCGACCGTATCGACCGCTTCCCGCACGTGGACATCATCCACCGGCCGACGCCTTTCCGCAAGCTCGACCGGCTATCGGCGCGTCTCGGCGGCCCGGAGATCTATGTCAAGCGCGATGACCTGACCGGACTGGCGTTCGGCGGCAACAAGTCGCGCAAGCTCGAATTCATCATCGGCGACGTGCTCGAGAAGAAGGCCGACGTCGTCGTCACGTGGGGGAGCCTCCAGTCCAACTGGTGCATGCAAACGGCCGCGGCGGCCCGGACGTTCGGCCTCAGGCCCATCCTGGTCCTCTTCAAGCCGGCGGACCAGGCGGCGACGGCCGACGGCAACGTCCTCCTCGACGTCGTCCTCGACGCCGACCTGCGCCTCCTCTCGGCCGAGAAGGGACGGATCATCAAGGCCCCCCAGGCGATGGAGACGCTGGAAGGGGTGGGGAAGGAGGTCCGGGCCCAGGGGCACCGGCCCTATCTCGTGCCGGTGGGCGGCTCGCTCGTTCGCGGCGACATGGACCGGCCGCTCGGCGCGGCGAGCTACGTCGCGGCCTTCGCCGAGCTCCTCGAGCAGACCCGCGGCGCGGGCTTCGAGCCCGATTATGTCGTCCATGCGACCGGCTCGGGCGGGACGCAGGCCGGGCTCGTCGTCGGGGCCAGGTCCCTCTGCCCGTCCTGCCGGATCATCGGCATCAGCGTATCCGATCCCAAAGGCCCCTTCACCGACGACGTCTTGGAGATCGCCCGGGCGACCGACGAGGCCATGGGACTCGGTCTCGGCATCATGGCCGATGACGTCACCGTCTTCGACGAATACCTGGGTGCCGGATACGGCGTCGTCGACAGGGCCGTGGCCGAAACCATCCGCTTGGTCTTCCAGACGGAGGGGATCGTGCTCGACCCGGTCTACACGGCCAAGGCCATGATCGGCCTGCGGGACCTCATCAAGACGGATTTCTTCAAGCCCACGGACAAGATCGTGTTCATCCATACCGGCGGCACGCCGGCCCTGTTCCCGAACCGCGAGAAGATCTTCGATCTCCTGATGAAAAAAGCCTAGACGGCCCGGACCAGAGCCGCGAGCCCGGCTTCGAGCCCGTCGAGAGGCAGCCGGTGGACCTCGGCCGGCTCCGATGCGAGCAGGTGAAGGGTCTTGAGCCCGCTCCCGGTCAGGATGAGCACAATAGGCCTGTCACCGTCCGCGATCCGCCCGCCGGCCACGAGCTTCCGCGCCGCGGCGAGGGTCGTCGCGGACTCCGGCTGGCAGAAGACCCCCTCGGAAGAGGCCAGCTCCCGCTGGGACTCGAGCATCTCCTCGTCGGACACGGAGACGACGAGGCCGTCGCGCTCGCGGAGGAGGCGCAGGACGGCGTTGCCCGCCGGCGGGGCCGGGTTGGCGATGGCGTGGGCGATCGTTCGGGCCCCGGACAGCCGCTCGTACCTTGGCAGACCCTTTTCGAAGGCCCGGGCGATCGGAGCGCATCCTTCGGCCTGGACGCCGACGATCCGGGGATAGGCCGCGATCAATCCCTCCCGCTCGAGGTCGGCGAAGCCTCTCATGAGGCCGAGCAGATGGCCACCCGAGCTCAGCGGCACGAGGACCGTGCGAGGGGCGCGGCGGCCGAGCCCGAGGAAGATCTCGAAGGCCGTGAGCTTGTAGCCCTCCATCCGGTAGGGGTCGATCGAGTTCATGAAGACGATGCCGAGCGTCTTCCCGATGGAGAGGCTGGCGTTGAAGACGGCCCCGTAATCTCCGTCGACGGCGACGAGACGACAGCCGTAGATGCCGGCGGTCTGAAGGCTGGCCGCGGATGATCCTTCCTTGAGCAGGACGAAGGTCTCGAGCCCGGCCCGGGCGCCATAAGCCGCCGTCGAGGCGGCCATGTTGCCCGTCGAGACCGTGCCGATCCGGCGGGCCCCGAGCGAGACGGCCTTCTGGACGGCCACGGCCGTGCCGCGGTCTTTGAAGCTCGAGGTCGGGTTCTGGGCCTCGTTCTTGGCGTAAAGGCCGGCCAGGCCCAGCCGCGCGCCGATCCGGCCGAGCTCGAGCAGGGGCGTCCCGCCCTCGCCGAGGCTCAGGCTCGGGTCGATCCGTTCGAGGGGCAGGAAGTCGGCGAACCTTTCGAGCGAGAGGGTCCTCTCATCGTGGATCCTCCGTCCGCCGGGACGGGCGTCCGGGGCGACGAACAGGGGCTCGCCGCAGGCGGGGCAGAACGGCGAGAACGGGTCCCGTTCCATGATGGGTCCGCAGGTCAGGCATTCGAATCGGTCCATGTCGCGCTCCTTTGAACGGGTCGTGAATTATAGCCTCTCGGGCCCTCCGGCGCAATTGCGTCGGGAGGCCGTCGGGAGTAGAATCGTCCGGCCATGGACGACGCGCGATTCATGAGGGCGGCCCTGGCCGAAGCCGGGAAGGCGGCGGGCTGGGGCGAGGTGCCGGTCGGGGCGGTCATCGCCCGCGAGGGCCGCATCATCGCCCGCGGCTCCAACCGTCCGATCGGCGCGACGGATCCGACGGCCCATGCCGAGATCGTGGCCCTTCGGAAGGCGGCCAAGAAGCTCGGCAACTACCGGCTTCCGGGATGCGACCTCTATGTGACGGTCGAACCCTGCGCCATGTGCCTGGGCGCGGCCGTCCAGGCCCGCCTGCGGCGCATCGTCTACGGCGCCCCGGATCCCAAGGCCGGGGCCGTCTCCTCGACCATGGCGTTCCCCTTCGACCGCCTCAATCACCGGCCCGGGATCGTGGGCGGCGTCCTGGCCGAAGACGCGGCCCGTCTCCTTCGCGGCTTTTTTCGCTCGCGGCGGGGCCGGAGCCCGCGTAGAAACGAACGATGATTTCGGTTATAATGCGGCTTCCGTCGGGCGTCCCCGGATTGCGGAGAGGTGGCCGAGTGGTTGAAGGCGACGGTCTCGAAAACCGTTATCTCGAGCAATTGGGATCGCGGGTTCGAATCCCGCCCTCTCCGCCATGGTTCCTTTATCGATGAAGAGCGTCCCCCTCATCCTGACCGGCTTCGGCCACGTCGGCCGGGCCTTCTTTTCCCTGCTTCGCGAGAAGGCCGGGGACCTCGAGCGCCGCTACGGGCTGCGGCCGGAGATCCTGGCCATCGCCCGCGCAGAGGGATGCTTCCATACCGGCGAGCCGCTCGACGTCCGGCAGATCTCGCGCGCCGGCGATACATGGACGTCCGGCAACCTGGCCTGGCACGAGGGGCTCAAGATCACCGACGTCCTCGGGCGCCTCGCCCGGGGCGGCTGTCTCGTCGAATGCACGCTCTCGAATCTCGAGACGGGCGAGCCCGGCCTGTCCTATATCTCCGCGGCTTTCGAGATCGGCTGGCACGCCGTGGCGGCGAGCAAGGGAGCCCTGGTCGCGGGCCTGCCGGCCCTCAGGGCGCTGGCCGCAAAGAACGGCGTCTTCCTCAAGTTCAGCGGCGCCACCGCGGCCGCCCTGCCGACCCTGGACGTCGGCCTGTTCTCCCTCGCCGGGGCCCGCATCGAAGGCATCCAGGGCATCCTCAACGGCACTTCGAACTATATCCTGACCCGGATGGGGGAGGGCCTGGACTACGTCGAGGCGCTCAAGGAAGCCCAGGACAAGGGCATCGCCGAGCCCGATCCGGCCCACGACGTCGGCGGCTGGGACAGCGCCTGCAAGATCCTGCTCATCACCAACGCCTGCCTCGATACGGAATATGTCCTCGCGGATGTCCGCGTGGCCGGCATCGCCGGCCTGGACATGGACTTCGTCCAAGCGGCCCGCCGCGAGGGCCGGTCGGTCAAGCTCTTGGCCACCGCCGCCCCCGGACGCCAGGGCGGACGCTGGAGCCTCGACGTCCGGCCGTCGCTCATCGACGCCTCCCATCCGCTGGCCCACGTCAACGGCACGGAGAAGGGCATCACGTTCCTGACCGACTCCATGGGATCCGTGACCGTGACCGGCGGCCGCTCCAGCCCCCGCGGCGCGGCCGCCGCCCTTCTCAAGGACATCATCAACATCTACCGTCCGCCCTTCTAGATTAGATCCGGTCAAGCGTCCCGCGCCCGCCTAATCTGGGCCTCATTAAGACGGAATACGGCCTATTCGTTAGGGCGAGGTCCGAAGGGTGCGACGCAACGGTGTGGGGGGACCCCCGCCCGAGGAGCCGCCCTGAGGACCTAGAGGAGGCCCACGGTTCTGGGTCGGTGCGCGTTGACCTCATGCCGGTTTTCTGGTAACGTTGGCCTCTCTGGGCGATTCCGCCCGTCGAACCAAAGGCACGGAGAGGTGTCCGAGTGGTTTAAGGAGCACGCTTGGAAAGCGTGTGTGTGCCGCAAGGTGCACCGCGGGTTCGAATCCCGCCCTCTCCGCCATCGAACGCCAGGCCGAAAAGGAGCGTGACATGGACAGCAAGGACCTCATCCTCATCGAAGATCTCTACGGCGCCCACAACTACCATCCGCTCGACGTCGTCGTCAGCAAGGCCCAGGGCATCTGGATGTACGACGTGGAGGGCAAGAAGTACCTCGATTTCCTGAGCGCCTATTCGGCCGTCAACCAGGGCCATCGGCACCCGCGCATCGTGAAGGCCCTCATCGACCAGGCCCGGAAGCTGACCCTGACCTCGCGCGCCTTTCGCAACGACCAATGGCCGCAGCTGGCCAAAGAGGTCTGCGAGCTGACCGGCTATTCCATGGTCCTGCCGATGAATTCGGGGGCCGAAGCCGTCGAGACCGCCCTCAAGACGGCCCGCAAGTGGGCCTACCAGAAGAAAGGCGTGCCGCAGGACAAGGCCGAGATCATCGCCTGCGCCAGCAACTTCCACGGCCGCACGGTTACGGTCATCAGCTTCTCGACCGAGCCGCTCTACCGGCAGGATTTCGGGCCCTTCACGCCCGGCTTTCCCATCATCCCCTTCGGCGACGCCGAGGCCCTGGAGAAAGCCATCACCCCCAACACGGCCGCCTTCATCGTCGAGCCCATCCAGGCCGAGGCCGGCATCCTCATCCCGCCCGCGGGCTTCCTCAAGCGGGCGGCCGAGATCTGCAAGAAGAACAACGTGCTCCTCATCGCCGACGAGATCCAGACGGGGCTCGGCCGCACCGGCAAGCTCTTCGCCAGCGAATACGAAGGCGTCCGACCGGACATGGTCATCATCGGCAAGTCCCTGGGCGGCGGCTGCTACCCCATTTCGGCCGTCCTGGCCGACCAGGAGATCCTTGGGGTCTTCAAGCCCGGCGAGCACGGATCGACTTTCGGAGGAAACCCGCTCGCCTGCGCCGTGGCCCGGGAGAGCCTGAAGGTGACCCGGGAGGAGAAGCTCATCGAGAACGCCGCCGAACGGGGCGCCTCCTTCATCGAGAAGCTGCGCAAAGTGCGCAGCCGCCACATCAAGGAGGTCCGGGGCCGGGGCCTTCTCATCGGCATCGAGCTCCATCCCGCGGCGGGCGGCGCGCGCCGCTTCTGCGAGGAGCTGATGAAAGAAGGGCTGCTCTGCAAGGAGACGCACGAGAACGTCATCCGCTTCGCCCCGCCTCTCATCATCCGGGAGAAGGACCTCAACTGGGCCCTCAAGCGGATCAAGACCGTATTCCGCAGGCTGGCTTGAGCCGTCGGCCGCCAAGGACGGGTGTCCGTTTTTAAGGACGGGTCTCGCCCTCGGGGGCCGCTTATACGACTAAAGAAATGCTTGGCATGTTCTTTGCACTCCTGAGGTTAGGAGGACAAGATGAAAAGACCCATCGGCTTCCTGCTCTTGACGGCCGCGATCATGCTGGCGGCCTGCTCCTGCATCCGGTACTATGGCCCGTACGGTGAGCCGGGCGAGGCGCCCGCGCCGCCGCCGAGCGAGCCCTCCTACACCGAGAGCTACGACAACTACGACAGCGCCTATTTCTATAACGAGCTCGAGCCGTACGGCGTCTGGGTGTCCTACCGGCCCTATGGCTACGTCTGGATCCCCAGGAACGTGGGCTACGCCTGGCGGCCCTATACGACGGGGCACTGGGTCTGGACCGACTACGGATGGACCTGGGTCTCGCTCGAGCCCTGGGGCTGGATCCCCTTCCACTACGGCCGCTGGGCATTCAACCAGGGCCTGGGCTGGTTCTGGGTCCCCGACACGGTCTGGGGCCCGGCCTGGGTGGCTTGGCGATGGGGCGACGCCCACGTCGGCTGGGCGCCCCTGCCTCCGGGAGCCGTCTACATGCCCGGACGCGGCTTCGAGCGGCATCAATGGGACATCCCGGGCCATTACTGGAACTTCGTCCGCGGCCGGGACTTCATGGACCATCGGATCGACCGCTGGGTCCTTCCCGCCGAGCGGAACGTCACCATCATCAACCTGACCCGCTTCGAGGTCAACATCGACGAGCGTGACCGGCATGTCTTCGACCGCGGCGTGGATATCGACACCGTCCGGCGCTGGACCAACCGGCCGGTCGACCAGTACAGCCTCAAGGACGCCACCCGGCCCGGTCCTGCCAGGGAGGAAGGCCGGAGCCTCGTCGTCACCAGGCCGACGATCAAGCGGAACGACACGGCCAGGCCGAAACAGGTCATCGACCAGGCCGCGGCCGAGAAGGAACTGAGCGGTGAGACGAGCGGCCGGATCTACCGACGGACGACCACCCGGAACGAAGAGGCGGTTGTGCGCGAAGAGCACACTCAAGAACGCACGCTCATGAGGGAGAGCCAGGACGCGGAGATCAACGAGGTCCGGCGCCGGGCCCGGCAGGACGAGGCCAAGGTCCAGACCCCGGTCGAGAAGAAGAGGATCGCCGACCAGGCCGCGACCCGCGTCGAGGAGTTGAAGAAGAAGCACGCGCAGGAGAAGGCCGAGCTCGAGAAGAGGCAGAAGGCCGAGGCCGACAAGGCCAAGACCCCGATCCGCCGCAAGGTCGATCCCGACCGCTCGGTCGTCGAGAAGAGCTAGCCGGCAGACCGGACCCGGACGGTGGCGGCCAGCGCGGCCGCCAGGACGATCGTCCCTCCCGCGATCGTACGCAGGGCGGGCGTCTCGCTCAGGAAGACGAACGCGAGGAGGATGCCGTAGACCGGCTCGAGCGAGCTCACGATGCTCGCCGTCCTCGCTCCCGCCCCCTTCAGGCCGTCGATGAACAGGGTGTGGGCGGCGGCCGTACAGAAGAGCCCGAGCACGGCGACGAGGACCCAATCCCGGCCGGAGCGGGGGAGTCCCAAGCGCCAGACGATCGGGACGAGGAACAGGCCGGCCACGAGATCCTGATAGAAGGCCACGGCGAGGCTCGCATGGCGTGACGCCAGGTCCCGGTTGAGGACCGAGAGGAAGGCGAACGTGAGGCCCGCGCCAAGCCCCCAAAGAACCCCCTGCACGACGGCGTTGGAAACGTCGAGGCCGGGCACGATCAGGGCCACCCCGAGGACGCAGATCAGGGCGTAGACCAGGCTCTCCGCGTCCCAGCGCTCCCGGGCCAGCCAGGGCTCGAGGAAGGCCGTGAAAACGGGGAAGCTGGCGTAGGCGAGCAGGCCGACCGCGACCGACGAGACCTGGATGGACTTGAAGAACATCGTCCAATGGGCGGCGAGGATGAGCCCGCAGAGGAAGAGGAGGCCGGCATCGCGGCCGCCCGAGACGCGGAACGAGACCCGCCGGCCCAAGGCCATGACCGCGGCGAGGGCCAGGCAGGCGAAGAGGACCCGGCCGAAGACGATCGTCACCGGGGGCCAGGCCAGCCATTTGGCGAACAATCCGGGGAAGCCGAAGAGAAAGACGGCCACGTGGATCTCGGCCAGGCTGCGGGAGCGTGGCGGCATGGGGGCATTATATTCCATTTTCTTTCATCTTGAGCCGGAATGTGCTAAGATAAGCCTTACTTTTCTGCCGTCCGCGGACGGCCTTAACCCATGTCCTACGAGATATTCGCGCGGAAATACAGGCCGCAGACCTTCGAGGAGGTCATCGGCCAGAAATCGGTCGTCCGGACCATCCAGAACGCCATCGCCTCGAGCCGCATCGCCCAGGCCTACCTCTTTTCCGGCGTCCGGGGCACCGGCAAGACGACCGTGGCCCGCATCCTGGCCAAGGCCCTGAACTGCGTCCGCGGCGGCGGGCCGACGCCCCATCCCTGCCGGGTCTGGGACGAGGAGGACCCGCGGGCCAAGTCCGATCCGCCGTGCGACATCTGCCGGTCCATCTATGAGGACCGGGCCATCGACGTCATCGAGATCGACGGCGCCTCCAACCGCCAGGTCGACGACATCGAGCCCATCCGCGAGATGGTCAAGTACAAGCCGGCCTACGCCCGGACCAAGGTCCTCATCATCGATGAGGTCCACATGCTCTCGCCGCACGCGTTCAACGCCCTTCTCAAGACGCTCGAGGAGCCGCCGCCGAACACCGTCTTCATCTTCGCCACGACGGAGTTCCAGAAGGTCCCGGCGACCATCGTCTCGCGCTGTCAGCATTTCGAGTTCCGCAAGATCTCCCACAAGGACATCATCAACCATCTCATGGAGATCGCCAAGAAGGAGGGCATCACCATCACGCCGGCCGGCCTGGCCCTCATCGCCGAGGCCGCCGACGGGAGCATGCGCGACGCCCAGAGCCTCCTCGACCAGGCCGTGGCCTTCAGCGGCGAGAACATCGGCGACGAGGACCTCAAGACGATCCTCGGGACGATCGGCCAGGACCTGCTCCTGCGCTTCTCCTCGGCCGTCCTCGACGAGAAGCCCGCAGAGGTCTTCCCCCTCGTCGAGAGCGTCGTGGCGGCCGGCTATGACCTGCGCTTCGTCTTCGGCAAGCTCATCGAGCATTTCCGGGCCCTGCTCCTCGTCCGCTCGGTCGAGCGGCCGGAGGACCTCCTGGCCGTCGGCCCCGACGCTCTGGAGGCCCTGCGGGCCGAGGCGGCCAAGGCCGGCGTCGAGGACCTGCTCCGCTACCTGCTCGCCCTCCAGCAGGCGGAGCCGGGACTGAAGTTCTCCGCCCTGCCGCGGATCTACTTCGAAACCTTCCTCGTCAAGCTCTGCCATTTCCGCAAGATCGTCCCTCTCCGCGACCTCCTCAAGGACGTCGAATCGCTCAAGGGGGCCGCGCCGAGGACCCCGGCCGGCCCGGCGCCCCGCGGCGGCCCTCCGGCGGCCCCTCCGGCCGGGACCCCTCGTCCCGCTCCGCCCGCCGGACCGGCGGCTTCGCCCCAGGCGGCCGCGCCGAAGCCGGCGGCCAAGGACGTCTTCGCCCGCGTCCTCGAGAAGCTCGCGGTCGACCGGGCTCCCCTGGCCGCCCTCCTCGGGCAGTATTCCACGGTCAGGGTCAAGGACAACGTCCTCGAGGTCTTCTTCGAGAGCGGCCGGGGATTCTTCGTCACCAGCATCCAGGAGAAGGACATCCGGGCCGTCGAGAAGGCCGCCTCCGAGGTCCTGGGGCGGGAGACGCGCGTCCGTTTCGCCGAGGAGAGCGCGACCGGCGGCGGACCGATCCGGCCCGGGCGGGAGCTCGAATCGGCCATGAAGGACCCGGCCGTCCAGTACTTCATGAACACGTTCAAGGCCCAGGTCCTGTCGGCCGACCCCGTCCCGGCCTCGCGCGAGACGGGGACCAAGGGCCGCGGCCCGACGGAGAAGGACTCATGAAGAACGTCATGGACCTCCAGAAGATGCTCAAGTCGGCCAAGGAGATGCAGGACCGGCTCCAGAAGGAGCTCGCCGCCCTGCGGGTCGAGGGATCGAGCGGCGGCGGCATGGTCACCGTCGTCCTCGACGGCCACAAGACCCTGCAGTCCATCCGCATCGATCCCGAGGTCGTCCGCCGCGAAGAGGTCGAGATGCTCCAGGACCTCATCGTCGCGGCCTTCAACGACGGGGCGGCCAAGGTCGACGAGGCCATGGCCCAGAAGCTCGGCGGCCTGGGCGCCGGCCTGAGGATCCCGGGGCTCGGCTGATGTTCGAGTACGCCCAGCCTCTCCACGACCTCATCGAGGAGCTGCGCCACATCCCGGGCATCGGGGCCAAGACGGCCCAGCGCATCGCCTTCTATTTCCTCGGCCTGCCGGCCGAGGACACGGACCGCCTGGCCGAGGCCATCCGGGAGGCCAAGCGCAAGATCTTCTACTGCTCCCGCTGCAACAACATCACCCACGTCGATCCGTGCCTGATCTGCTCCGATCCCCACCGCTCCGACGAGTCCCTCTGCATCGTCGAGGAGCCGTTCAATATCTCCTCGATCGAGAGGACGGGGGCCTACAACGGCCGCTACCACGTGCTCCTCGGCGCCCTGTCGCCGCTCAAGGGGCGCGGTCCCGACGAGCTCCGGCTCGGCAAGCTCACGCAGCGGATCGAGGCGGGCGCGTTCAAGGAGATCATCATCGCCACCAACCCCACGGTGGAAGGGGAGGCCACGGCCCTCTACCTCCTCCGCGTGCTCAAGCCGTACGGCATCCGGATCACCCGGCTGGCCATGGGGCTGCCGGTCGGCTCGGACCTCGATTTCGCCGACCAGGTGACGATCAAGAAGGCCCTGGAAGGCCGGACGGAGCTCAAGGAATAGCCCGACACGTCGCGAGAGACGTTCGACCATACCGCACACAAAGGAGTTGTCATGGACGAGAAGAAGAAGAACATGCAGACGATCGACGGGAACACGGCAGCGACCCACGTCGCCTACGCGTATTCCGAAGTCGCGGCCATCTATCCCATCACGCCCTCCTCGACGATGGGCGAGCTGGCCGACGAGTGGTCCGCCCACGACCGCAAGAACATCTTCGGCCAGAAGGTGGACGTCATCGAGATGCAGTCGGAGGGGGGCGCCTCGGGCGCGGTCCACGGCTCCCTCTCGGCCGGGGCCCTGACGACGACGTTCACCGCCTCCCAGGGCCTGATGCTCATGCTGCCGAACATGCACAAGATCGCCGGCGAGATGCTGCCGACGCTCTTCCTCGTCTCGGCCCGGTCGCTGGCCTGCCAGTCGCTGTCCATCTTCGGCGATCACAGCGACGTCATGGCCGCCCGCAACACCGGCTTCGCCCTGACCTGCGCCGGCTCCGTCCAGGAGGCCCACGACCTGGCCATCGTCGCCTACCTCTCGACCCTGCGGACCAAGATCCCGTTCCTCCACTTCTTCGACGGCTTCCGGACCTCGAACGTCCTGGAGAAGGTGGAACTCGTGTCCTACGACACGCTGCGGGACCTCTTCGAGCCCCGTTACCTCGAGGACTTCCGCCGCCGCTCTCTCAACCCCGAGCGGCCGATGCAGAAGGTCGGCCAGCAGAACCCCGACGTCTACTTCCAGGGCCGCGAGACGGTCAATCCGTACTATGCCGAGGCGCCCGGCCTCGTCCAGGCGTACATGGACAAGGTGGCCAAGGCCATCGGCCGCCAGTACCACCTCTTCGATTATTTCGGCGCCCCGGACGCCGACAAGGTCATCGTCATGATGGGCTCGGGCGCCGAGACGGCCGAGGAGACCATCAACTACCTGAACGCCCGCGGGGCCAAGCTCGGCCTGATCAAGGTCCGCCTCTACCGGCCGTTCGACGCCAAGGCCCTGGCCGCGGCCCTGCCGGCTTCGGTCAAGAAGATCGCCGTCCTCGACCGGACCAAGGAGCCCGGCTCGATCGGCGAGCCGCTCTACCTCGACGTCATGGTCGCCCTGGCCGGCCGGCCGCTCAAGATCATCGGCGGCCGCTACGGCCTCTCCTCCAAGGAGTTCACCCCGGCCATGGTCAAGGCCGTCTACGACCACCTCGACGGGGCGGCCACCCACAGCTTTACCGTGGGCATCATCGACGACGTCGCCCACACCTCGATCCCCGTCGGGCCGGTCCTCGACACCGAGCTCCCGGGCACCGTCCGCTGCAAGTTCTACGGCTACGGCTCGGACGGAACGGTCGGGGCCAACAAGAACTCGATCAAGATCATCTCCGACCACACCGAGATGTACGGCCAGGGTTATTTCCAGTACGACTCGAAGAAGTCGGGCGGGGTCACGATCTCGCACCTGCGCTTCGGGAAACACCCCATCCAGTCCCAGTACTTCCTCAATACCGTCGATTTCGTGGCCCTCCACAAGCCGTCCTACATCGGGCGCCTCGACATCCTCGAGGGCATCCGCGAAGGAGGCACCTTCCTGATCAATTGCGATTGGCCGGCCGCGGAGGTCTTCGAGCACCTGACCGAGGCCATGCAGCGGACGATCATCGACAAGAAGGTCAAGGTCTACGCCATCGACGCCTATAAGATCGCCGGCGAGCTGGGCCTCGGCGTGCGCATCAACTCGATCATGCAGGCCGGCTTCTTCAAGCTCTCGGGCGTCCTGCCCGAGGCCGAGGCCATCGGCTACATGAAGAAGGCCATCGAGAAGACCTACGGACGCAAGGGCCAGGAGGTCGTCCGGATGAACTGGGACGCCATCGACCGCGGCGCCCAGGCCCTCGAGGCCGTGCCCATCCCGGCCAGGATCACCAAGTCGGCGCCCGTCACCAAGATCGTCCCCGACGACGCGAGTGCCTACGCCCGGGAGGTCATCGATCCCGTCACCCGGTTCAAGGGCGACCTGCTGCCCGTCTCCAAGATGCCCCTCGACGGGGCCACGCCCACGAACACGGCCCGCCTGGAGAAGCGGGGCATCGCCACCGAGTGCCCGAAGTGGATCCCCGAGAACTGCATCCAGTGCAACCAGTGCAATTTCGTCTGCCCCCACGCCACCATCCGGGCCAAGCAGATCGATCCGAAGGACCTCGGGAAGGCGCCCAACGATTTCGTCACCATCAAGTCCAATACCAAGAACGACCGCGGCCTGCTCTACCGCGAGCAGTGCTACATCGAGGACTGCGTCGGCTGCGGCTCGTGCGCCCAGGTCTGCCCGGCCAAGACCAAGGCCCTGGTCATGACCCCCATCGCCGAGCTGCGGGCCGCCGGCGAGGCCGAGAAGGCGGTCTTTTTCGACAAGCTCCCCGACAACGTCCTCGACGGCATCAAGCCGGACACGCTCAAGGGCAGCCAGTTCCTGCGGCCTCTTTTCGAGTTCAGCGGCGCCTGCGCCGGCTGCGGCGAGACCCCATACGTCAAGCTGGCGACGCAGCTCTTCGGCGACCGCATGATCGTCGCCAACGCCACGGGCTGCTCCTCGATCTACGGCGGGACCTTCCCGACGTGCCCCTACGCCCAGACGACCGAGGGCAAGGGACCGGCCTGGGGCAACTCGCTGTTCGAGGACAACGCCGAGTACGGCTTCGGCATGCGCCTCGCGGTCGACGCCAACCGGCGCCTGCTCCTGGGCTCGATCGACGCCGCCGTCGCCGCGGGGACGACCCCGGCCCTCTCGGACGCCCTGGCCAAAATGAAGGCCGCCTGGCAGGGCGTCGGCGACGAAGCCAAGGCCGCTGCCAAGGCCGTGCGCGCCGCCCTCCCCGAAGCCCTCAAGAAGGCCGACGGGGCCAAGACCTACCTCGCCAAGGTCGACGAGCTCAAGGATTTCCTGGTCGAGAAGAGCGTCTGGTGCATCGGCGGCGACGGCTGGGCCTATGACATCGGCTACGGCGGGCTCGACCATGTCCTGGCCATGAACCGTAACGTCAACGTCCTCGTCCTCGACACGGAGGTCTACTCCAACACCGGCGGCCAGGCCTCCAAGGCGACGCCGATCGGCTCCGTGGCCAAGTTCGCCTCGTCCGGCAAGAGGACGTCCAAGAAGGACCTCGGCCGGATGGCCATGAGCTACGGCTACGTCTACGTCGCCTCGGTGGCCATGGGGGCCAATATGAACCAGTGCCTCAGGGCCTTCCTCGAGGCCGAGTCCTATCCCGGGCCGTCCCTCATCGTCGCCTATTCGCCGTGCATCAACCACGGCATCGACATGAGCAAGTCCCAAGCCGAAGAGAAGCTGGCCGTGGACACGGGATACTGGACGCTCTACCGCTACAATCCGCTGCTGGCCCGGGAAGGCAAGAATCCCTTCCTGCTGGACTCGAAGGAGCCCAAGCTCGAGTACGACGCCTTCCTCAAGAACGAGGTCCGCTACAAGACGCTCGTCCAGCAGTTCCCCGAGATCGCCAAGGAGCTCTTCGCCCGGGCGGCCGTGGAATCGCGGAAGCGCTACGAGACCTACAAGAAGATGGCCGAATAGCGACGCCGCGGACTCACGGGACCTGGACGCCCTCGTGTTCCGGCTCGGGCCCCGCGAGCCGGAGTTCGTAGGGCCGGCTATAGAGAGAGAAGTAGCTCTCCGCCGAGGGAATCGGCAGGCCGGCCTGAAAATAGTGGTTCAGGACGATCGGAAAAACTTCGATCAGGCTGATATCCGGGGCGAGGAGATCGGGCCGGGCCCCGGGAAGAAGGGCCGCGGTCAGGTTCCCCAGCCGGGCCCGGATCACGGAACGCTCGTCGCCCGAGGCGATCAGGGGGCCGTGGTCGGAGACGAGGAGGACGACCGGCGGGGCCGCGGAGGCCTCGATGATCGACCGCAGGGCCGCGAGCAGCCTTGTGTTGACGTAACGGAGCTGCTCGATGTACGCGTCGGTGCGGCCCCATTGGACCTTGCGCTCCAGCACGACGGTCCTGAACGAGGCCTTGCCCACGACGGCGCCGGTGCGGTCGAAAAGATAGGGGGGATGGGGGAGCATGAAATGGGCGAAGACCATCTTCGGGCCCCGGCCGGCCGCCGCCTGCTCGAGGTTGTCGAACTGATCGGCATAGAACGCCGCCAGATCGTCGAGGAGGCGCCCGTTGAAAATCGCGAGAAGGCTGGAATCGACGAGGGCCCGCGTAAAATCGTCGTCCATGATGTGCTGCCGGTCGGACCAGATCTCGTCGGCGTACGGGTTCGTCCGCGTCCCTGACCAGGCGGAGGCGATATGGACCGACCGGTAGCCCCGGCTCCTGAGGAAGGCCTGGACCCGATTGTTGCCGATCATGGCCTGAGGCGCTCTTTGATCGCGGGACCGGGGGCCGGCCGCCTCGGCCACCTCCGTCATGGGCACCATGTTGAGGGCGGAGGCCAGCGACAGGAACGTCCAGGCGTAGTTGGCCCGGCTCGCCGGCTTGACCGAGAACCCGAGCTCCTCGAGACAGGAGAGGAACGGGGCGTTGTCGTAATGAAAGAACTCGCGGAGGATGTCCGCCCTTGCGTAGCCGTCCATGACGATGAGGTAGATGTCGGGCGAGCCCGCCGGGCTCGACCGGGACGCGGCGACCGCCGGGGCCGAAGGCGCCGCGGCGCGGGGACGAAGAGCGAGGCCGAGGACGATCTGGACCGCGGAGCTGAAGAGCAGGACGGCCGCGGCGAGGCCCATGACATATGACGTCCTTTCGGCGAGCGGCTTCTTGACAGCCACCCGGGCCAAGAGGACGATCCCGATCACGGCGTAGACCGCGAGCGCCGCGGCTTGGATCGAGACCGTCCGTGTCGGCACGTTCATCCCCCGGAGGTTCGGCCAGAGGTCCGTGCGGTCGAAGAACCAGCCGGCCAGGGTCGTGAAATGCCCGAATGAAAAGAACAGGATGAGCGACGCCGAGGTCAGCAAGGCGCTCTTTCGGAGATCGCACCGGAAGAGGAGATGGGCGACGGCCAACAGCAAAGCCGCGCCGGCCAGGCCGGCCGCGAGGGGGATGAGAGCCTTGAGGAGCCCGACCTCGTGGACGGCCCGGGCGTAGAGGAACAAGACCGGTTGGGCGACCCAGAAAAAGGGGTGCAGGTCGAACCATTTCAGCCTGGCGGGGCGGGAGGTCGGCTTCATATTCAATTCCATCCGGGGCGAGGACGGCCTGGACCCGATCTTTGGGTTCCCAAGATACTATCAGAACGGGCGGGATTTGTCAGGATCTTCGACCGTTTGACAAGCCGCCGCGTCCGGCGATATAAGGGGCGGAACGATCGAAAAGGAGGTCCGACCATGATCATCAACCGGAAAACGATCGTCGCCGCCGTGGTCCTCGCCGCGGTCATGTTCCTCCAGAGCTGCGCGGCGCTCAACGACATGGCCTCGGCCCTGGCCAACCTGCAGCGGCTGAGATTCAAGATCGGCGGCGTCCGGGACTTCCGCCTCCTCGGGCTCGACATCAGCGGGAAGGCGAAGCTCTCCGACTTCGGGGCCGGCGATCTCTTGCGGGTCGCTCAGTCCTATGCCGGACGAAAGCTGCCCGTCTCGTTCGTCCTGGACGTTCTGGCCGTCAATCCGAATGACGGCACCGGCGGGACGGCGAAGACCACGAGCACCCTGACCGCGCTCGAGTGCCGCCTGCTCATCGACGGCGAGCCGACGGTCAACGGCAACATCGACGCGCCGATGGAGATCCCGGGGACGGGCCAGACGTCGGTCATCCCCATCCGGCTGTCCCTCGATCTGCTCGAGTTCTTCGCCGACCGGCGCTACGAGGACCTGGTCTCGCTGGCCCTGGCCATCGGCGGAAGGGATGGATCGCCGGCCAGGCTGTCGCTCGACGCCCAGCCGACCGTCTCCACGCCGCTCGGGCCGATCACGTACCCCGGCCGGGTGACGATCGTCAGCACGGATTTTCGGTAAACGCTCAGCGGGACGGCGAGGCGCCCGGCCCCGGACCGACCGTGATCCTCAAGGCCCGGGACGGGTCCAGGGCCTCGCGGACATAGGCCTCCATCTCTTCGCGGGTCACGGCCTCGATGGCCGCGAAGAGCTCCGCGACCGACGTCGGCCCCAGGCCCAGCCCCTCGAAAAGCCCCAGCGTCCTGAGTCGGGGCGCCTTGGCCTCCGTGTCCCGCAGGAAGCGGTTCCTGGCCACGGTCCGCGTGGCGGCCATCTCTTCCTCCGCGATCCCGCTCGAACGGAGGCCGTCGATCAGGCGCTCCAGGGCCGCCGCGGCATCGGCGGCGCGGCTCCGGTCGGTCTCGAGATGAGCGATGAGCAGGCCCGAGGTCTTCATCCAGGTCACGTCGGCGTCGACGGCATAAGCCAGCCGGTCGTCGACCCGCAGGCCCCAGAGGCGGGAGCCCGGGTCCTTGCCGAGCAGGGTTTCGAGCAGGACGCCTCGGGCCATGTCGGCCAGGCTCCCGCGGGGCAGGGCATAGGCCCGCCCGACAAAGCTCTGCTTGGTGTCCTTCGTGACGGTCACGTCCCGGTCGTCCGGCAGCACGGGGTCCTGCCGCCCGGCTTCCGGAGCCTGGCCGTCGGGGATGCCGTCGAAGAACCTCTCGAGCAGGCGCCGGATGGGCTCGGGATCGAGGTCGGTCTGAACCCCGAAGAAGACGTTGGGCTTGACGAAGGACCTCTTGACGAACGCCGCGACGTCCTTCCGGCCGATGACCTCGAGCGTGGCCTCCGTGCCGTAAAGGAGCGAGCCGTAGCCGCGGCCGCCGAAGAAGGCCGCAAAGGTCGTATTGCGGCCCGTGGTCACGGCGTCGTCCTCCTCCATCTTCCCGTAGGCCTTCATGGTCTCCTTGGCCCGGCCGACCCTGAGCCCCGAGATGAGGGGGTCCTGAATGATCTTCGCCGACACTTTGAGGGCGTTTTCCAGATGCTCGGTCAGGCATTCGATGACCACCGCCGCCCCGTCCTCGAGGCAGACGTAGGTCAGGCGGGTGGCCTGGGACATCAGGTCCTGGACCTTGCCCTCGTCGGGGATCTCGAGGAGGATGCGCGTCGAGATCGCGGCCAGCCCGTCGAAGCCCTGCGGGACGGCCGACTTGCCGCCGCCGATGAACAGGCCGACGACCGTCGTCGGCGACGCCGTGTCCTTCTGATAGAGGCAGGGAATGCCCGTGGCCAGGACGAACCGCTCGGGGGCGTTCTTCCACGGGGAAGCGGGGCCCGCGGCCCCGGCCGGGCCGGCGAGGAGCGCCGCGGCCAGGGCGAGGGCCGGCGCCGGGCTGCGCCTCCGGAGCCATCCGCCCGCCCGCCTCATTTCTTCACCTTCAGGGGGACGATGGAGACCGCCGCATATTCGCCGCGCGCGAGATAGCGGTCCGCGGCCTTGCGCAGGGCGCTCGAATCGACCCGCTCGATCCCGTCGAGATAGCGGCCCGGCTCGGGGCGCGTGTTGAGCAGCATGTGGCGGACGAACGAGCCGGCCAGCTGCAGCCCGGATTCCTCGGCTTGACCCTGGGCGAAGCGGATCTGGCTCTTGGCCATCTCCAGGTAATCGAAGGCCCCCATCTCTCCCTCGGGCGACAGGAAGTCCTTCTTCGAATAGGACAGCGTGTGGGCCCGGTTGAGGAACGAGACGGCGGCGCGCTCGACCGTGACCAGGTCCTTGGGGTCGGCCCGGATCGAGACGACGGCCGCCCCGCCGAAGCGGAAGGGGATGTAGCTCATGGTCACATTCTGGACCGAATCGCGCTGGCTGCGGAGATAACCGCCCAGAATGGGGTTCACGCCGCGGCCGAGGGCCTCGGCGAGGACGCGCATGACGTAGAGGTCCGGGTTGTTGTAATCCGGGGCCGAGAAGGCGATGTAGAGATAGCCTTCCCGGACGTCCCGCTCGATGCGCCGGGAGCTCGATCTCTTGAGCGGTCCGCCCATCGGGAAGGCCTCCGGCTTGAAGCCCGTCTTCGGCAGGGGGCCGAAGATGTCGCGGATGCGGGCCTCCATCTCGGCCGGGATGAAGTCCCCCACCACGGCCATGGCGCAGTTGTCGGCCACGAAGTACTTCCGGTAGAAGGCGCCCAGCGTCTCGCTCGTGGCCCCTTCGATGACCTCCCGCTTGCCGTAGACGGACCGGCCGTAGGGATGGCCGGGGAACAGCCCCTGGAGAGCGAGATCGAGGGCCGTCCGCTCGGGATCATCCTCCATCTTGCTGACTTCTTCGAGGAGGATCGGCTTTTCGCCGTCGATGTCCGCCTGGGCCAGGGCCAGGCCGAACAGGATGTCCTTTTGGTTGCGCAGCCCGAAATCGGCCTGGTCGGCCGGGACCGAGATCTCGAAGACAGCCAGGTCGGGACCGGTGTTGCCGTTGAAGTAAGCCCCGTGGCGGCGGATGTCGGCCACGACCTGGGCGCCGGTGCGCGTCGCCGTCCCGCGGAACAGGATGCAGTGCTCGAGGAGGTGGACGAGCCCGTTCGTTTCGTCGGTCTCGTCCTTGGACCCGACATTGAACCCCAGGACGATATGGACGAGCGGCAGGTCGTGCTTCTCGTAGAGGAAGACCGCCATCCCGTTGTCGAGGGCGAAGCCCCGGCCCTGCGCGGCGGCGAACAGGGGGCAGGCGGCGGCGCAAAAAACCGCGAGGGCCACGGCCCTCAACCGGCGCAGCCTCGGACGTTCTTTCAACACGTCGCCCTCGAAAAAGCCTACTGCCAGTCTACCACAAGGGCGGCGGGCCCTCCACTTCCGGTCCTTTGCCCTCCGGGGCAGGTGTGCTAGAATCGGCACAGAGGTCGCGCATGAAAGCCGAACGGAAGGCCCGCATCCTGGTCATCGACGACGAGGAGAACATCCGCAAGTCCCTGAAGATGATCCTCGAGTACGAGGGCTACGAGTTCTTCGAGGCCTCGACGGGCGAGGACGGTCTGGAGAAGCTCCAGGAGACGGTCGGCGTCGATCTCGTCCTGCTCGACATCAAGATGCCGGGCAAGTCCGGCCTCGAGGTCCTGGCCGAGCTGAGGACGCGGCCGTTCGTCCCGGAGGTCATCATGATCTCGGGGCAGGGGACCATCCAGGCCGCCGTCGAGGCGACCAAGCTCGGGGCCTTTGATTTCCTGGAAAAGCCGCTCCACCGCGAGCGGGTCCTCATCAGCATCCGCAACGCGCTCAAGCAGACGAGCCTCAGCCGCGAGTGCCAGGACCTCAAGCGGAAGGCCGAAAAGCATTACGAGATCGTCGGAGGCCATCCGCTCATCCAGAACCTCTGGAAAGAGATCCTCAAGATCGCCCCGACCAACGCGACCGTGCTCATCCACGGCGAGAGCGGCACGGGGAAGGAGCTCGTCGCCCGCTCCATCCACGCCCACAGCCTGCGGGCCCGCGAGCCGTTCGTCCAGGTCAACTGCGCGGCCATCCCCGAGGAGCTCATCGAGTCGGAGCTCTTCGGCCACGAGAAGGGGGCCTTCACCGGGGCGACCGAGAAGAAGACGGGCAAGTTCGAGCAGGCCGACGCCGGGACCATCTTCCTGGACGAGGTCGGCGACATGAGCCTGCGCACGCAGTCCAAGGTCCTCCGCGTCCTGGAGGAAGGGGAGGTCCAGAAGGTCGGCTCGAGCAAGATCGCCAAGGTCGACGTGCGGGTCATCGCCGCGACGAACAAGGACCTCCGCAAGGAGATCCAGGAAGGGCGGTTCCGCGAGGACCTGTTCTTCCGGCTGAACGTCGTCCCGCTCTATTCGCCGGCCCTGCGGGAACGGAAGGAGGACATCCCGCTGCTCGTCGATTATTTCTCCCGGACGTTCGCCGAGGAGAACAATTTCAAGCCGCGGCGGTTCTCGCCGGACGCCATGGAGGCCCTGACGGCCTACGCCTGGAAGGGCAACGTCCGCGAGCTGCGGAACATCGTCGAGCGCCTGATGATCATGACCGACAAGGACACGATCGAGCGCAAGGACCTGCCGGAGCCCCTGCGGGAGAAGGCCGAGGCGGCCCTGCCCGACGCCGCCGGGGTCAAGACGCTGCGCGAGTTCCGCGACCTGGCCGAGCGGGATTTCCTGCTGGCCAAGCTCGAGGCCAATAACTGGAACATCTCCCAGACGGCCCGCGAGATCGACACGCCGCGGTCGAACCTCTACAAAAAGCTCGAGCAATACGGTATAAAGATAACGGCCGGAGTGGGCGAGACGGTCGCCTCTCCTTCCCGCGAGGGGGGAGAGGAGGAAAGTCCGGACTCCGAAGGGCAGGATGGTCGCTAACAGCGACTCCGGGCGACCGGGGGAAAGTGCCACAGAAAAGACACCGCCCTCCGGGGGGCGCAAGCCTCCCGGGGAGCAAGGGTGAAATGGCGAGGTAAGAGCTCACCGCCCCGGCGGCGACGCCGGGGGCAGGGCAAACCCCATCCGGAGCAAGGCCAAACGAGCCCCATTTTGGGATGGCCCGTCCCAGGGGGCGGGTCGGCCGCTGGAGTCCCGGGGCAACCCGGGGCCTAGACAAATGACCGTCGCCCGCGCGAGCGGGGACAGGATCCGGCTTACGTCCCGCTCCGGCCGTTCTTTCTTTCCCACCGTTGTGCTATAAACGGGGGCATGGTGCCTCTCGTCCCCTACGGCGCGATCGGCATCGGGATCGCCGTCCTTCTCGGCGTCTGGGCCTTCGTCGTCGCCGATACCGCCCGGGCCCGGACCGTCATCGCCGGCGCCGCGGTCCTGGTCTTCCTGATCGGCGCGGTCTTCCGGTCCCAGGCCGGCCAGCTCGTTGCGCTCGTCGGATGGATCGTTTACGGCATCGGCTGTATCATCTTTCTGCGCCTGAACGGCCTGGAGGTCCGCTGATGCCCCGATTCATGTGGTGGAAGCAGGCCTCGCCCGACGCCCGCCGGGCCCTCGTCGCCGCCTCCTTCGGCTGGATGCTCGATTCGTTCGACGTCATGCTCTGGGCCATGGTCCTGGCCGCGCTCATGCCCGACCTGGGATTGAGCAAGGCCACGGCGGGTCTTCTCGGCTCGCTGACGCTCGCCGCCTCGGCCGTCGGGGGTCTCGTCTTCGGCCTCGTCGCCGACCGGTTCGGTCGGCGCCGGGCCTTGATGGCCTCGATCGCCATCTATTCCGTTTTCACGGCCGCCTGCGGTGTGGCCAACGGCGTCCTCATGCTGGCCGCCTTCCGCCTCTTCCTCGGGCTGGGGATGGGAGGGGAATGGGCCAGCGGGGCCGCGCTCGTGAGCGAGACCTGGCCGGCCGAGCATCGGGGCAAGGCCCTGGGCATCGTCCAGAGCTCGTGGGCCGTCGGTTATGCGCTGGCCGCGGCCGTGGCCGCCCTCATCCTCCCGGTCTGGGGCTGGCGGGGCGTTTTTTTCGTCGGCGTCCTGCCGGCCTTCTTCACCCTTTGGATCCAGCGCCGGGTCCGGGAACCCGAGATCTGGACGGCGGCCCGGGCGGCGGCGCCCAAGGCCCGCCCGGCGTTCGGCGAGATCTTCGGCCGGGGGCGGCTGCGGCTGACCCTCTTCATCACCCTGATGAACGCTTGCACGATGTTCGGCTGGTGGGGCTTCAACCTCTGGCTCCCGGCTTACCTCTCCCTGGCTCCGGAGGCGGGCGGGATCGGATTGGGGCCGCGGGCCATGTCCGCCCTGGTCATCTTCATGCAGGCGGGGATGTGGCTGGGCTACATCACCTTCGGGTTCATCAGCGACCGCCTCGGGCGGAAGCGCTCCTACGTGACCTTTCTCGTCGCCGCCGCGGCCTTTATGGTGCTCTATTCCCGGACGCGGCAGCCGCTGGTCCTGTTCGCGCTGGGTCCCTTCGTCGCCTTCTTCGGGACCGGGTACTTCACCGGCTTCGGCGCCCTGACCGCGGAGATCTACCCCACGGCCGTCCGGGCCACGGCCCAGGGGCTCACTTACAACGCCGGCCGCATCGTCAGCGCCCTGGCCCCTTTGGTCGTCGGCTCGCTGGCCCAGACGCGGGGCTTCTCGCTCGCGTTCGCTCTCATCGCCGCCGCCTTCCTCCTCGCCGCGGCGCTCTGGGCGGGGATCCCGGAGACGCGGGGACGGGCGCTCGAGTGATCGCCGGCGGCCTGACCTATTCATAAAGACGCCCGCCTTTTTTCAGGCACGCTCGTTATTTGACGTTTTTGAATGAATCAGGCTAGAAGAGGCCGGCCAAGCCCTGACGGATGAGGACCAGGAGATTGCCCGGCCACAGCCCCAGCTGGACGACCCCCAACAGGCAGAGAAAGATCACCAGAAAGAGGGCCGGGTTCTCCATCTCCAGGACGGGCTCCGCCTCGGCGTCCCGCATGTACATGGCCACGACGACCTTGAGATAATAGGCGACCGAGATGAGGCTGGCCAGGACGGCCGCGACGGCCAGGAGCACATAGCCCTTGGCCACTGCGGCGCTGAAGACGTAGAACTTGGCCAGGAAGCCGGCCGTGGGCGGGAAGCCGGCCAACGAGAACATGAAGGCGGCCAGGCTCGCCGCGAGCCAGGGGTGACGGCGCCCCAAGCCGGCCAGATCCGAGAGCCGGACATGCTCTTCGCCTTGGCCCGAAAGGGCGGCCAGGACGCCGAAGGCCCCCGCGTTCATGAAGGCGTAGGCGATGAGATAGAAGACCAGGCCCGGCCCGTCTCCGGCGACGACGGCGATCAAGGCATAGCCCGAGTGGGCGATGGCCGAATAAGCCAGCAGCCTCTTGACGCTCGTCTGCCTCAGGGCGGCCAGATTGCCGAAGAACATCGTCAGGACCGCGGCCAGGCTCAGGGCCTGGACGTAAAGAGCCCCGCCGCCGCGGGCGGCGAGGGGCGTGAGGACGCGGATGAGGACGCCCAGGCCAGCGGCCTTGGGGGCGATCGTCAGGAAGGTCGTCACGGGGGTCGGAGCGCCGTCGTAGACGTCCGGCGCCCACATGTGGAAGGGAACGACGGCGATCTTGAATAGAAGGGCGGCCAGGATCAGGCCGAGACCGACGAGCGCCGCCAAGGGCGGGCCTCCGGGCGCGCCGCTTCCCGGCAGGCCGGCCGCGAAGCCGAGGTCGCCCGTCGTCCCGAAGACGAGGGCCAGGCCGAAGACAAAGAAGGCGCCGGCAAAGCTCCCCATCAGGAAATATTTGGCCGCCGCCTCGGAGGAGGCCGGGTCGTCCCGCCGCAGGCCGGCCATGGCGTAGGAGGCGACCGAGAGGACCTCGAGGCCGAGGAAAACGACGAGCCAGTCCTTCGACGAGACCATGATCATCAGCCCGGACACGGCCAGGAGGAGAAGGCCGGCGAGCTGGCCGAGGTTGATGCTCCGCCGCGGCGCGTAGGCCAGGCTCATCAGGAGGACCAGGGCGGCGACCACGACGAACACGCCCATGAGCAGCAAGGCGAGGGGATCCAGGAACAGCCGTCCCCCGAAAGAGGCCGGCTCGAGCGGCCAGGCCCGGACGACGAAGAAGGCCGCCGCAGCCAGCGAGACGACGGCCGCCGTCGCGGAGAGCTCATGGTCCCCGCGCTTGAGGAAGGCCTCCAAGAGCAGGGCGGCGATGGCGCCGGCGACGACGGCGAGAAGGGGGGCCAGGGCGAGGGCCGCCATCTAGCGCTCCGACTCCGCCGTCCGCCCCGGCTTCACGGAGGCGGCGGGCGGTTTCCCGATCATCGATACGGCCGCAGGCTCTGGTCTCAACGATCGGATATGGCGCGAGACCGAGGCGTCCATCTTCCGCAGAAAGGTCCCCGGGAAAAGGCCCATGAAGACCATGAGGACGATGAGAGGAACGAGGTAAGCCAGCTCCCGCCGGTCGACGTCCCTCAGGGCGCCCTCCCCGGGTTCCTTGAGCGGCCCGTGCATGACGCGACGGTAGAGCCAGAGAAGATATGCGGCCGAAAGGATGACCGTCGAAACGGCGAGCGCGGCCAGGACCCTGTTCGCCTTGAAGATGCCGAAGAAGCACAGGATCTCGCCAACGAATCCGTTGAGGCCCGGCAGGCCGGCGGACGAGAGCATGGAGACCAGGAACAGGCCGCCGAAGACCGGCATCCGCGCCGCCGCGCCGCCGTGATCCGCGACGAGCCGGGTGTGGGTCCTCTCGTAGAGAATGCCGACGCAGAGGAAGAGGGCCCCCGTGCTCAGGCCGTGGTTGAGCATCTGATAGAGCGCGCCCTCCGTGGCCTCGAAATTGAGCGAGAAGACAGCCAGCATGATCAGTCCCATGTGGCTGACGCTCGAGTAGGCGACGAGCGACTTCATGTCCTTCTGGACGAGGGCCATCAGGCCGCCGTAGACGACGCCGACGACGGCCAGGATCGAGAGGGCCGGAGCGAACGCGGCGGCGGCCGTGGGGAAGAGCGGGAGGCCCAGCCGGATGAAGCCATAGGCGCCCATCTTCAGGAGCACGGCGGCCAAGAGCACGGAGCCGGCCGTCGGCGCCTCGACATGGGCGTCGGGAAGCCACGTGTGGAGCGGGAAGAGGGGGATCTTGATGGCGAAGGCCAGGGCGAAGGCCAGGAAGAGCCAGGTCTGGAGCCCCGGAGCGAGAGGCGCCGCGGCCAGATCGGTGATGGCCAGCGAATAGCTCCCTGTGGCCTGGTAATAGGCGTGATGCAGGACAAAGATGGCCACGAGCATGAGGAGGCTTCCGAACATGGTGAAGAGGACGAACTTCATCGTGGCGTAGACGCGGCGGCGGCCGCCCCAGATGCCGATGAGGAAATACATCGGGATGAGCATGGCCTCCCAGAAGACGTAGAACAAGAACAGGTTCAGGGAGACGAAGACCCCGATCATGCCGGTCTCGAGGAGCAGCATGAAGACCGAGAATTCCTTGACCCGGTCGTCGATCGCACGCCAAGCGGCGAGCAGGGCGAGGGGCGTCAGGAAGGCGGCGAGCAGGACGAGGAAGAGGCTGATGCCGTCGACGCCCACATGGTAGTCGAGGCCGCGGCCGAGCCAGGAGGCCCGCTCGACGAATTCGGGCAGGCCTGAGGCGCCGCTGAACCCGGAAAAGAGGACGATCGCCGCGGCGAAGGTCAGAAGCGATACGCCGAGGGCCACCGCCCTTACGGCCTTGCCCTCTCCTTCGCGGAGGAAGACGAGCAGGACGGCCCCGGCGAGAGGCAGAAAGGTCACTATCGAAACGATCGGCAGGCCGGCGGCGAAGTCGCTCATATCAGCAGGAACCCCAGGAAGATCACGGCCCCGAGAAGGAAGGCCAGGGCATAATCGCGGAGCAGGCCGCTCTGCAGGACGTTCAGTCCCTTGCCGGCCAGGCCGGCCGCGGCGGCCGAGCCGTCGAGGGCGCCGTCGATGACCGCGAGATCGAAGCGCTCATGGATCCTCTCGGAGCCGCGGACGAGGGGCCGGACGACGACGGCCTCATACGCTTCGTCGACAAAGTACTTGCCGACGAGCAACCTGTAGACCGCCGGGAAGCGGAGGGTCAGGCGCCCCGGGATGTCCGGCGATCTCCGGTAGAAGACAAAGGCCAGGCCGAGGCCGAGAAGGGCGGAGAGTACCGCCGCCGCGGCCAGCACAACCTCGATGGAAGGGGCCGGATGGCGGGCCGCTTCCGCCGTGGCGCCCTCGAGGAAGCGGCCGAAGAGGTCGGCCCGCCGCCCAAAATAGGCCGGCAGGCCCACGAACCCGGCCAAGGCCGAGAAAACGGCCAGAACGACGAGAGGGGCGGTCATCACGCGAGGAGATTCGTGGATCGGGCGCTCCGCTTCGGGCGTCCCCCTGGCCACGCCATAGAACGCGAGGTAGATCAGCCGGAACATATAGAAGGCGGTCAGCGCGGCGCCGGCCAGACCGAGGCCGTAGAGGACGTAGCGGCCGCCGGCATAGGCGGCGGTCAGTATGGCGTCCTTGGAGAAGAATCCCGACAGGAACGGGATGCCGGAGATGGCCAGGGCCCCGATGAGGAAGACAGGGAAGGTCACGGGCAGGCGCTTCCTGAGGCCGCCCATCCGGCGCATGTCCTGCTCGCCGCCGAGCGCATGGATGACGCTTCCGGCGGCGAGGAAGAGGAGGCTCTTGAAGAAGGCGTGGGTCACGAGATGGAACAGGCCGGCGGCATAGGCGCCGACGCCGCAGCCAAGGAACATGTAGCCGATCTGGGAGATCGTGGAATAGGCCAGGACCCGCTTGATGTCGTTCTGGACCAGGGCCATGGTCGCGGCGAAGACGGCGGTCAGGGCGCCGACCCAGGCCACGACCGAAGAGGCCGCGACGGAGGCGGCATAAAGACCGCTCAGGCGGCAGACCATATAAACGCCGGCCGTGACCATGGTCGCGGCGTGGATGAGGGCCGAGACCGGCGTCGGGCCTTCCATCGCGTCCGGCAGCCAGACGTAGAGCGGGATCTGGGCCGACTTGCCTGTGGCCCCGACGAAAAAGAGGATGGCGACGAGGGTGACCAGGCCGGGCGAGAGCAGCCCGGCCGCCGGGGCCGCGTTGATGGCCGCGAGGCCAGCGCTGCCCACGGTCGAGAGAAGGATCAGGATGGCGACGATGAAGGCGGCGTCGCCGACGCGGTTGACGAGGAAGGCTTTCAGGCCGGCCTTGGAGGCCGCCGGACGATCGAACCAGAAGCCGATCAGGAGATACGAGCACAGCCCGACGCCCTCCCAGCCGACGAACATCAAGACGATGTCGGAGGCCAAGACCAGGATGAGCATGAAGAACGTGAAGAGGTTCAGGAAGGCGAAATACCGGGCGTAGCCTTCGTCCCCGGCCATATAGCCGGCGGAATAGACGTGGATGAGGAACCCCACGCCGGTGACGACGAGGGACATCACGGCGGCGAGTTCGTCGAAGCGGAACGCGAGCGAGGCCTCGAACGAGCCGGAGGCGATCCAAGGAAGAAGCATCTTGGACGGCGCGGCCGCCTCGGCGCCGCGCCCGAGCAGGGCGAGCAGGCCGGCGATCGAAAGGAGGAGCGAGGCCAGCACGGCGCCTGATGCCAGGGCGGCGACCCGGCTCCGGCCGAGCCTGCGGCCGGCGAGAAGAAGGACGAGAGAGCTCGCGCCGGGGATGAGCGGGATGAGCCAGAAGAGGCCGGCCATGTTAGCCCTTCAGGCCCTTGAGGTCGTCGGTCCGGATGGACTTCCGCTGGCGGAAGACGAGGACGATGATGGCCAGGCCGATCACCGCTTCGGCGGCGGCGACGGTGATGACGAAGAGGACCACGGCCTGGCCATCCGGGCGGCCGGCCGGCCGGCTCAAGGCGAGAAAGGCCAGGTTGCCGGCGTTGAGCATGACCTCGACGGCCATGAATTGGGTCAGGAGGTCCTTCTTGACGAAGAAGGCGACGACGCCCAGGACGAAGAGGAGGGCCGCCAGGATGAAGAACGCCGCAGGCGGGATCAATCGCCCTCCCTCTTGCCGGCCAGGGCCAGCGCGCCGACCAAGGCGGCAAGGATGAGGAGCGAGGTGATCTCGAAAGCATAGAGGTAATCGGTGAAAAGGAGGCGGCCGAGATGGGCGAGGTCTCGGCCCGCCGGGACGCCGGCCGAGGCCCCCGACAGGGCCCGGTAGCCGGCCAAGACCAGCTCGAGGAGGAGGACGAATCCCAGACCGGCCGCGAGGACGGTCCGGAGGCGCTTCTTCTCGGGCGGCTCGGGACGTCGCAGGTTGAACATCATGATGGCGAAGAGGAAAAGGACCATGATGGCCCCGGCATAGACCAGGACCTGGGCGGCTGCCGCGAAGGGGGCGTCGAGAAGACCGAAGAGGCCGCCCAGGCTGGCGAAGGCCAGGACCAGGAACAGGGCGTTGTGGGCCTGGTTCCGGGAGACGATCATGGCTACGACGGCCCCGACGCACAAGAAGGAGAGTGTGAGAAAGACGATCCAGGCCATGGAAATCCCCCTATATTTATTTGTCCCGGAAGCCAAAGTCAAGCCGGGAACGGGGGAAACCGGGGCGACGGCGCCGTCAGACGGCGAACCGGAAATTGATGATGTCTCCGTCCCGGACGGGATAGGTCTTGCCCTCCAGGCGAAGGGTGCCGTCCGTCCGGCAGCCGGTGATATCGCCCCGGGCCACGAAATGCTCGTAGGAGACGACCTCGGCCCGGATGAAGCCGCGCTCGATGTCTGAGTGGATGACCCCCGCGGCCCGCGTGGCCGGGGTCCCATCGCTCACGGTCCAGGCCTTGACCTCGTCGCTGCCGACGGTGAAGAACGAGATGAGGCCCATCATCCGGTAGGCCGTGGCGATGAGGCGGTCGAAGGCCGAGCTCCCGATCCCGAAATCGGAGCGGAACTGGGGCGCGTCCTTGTCCGGGAGCTGGCGGATCTCACCCTCGAGGCGCGCGGAAAGCCCGACGGCGGCCGTCCCGGGTCCCGCCGCCCACTCCGCGAACGGAGAGAGGACCTCGGCTTCGCGGCGGATCTCGTCCTCGTCGAGGTTGACCGCGGCGATGAGGGGCTTGCGGGAGAGGAAGCGGAAGCCGCGGAGGAGCCTCTCCTCGTCCTCGGTCAGGTCGAGCCCGCGGAGCGGCGTTTCGGCTTCGAGACGGGCCCGGCACTTCTCGAGGGCGGCGAGCTCGCGGACATCGCGGTCGCTCTTCTTGGAGGCGATCTGCTTCGCCAGCCGCTCGATCCTGCCCTCCACGATGGCCAGGTCGCTGAGCAGGAACTCGGCCTCGATGGCCGTCAGGTCCCGGCGGGAGTCGATCGTCCTGAGAGGATGGGGGACGGCCGGATCGCGGAAGGAGCGGACGACCGCAAGAAGGGCGTCGGCCGTTCGCAGCTTGCCCAGGAACTGCTCGCTGAAGGATGTCTGTCCCGGGTCGCCGGCGGCGATCCCCTGGAGCTCGACGAACTCGATCGCGGCGGCCGTCTTCTTCTTCGGCTCGAAGATCGCGGCCAGCTGTTCAAGGCGGCGGTCGGGGACCTTGACCACGGCCACGGGATCGGTCCCCTTGGCCGAGGCGGCTTCGGTCGAAGCGCCCGTCAGGGCGGAGAAGAGGGAGCTCTTCCCCGATTGGGGCAGGCCGACGATGCAGATCTTCATGTTCGTTTCTCTCCGGGGATGGACCAAACGAAGGAAAGAAGACGGGATTATAGCGGAATCGCGGCCGCGCTTCAAGAAGACGTCAAGGAAACGTTGACAATGAAGGCCGTTTTGATATAATGACGCCGTACCGCGGGGTAGAGCAGCCTGGTAGCTCGTCGGGCTCATAACCCGGAGGTCGTTGGTTCAAATCCAACCCCCGCTACCATCCGCACCCTACATTCCCTCGATAGATGAGGCCGCCGGCCTCTGTCTCACGCCCGGGTCTTGAGCCTCCCGGCCAAAAGGAATAGATTGTGGTCATGGGCGAGAAAGAGAAGAGCCTCCTCAGGGAATATTTCGAGCTGATCGTTGAGACGGCGGTCTTCGTCTTCTTCGTCGTGACCTTCGTCGTCCAGGCCTTCCGGATCCCGACGGGGTCGATGATCCCCAAGCTCCTCATCGGCGACTTCGTCCTGGTCAACAAGATGGTCTATGCCCGGCCCGTGCTGCCCCTGGAGGGCCTCCTGTGGCCGGAGAAGCCCCTGGCGAGGAAGGACATCATCGTTTTCAAGTGGCCCGGGGACCTGACCAAGGACTACGTCAAGCGGGTCATCGGGCTCCCCGGCGAAAAGGTCGAGATCCGGGCCCGGCGGCTGCTCGTCAACGATCAACTGATCGACGAGCCCTACACGATCTACCTGAACGCGCCGGCCAGCGAGCTCTCCAGCCGCGACAACTACGGGCCGATCTTCGTTCCGCCGGGGAGCCTCTTCGTCATGGGGGACAACCGCGACGACAGCGCGGATAGCCGGACGTGGGGCTACGTCCCCCTGGCGAACATCAAGGGCCGGCCCTGGCTGATCTATTATTCCTACGAGGCGCAGCGCCGGGCCTCGGCAAGCGGGGGCCTCGGCGACAGACTGAAGGCGATCCCGAGCTTCCTCCTCAAGGCCCGCTGGGGCCGCCTCTTCAAGGTCATCAACTGACCGGGCGGGCGCCCTCGGTCAGTCGGTCCCGACGCCGTCCCAGCAGTAGGTGCAGAGCTTCTCCTTCGGCAGTCCGATGGCCTCGACGAGGTCCTCAAGCCGCTGGTAGCGAAGGGTCGTCAGGCTGAGGGTGCGGGCGATCCAGTCGACCATGGCCCCGTACTTGGGCGTGCCGGCCTGGGTGTAATCCTCGAAGCGACGGAAGTCCGGCCCCTCGAGGGCGGCGATGGCCTTGCGGGCGGCGAGATCGAGCTCGGAGCGCGAGCGGGAGAAGTTAAGGTACTTGCAGCCGTAGGCGAGGGGCGGGCAAGCCGGCCGCATGTGGACCTCGACGGCTCCCGAGGCGTACAGGCGCTGGATAGTGTCCTTGAGCTGGGTGCCGCGGACGATCGAATCCTCGCAGAACAGGAGCTTATGCCCCTGGATGATCTCGCGGATGGGGATGAGCTTCATCCGCGCCACCTGGTCGCGGATATCCTGGTGCTGGGGCATGAAGCTCCGGGCCCAGGTCGGCGTGTACTTGACGAAGGGGCGCCGGAAGGGGATGCCCGCCTCGGCCGCGTAGCCCAGGCCGTGGCCGATGCCCGAATCGGGAATGCCGGCCACGAGATCGATCCGGACATCGTCGTGGCGGGCGAGCATGGCCCCGCAGCGGTTGCGGACCATCTCGACGTTGACGCCCTCGTAGCTCGAGGCCGGGTAGCCGTAATAGACCCAGAGGAAGGAACAGATCTGCAGCTTCTTGCCGGGCGGGACCAGGGTCTCGCAGCCCTCGGGCGTGATCCTGACGATCTCACCCGGTCCGAGCTGCCGGTCGACCTCGAAGCCGAGGTTGGGGAAGGCGCAGGTCTCCATGGAGACGGCGAAGGAGCCGGGCTTCCGGCCCAGCGCGAGCGGCGTCCGGCCGAGCTTGTCGCGGGCGGCCAGGATGGCGCCGTCCGTCAGGATGAGGACGGACGAGGAGCCGTGGATGAACTCCCAGACGGCCCGGATGCCGTCCTCGAAGGTGTCCTCGCGGTTGATCATAGCCGCAATGAGCTCGGTCGGGTTGATCTCGCCGCCGCGCATCTCGGCGAAGTGGAGGCACTTGCCGCGGAAGGCGCGGTCGACGAGATCATCGATGTTCTTGACGACGCCGACGGTGGCGATGGAGTAATTGCCGAGGTGGGAGCGGATGAGGAGCGGCTGGTCCTCGGTGTCGCTGATGACGCCGATGCCGCTGGTGCCGTGAAGCTTGCCGACGTCGTCGCCGAACTTCGAGCGGAACTGGGCGTTCTCGATGTTGTGGATGTAGCGGACGATGCCCTCTCCGTCGCCGACGGCCAGGCCGCCGCGCTTCGTGCCGAGGTGGGAATGGTAGTCCGTGCCGTAGAACAGGTCCTCGACGATCTCGCCCTTGCCCACGACCCCGAATAAGCCGCCCATTTCGTTCTCCTCTCAGGGTTATTCGGGCATCTTAGCATCGCCTCCCGCGCAATTCAATCCTCGGCACGGGCGAAGGGCGCCCGGCGAGACAGCGAGGTGCGGAAGACCGGCCGGATATGATAGAATCCCTGCGAGACCAACGAGGAGGGCGACATGTTCAAAGCCGCGATCTATATCGAGCGACGGGATCTCCTGAAGAAGGCCGTGGGCTCGGGCCTGATGATCTTCCTGGCCAACGAAGAAGCCCCGATGAACTACCCGGCCAACACCTACCATTACCGGCAGGACAGCTCGTTCCTGTATTTCTTCGGGTTGGCTTCGCCCGGGCTCGCGGCGACGATCGACGCGGACGAGGGCACGGACACCCTCTACGGCGACGACATCGGCATCGAGGACATCATCTGGGAAGGCGAGCTGCCCAAGCTCAAGGACCGGGCCCTCGAAGCCGGCGTCCGCCTGACCAAGCCGCGGGCGGCCTTCGCCGAGACCGTCCGCCAGGCCTTGGCCGCCGGCCGGACCGTCCACTATCTGCCGCCCTACCGGGCCGATAACAAGATCGCCCTGAGCGAGCTGCTCGGGATCCCGGTCAGCGAGCTCAAGGCCAAGGCCTCCCCCGCGCTGATCAAGGCTTCGGTCGACCAGCGGATCATCAAGTCCAAGGAAGAGATCCGCGAGATCGAGTCGGCCGTGGCCGTCAGCCGCGAGATGTACCTCGCGGCCATGAAGCTGGCCAAGCCCGGCCGTTACGAGTATCAGGTTTCGGGAGCCATGGAGGGCATCTCCCTGGCCTATGGCATGCATCTCGCGTTCCCGCCCATCGTCACTGTCAACGGCCAGATCTTCCACATGCACGCCCACGACAACGTTCTGGCCAGGGGCCGGATGCTGGTCTGCGATTGCGGGGCGGAGGCGCCTAGCGGCTACGCCTCCGACATCACCCGCAGCGTCCCCGTCGGCGGACGCTTCAACGCCCGCCAGAGGGCCGTCTACGAGATCGTCCTGGCCGGACAGCTCTCGGCCATCAAGGCCATCAAGCCCGGCATCAACTTCAAGGACATCCATCTTCAGACCGCCCGGCTCATCACCGAGGGCCTGACGGGTCTCGGACTGATGAAGGGCGATACGGCCGAGGCCGTGGCCGCCGGGGCCCATGCCCTCTTCTTCCCCCACGGCCTGGGTCACAACCTCGGCCTGGACGTCCACGACATGGAGGACTACGGGGAGAACAACGTCGGCTACGGGGAGAAGGTCGAGCGCAGCCAGCAGTTCGGGCTGGCCTACCTGCGCATGGCCCGCGAGCTCCGGCCGGGGCACGTCATGACCGTCGAGCCGGGGATATACTTCATCCCGGCTCTCTTCGCGCTGTGGAAGAAAGAGAAGAAGCACCGAGATTTCATCATTTACGACGCCGTCGAGAAGTTCCTCGATTTCGGCGGCATCCGGATCGAGGACAACGTCCTGGTCACAGCCCAGGGCCGGCGGGTCCTGGGTCCGCCCATCCCCAAGACGGTCGCCGAGGTCGAAAGGGCCTGCCGGGCTTGAGGATCGCCCTCGTCCAGCAGCAGGCGACCGGCGACCCCGCCGGGAATCGGGCCCGCGGCGAGGCCGCCTTTCTCGAGGCGGCCCGGAGCGGGGCGAACCTGGTCGCCTTCGCCGAGCTGGCCTTCACCCGGTTCTATCCGCAGGTCCCGGCCTCGGCCTCGAGCGCGCTTCTGGCCGAGCCGATCCCCGGCCCGACGACCGATATCTTCAGCGCCCTGGCCCGCGAGACCGGCACGGTGGCCGTCCTCAACCTGTTCGAGCGGGACGGGGAGCGGACCTACGATTCGTCGCCGGTCATCGACGCCGACGGCAGCCTCCTCGGGGTCGCGCGCATGGTCCACATCATGGAGGGGCCGAAGTTCCACGAGCGGGGCTACTACACGCCGGGCGACCGCGAGCGGTTCGTCTTCGCCACCGCGGCGGGCAGGGTCGGCGTCGCCATCTGCTACGACCGTCATTTCCCCGAATACATGAGGGGCCTGCGCCTGGCCGGGGCCGAGCTCGTCGTGGTGCCCCAGGCCGGCGCGGTAGGGGAGTGGACCCCCGGCATCTTCGAGGCCGAGCTCCAGGTGGCGGCCTTCCAGAACGGTTATTTCGCCGCGCTGGTCAACAGGGTCGGACGCGAGGAAGGGCTCGAGTTCGCCGGCGAATCGTTCGTCGTCGACCCCGACGGGCGCGTCGTGGCCAGGGCGCCGGCCGGCCGCGACCACATCCTCTACGCGGACTGCGACCTGGCCAAGGTCGCGGCCTCGCACGCGGCCCGCCATTTTCTCGGGGACCGCAGGCCTTCCGTCTATGGGGCCATGGGGCTCACGGACGAGCGCCGGAAGGCCGGCTGATGGACCTCTGGTACGTCATCAACACGAAGCCGAAGAAGGAGGGCCAGGTCGAGCGGCTCTTCACCGAGGGCGGCTTCACGATCTATTGTCCGAAGTACCTCCGGGAGAGACGGGTCGCGCCCTTCTTTCCCGGTTATGCCTTCCTCCGCTTCGAGTTCCCCGAACAGTTCCAGATGGTCAAGTACACGCGCGGCGTCAAGCGGGTCGTCGGCAACGACGCCGGCCCCACGCCCATCCCGGGGGAGGTCGTCGAGGGCATCAGGGCCCGGGAGCGGGACGGGCTCGTCGTCTTCGAGCGTTACGGCGAGGAACCCGCGGTCGGGGACGAGATCGAGGTCGTCGAGGGGCCGCTCAAGGGCCTCAAAGGCATTTTCCGTAAAGAGGTCGGCGACAACGAGCGGGTCATGATCCTCCTGAACTACGTCTCCTACCAGGGCATGCTGCTCATTGAGAAAGATAAGCTCAAGAAGATCTGAGTCTTATTTAAGGGCCTTGAGGGCGTCGAGGAACGGCTGGGTCAGGCTTTTCGCGGAGAAATAGACGACGCCGTCGGCCTTGAGGGCCTTGGTGAGGCGCATCTCCTCGATCATCCCTTCGGGCGTGTTCTGGTTGTGGGACGTGCCGATGCCGATCCCGGGGCAGACGAGCGTCCGTCCCTGGACGAGATCGACCGCTTCTCGGGTGAGCTTCTCGTAGAGCCCGAGGTCGTTCGTGTAGAGCATGGGATTGAGCATGTCGACGAGGCCCTCGCGGCCCCACGACGCCCAATCCTGGCCGATCATGACCCGGGCGTTCACGGCATCGGGGAAGACGGCGGCGCTGATCTTGATCGGGCGGGCGGTCGACTTGAGGGCGTCCCGAAGCTCCCTCACGAAGACCGTGACCCGGTCGGTGTTCCAGCGCAGCCAGACGTTCCAGGCCGGGTTGCCGGTGTCGCGGGCCTTGACCGCGGCCATGTCGATGCCCGTGTCGGCCTTGAAGAGCTTCAGGGTCTCTGCGTCGAAGCTGAAGAAAGGCTCGGTCGGCTCGCAGGGGTAGCGGATGTAGTCGAGATGGATCCAGCCCACGCCGTACTTGCGGGCGACCTCGAGCATGAGACTGATCTCGTAGGCCCGAACGGCCGGCAGGGCCGGATTGGCCGCAGCGACCATCTCGCGCTGCGGCGAGATGATCAGCCACTCGGGGTGCTCGCGGACCCGGCCCAGGATGGCCGACTCCGGGAAGACGCAGAACCAGGGGTGGACCTCCATCTTGTGCGCCTTGGCCTCGTCGAGGAACGCGCCGAAGAAGTCCCAATCGTAGGCCGGATCGCGGAAGCCGATCTCGCTCGCGTAATAGACATGCCCTGAAGTGTTCTTGACCAGCATGATGAGGGTGTTGATGCCCGCCTTGGCGTACTCATCGAGGAGCGTTCGCATCTTCTCCACGGCCGCGGTCTTTTCAGGGCCGAACAGCCCCGGATGCATCCAGACGCCGCGCACCGGCATGGTCAGGGACTCTCCGGCCGGCGCGCCGAAGAGGCTCGCATCGACGGCGAACAAGGCCGCAAGCAGCGCCATGACGACAAGCGTTCTCTTGGTCATGTCTCCTCCCATCTCATCCGACGAGGCCTCAGCCGCGGGGCCGGCCGTGGCCGCCCCCGCCGGGCGTCTCGATCCTGAGGACGTCGCCCGGTCCGAGCCTGACGTTGGCCTTGGAGCCGATGATCCTGGTCCGCCCTCGGGATATGATCGAGTTGCGGCCCTTGGCCCCCGGCCGGCCGCCGCGGGCTCCGTACGGAGCGAAGCGGCGCCGCTCGGAGATGACGGTCAGGTCCACGGGGACGCGGAACTCGTATTCGCGGACGATCCCTTCGCCGCCCCGGCGGGCGCCGGCTCCGCCCGAGCCCTTCCTCAGGCCGTAAGTCCTTATCTTGAGCGGCAGGTAGTTCTCGAGGGCCTCGACGGGCGTGTTGAGGGAGTTGGTCATATGCGTGTGGACGCCGCTCAGGCCGTCGGACTCCGAGCCCGCGCCCATGCCCCCGCCGATCGTCTCGTAATAGGCGAAGCGGCGCTTTCGCTCGGGGTCCGCCCCGCCGAAGGCGATGTTGTTCATCGTGCCCTGGCTGGCGGCCGGGATGCGGTCGGGGAGGGCCTTGGCCAGCGCGCCGAGCAGGACGTCGACGATCCTCTGCGACGTCTCGACGTTGCCGCCGGCGCAGGCCGCCGGGAAGTCGGCGTTGACGATCGATCCCCCGGGCGCGACGATCTCGAGGGGCCTCAAAAGGCCGGTGTTGAAGGGGATGTCCTCTTGGACGAGGGAGCGGAAGACGTAAAGGACGGCCGAGCAGGTGATGGCAAAATTGGCGTTGACGCCTCCCGCCGTCTGCGGCGCCGAGCCGGTGAAGTCGACGGCGGCCCGGTCGCCGCAGATCCGGATTCTGACGGCGATGCGGATGGGGCGGGCCGAGATGCCGTCGTCGTCGAGCTCGTCGGCGAAGGCGTACTCGCCGTCGGGGATGTCTCGGAGGGTCTGCCTCAAGAACCTCTCCGCGTAGTCCTGGATGAGGCCGGCGTAGAGACGGACCTTGGCCGCGCCGAAGCGCGTCACGGCCTCCTCGAGCCTGGCCCTCCCGATCTCGTTCGCCGCGACCTGGGCCAGAAGGTCGCCCCGCCGCTCGTCGGGTGTCCGGACGTTGGCGAGGAGGAGATCGAAGACGTCCTTGTTCAGCCGGCCCTTGGCATAGAGCTTGAGCGGCGGGATGATCAGGCCTTCTTGGAAGAGCTCCGTCGCGAGAGGCATGGACCCGGGCGTCATGCCGCCGACGTCCGAGTGATGGGCCCGGTTGGCAACGAAAAAGGCCAGTCGGCCGCCGAGAAAGACAGGGGAGATACAGGTGATGTCGGGCAGGTGAGTGCCCCCGCGGTAAGGATCATTGAGGATGACGAGGTCGCCCTTCTCGAAAGATACGGCCTTGAGCGCGGCCTGGACGGAGAGGGGCATGGCGCCGAGGTGGACGGGGATGTGCGATCCTTGGGCCAGGGTGCCGCCCCGCCGGTCGAAGAGGGCGCAGGAGAAGTCTTTCCTCTCCTTGATGTTGGGGGACAGGGCGGTCCGGCCGAGGACGGCGGCCATCTCCTCGGAGATGGCGACGAAGACGTTCTTGAAGAGCTCGAGCTCGATCGGGTCGACCTTCTTCATCGGGAGGCCGCCTTGCGGATGACGAGGTTGAGGAAGGGGTCGACCAGGGCCCGGTATCCGGGGGGAAGATAAGTCGTCGACTCCGGGTCGATGACGAGGGCGGGGCCGGCGATGCGGTTTCCCGGGCCGAGCCGGGAGCGGTCGTAGATCGCGCCCTCGCGGAAGGCCCGGCCGGTATGGATGGGCTGCCTCTTGACGACGGCCTTGGGATCGACGGACGCCGCGCGCGGCGCCCGCTCGAGGGGAACCTTGGGCGTGAGGGCCACGGCCTTGAGCCGCAGGTTGACGATCTCGACCGGACGGCCGTCGTGCCGATAGGAATAGAGCCGCCTGTGGCGGCGGTGAAAGCTCTCGAGGAAAGCCTGGCCCAAGTTCGGCGCCTTCCGGAAGGGAACGTCGATCTCGTAGGATTGGCCGAAATAGCGGCAATCGAGCGAGCGCTCGAGGACGACGTCCGCGGCGTCGAAGCCGTCCTCGGCCATGTCCCGGCAGGCTTGGGCCTCGAGCGCCCGGAAGGCTTTTTCCAGGCCCGGCACCGTGACCTGGGCGTCGGTCCGCATCAGGGACCGGGTGAAATCCTTGACCGGGTCGGACATCAACAGGCCGAAGGCCGAGAGGACCCCGGCGTTCTTGGGTACGAGGACCGTCGGCATGCCCAGGTGGGCGGCCATCTCCACGGCGTGCATGCCGCCCGCCCCGCCGAACGAGAGGAGGGCGAACGAGCGCGGGTCGATGCCCCGCTCAACGGAAATGACCCTGATGGCCTTCTCCATGTTGGCGTTGGCGATGGCCACGATGCCGAGGGCCGTCTCGGTCATGGACTTGCCGATCGTCCGGCCCAGCCGAGACACCGCCGCGGCGCTTCTATCGGGGAAGATCTTCATGCGCCCGCCGAGGAAGAAGTCCGGGTCCAGGCGGCCGAGGCAGAGGTTCGCGTCGGTCACCGTGGGGAGCTCGCCCTTGCCGTAGCAGGCGGGACCGGGATCGGCCCCGGCGCTCTGAGGGCCCACCCGGAGCGAGCCGCCGCGGTCGGCGAAGGCGATCGAGCCGCCTCCGGCTCCGACCGAGTGGATGTCGATGATGGGCAGCCTGATGGGGAAATCCCCGACCCGGCTTTCGTGGGTCCGGCGGATGCCGCCCTCGACGAGCGAGACGTCGGTCGAGGTGCCGCCCATGTCGAAGCTGACGATGTCGGCGAAGCCGGCGGCCCGGGCGATGGCCCGCGCCCCGACGACGCCTCCGGCCGGCCCCGAAAGGGCCGTCCGGATAGGCTCGAAGCGGGCCCGTGCCGGCGAGATGTAGCCTTCGTTCGACTGCATGATGCGCAGGTCGGCTCGGCCCATGCGGCGGTCGAGCTCGCCGAGGTAGCGGTCCATGACCGGCATGAGATAGGCGTTGACAGCCGTCGTGGAGGTCCGCTCGAACTCGCGGTGCTCGGGGAGAAGCCGACTGGACAGCGTGAAGAGAAGGTCCGAGCCTTCGAGCGCCCTGGCCACGGCCTCTTCGTTCCGCGGATTGGCATACGAGTGGAGAAGGCAGACAGCCACGGCCTCGGCGCCCGTCTTGGCGATCTTCTTGACGACACGGCTGAGCTCGGCCCGATCGACCGGCGTCTCGATATGGCCTGAGGCGAGCGTCCTCTCGCGGAGTCCGAAGCGCCGCTCGCCCGGGATGAGGTCGAAGCGGGTCTCCGGCTGAAGGGCATAGAGGTTGCGGCGGGTCTGCCGGCCGATGGCCAGGACGTCCTCGAAGCCCCTGGTCGTGATGAGGGCGATGCAACCCCCTTTACGCTGGAGGAGAGCGTTGGTGGCCACGGTCGTGCCATGGACGATGAAGACGGCCGGTGAGTCCTTCAGGATGTCGCCGACGCCTTCGAAGATCGCCTGGGACGGGTTCTGCGGCGTCGAGAGGACCTTCCGGTTGGAAAGGCGTCCATCCCGCCAGATGACGAAATCGGTGAAGGTCCCGCCTGTATCCACGCCGACGCGGACCTTGCTGGGATCTGGGCGGCGTTCCATGGGCGGACGCCTATTTAAGCGTCAATGGAGCGGTGAAGTCAAGAAAAGCCCTAATGGCAGGTGCTGCAGGACTTGGACGAGCAGCTCGTGCAGCTCGAAGATGAGGAGGCTTTGAGCCGGCTCGAGCCGCCGCCGATGCCGAAGCAGGAGATCATCTTTCCGACGTCCGCCGAGCCGCACTCGGCGCAGACGACGTCCTTTTCCTTCCCGGCGGCGACGAGGCTCTCGAACCTCTTGCCGCACTTCCTGCAGGCGAATTCATAGAGCGGCATATCGTCCCTATTTTACACGAGCCCCTCGTTCCGGTCCATACGCCGTGCGATCGACCATCTCGATAATGGAGACTGGACGAAACAAGAGAGGACCTCGGCGGCCGGGCAATCAAAGAGCGAGAGAACGCTCTGCTACTTGACCAGGCCGACGGCCTCGATCTCGATCTTGACGTCGCGCGGCAGCCGGGCCACCTGGACGGCGGCCCGGGCCGGATTGGGGGCCTTGAAGAACTCGGCGTAGACGGCGTTCATCTTGCCGAAGTCGTTCATGTCCTGGAGGAAGACCGTGGTCTTGACGACGTCGTCGTAGGACGAGCCGGCCGCCTCGAGGACGGCGCCGAGGTTCTTGAGGACCTGGCGGGCCTGCTCCTCGATCGTGCCGGTGTTGAGGTCCCCCGTTACCGGGTCGATGGGGATCTGCCCCGAGCAGAAAACGAATCCGTTGGCGATGATGCCCTGGGAATAGGGTCCGATGGCCTTCGGCGCCTTGTCGGTCTGAACCTGCTTCTTCATGTCGATCCTCCTCTGGATGCCGGAAAGGGCCTTGGCCGCCGCTGCGGCCAGCAGGCCCGCGACGGCAAGGAATCCGCGTCTCTTCACGTCGATGGCTCAGGACGAGAGGCCGTCGATGGCCGCCGTGAGGAACGTCCAGAACCTCCCGATCGAGCCGATGTGGGCGTGCTCCTCGGGCGAGTGGGGGTTCTTCAAGGTCGGCCCGAACGAGATCATGTCCATGCCCGGGAACTTCTCGCCGATGATGCCGCATTCGAGCCCGGCGTGAACGGCCACCACCTCGGCCTCCTTGCCGAAGGTCTTGACGTAGAGCTCTTTCATCTTCTTGAGGAGCGGGGAATCGAGGTTCGGCATCCAGCCCGGATAGCCGTCCTCGGGCTCGGCCCTGGCCCCGGCCAGGGCGCAGACGGACTGGATGACCTCCCGGGTCGCCTCGAGGGCCGAGGCGACCGAGCTCCGCGTGCTGGTGATGATCTCGAAGGACCCCCCGGCGGTCTTGACGATGGCCAGGTTCGTGGAGGTCTCGGTCAGCCCGGGGATCTCGGGATGCATGGCGATGACGCCATGCGGCACGGCCAGGACGAAGTCGAGGAGGGTCCGCTGGCAGCCCTGGGTCATGGCGAAGTCCTTGCCGGCGATGGCCTCCAGGCTATAGGCGGCTCCAGGCTCGATGGCCTTGAACTCGGTCCTGATCTTGTCGAAGGCCTTCTTGAGGCCCGTGGTCATGGGCCGGACCTGCACCGGAGGGCAGGCCAGGACGGCCACGGCCTCACGGGGGATGGCGTTGTGCTTGCTTCCGCCCTCGACGCTGATGAGCTCGAACTTGGCCGCGGCCTGGGCCTGGCTGAGCATGCGGGCCAGGAGCTTGATGGCGTTGCCGCGGCCCTGGTTGATGTCGAGGCCCGAGTGCCCGCCGCGGAAGCCGTGGACGTGGAGCCGGTAAAGGTTCTTCGAGGCGGTCTTCTTCCGCTCGAGCGGCAGGACCAGCGTCGAGTCGGCCCCGCCGGCGCAGCCGATGGTGAAGGTCCCTTCGTCCTCGCTGTCGAGGTTGAGCAGCATCCGGCCGGCGAGGAAGCCCTTCTGGATCTTATTGGCCCCGGTCAGGCCCGTCTCCTCGTCGACCGTGAACAGGAACTCGAGCGGGCCGTGGACGAGGGTCTTGTCCTCCATGACGGCCAGGGCCGCGGCCAGGCCGATGCCGTTGTCGGAGCCGAGCGTCGTGCCCTGGGCGTAGACCCATTCGCCCTTGATCTCGGCCTGGATCGGGTCCTTGCAGAAGTCGTGGACCTTGTCGGAGTTCTTCTCGCAGACCATGTCGAGATGGCCCTGCAGGATGGTCCCCACCGCGCCCTCCCGGCCCGGGGTCGCGGGCTTGCTGACAAGGACGTTGCCCACCCGGTCGCGCTTGGCGGGCAGGCCCAGCGACGAGGCGACGGACAGGACGTAGTCCCCGAGGGCCTTCTCGCTGCCCGAGCAGTGAGGGATGGTCAGGATCTTGGCGAAATGCTTCCACAAAGGCTTGGGATCGAGATCGATGAGGGACGAAGCCATGGGACTCTCCTTTGCGATGGGGTTCCGAGAACGGCATGATGACACAAATATCGGGTGGATTCAAGCCGGGCCGGAGGGTATAATCGGAGGGATGAGAGCCTCTTTCGGACGCCTTTGCCCGCTCGTTCTCGCGCTGATCATCGTCTTCGCCGCGCCGGCCGAGCCCGCCCCGGCGAAGATCCGCATCCTGGCCACGGTCTTCCCGCTCCAGCAGTTCGCGGCCTCCGTCGCCGGCGAGCGGGGGGAGGCCGCGCTGCTCCTGCCGCCGGGGGCCGGAGTCCACATCTGGCAACCCCGGCCTGAGGACATCGTCCGCCTGTCCCAATGCGACCTCCTCCTCTTTATCGGCTCGGGGCTCGAGCCATGGCTGCCCGGTATGCTCAAGGCCTTTCCGGCCGGCCGCATCCGGACCCTGGAGGCCGCGGCGGGACTGGCCGTCGCCGGCGCGGAAGAGGGAGGGGAGGCCGGGCCGCTGCATGCCCCGGAGGCCCTCGACCCTCACGTCTGGCTCGATTTCAGCCTCGACCAAAGCATCGCCGACCGCATCGCGGCCGCGCTCACCAAGATCGACCCGGCCGGCGGCCCCGAGTTCGAGAGGAACGCCCGGGCCCTGAAGGAGCGCCTGGCCTCGCTCGACACCGAGTTCCGGGCCGGGCTCGCCGGCTGCCGCGGCAAGGACATCGTCCTGGCCGGCCACGGGGCCTTCGGCTATCTCGCCCGCCGCTACGGTCTCGTCCAGACCGCTCTCTTCGGGCTGAGCCCGGACGCTTTGCCGAGCGCCCGGGACCTCATGAAGGTCGTCGATTTCTGCCGCCAACGAGGCATCCGGACGGTCTTTTTCGAGAATTCCGTCCCTCCCGATCTCTCCGAGACCCTGGCCGGCGAGATCGGCGGCCGGGTCCTCGTCCTCAAGGCCGGGCACAACCTGACCCGCGAGGAGCAGGAGAAGAAGGTCAGCTTCTTCGACCTTATGACCCAGGACCTGGCCGCCCTGCAGGAAGGGCTGGGGTGCCGGTAGGACCATGAGCCTCGTCGCCCTCCGCGGAGTCACTTTCTCATACAACGGCGCCCCCGTTCTCGTCGGCGTCGACCTGGCCATCGAGGAGGGCGACTTCCTGGCCATCATCGGCCCCAACGGGTCGGGCAAGACGACGCTGGTGAAGATCATCCTCGGCCTCCTCAGACCCCGGGAGGGCGAGGTCGAGCTCTTCGGCAAGTCCCCGGCCGTGTTCACCGGTTGGGACCGGATCGGCTACGTTCCGCAGAAGGCGACCCATATCGACCCGTTCTTTCCGGCCTCGGTCGACGAGGTCGTGGGCATGGCCCTGCTCTCGAGCCGGAGCCGCGGCAGCGCCGCGGGACGGGAGGCCCGAACCCGCGTCCGCCGGGCCCTCGAGGCCGTCGGCATGGCCGAGTTCGGCCGGGAGCCCATCGGCCGGCTCTCCGGCGGCCAGCAGCAGCGGGTCTTCATCGCTCGGGCCCTGGTCACGTCGCCCCGCCTCCTCTTCCTCGACGAGCCGACGACGGGCGTCGACGCCGAGACCCAGGCCGCCTTCTATGACATGCTCGACCGCCTGAACAAAGCGGAAGGCCTGACCATCGTCCTGGTTACGCACGACATCGGCATCGTCAACCGGCACGTCAACCGGGTCGCCTGCCTCAACCAGCGGCTCGTCTACCACGGCGACCACGCGGGGTTCTGCCGCTCCGATGCCTTCCGCGACCTGATCGGCCACGGCGACCATCTCATCTCCCACGAGCACTAACGCGCCGATGCACACGCTCCTGGCCTACGGCTTTCTCCAGAGGGCCCTTCTCGCCGGCGTGCTGATCGCCGTGGCCTGCGCCGTTCTCGGCGTCTTCCTCGTCCTCCGCAAGGACGCCATGATCGGCCACGGCCTCTCGCACGTGGCCTTCGCCGGGGTGGCCCTGGGCCTGTTCCTGAACGTGCTGCCCCTCGCCGCGGCCCTGGTCATCGCGGTCGCCGGGGCCCTGGCCGTCGTCGCCCTCAAGGGCCGGGCCGGGCTCCACGGCGACACCGCGATCGGCATCTTCAGCAGCCTGGGCATGGCCTTCGGCATCCTCCTCGCCTCGCTCGCCCGGAGCTTCAACGTCGAGCTGATGTCGTATCTCTTCGGCGATATCCTGGCCATCGAGCCGGTCGAGGTCTGGCTCTCGGTCGGCCTGGCCGCCGCCGTCCTCGCCACGGTCTGGCTGTACTATGACAAGCTGCTCTTCATGACTTTTGACCGGGAATCGGCCCGCGCCGCCGGGATCAAGGTCGGACGCCTGGATACGCTCCTGATGGTCCTGACGGCGGTCACGATCGTCCTCGGGATGAAAGTCGCCGGGATCCTTCTCGTCGCCGCCCTGATCGTCATCCCCGCCGCGGCCGGACTTCAGGTGGCCCGGAGCTTTCGGGCGGCCGTCCAGGCCTCCGCGGTCGTCGCCGTGGCCGCCGTGGCCGGCGGCCTGGGGCTGTCCGTGGCCGTCAACGTCCCCGCCTCGGCGGCCATCGTCATCCTCTGTTTCGTCGCTTTCGGGGCGCTGTTCGCCGTCAAGAAGGGCCGGGGCCGATCATCGGCCGCGGACTGATCTCTCCTATTTCGCCGCCGCCAATCCCTTGGCCACGATCTCTCGGACGGCCCGGCCTTCCTTGTCCAAGGCCTTCCGGCAGGACGCGGCCCGGCGCCGCACCTGGCCGACGAACTGAGCGTCCTTGATCCCGCCGAGGTTGATGAGAACGTTATAGTAAGCGCCCTCGCCGGCCGCCTGGGCCGCGAGCCCGGCCACGCCCGAGTCGCTCAGGGAGTTCCTATTTCCTTTGGCGGCCGCGGCCTTGGCCAGGCCGGCCGCTTCGACGGCCTTTTCGAGGACCTCGAGCGGCACGAGAGTGGCCTCTTTGTTCGCTATTTCGATGGCCCGCTCCTTTTCCTCGGCCTGCTCGGGCGTCGTCTTCGGCAGCCGGAAGGCCTCCATGACCTTGTTGAAGGCCCTGGTGTCGCGGTCGACCGCCTCGAGCAGCAGATCCTTGAGGGCCTGGGCCCGAACGGCGGTCGCGATCATCTCGGCCGAGACCGGCTCATAGCCCTTCTTGCCGACGGTCAGATTGGCGACCATGGCCGCAAGGCCGGCGGACAGGGCGCCGCAGAGGGCCGCGACGCTGCCGCCGCCGGGGGCAGGGGAGTCCATGGACAGCTCGTCGGCGAAGCCCCGGAGGGTCATCCCGGCCAGCGCCTTGCCGGGCTCGCTGACCTGGTATTCAATGATCTTCTTGGCCGGCTCGAAGGGGGTGACATCGCTGAGCCCGAGGGACCGGACGGCCATCCGGATGAGCTCGGTCTCGGGGACGCCCGGGCTCTTGCGTTGCTTCTCGAAGTAATGGCGGCCGGCCATGAGCAGCGCCTCTTTGGGGATGAGGCCGACGAGCTCGCTGCCGGTGACCCGCAGGCCGAGCTTGCCGGCCAGCCGGACGGCCTCGTCGAAAACGACGTGGACGGGCGTCTTCCTATAGTCCGTGAAATTGACGGAGATCTGGGCGACCCCGTAATCCTCGACGTACCAGCCGACCGACTTGACCTCTTTGAACCTGCCCGGGACCTTGACTGTCCCGCCGCGGGGGTCCTTGACCACGTTGCCGTCCTTGTCGCGCTTGGCCCGGCCGCTCTCCCGGAGGCTCAGAGCGATCTCGTGGGCCAGCTTGCGGTCGCGGGTGTTGAGGTTGATGTTGTAGGCGATAAGGAACTCGCGGGCCCCGATGATGGTCGCCCCGGACTTGGCGTTGAAGGCCGCGGCGCCGAAGTCCGGCGCCCAGCGCGGGTCCTTGAGCTTTTCCGGGAGCCCTTCGTATTCGCCGGCCCGGACGTTCGCCAGGTTCCGGCGCTCGGGCTTGCGCGCGGCCGCCTCGTAGAGGTAGACCGGGATGCCGAGCTCCTCGGCGACCCGGCGGCCGAGCCCGGCGGCCAGCCTGATGCAGTCCTCCATGGTCACCTCGGAGACGGGAACGAAGGGGCAGACGTCGGTCGCGCCCATGCGGGGATGGGCGCCTCGATGGGCCCGCATGTCGATGACCTCGGCGGCCTTGGCGATGGCCCGGAAGGCCGCCTCCTGGGCCGCCTCGGGCGGTCCGATGAACGTGACCACGGTCCGGTTGGTCGAGGCCCCGGGATCGACGTCGAGCAGCTTGACCCCCGGCACGGTCTCGATCTCGCTCGTGATGGCCCGGATCTTTTCCTGGTCCCGGCCCTCGCTGAAATTGGGCACGCATTCGACGAGCTTCATCGTCCTTCTCCTTTGCGCCGGATGTGCTTGAGCTGCCCGCCGCTATCATAGACTTCGACGGCCTCGAGGTCGCCGAGGTAGGGACCGAGCCATTCGGGCCGGCCGACGATGACCACGACCGGCTTGGCTGAGAGATATTTCCGGGCCACCTCGCGGACCTTCTCGGCGTCGACCCGCTTGAGCTCTTCGGGGCCCCGGTCCCATTGGGCCTGGTCGAGGCCGAGGGCGACGTAGCGGGCCAGCCAATCGTCGAACCCTTCCCGGGACTGGAAGCGCAGCGGCAGGCTCCCCACGAGATAGGACTTGGCCTCCTCGATCTCCGAGGGGACGGCCGGGACGACGGCCAGCGCGCCGATCTCGCCGAGGATCTCCCGCACGGCCGGGACGACGGACTCGGGCCGGACCTGGGCCCGGACCCAATAGACCCCGCAGGAGCCGAAGATCTCCATCTCGCTGAAGGCGAAGGTCGCGTAGCCCTTGGCTTCGCGGAGGTTCATGAACAGCCGGCTTTGCGTCGTGCCGCCCAGGATGTGCTTGAGGACCAGGAACGGATAGAAGTCCGGTCCCGCCGAGCCCATGATGATGTTGCCGGCGAAGACGGCCGCGGCCCCGGCTTCGGGAGCCTCGACGAAGCAGACGCGCTCGCGGTCGTTCTGGGGCGGCGCGAGCGGGGCCGTCCGGGCCGGGGCGGACCCGGCCCAGGCCTCGAAATGGCCTCCGATCCTCTGGGCCGCGGTCGGGCCGTCGATGTTCGCCGAGACGATGACGGCGGCGTTCCCCGGCCGGTAATAACGCCCGTAGAAGGCCGCCACGTCGCGGGTCGTGATGTACTTGATGACGTCCTCGTTGAAGGTCGCCATCCGGTAGGGATGGGTCTCGAACAGCGATCGGAGGAGCTGCCGCCAGCCCAGGACCTCGGGGTCCTTCTTGCTCTCATAGAGCCGCCAGAACGAGGTGCGCCGGACGGCGGCCAGCTCGCGCTCGCTGAACGCCGCCTCGAGGGCCATCAGGCGCAGGATGAACATGCCCCGGTCGATGTATTCGTTGAGGACCTTCAGGGTCAGGACCGTATAGTCCATGAAGACCGAGGCGGAGAACTCGCCGCCCACGGACTCCACCATATTCTCGAGGAACTCGGCGGAGAGCATCTTGGTGCCCTTGCCGATCATGCGGGCCGTCACGGTAGCCAGGCCGGGACGGTCGGCCGGAGAATCCGCTTCCCCGGCGCGGATGATGAGCTGAAGCGTGGCCATCGAGGACTCGGGCGCGGACTCGGTGCGGCGGACCGAGGCCACGACGAGGCCGTTCGGCATGGTGAAGATCTCGACCGGCGGCAGCCGGAGCTCCATGCGTTGCGCGTCGGGCAGGGGAGGCGTCCGCCGGAACCTCTCTTGGGCCGGGGCCGGCCCGGGCAACGCGACGAGGCCCGCCAGCGCCAAGGCGGCGGGCCAGGCCGTCCGGGACCAGCCACTGCCGACGCTCATTGCGGACCGAACTCCAGGACGGCGCGGTTCTGAGGCGTGAAATACTTGGCCGTGAAGGCGGCCAGGGCTTGCGCCGAAACCCCCAGGACCCCGTTCATCTCCCCGTCGAGCGCGCCGAGGTCTTTCCCGGCGAAGACGGCGTCGACCAGGAAGCGGGCCTTGCCCAGGCTCGTCGCGAGGCGTTCGAGATAGGCCGCCTTGAAGCGCCGCTTGGCCTTGACCAGCTCGTCCGGGGACAGGGGGTTCGCCTTGATCCGGTCGATCTCGGCAAGGATGGCCCTCTCGGAGCGGGCGACGAGGATGGCGTTCGTGGCCAGACAGAAGAGCCTCAGCGTGGCGACGCTCGGCCGCTCGTCCAGCGCTCCGGTGAGATATCCGGCCGTCAGGTCCCGGCGCAGGAGCCGGTTCCTCAGACGCGAGGTCTCGCCGTCGAGGAGCACGCCTTCGAGCAGGCGCAGGGCGTTGATCTCCCCGGGCATCATCGGGAAGAACCGGAATCCCATGTGGAAGCCGGCGCCGGCCGAGGCGAGCCGGCTGTAGCGGACGACCGCGTCGGCTTCCCTGCGGAAGACCGGACGCGCCGGGTAGGGAATGTCCTGCCCCGGCGGGATCGAATCGAAGTACCGGGCCACGAGCTCGCGCGTGCGGGCGGGATCGAACTCTCCGACGATGCAGAGGACGGCGTTGTTGGGCACGTAATACGTGTGGTAGAAGTCCACGATATCGGCCTCGCCGAGCTCCAGGATGCCGGGCGACATGAGAGGACGCCCGTAGAGGGGATCGGGAAGCAGGAGCTCGTCGAACTGGGAGAACGTCTCGAGGTAGGGATCGGCGGCGGCGCGCTCCTCGTACTCCCGGACGAGATCGGACCGCGTCCGCTCGATGGCGTCGCGGGTGATGAGGAGGGACTTCATCCGGTCCGATTCGAGCCAAAGGGCCAGGGGGAGCTGGTTCGAGGGCAGCGTCTCGTAGAAGAAGGCCTTGTCCGAGGCGGTCGTGGCGTTGAGCTCCCCGCCGACCTTCTGGATGAAGGCGACGTGCTGGAGGGGGCTGACGTTGTCGGAGCCCTGGAACATCAGGTTCTCGAGAAGATAGGCCAGCCCTTCCTGGCCCGGCTTCTCCCGCAGCGTTCCGGCCCCGTAGCCGACGGCGACGGTCACGAGAGGCAGGCGGGAGTCCTCGGAAAGGATGACCCGGAGGCCGTTCCTCAGCCGGTAGTCCTGGAACGAGAAGGGGAGACCCGAGGCCGCCGGGGGTTGGGGCTCCTGGGGCCAGGCCCCCCGCAGGGTCGTGAAGCTCAGGACGGCCAGAACGGCGAGCGCCTTGGACGCCTTGTTCATTTCTCTCAAAGACGTTTTCAAGCCGAAAAACAACTTCCAAGAATAGCACAAAGCCGCGTCCTTGAAAACCACACTGGAGTGTGCTATTTTGGCCCGGAAAAAGCGCCGGGGCGCCGGCCGAAGGGAGACCCGCATGGATTACGACATCAAGGACCCGAGTCTGGCCGGAAAAGGGCGCCTGAGGATGGAATGGGCCGCCCGGTTCATGCCCGTCCTCGAGCGGATCAAGAAGAGCTTCGCCAAGGACAAGCCTCTCTCGGGCGTCCGGATCGCCGCCTGCCTGCACGTGACCTCCGAGACGGCCAACCTCATGGAAGCGCTCAAGCTGGGCGGGGCGGACGTTCGCCTCTGCGCTTCCAATCCCCTGAGCACCCAGGACGACATCCCGGCCGCCCTCGTCAAGCACCACAAGATCCCCGTCTTCGCCGTCAAGGGCGAGGACCACGAGACCTACTATCGGCACATCCTCCAGGCCCTGGCCGCCGGGCCGACGATCACCATGGACGACGGGGCCGACCTCGTCTCGGTGACCCATTCGAAAAGGAAGGACCTCCTGCCCGGGATCCTGGCCGGCACCGAGGAGACGACGACCGGGGTCATCCGGCTCAAGAGCATGGCGAGGGACGGGGTCCTGCGCTACCCCATCGTCGCGGTCAATGACGCCCAGACCAAGCACCTGTTCGACAACCGCTACGGCACCGGACAGAGCACGCTCGACGGCATCCTCCGCGCGACCAACGTGCTCCTGGCCGGTCTGCGCTTCGTCGTGGCCGGCTACGGCATGTGCGGCAAGGGCGTGGCCATGCGGGCCCGCGGCGCCGGCGCCCACGTCATCGTCACCGAGATCGATCCCATCCGGGCCATCGAGGCGGTCATGGACGGCTACGAGGTCATGCCCATGGCTGCGGCCGCGCCCCTGGGGGACGTCTTCCTGACCGTCACCGGGAACAAGGCCGTCGTCCGCAGGGAGCACTTCCGCCGCATGAAGGACGGGGCCATCGTGGCCAACGCGGGACACTTCAACGTCGAGATCGACATCCCCGCCCTCGAGTCCCTGTCCCGGAAAAAGAGGCGGGTCCGCGAGTTCGTGGACGAGTACACCCTGCGGGACGGGCGGCGCATCAACCTGCTCGGCGAAGGCCGACTCATCAACCTGGCCGCGGCCGAAGGCCATCCGGCCATGGTCATGGACATGAGCTTCGCCAATCAGGCCTTGAGCGTGCGCTGGCTGCTCGGCCGGGCCAAGGGCCTGGCCAGGTCCGTCTTCCCCGTCCCCCGCGAGATCGACGAAGAGATCGCGGCGCTGAAGCTGGCCTCGATGGACCGGGCCATCGACCGGCTGACGCCGGCCCAGAAGAAGTATCTGGCCGGCTGGCGCGAAGGGACTTAAGCCCGCGGCGGACCTTTACCGGCTGCCGATCAGCCGGAGATACCGGGCGATCGTCTCTTTCGTCTCGGCGTCCGTGATCTTCCCCTGGATCTTGAGGAAGATCTCCTTTGACCGGGCGTAGTCCCCGTTCTTGAAGGAGGCCACCGCGAGGTTGTAGTTGAAGAGGACGTCCTCCGGCACGATCTTGACGGCCGTCTCATAAGAGGCCACGGCCGCGTTGAGGCTGTTCTTCTTCTCGTAGATCTGCCCCAGGAGGTTATGGGCCATGGCCAGACGGGGCTTGATCTGGACGGCCTTCTGAGCCATGTCCAGGGCCTCGTCCAGGCGATCCTGAAGGACATAGAGCCGGGCCAGGTTGAAATACGGCAGCTCGCGGTTCTGATAGGTGAGGTCGGAGAGGGCCTTGCGGAACTCCGCCTCGGCCTTGTCGAGCTCCTTCATTTCCTGATAGACGGTCCCCAGGTTATTGTGGGCCTCCGAGAATTGAGGATTGATCTCCAGGCACTTCTGGTAGGCCTTGGCCGACTCGTCGAGGCGCCCCCTCATCGAATGGGCCATGCCGAGGGCGTTCCAGGCGAGGTAGTAGCGGGTGTCGAGGGAGAGGGCCTTGACGAAGTACTTCGTCGCGCTCTCGACGTCGTTCTGGTTGAGATAGAACAGGCCGAGATTGTAATGGTACTTGGGGTCCTTCTCCCGGGCCCTCTGGAGCCTGACCTGCGACGAGGCGCAGAAGGCGAGGCTGGCGCAGATCGTCAGGACGGCGATGGCTTTGGCTCTCATCCGTCTCCTCCTTGAATGGGGATCCCCGGTCCGCTACTCCGCCTTGAGCGCCCGGGACATCAGCTCGTCCACGGCCTTCTTCGGGGGCTTGCCGCGGTAGAGGACCTGATAGATCTCTTCGGAAATGGGCATCTCCACGCCGAGGGCCCGCGAGATGCGGCGGGCGGCCACGGTCGTGTGGACGCCCTCGGCCACCATCCGCATCCCGGCCAGGATCTCCCGGAGGGTCCGGCCCCGGCCGAGCTCGTGGCCGACACGATGGTTGCGGCTGAGCTCGCCCGTGCACGTCAGGACGAGGTCGCCGATGCCGGCCAGGCCGGAGAACGTCTCTTTGCGGGCCCCGAGCGCCAGACCCAGATTGGTGATCTCGACGAGGCCCCGGGTGATGAGGGCGGCCCGCGTATTCAGCCCGAACTTCATCGAGTCGGCGATGCCGGCGGCGATGGCGACGACGTTCTTCAGCGCTCCGGCCACTTCGACGCCGGTGACGTCGGTCGACGTATAGGCCCGGACCGCCAGGCCGGAGATGAGATGCTGGACCTCTCGGGCCGCCGGCTGGTCCCGCGAGGCCACGACGAGGGCCGTCGGGTGGCCGGCGGCCACCTCCTTGGCGAAGCTGGGACCGGAAAGGACGGCCAGACGGGGCCGGGCATGGGGCCGAAAGACCTCCTCCATGACCTGGCTCATGCGCATCAGGGTCCGTTTGTCGAAGCCCTTGGTCAGGCTGACGACGATCTGCTCGCGGCGCAGGACCGGGGCGATCCGGGTGTAGACGGCCCGGCAGTACTGGGACGGGACGGCGATGAAGACGACCTCGCCGAAGGCGCCCGCCTGCCGCAGGTCGCCGGTCAAGAGGACCGTGTCCGGGAACCGGAACCCCGGCAGGAAGGCCTTGTTCTCCCGCGTCTCGAGGGCCTCGCGGAGGATGTCCTCCTCGCGGACCCAGAGCATCGTCGGCAGGCCGATCGATCCGAGGTACCTGGCGAAAGCCGACCCCCAGCTTCCGCCGCCGATGACCGATGTGTTCATGTCGCTTTGTCTCCCAGCTTCCGCTCCGTGCCTTTGAGCAGGCGGCCGATATTCGGCGCGTGACGGGCGATGACCAGGGCGGCGACGGCCAGGGCGACGGCCGCGGCCGGCCAAGTCCCGCCGGCGGCGAGATAGGCCGCCGGGAAGGCCAGCACCGCCAGAATGGAGCCCAGAGATACGTACCGGGTCAGGCTGATGACAAGGACGAAGAGACCGAGGCAGAGCAGGCTTGGCGCCCAGGCGATGCCCAGGAAAGCCCCGAAGGACGTGGCCATGCCCTTGCCGCCGCGGAAGCCGATCGAGAACGGGAAGCAGTGGCCGACAACGGCCAGGAAACCGCAGGCCGCGGCGAAGGCCGGGTCGTCGAACCATTTCAATGCCAGGAAGGCCGGCAGGATGCCCTTGAGGATGTCGAAGACGGCCACGGGAAGCGCCGTCTTCCAGCCCTTGACCCTCAGGACATTGGTCGCTCCCGTGCTGCCACTGCCGAGTTCGCGGACGTCGCGCCTGGATGACAGCCGCACGAGGAGGTATCCCGTCGGCACGGAGCCGAGAAGATAGGAAAGGACGGCCGCGAGGATCCTCATGACAGCGAAGCCTCGAAGACGGTCCGGTACTCGGCTCCTTCGGGATGGAGAACGCTCTCAAAGAGCGTGAGCCTCGTCGCCGTCATGGAGCCGAACGATTCGTCGCGGTGTTTGGCCAGCTCCGTCATGGCCTGGGCCACGCGCTCCGGTCCCTTGACCCGGCCGAGCGTCAGGTGAGGCCTGAAATCCCGCTCCTCCCGCTCGAAGCCATCCGGCTCGAGCGAGGCCTCGAGGTCGGCTTGAAGGGCGGCCAGGACGGGCTCGTCCGCGAACCCGACCCAGAGCACCCGGGGACTCCGCTCGCCGGGGAAGGCCCCCGTGCCCCGCAGCTCGAGGGGGAAGGGCCGGTGCCGGCTGGCGACCTTCGTCAGGACGTCCTTCACCCGGACGACCCGGCCCTCATCGATCGGGCCAAGGAACTTGAGGGTCAGATGCATCCCGGCTGCGGCGACCCAGCGGACGTCGGCCCGGGTCGCCTTCAAGCCCCGAACGAGCGCGAGCAGGGCCTCCTTGATCTCCCGGTCGAGGTCGATGGCGATGAAAGCTCTCACGGTCCGTCTTCCGACTCGCTATTATAGGCCCTTTCGCGGCTTCGAGGTAAGCGCTTTTCTCACCAGGTCGAGGGCTTTCTGGGACGACTGGAACTTGACCTGCGACCGGCCGCCGAAAAAGAGGCTCCGCAGGACGGCGGCGCCGCGTCCCCTGGCGAGCGCGATGTAGACGAGTCCGACCGGCTTGCGCGGCGTGCCGCCGCCGGGGCCGGCGATGCCGGTGACGGCCAGGCCGAGGTCGGCCCCCGAGGTCCTGCGGATGCCGAGGGCCATTGCGCGCGCCACCTGGGCGCTGACCGCGCCGTGCTTTTTGATGAGTGTCGCGGGGACGCCCAGGCGCCGGACCTTGGCCCGGTTGCTGTAGACGACGGCCGACTCGAGGAAATAGTCCGAGCTTCCCGCGCTCTCCGTCAGGCGGTGCCCGATGAGGCCGCCCGTGCACGACTCCGCGCAGGCGATCGTTTTCCTCCGCTTCCTGAGCAGCGCGCCGACCGCCTCTTCGAGGCTCTCCCCGTTGTAGGAGTAGATCCAGGGTCCGAGCGCCCGGCCGATGGCCCGCTCGAGCCCGTCGAGTCGCGCCTCGGCCTCCCGACGCGGGCCGCGGCCGGCATAGGTCAGACGGATCGAGAGATCTCCCGGCGCGGCCAGCGTGGTGATAGAAACGCCGGCCGGCGCTCCGGCGTAGACCGGCTTGAGCCTCATCTCCATGGCCGACTCGCCGAGCCCCGTCAGCCGGATGATGCGCCGGACGGTCAGGCCCCGGCCCAGGCCGGCGAGCCGCGGCAGCACGTGGTCTTCGAACATCGGCCGGATCTCCTGCGGCGGCCCGGGCAGAAGGGCGATCAGGTTGCGCCGGGTCTCGAGCCATTGGCCGGGGGCCGTGCCGTTGGGATTGTCGAGGACCTCGGCCCCGTCGATGACGTAGCACTGCTTGAGGTTCGAAGGGGCCATGGGCAGTCCGCGGCGCCGGAACCTCTCCCGGATGCGCTCCCGGATCGCTTCCTTGAAGATGAGCTCGCGGCGCAGGAGCTTGGCCAGGGTTTCGCGCGTCCGGTCGTCCTCGGTCGGGCCGAGTCCGCCCATGCAGAGAACGAGCCGAGATCGTCCGAGGGCGGTCTTGAGGGCCAGCCGAAGGTCCCGCTCGTCATCGCCCACGGTCGTCTTGAAGGCGACCTGGAGTCCGATCGTGTTGAGCCCCGCGGTGAGGTGAAGGGAATTCGTGTCCTGGAAATCCGGCGTCAGCAACTCCGCGCCGACGGCGATGATCTCGACCTTCATGAGCCTCCGGCCTCAGATGACGAGAAGGGCCAGGCGGGCGAGGACGGCCGCGGCCAGGCCGGCGGCGACGTCGTCGGCCATGATGCCCCAGCCACCCGGCAGCCGCTCGAGCCGGCGGATCGGGCCCGGCTTGATGATATCAAAAAAGCGGAACAGGGCGAAAGAGAGCCCGACCGGGAGCCAGCCGGCGGGCAGGAAAGCCAAGGCGATGAGCTGGCCGCAGATCTCGTCGATGACGATGCGGGCCGGGTCCGGCCGGCCGAGCTCGGCCGCGTAAGACCCGGCGGCGCTCCTCCCGCCGACGAACAGAGCGGCGACGAGGAGGACATAGAAAGGCCAAGCGAGGTCGTGCAAGGCCAGCCGGAACGCGACGGCCGCGGCGGCGCTCGCAGCTGTGCCCGGCGCGAGAGGGATGAATCCCAAGCCGAACCCCGTGGCCAGGAGACGAGAGAGCGTTCTCATGCCTCGAGCCTCCCCGTAAGATCATAAGCGTCCGCGCCCCGCACGACGATGGGGACGATCGGACGAGGCGGCTCCGCCATCCCGTTGGGCAGCATGAAGCGCACGACACCGTCCACCTCTGGGGCCTGGAACCGGCCCCGGCCGATCCATCGGCCGGCCGCCTCCGTGTCGGGCCCCTCGACCAGGACGTCGATCATGCGGCCGATCCGGCCCCGATTGTGGGCCAGGGAGATGCGGGCCTGGAGGGCCATGATCTCGCCGCGGCGGTCCTCCTTCTCCTCGGAGCTGACGGAGTCGGGGAGGGAGCAGGCGGCGGTGTCCCTTTCCGCCGAATAGGCGAAGACGCCCAGATGGTCGAAGCGGGCCTCTTCGACGAACCGCCTCAATTCGGCGAACTCCCTTCGTCCTTCGCCCGGGAAGCCGACGATGAGCGAGGTCCGGATGGCCGCCCCCGGGAGCCGGGTCCTCAGCCGGTCGATGAGACGCAGGGCCCGGCCTTTGTCCATCCCTCGTCCCATGGCTTTGAGGATGCGGCGGTCGGCGTGCTGGAAGGGGATGTCGAGGTAGCGGCAGACCTTCGGGCCGGCCATGGCCTCGATGAGCGCGGTCGTGATCTCCTCGGGATAGCCGTAGAGGAAGCGAAGCCAGGCCAGGCCGGGGACCCGGCCCAGGCGCTCGAGCAGGCGCGCCAGGCCGTTCTCGGCGCCCCGGTCGCGGCCGAACCAGGTCGAGTCGTGAGAGATGAGATCGATCTCCCGGACGCCCTGGCCCGTCAGAGCCCGGGCCTCGCGCACGACGGAGGCTGCGCTTCGCGACCTGTAAGGGCCCTTGATCCGAGGGATGGCGCAGAAGTCGCAGCGATGGGAGCAGCCCTCCGAGATCTTGACATAGGCCCAGGTGCCAGGCGTGGTCACGAGCCGCGGCGAGACATCCGAATAGAGATAGGTCCGGCCGGAACGGCGGATCGGCCGGCCCTCGACGATGGCGGCGATCCTATCGAAGCTGCGGACCCCCGTCCAAGCGTCGACCTCGGGGAACTTGGACTGGAGCACGGCCCGGTCGCGCTCCACGTAGCAGCCGGCGGCGACGACGGTCCGGTCGGGGCGGGATCGCTTGAGCTCGAGAACGGAGGCCAGGGTCTCCTCGGCTTCCTCCCGGGCCGGGGCGATGAAGCCGCAGGTGTTGACGATGACAACGTCCGCGGCCTCGGGCTTGGCCACGAAGGCGTAGCCGGCCTTTTTCAGCGCGCCGAGCATGACCTCGCTGTCTACGAGGTTCTTGGCGCAGCCGAGGCTGACGAGAGCGACCGTCTTCGGGGCCCGCCAGGCGCCCGGGGCGCCGTGCGCCGTATGGGTCAAGGATAGATCCTGTAGAGGAGCCGCGGAAAGGGGATCGTCTCGCGGATATGCTTGATGCCGCAGATCCAGGAGACCATCCGCTCGATGCCCATGCCGAAGCCCGAATGGGGCACGCTGCCGTACTTGCGGAGGTCGAGGTACCATTCATAGGCCTCGCGGGGCAGCTTGTGCTCCTCGAGCCGCTTCTCGAGCAGAGCCAGCTCGTGGATGCGCTGGCCGCCGCCGATGACCTCGCCGTAGCCCTCCGAGGCCAGGAAATCAACCCCCAGGACGACGTCGGGGTTCTCCGGGGCCGGCTGCATGTAAAAGGCCTTGATCGCCGCGGGGAAGTGCGTGACGCAGACCGGCGAGGTATAGAGCTCGGAGATGATCGTCTCCTCGGGCGCGCCGAAATCGCCGCCCCACTCGATCGTCGAGCCCTTCTCCCGAAGGACAGGCACGGCCTCGTCATAGGTCAGGCGGGGAAAGGGCTTCCGGATGGCCTCGAGCGGCTTGGGATCGCGCTCGAGCGTCTCGAGCTCGACCCGCCGCTTGGTCAGGACGCGCTCCATGATGAACAGGATCAGGTCCTCGCCGAGCCCGATGATGTCCTGGAGTGTCGCGAAGGCGACCTCGGGCTCGACCATCCAGAACTCGATGAGGTGGCGGCGGGTCTTCGATTTCTCGGCCCGGAACGTCGGGCCGAAGCAATAGACCTTGCCGAAGGCCATGGCCGTGGCCTCGTTGTAGAGCTGGCCACTCTGGCTGAGGTAGGCCTTCTGGTCGAAGTACTCGGTCTCGAAGAGCGTCGTCGTGCCCTCGCACGCGCTCGGGGTCAGGATGGGCGTGTCCATGAGGCGGAAGCCGCGGCCGTCGAAGAAGTCGCGGATGGCCTTGATGACCTCGGCCCGCACGCGCAGGATGGCGTGCTGCTTCGACGAGCGCAGCCAGAGATGCCGGTGCTCCATCAGGAACGGGGTGCTGTGCTCTTTGGGCGTGATCGGGTAGTCCTCGGCGATCTGGACGATCTCGAGCTCGGTCATCGTGAGCTCATAGCCGCCGGGGGCGCGCTGATCGGCCCGGACCCGGCCGCGGACGATGATCGAGGATTCCTGGGTCAGCCGGTCGAACTGCTGGAAGAGGAGAGAGTCCTTCTCGGCGCTGAAGGCCGTGGCCTGGATGAGGCCCGTCCCGTCGCGGACGAGCAGGAAGCGGACCTTGCCCGAAGAGCGCTTGTTGTAGACCCAGCCGCGAAGCTCGACGTCCTGCCCGTCATGCGCGGCGATGTCCTCGATGTAAATCCACTGCATAATGCGCTCATTATAAATGAATGAGGCCCGGCCTGCAATCGCCCTGCGGCTTATGGGCGGCTTGGGCGACTACCCGGAAGATCCGATATGGCTTATACTAGATTCAGGCAGATGGCTCAGCCGAAGGAGTTCGCCCCGGTCAAGATGATCTGCGGGGTCATCTACAAAGAGGAGCCGATCTATCAGGAAGTGAGGAAACGGCTCGAGGCGGAGTGGGGGAGGGCCGACAGCGAAAGCGCGGCTTTTCCATTCGACCTGACCGGGTACTATGAGGACGAGATGGGCGGCGGGCTCGCCCGCCGTTTCATGAGCTTCGAGACGCTGATCCCGCCGGAGTCGCTGCCGGCGGCGAAGCTCTGGGCGATCGAGCTCGAATCCATCATCCGTCAGGAACGGGGCGTCACCGGACGCCCGGCGAACATCGACCCCGGCTATCTCACGGCCGCGGCGGTGGTCATGGCCACGGCCAAGGACTTCGCCCACCGGATCCCGCTCGCCAGGGGCATCTACGCCCACCTCGAATTCCTGTTCACCCGGGCGGGCGTCAAGGTCCTCGACTGGACCTACCCCGATCTGCGGCGCGAGCCGGCCCAGGCCTACTTCCGCGCCGTGCGTGAGACCTACCTGGGGCAGCTTCGGGAAGGGTCCCGCTGAGGCGGTTCAGCCTTCGGGGTGGAACGCCGAGATCGCCCGCAGCTTGGCGATGATCTCCGGCAACTCCTTCAGCACGACCTCGATATCCGCCTCGGCATTGGAGCGGCCGAGCGACATCCGGATGGAGGACCGGGCGATCTCGGGCCGCAGCCCGATGGCCCGGAGGACGTGCGAGACTTCCTCGGATTCCTCGCTGCAGGCCGATCCCGTGGACACGTAGATCTCCTTGGTCGCCAGGGCGAGGAGGATGGCCTCGGCCTCGAGGCCGGGAAAGGCGAAGTTGAGCGTGTTCCCGACCCTGTTCTCGGGATGCCCGTTGAACTTGGCGCCGGGGATCTTCTGTTCGATGCCCTTCTTCAGCCTCTCGGCCAGCTTCTCGATGCGGGCCCGCTCCTTCTTGCCCTTCTCCTCCATGACGCGCGCCGCTTCGCCGAAACCGATGATGCCGGCCGTGTTCTCGGTGCCGGCCCGGAGCCCTCGCTCCTGGTGCCCGCCATGGACGAAGGGGCAGATGGTCGAGCCGCGGCGGATGTAGAGGGCCCCGACGCCCTTCGGGCCGTAGATCTTGTGGGCCGAGACGGTCAGGAAATCGACGCCCAGCCGGCGGGCGTCGACGTCGATCTTGCCGAAGCTCTGGACCGCGTCCGTGTGGACGGGGATGCCTTTCTCACGGGCGATACGGGCGACCTCGGCGACGGGCTGGATGGTGCCGATCTCGTTGTTGGCGTGCATGACCGAGACGAGCCCCGTCTTCGGGGTCAGGGCCGAGCGGAGGTGGTCGAGGTCGATCGTGCCGTAGCGATCGACGGGAACGTAGGTGACCTTGATCCCCCGCTTTTCCAGGGCCTTGGCCGATTCGATCACGGCCGGGTGCTCGATCGCTGAGGTGACGAATTCATTGCGGTCCGGGGCCGCGTCGAAGGTCCCGAAGATGGCGAAATTGTCCGACTCCGTGCCCGAGCCGGTGAAGAAGATCTCGCCGCGGTCCACGCCGAGGGCCTTGGCCACCCGTTCGCGGGCCTCATTCATCAACTCCTTAACCTCCCGGCCGATCGGATACAAAGAGGAAGGATTGCCGAATCGCTCTCTCAGGAACCAAGCCATCTTCTCGGCGACGGCCGGATCGACGGGCGTCGTCGCGTTGTGATCGAGGTAGATCATGGACGTATTCTATCAGAACGCCGCCGTAAAATGACATATTCCCGGACCTCGCGCCCCTCTCGCGGCGGCGATGGGCAGGCTCCCGGGATTCGTTATTGCGCCAGCTTTTCTTTGAGAATACGAACGGCCTCGAGCCCGGCCCTCTGCTGGCCCTCCACCGCCGCCGCCCCCAAGTGCGGGATGGGGATGACGTTCGGATGGTCGACGAGCGTGAAGTCCTCCGGGGGCTCCTTGTCGTAGACGTCGAGCGCCGCGGCCCGGACCTTGCCCGCGTTGAGGGCCGCGAGCAGGGCCTTCTCGTCGACGACCCCGCCCCGGGCCACGTTGACGATGATGACGCCCGGCTTCGCCTTGGCGAATTCCGCCTCGCCAAGGATAGGCTTGGCCTGCTTCGGGACGTGGAGGGTGATGAGGTCCGCGACGGCCAGCAGGTCATCAAGCGGCACTTGTCTCACGGGGAGGTCGGTCTTGACCGGGATGACGTCGTAGGCGACGACCGTCATGCCAAAGGCCAGGGCCCTTTTTGCGACCTCCTGCCCGATCCGGCCGAAGCCGATGATGCCCAGGGTCTTGCCGAAGAGCTCCGTGCCCTCGAGGGCCTTCTTCTCCCATTGGTGGGCCTTCATCGTCAGGATGGCCTTCCAGTGGTTGCGGACGGCCCCGAGCATGAGCCCGAAGGTGTGCTCGGCCACCGTGATGGACGTCGCCGCGGGCGTATTGGCGACGAAGATGCCCTTCTCCCTGGCCGCCACCTGGTCGATGTTGTCGAGCCCGATCCCGGCCCGGACGAGGACCTTGAGGTCCTTGCCGGCCTCGATCACGGGCTTGGTGATCTTGGAGGCGCTGCGGACGACGATCGCGCTGTAGCCGGGAACGGTGGCGATGAGGTCGGCCTCGCTCATGCCCTTGTTGACGGTTACCTCGAAGCCCGGAACGGCCTTCAGCCGCTCCAGGGCCCCCTTGTCCATGCCGTCGGCGATGAGGATCTTTGTCATTGCCAATTCTCCTTCAGCACGGCCTGGGCCGCCTTGATGCCGGCCCCGGCCTCGAACTTGTAGCCGAGATCCATGAGCGTCATCTCCAGGGCCGAGAGGGCGGTGATGATGTCGAAGCCGCCCATGTAGCCGAGGTGGGCGATGCGAAAGATCTTGCCCTTGTAGGGGTCCTGGCCGCCGGCGATATAGGCCATGTACTTGCCCTGCATCGTCTTGACCAGCTTGCCGCCTTCGATCCCCTCGGGGACCTTGCAGCAGGTGAGGACGTTGCCCGGCTTCTTGGCCAGGAGCTCCAAGCCGAGGGCCTTGACACCGGCCCGGGTGGCGTCGGCCAGGATGCGGTGGTGGGCGAAGAGCGCGTCCATGCCCATCTTCTTGATGATCTCCAGGGCGTGCTTCTGCTGGACGATGAGAGAGATGCCGGGCGTCCACGGCGTCGTCTTGTCGGCCAGGTTCTTCTTGGCCTTCTTGAGGTCGAAGTAGAACTTCGGGAGCTTCGAGTTGGCCGCGGCCGCCCAGGCCTTCTGGCTGAGGGCGATGTAGGCCAGGCCGGGCGGGATCATGAACGACTTCTGCGAGCCCGACAGGAAGACGTCGAGCTTCCAGTCGTCCATCGGGCAGGGCGTGACGCCCGCGCCGGAGATGCCGTCGACGACGAGCAGGGCCGGGGTCTTGGCCACGACCTCGCCGAAGCCCTGGATGTCGAACATGGCCCCGGACGAGGTCTCGGACAGGGTGGCGAAGACGGCCTTGCAGTCGGGCATGGCCTTGAGCTCGGCCTCGAGCTCCTCCTTGGTGAAGTCCTTGCCCCAGGGGTCGAGGACGATCTCCTTGTAGGCGACGCCGTAGGCCTTGCAGATGTTGCCCCAGCGCTCGCCGAACTTGCCGCCGTTGATGGTGAGGACCTTGTCGCCGGGGCTGAGGAGGTTGACCACGGCGGCCTCCATGGCCCCCGTGCCGGACGACGTCAGGATGTAAGCCTCTTCCTTGGTCCCGAAGACCTGTTTGATGCCCTCGGTGACCTCCATGAACAGGGCCGAGAACTCGGGGGTCCGGTGGTGGAAGATAGGCTCGGCCGCCGCCGACAGGGCCCGCTCGGGGACCGGGGTCGGGCCGGGGGAGAGGAGATAGTACTTCTTGATCATGGCTTGCTCCTTTACCGAGATGATGATGTCCGAAGCGCGATCATAGCGTCTTGAGCATCTCCGTCAGAAGAGCCGTGCGCTCGACGAGCGACGGGATGAGCAGATGCTCGTGCTCGGCGTGAAGGCCGTCGCCGTCCGGGCCGAGGCCGTCGAGGGCGGGAATGCCCAGCGCCGCGGCCAGCGAAGCGTCCGAGCCTCCCCCCGTCCGGCCCGCCTTCAGCGACAGGCCCAGGCCCTCCGCGATCCCCTGGGCGCGGGCGAAGAGCTTCTCCTGGGCCTTCGTCTTTTCCATCGGGGGCGTCGAGCTCTCGACCGTGACCTTGAGCCGCGCGCCGCGCGTCACGGGGACGGACTCGCGCAGGATCCGCAGGACCCGGTCGCGGTCCGCGGCCTTCCAGAACCGGACGTCGAGGATGGCCCAGGCGCTTTCGGCGACGACGTTCGCCTTCTCGCCGCCCCCGATGAGGCCGACGTTCACGGTCGTCTCTCCTGTCCTCAGGCGCCTGAACCGGGCCACCTGGGCGACCAGCTCCTCGATGGCGCTGACGCCTTTCTCCGGTGTGCCGCCGTGGGCCGAACGGCCGTGGACGTCCAGACGCACGACGAGCCGGCCCTTGCGCTCGAGCTTCAACGCCCCGCCGGGAAGCGCCGGCTCGAGGCAGAGGACGATGGAGGCCCTGCGGGCCAGCTTGCGGATGAGCTCGGTCGAAGCGTCGCTCCCTGTCTCCTCGGCCGAATTGACGAAGATCGTGATCCGCTTCTGAGGCTTGATGTTGAGACCGTGGAGGGCCCGAAGGGCGGCCAGGAGCATGACCAGGCCCGATTTCATGTCCAGGACGCCCGGGCCGTACAGGCGATGGCCTTGCACGTAGAAGGGCATCCGGGCGATCTTGCCGACCGGCCAGACGGTGTCGAGGTGGGTGAGGATCAGGATCTCGTCGTCGGCCTCTTTGGTCCGGCCGGGCGCGAATTCGGCCACGGTCAGGTCCCCTGTGTCCCTCTGAGGATGGGAAGTGACCTTACAGCCGACCTTCCGGAGCTCCTTCGCGACGAAGGCCACGCAGGCATCGACGGCCTTCTTGTCGTTCGTCGGGGATTCGAGCGCCACGATCTGCTTCAAGAGATGGACCATTTCGCCTTGGCGGGAGCGAAAATAAAGCCGGAAGTCCATGGGTCCCTCCACCCGGATCGCAAGGAAGTAATCTATCACAGTCCCCGGGGAAAAGCACCCGCTTTGTCTTGATTGGAGCGTTTTTTTCAACTAGAGTAGTCAGGAGGAGGCCGACAGGATTTCCCGGGCATGACGAAAAAGGCGCTCCTCCTCCTCCTCGGCTTCCTCATCGTCGCTGCGCGGTCGCTCACCCCCGAAGTTTTTTACCCTTGGAAACAGGTCTATTTGGGCGCCCTTGACGCGCCCGGCTGGCCGGGCCTGGTCATGATCCCGGCGCCGGATTCCGCCTTCGCCTTCGTCTTGAGGGTCGAGCGGGAGGGAGAGGCCGCGGAGGGCGGGGATTTCTTCTACCTCGTCTCCGAGGTCGGGCCTCACTCTCCCGACGGGCTCTATGCCCGGATGCGCTTCGATCTCGGCCTGCCCTTCAAGATGGGCCGGGCCACGCCCATCTTGATGAAGCCGTCTTCCCGTCGGGAGTCGTTGACCCTCGAATGGTCCCGGCGGGACGAGGGGACCGTTATCGGCCGCATCGTCGGTCCCTCCGACGCCCGGATCAGCCTGGTCCATTATTTTCCGTGGGGCCGCAAGGGCGAGTACCGGACCCTCGCGAACGGGGACGTGAGCGGCCGGGGCGCGGGCGCGTCGGGTCCCTGTTACCTCCTTTGGACGAGCCGCCAGGGTGAAGAGGCCGCCGCCCCGCCGGGAGGGCTGGCCCGCGCCTATCTCACGGGCGACGACCGGACGCTGGCCTTCGCGGCCGGGGTCGGCGATACCGCCGACCGGGTGGCCGACCACCTTTATCGCTACCGGAACACCGAGGCCATCGGCGCCCTGCTCGACGAGGAGGCGCAGGTCTATGAGGAGAAGCGGGTCAAGGTCCGGGGTCTCTTCGGGGGCGTGCCCGAAGCGATCACCAACAGCCTGCATTGGACCGTGCTTTACCAGCCGGGCAACCATCGGCTTTACCTGCCGGCGGGGCGGGGCTGGATCCTGCCGCGTCCCGAAGGAGGGCCGGACGACTGGACCGTGTCGTCGGGCGCAGGGTTCCTGTCCGCCTTGCCCTTGGCGCTGGAAAGCCAGAAGCTGGCCGTCGACGCGCTCCGCGCCGTCCTTGAGACGCAATATCCTAACGGCAACATCCCGAACTGGCGGGGCTCGTCGAGCGGCTCGCCCGACAGGTCCCAGCCGCCCATCGGCTCGTTCGTCGTCCTGAAGCTCTTCGAGCGGCTGGGCGATCTGGAGCTGCTGCGGCAGGCCTATCCTTATCTCCAGCGCTGGCATGACTTCTGGACGGCCCCCCGCGCGGGCGGCGCGCCGCGGCGCGACGGCAACGTCGACGGCCTCCTCGAGTGGGGCTCCGACGTCTCCCTCGTCGGCAAGAACGCCCCGTCGTGGGAGAAGAACGTGTCCAGCCGGATGAGGGCGGCCTGGGAATCGGGCCAGGACGACCTGCCCGACTGGGACGACGTCCCCTTCAATGAGGAGTCAGGGACGCTGGCGATGAACTGCGTCGACCTGAACGCCCTCTACGCGCTCGACGCCTGGTGCCTGGCCGAGATCGCCTCGGTCCTCGGCCGCCCCGTCGACGTCGAGGCCTATCGCGGCCAGTATGAGAGGACGAAAGCGCTCGTCAACGCCAAGCTTTGGAACGAGGAGGAGGGTCTCTACTGCGACCGCTTCTGGGACGGCCGGTTCTCTGCCCACAAGCCCGCCTCGGCTTTCTTTCCCCTTATCGCCCGGATCCCCGACGAGGCCCGGGCCCAACGAATGCTCAAGCACCTCCTCGACCCCAAGCAATTCTGGGGCGACTTCATCGTTCCCTCGATCTCGCGCGACGATCCGTCGTTCCGCCCCGAGAGCCAGCAGGCCTGGCGCGGCGCCGTCCGGCCGGCGACGAACTACCTCATCTATCAGGGGCTCAAGGCCTACGGCTTCGACGCCGTCGCGTCCGAACTCGCGCGCAAGAGCGCCGGGATGCTCCTGACCAGCTGGCAGAGCTTCGGCCTCTCGCCCGAGGACTTCGATTCGCTCACCGGCGAGGCGGGCGGTGACCGCTATCAGAGCGGCGGCCCCCTGGCCGGGCTGATGGCCCTCGAAGAATATCTCGACTTCACCCCTCATGAGGGATTCCGGTTCGGCATGCTCAAGTCCGACGGGAAGGGCAGGCTTTCGAGGGTCCTCGTCCAGGGCCGTCACTACGAGGTCGAGGTCGCCAACAACTCGACCGTCCTGCGCGAGGAAGGGGAGACCCTCCTCTCCGTGGACGGCGGAGCGGTCGTCCGCCGCTTCCTGTACAGCGAAAGAGAGGTCTCGTTCACCGTCAAGACGCTGAAGAAGCGCGAGGTCCGGCTGCGCTTCCTCAAGAAGGGCAAGTATCAGCTGCTCCTCGACGGCCGCGAAGTGGACGTGTTCACCTCACGGGCGACGAAGTTCGAGGTGCCCGAGGGCGAGCACGTCATTCTCGTCCAGCTGCTCGAGGACCTCGAAAAGACGAACTGAGCGCCCGACGCTCCATGACCCAGGAGGGACTGACATGACGCACTACTCGAGACGGCACTTCCTCAAGACCGGCGCCGGGGCCGGCGCGGCGGCGCTTTTGGCCGGGTCGCGCCCGTCCCGCCTTTTCGCGGATGAAGGACTCCCTGCGCCGCCGGCCGGCCGGCCGCGCGTGGTGGCCAGCGGCAACGGCATCCGGGCCACGGCCAAGGCCATGGAGATGATCCAGGCCGGATCCGACCCTCTCGATGCCGTCATCGCCGGGGTCAACATCGTCGAGGACGATCCCGAGGACATGTCGGTCGGCTACGGCGGCCTGCCCAACGAGGACGGCATCGTCGAGCTCGATTCGTCGGTCATGTACGGGCCGACCCACACGGCCGGCGCAGTGGCCGCCCTGCGGAACATCAAGAACCCGTCCCAGGTGGCCCGGCTGGTCATGGAGCGGACCGACCATGTCCTGCTCGTGGGCGAGGGGGCGCTCCGTTTCGCCAAGGCCCATGGCTTCAAGGAGGAGGAGCTCCTGACCGAGAGATCGAGGGAGATCTGGCTGCGCTGGAAGGAGACGATGTCGGACCGCGACAATTGGTTCCCCCCGAAGTCCGAGAAGCTCCCCGAGGAGCTGCGCCAGGTCATGAGCACTCACGGCACGATCAACTGCCTCGCCATCGACGAGGCCGGACGCCTGGCCGGCGTCACGACGACCAGCGGCCTCTCCTGGAAGATCGCCGGCCGGGTGGGGGATTCGCCGATCATCGGGGCCGGGCTTTATGTCGACAATGAGATCGGCGCGGCCGGCTCGACCGGGCGAGGAGAGGCCAATCTCCAGACCTGCGCCAGTTTCCGCGTCGTCGAGGCCATGGGCCGGGGCCTGAGCCCGGAGCAGGCCTGCTTCGAGGCCTGCAAGGCGGTCGCGGCCAAGACCAAGCTCGTGCCCCGTCTCTGCGACGCCCAGGGAAGGCCGAATTTCGAGCTGGACTTCTACGCCCTCAACAAGAAGGGAGAGTTCGGCGCGGCCGGCCTGTTCCAGGGCGGGAAGTACGCCGTCCACGACGGGCTCGAGAACCGCTTCCGTGACGTCGCCTACCTCTTCAAGCGCTAGCCGCGCCGTCACAGGCCGGACCTGAAAACGTCACTCGCGGATGATGATGACGGGCAGGCCCTCCCCGGCCAGGCGCCGGGCCAGGTCCTCGGCCCCCGCCTCGTCGGTCTTGATCCGGACCCGGAAATAGGCTCCCCGCTCGGTCTCCAGGCGGCTGACGACGACGCCCGGGTATCTGGCCTCGAGACGTCGCTTGATCGTGTAGGCGTTCTCCTGGACCGAGAAGGCGCCGACCTGGACCCAGACCGTGGCCGGCCCCGGGCCCTGCGGCGCCTTGAAGCCTCGCAGGACCTCGAGCCGGACGCGGGCCGTGCCCGGTCCGACGAGTCCGAGCACGCGCGCCGCGGCGTAGGAAAGATCGATGATCCGGCCGCGGTGGAAAGGCCCGCGGTCGTTGATGCGGACGACGGCCGAGCGGGCGTTCGCCAGGTTCGTGACCATGACATAGGTCCCGAAGGGCAGGGTCCGGTGCGCGGCCGTCATGTCGTTCATGTCGAAGACCTCGAGGCTCGAGGTCGGACGGCCGTGGAACTCCGGTCCGTACCAGGAGGCCAGGCCGGTCTCAATGCCGCGCCCGGGTCCCCGCGGCAGGCGGGAACAGGACGCGCCCAGGAGAACGAGAGCCGCGCCGGATGCGACGCCGAGGGCGATCAGCCGGGACCGTGTCGGGCAGCGGTCAGGCAAGGGTTTGCGACAGCCTCCGCTTGAGATAAGTGAAGGCCTCGCGCGGCGTCGATACGATGCGGAAGAGGTCCAGGTCCTCGGCGCAGATGGCGCCCTTCCGGACCATGGAATCGAACTTGATCAGGTCGCGCCAATAGTCGCCGCCGTAGAGGACGAGGACCAGCTCCTTCTTCGAGATCTTGCTCGTCTGGAGCAGGGTGACGATCTCGAAGAACTCGTCGAGCGTGCCGTAGCCGCCGGGGAAGGCGATGACGGCCTTGGCCTTGTACGTCAGCCAGAACTTGCGCATGAAGAAATAATGGAAGGAGAACGACAGCTCGGGCGTGATGTACGGGTTCGGGTTCTGCGGCTGGGGCAGCGAGATGTTCATGCCGATCGTCTTGCCGCCGGCCCTCATCGCGCCGCGGTTGGCGGCCTCCATGATGCCGGGGCCGGCGCCCGTGCAGACGACGAAATCCTTGCCGGCGGGCTTCTTGAGACCGATGGCCCACTTCGCCAGGAGATAAGCCAGCTCCTCGGCCTCCCAATAGTAGCGGTAGAAGGCCGAGTCGGCGTTCGTCGGATCCGCCTTGGCCGAGCCGAGAAAGAGGATCGTGCTGTTGATCTTGGCCTTGTCGAGCCGGGTCATGGGGCTGAGATACTCGCTCAGGATGCGCAGGGTCCGGCCCTCCAGCGACTCCAGGAACTCGGGGTCGCGGAAGGACTCTTCATGGCGTTCGATCTTCTTCATGAAGGGGATTCTAACAGATTCCGCGGCCGGTCTAAAGAGGCGCTTTGACTTGGGGAAAGCCGTATGTTATCAATAGGCGCGAAAGGACGGACCTTGATGGAGAACGCGCGGACCGAGCTCGCCTCGCTCGAATATCCGGGACGCCTCATCGTCATCGGCGCCACGGCCGGCGGCCGGAGCGTCATCGTCTACGCCATCACCGGGCGCTCGCCTTCGAGCCAGGCCCGCCGGCTCGTCCGGCGCGAGGCCGGGATCTGGGTCCAGCCGACCGACGAAGCGACCCTAAAGCAGGGGAATGTCGATCTGCTCGTCTATCCCGCCGTCCTGTTCGCCACCTCCGGCATCGCCGTCTCGAACGGCAAGCAGACGACCGATATCCGCGACCATCTCAAGCCGGGCCTCGGTCCCGCCGCGGCGCTGGCGGGGGCCCTGGCCGGCTGGGACTTCGAGCCCGACGCGCCGATCTTCACGCCTCGGATCAGCGGCTGCCTCACCGAGGGGGGAGCTGCCTTGAGCGTCCTGCGCCGCGGCCCGGCGGGCGAGACCCTGCGCAGCTATTACGAGGTCGGGTTGACGAGGGCAGGGGAGGGGCGGCTCGTTTCCACCTACGAGGGCCCGAACGCCGATCCCCTGCCGGTCTTCCGGGGCGAGCCTCGGTTCGTCGGCATCCCGGGGGAGACGGCGGCCGAGGCCGCGGCATCGATCTACGGCAGCCTCGCCCCCGCTTCTTCGGACAGGGACTTCCGGGTCGCCGTCGCCTGCGTCGTCGGTCCGCGCGGAGACGAGGCCGCGGCCGAGGTCCATATCATCAACAGGCACGAAAGGATATGACGCCATGAGCAAGCCCGAGCGCACGGCCCGCAGCCAGTACTCGACCAAGGTCCGGGAGGACTTCCCGGACAGGCTCCAGGTCGGGGACGACATTTTCGTCAAGACGTTCCCCATGCGCTACGGCGAGAATCCCGGCTACCCGGCCGCCTTCTATCAGGAGGCCGGGGCTTCCGGTCCGAACATGGGCCGGCTGGAGATCCTTCAGGAAGGGACCAAGGGCCTGAGCTACATCAATGTCGGGGACATGGACCTCGGCCAGCGCCTGGCCCGCAAGCTCGTCCAGGTCTTCCCCGGCCGGCACGTCTCCGTCATCATCAAGCACGAGATGCCGAGCGGCGTCGCCCTCGGGGACGATCCGGTCGGGACCTTCGAGAAGGCCTGGAGATGCGATCCCCTCTCCAACTTCGGCGGCGTCGACGTCTTCAGCTATCGGGTCACGGCGGCCCTGGCCCGTCTGCTCGTCGAGAGCCCGCGCAACGTCGAGGTCGTCTATGCCCCCGACTTCGAGCCCGAGGCGCTCGAGGTGCTGGCCGCCCGCAAGGTCCTCCGGGTGGTCAAGATGGGCGCCCCCCTCGACGCCCCGTCCGTCGACAACGGCCTCGAGCTGAAGAGGGTGGCCGGAGGGCTGCTCCTCCAGAAACGGTTCGATTCGAAGATCGTCTCTCCCGAGTCGGTCGATGTCGTGTCCAAGCGCAGGCCGACGCCGGAGGAGATCCAGGCCGCCCTGTTCACCTGGACGGTGGCCTGCTTCACCCGGTCGAACGCCGTCATCATCGGGACCGCCGACAAGACGCACGGCATCGGCTCGGGCCAGCGGAGCCGGATCGACTCGGCCGAGGATGCCGTGCGGCTGTCGCGCCGGGGTTATGGCCCGGAGGGCTGCGTCATGGCCTCGGACGCGTTCATGCCCTTCCCCGACGTGGTCGAACTCGCCGGCAAGCACGGCATCACGGCCATCATCTATCCTTTGGGCTCGGTCAAGGACCAGGAGGTCATCGACAAGGCCGACGAGCTCGGCCTGGCCATGATCATCACCCGCAAGCCGGGCGAGCTCGACTCGGAGCGCTGCTTCCTTCACCGCTGAGCGGATAAGGCCGCGCCCATTACCTGGCTTATTCACGAATCGAGGCGGCCCCAGATGCGAGGCTCGAGGGGTGAAGCTGTACTCTTTGGTACTGCGAATCCCCGAGAACGAAGCAGATGAGGCCGGATCGGTTCGCCCGGAGGGCAAAAACGCCAGGTAAAGACGTAGATGGAGAAGAAAAGGGCGTTTTTATGAATAAATCAGGGGGAGCCGGGCGGCGCCAATCGTGGTATTTTATCATCATGAGAAGGATGTCCCTCCGTGGCCGGCTCGTCCCCGCGGCCCTCGTCCTGGCCCAGGAAGGGACTTGAGCCCGGAGGAGACCGCATGAGCGACCTCGAGTTCCTGTTCGCCATCCACAATCACCAGCCGGTGGGGAACTTCCCGGCCATCGTCAAGGCGGCCTTCGACGATTGCTATTGCCCGCTCCTCGAAGCGCTGGCCGGCCATCCCCGGTTCCGCTTCGCCCTCCATTTCTCCGGCCCGCTCTGGGAGTACATGGAGGCCCACGAGCGGGGCTGCTGGGACCTCGTCCGGGAGCTGGCCGGCCGGGGCCAGGCCGAGCTTCTGAGCGGCGGGTTCTACGAGCCGGTCCTGTCCCTCATCCCCGAGGACGACCGCGTCGGCCAGATCCGCATGACCAACGATTTCATCTTCGAGAATTTCGGACAGCGGCCGCGCGGCCTGTGGCTGGCCGAGCGGGTCTGGGAGCCGGACCTCCCGAGATCGCTGGCCGCGGCCGGCATCGAGTTCACCCTCCTCGACGAAGAGCACTTCCACGACGCGGGCGTCCGCGACCTGGCCACGACCTACGTCACCGAAGACGAGGGGCGCACCCTGCGCGTCTTCCCCATCGACAAGACCTTGCGGTATTTCATCCCCTTCCATTCCCTCGGCGACGTCGAAGCCTATCTCGAGTCCGTCCACAAGGCGGGCGGGGCGGCCATCCTCGGCGACGACGGCGAGAAGTTCGGCGTCTGGCCGGGCACGCGCAAGTGGGTCTATGAGGACGGCTGGCTCGAGAGGTTCCTGGCCTTCGTCGAGGACCGCAAGATCCGGATGACGTCCTTTTCCGAATACCTCGACAGCCACCCTCCGGCTGGCCGGGTCTATCTGCCTCCCGCCTCCTATGAGGAGATGACGGAGTGGGTCCTCGAGCCCGACGAGCAGGTGGCCTATCGGAAGCTCAAGGCCGGCGCCGGTCCGGACGCGCGCCGCTTCCTCCGCGGCGGGTATTTCCGCGATTACTGCCGCAAATACCCGGAGGCGAATCACCTCCACAAGCGGATGATCATGATCTCGCGCGAGGTCCGTTCGGCCGGCGGGCCCGGCGGCGCCCTCCGCGAACTGTACAGGGGCCAGTGCAACGACCCCTACTGGCACGGCGTCTTCGGCGGGCTTTACCTGCCGCACCTCCGCGAGGCCGCCTATCAGCATCTGCTCGAGGCCGAGAGGGCGGCGCCGGACACGACCGGCTGGAAGGCCCTCGACTTCGACTGCGACGGCCGGAACGAGCTCGTTTACCGGGACCCGACCTTCGGGCTGCTCGCCAGACCCGGGTCCGGCGGGACCCTCATCGAGATCGATTACCGACCGTGGCCGCGGAACCTCTCCGACGTTCTCAGCCGACGGCGGGAGGCCTACCACGATCCGAAGGCCCTGGAGCCCGGAACGGGCAAGAGCATTCACGAGCTGGGCAAGACCCTGCCGTCCGAGGCGGCCGAGCTTCTGCGATACGACCGTCGGCCGAGGGCCTCTCTCATCGACCACTTTTTCGCCCTCGGAACCCGCCTGGAGGAGTTCCGGAGCGGCGGCATCGCCGAGCCGGGCGATTTCGCCGACGGCGAGTTCTCCTTCACGCTCTCGGGGGACAAGGTCCGGCTGGAGCGCCGGGCGACCGTCCCGGCAGGGGAGAAGCCGGTCGAACTGGCCGTCCGCAAGACGATCGGAATCATCGAGGGCGCTTTGCGCGTCGAGATCGAGATCGAGAACCTTTCCGCAGCCGCGCTCCGGCTCGCGTACGGCTCCGAATGGAACCTCCTGGCCTTCCCTCACGAGTTCGAGCCGGCCGGACCGGAGGCCGTGGATATGTACGGCCACGCCCTGCGGTTCGAGGCCGCCGGCGCCGCCGCGCTCTGGACGTTCCCCCTGCGGACGCTCTCCCAATCCGAGGGGGGATTTGATATAATCCATCAAGGATATTGTCTCTGCCCGGTTTGGCCGCTCGAGTGGGCCGGCAAGGGGTCCAGGCGCCTGTCCATCGTCCTGAAGGAGCGTGATGGCCGATAAGTCCTTCTGTCTCGTCCTCCACAGCCATATCCCCTATGTTCTGGCGCACGGCAGCTGGCCGCACGGCTGTGATTGGCTCTTCGAGGCCGCGGCGGAGACCTATCTGCCGCTCCTCGACGTCTTCGAGCGCCTGGCCGACGAGGGCCTCGCGGCCCGGGCCAACATCAGCTTCACGCCCGTTCTCATGGAGCAGCTCAAGGACCCGGATTTCGTCCGCGGCTTCGAAGATTACCTGGCGATGAAGATCGAGGCCGCGGCGAGCGACCGGTCCTATTTCGCGAGGACGGGGAACGAATCGCTCCGGCCCCTGACCGCCTACTGGGAGGCCTGGTACCGCAAGCTTCTCGAGGATTTCCAGGGCCGCTGGAAAGGCGATATCATCGGCGCCTTCCGCTCCCTTCAGGACCGGAACCTCATCGAGGTCCTGACCTCCGCGGCGACCCACGGCTATTTTCCCCTCCTCTCCCGCGACCAAAGCGTCCGGCAGCAGGTCCGGCAGGGGATCCAAACCTACCGGAAGCACTTCGGACGCGAGCCGCGCGGCTTCTGGGTCCCCGAGTGCGCCTACCGGCCCGGCTATGCCTGGGCCAATCCTCTCGGCGACGGCGAGCCCCGCGACCGCCTCGGCGTCGACGAGATCCTGGCCCAAGAGGGGGTGGGCTATTTCTTCGTCGATTCCCATCTCCTCAAGGGCGGCGAGGCCCGGGGCGTCTATATCGACCGCTTTCCGGGCTTGAAGCTCCTCTGGGAGAAGTTCCGCGACGCCTACAGCCCGGCCGGCGAGCAGCCGAACGATCCCTATTCAGCCTATCTCGCCCACCCCTCGCGCCTGCCGTTCTTCGCCCGCGACGCCGTCTCGGGGTCGCAGGTCTGGAGCCGCTCGATGGGCTATCCGGGCGACGGCGGCTACCTCGAGTTCCACAAGAAGCACTTCCCGGGCGGCCTGCGATATTGGCGCATTACCTCGAGCGAGGCCGACCTCGGAATGAAACGGCCCTACGAGCCGGACGCCGTCCGCGGCCGCCTCGAGGACCACGCCGGGCATTTCGTCTCGGTCCTTCGGGCTTCGCTCGAAGGCCGCCCGGACGGCTCTGTCGCGGCCCTCTACGATACGGAGCTCTTCGGCCATTGGTGGTTCGAAGGCCCGGAGTGGCTCTATCATGTCGTCAAGAAGCTCGCCGCCGGGCCTGTCTGGCCGTCGACGGCGAGCGCCGAGCTCGAGAGGCGGCCGCCGCGGACGGTGATCGCCCTGCCCGAGGGCTCATGGGGCCAGGGCGGCTTCCATTGGATCTGGCTCAATGACGACACCGCCTGGATCTGGAAGAAGATCTATCGCATCGAGGCGGCCGCGGCCGCGCTCGAGCCGCGCCTCCCGGCCCTCGATCGCCGCCTCGTCAAGCAGTTCTTCCGGGAGAAGTTCCTCCTCGAGAGCTCCGACTGGCCGTTCCTCGTCTCGACCTGGTCGGCCCGGGACTACGCGGAGAACCGGGCCGCCGAGCATTTCGAGCGGGCCTTGACCCTGGCCGGATGGCTCGAGGAGGGAAGGCCCCTCAGCGGCGAAGAGGACGCCCTTCTCCGGACCTTCGAGTCCGAAGATCATCTTTTCGAAGAGGTCGTGTTGCCTGATGGAACTGTTATCTAAGAAGACCCTGACGATGGTCCTCTGCGGCGGCAAGGGAGAGAGGCTCTATCCTCTGACCCGCGACCGGGCCAAGCCCTCCGTGCCGTTCCTCGGCGCCTACCGCATCATCGATTTCAGCCTCTCCAACGCCCTCAATTCCGGCCTGCGCCGGATCGCCCTGTTGACGCAGTACAAATCGCTCTCCCTCGAGCGCCACATCCTCAACGGCTGGAGCATCTTCCACGCCGAGAGCGGCGACTTCATCATCTCGCTCCCGGCCCAGGGCCGGGTCGGCGAGCATTGGTACGAGGGCACGGCCGACGCCGTGTTCCAGAACATCTACACCATCCAGCAGGAGAATCCGGAGGCCGTCCTGGTCCTCTCGGGCGATCATATCTACAACGCCGATTACCGCAAGCTCCTCGGCTTTTTCACCGAGGCCGACGCCGACGCGCTGATCATGACCCGCGTCGTCCCCATCGAGGAGGCTTCCCGCTTCGGCGTCATCGGCGTCGACGGCGATCGCCGCATCGTCCAATTCCTGGAGAAGCCCAAGAAGCCGTTCGCGACGCCCTGGGACGCCTCGAAGACCCTCATCTCGATGGGGGTCTATCTCTTCAAGACCCCCGTCCTGATCAAGGCCCTCATGCGGGACGCCCGCAACTCGCGCAGCGCCCACGACTTCGGGCGGGACATCATCCCTTCGCTCATCGACAGCCAAAGGGTCTTCGCCTACCCCTTCGACGACTATTGGGAAGACATCGGGACCATCGACGCCTACTGGGAGGCCAATATGGCCTTCCTCTCGGCCTCTCCACCCCTCATCCTCAAGGACCCGGCCTGGCCGATCCGGTCCTACCGGCCGCAGTACCCGCCGACCTTCATCTCGGGCTGCGACCTCCTGACGTCCATCGTCGGGCCCGGCTGTTCCCTGAAGGACTGCCGCATCGTCAACTCGATCCTCGGGGCGGGGGTCCAGGTCGAGCCGGGGGCCGAAGTCGAGGACTCGATCATCTTCGAGGACGTCGCGATCCGGCGCGGGGCCAAGGTCCGCAAGGTCATCATCGACAAGCGCTCGTCGATCCCCGAAGGCTTCGACATCGGCTTCGACGCCGACAAGGACGGCCGCGACTTCAAGATCAGCCGGACCGGCATCCGGGTCGTGCCCAAGGGCTGGACCTGATCATGATCGAGAAATACAGCATCCTCTCGCCGGACTTCGAGCGCGATGCGCCGCGCGAGCTGATGCTGCTCTCGATCATCTCCCAGAGCTTCTTCCAGCCGTTCTCGCTCGAGGACAACCTCCTCGTCATCCTGACCGCCCTGACCTCGGGCTCGGGCGTCGGCTTCAACCGGGCCATGCTCTTCCTCAAGCAGGGGGACCGGCTACGGGGCGAGATGTGGCTCGGCCCCCGCTCGGCCGAGGAGGCCGGGCTGATCTGGGAGGTCCTGTCCACCCCGGGCATCGGCTACGTCGAGATCGTCGAGCACAACCGGGCCCTGGTCAGCAAGAACGAGGACACGCTCAGCGCCCGGCTCAAGGGCCTGGTCTACGCGGCCGACGACGAGAACGCCCTCATCCCGGCCTATGCCGCCTGCCGCAAGGAGATCCTGCTCGTCAGCGGCGCCTCGAGCGAGCCCCTGGTCGACCGGCGCTTCCTCAACCTCATCGGGGTCGAACAGTTCCTCTGCATCCCGCTCCTGGCCCGGGACGACGTCGTCGGGGAGATCATCCTCGACAACGCCATCACCCGGACGCCGATCACGCCGGCCGACATCAAGCTGGCCGGGATCTGCGGCCTGCTGGCCGGCAACTACATCTATTCGTCCACCCTCCATCGCAAGCTCCTCGACGTCGAGAAGATGGCGGCCATGGGCGAGATGGCCATGTTCGTCACCCACCAGCTCCGCAACCCCATCGTGGCCATCGGCGGCTTCACCGACCAGCTGCTCAAGCCCGACGTCGCGGACGACAAGAAGCTCCGCAACCTGACCATCATCCGCGACGAGATCCGCCGCCTGGAGGACATCATCTACCAGATGGGCCACTTCCTCAAGGTCAGCCTCAAGGAGCCCGTCTATTTCGATCCCGGCCCGGTCCTCTCCGGGGTCCTCGACAGCCCGGATATCCAGAACAAGGCTCACGGCTACGTCCTGAACGTCAAGCTCGATCCTTGCCTGCCCGATATCCTCTGCGACCCGACCTCCTTCGGCGAGGTCGTCCGCAACCTGCTCGACAACGCCTTCGACGCGACCCCGGCGGGCGGAGCGGTCTCCGTCCGCGGCTATCGCAAGAACCCGACCGCCTTCGTCGTGTCGGTCCGCGACACGGGCCGCGGCCTGACGAACCCGGACAAGGAGCAGCTCTTCCAGCCCTTCTTCACGACCAAGGAGAAGGGCATGGGGCTCGGCCTGCCGTTCACCAAGCGGGTCATGGATACCTGCGGCGGCAAGATCGAGGTCCAGAGCCGCGTCGGCCGCGGGGCCCTGTTCAAGCTTATCTTTCTGTGCCGTGAAAGGGAGATGCCATGAAAAAGAAGATCCTGGTCGTCGAGGACGAGAGGACGCTCTGCCTTCTCTACGAAGAGGAGCTGAGCAAGGAAGGCTATGACATCACGGCGGTGACGGATGCCGAGGCCGCCCTGGCCAAGCTGGCCCAGGGGAGCTTCGATCTCATCATCACCGATATCCGCATGCCCGGCAAGAACGGCATCGAGCTCATCACCCAGATCATGGGCCTGCGCAAGGACATCCCCATCATCATCAACTCGGCCTACCAGAGCTACAAGGAGGACTTCATGACCTGGGCGGCCGACGCGTACGTCGTCAAGTCCTCCTCGCTCGACGAGCTCAAGTCCAAGATCAAGCAGCTGCTGGGGGACTGATGTCTGAACTCAGAAAGGACCTCATCAGCGGACGCTGGGTCATCATCGCCACAGAGCGGAGCAAGCGGCCGGACGATTTCCGGCCCAGCGTCCCAGCCGGCCCGGCGGCCGAGGCGCCGGGCTTCTGCCCGTTCTGCGAAGGGAACGAGGGGAAGACGCCGCCCGAGGTCTTCGCCCTGCGCGCCCCCGGTACGGCGCCGGACTCGCCCGGTTGGACGGTCCGCGTCGTGCCCAACAAGTTCCCGGCCCTGACCCCCGGGCCGCCGCCGCCGCGCGCCACGCGGGGCGTCTACCAATCGATGGAAGGACGCGGCGTCCACGAGGTCATCATCGAGAACCCGAACCACGCCCTGGAGCTGGTCGACCTGCCCGTGCCCCAAATCCGTGACGTGCTCCGCGTCTTCCAGATGAGGATCCGGGCCATCGAGAAGGAGCTTCACTACCAGTACGTCCAGATCTTCAAGAACAAGGGCAAGGAGGCCGGGGCCTCGCTGAGCCACCCGCACTCCCAGCTCGTCGCGACGCCCATCGTCCCCAAGCGGGTCAAGGAGGAGATCTACGGCGCCGACCGGCTGTTCCGGACCTTCAAGGAATGCGCCTTCTGCCGCATCCTCCGGGAGGAGGAGGCGTCGGGCGCGCGCGTCATCGCCCGGACCCCGCATTTCACGGCCTTCGCCCCGTACGCTTCGCGCTTTCCGTTCGAGATGACGCTCATGCCGCGGCGCCATTCCGCCTTCTTCGCGGACGTTCGGGAGGAGGAACTCACGCCGCTGGCCGAGATCGTGAAGGACGTCCTGGCCCGGCTGAAGCGGACGGTCAACGATCCGCCGTTCAACATGGTCCTTCACCAGGCCCCGAACCCGTCCCTGTCCCCGAAGGATTGGCCGGACGTCCCGCTGAAGTCGCATTGGCACTTCGAGATCATCCCCATCCTGACGAAGGTCGCCGGCTTCGAATGGGGGACGGGGTTCTACATCAATCCGGTCCCGCCGGAGACCGGGGCGGAGTTCCTGCGGGGCTGATTCAGGACGCGGCGAGCTTCCGATAAAGGTCGAGGTAGGCGGTCGCCGACCGCGTCCAGGAGAAGTCGGCGGCCATGGCGTTCCCGACGAGCCGGCGCCATTCGGCCGGACGCCGGAACGCGGCCGCGGCCCGGCCCGCGGCCTCGACGAGCGGGCCCGGCTCCGGCTCGACGAACTTGAACCCGTTGCCGGTCCCGGCCCGGGGATCGAATTCCTCGACGCTGTCATCGAGGCCGCCGGTGGCCCTGACGACCGGGATGGCCCCGTATTTCATCGCGTACATCTGGGTCAGCCCGCAGGGCTCATAGCGCGAAGGGATGAGGAAGATGTCGCTTCCCGCGTAGATGGTGTGGGCGATCCGCTCGTCGAAGGCGATCTTGAGCCCGATCTTGTCCGGGCTCTCCTTCTGCGCCGAGACGAGGAAATCCTGGATCTTCTGATCGCCTGTGCCGAGGATGACCAGCCTGAAACCCAGGCCGAGCAGGTCGTCGAGGGCCTCGCAGACGATGTCGAGACCCTTCTGGGCGGCCAGGCGCGAGACCATGCCGGCTAGCGGCGCCCCCGCCGGAGCCGCGAGGCCGAACAAGGCGGCGAGCTCCTTGCGGCAGGCGGCCTTGCCGGTGAGGTCACCGGGCGTGAAAAGACGGGGGATGAGCCGGTCGGTCGCCGGGTTCCAGTCGCCGTAGTCGACGCCGTTGAGGATGCCGAAGAGGACCCGGGAGCGCGAGCGGAGCAGGCCGTCGAGGCCGCAGCCGAAGGCCGGGGTCTGGATCTCCCGGCTGTAGCTGGGGCTGACCGTGGAGACCGCGGTCGCATAGAGGATGCCGGCCTTGAGCGCGTTAACCTTGCCGTAGAACTCGAGGTCGTTCATGTTGAACAGGGAGTGGGGGAGGCCGATGCGCGCCAGGATCCCTTCCTCGAACAATCCCTGGTACGCCAGGTTGTGGATGGTGAAGAGCGAGCGGGCCCGGGCGAAAAAGGCCTCGCCGGCGTAGACCGTCCGCAGGTAGGCGAAGGCCAGAGCCGATTGCCAGTCGTGGCCGTGGATGATGTCGGGGGAGAAGCCGACCGACCGCATCGTCTCGAGCGAGGCCCGGACGAAGAAGGCGAAGCGCTCGGCGTTGTCGGGGTAGTCGCCCGCGGGCGTGCCGTAGAGGCCGTCCCGGTCGAAATAGTCCGGCCGGTCGATGAAGTAGACGACAACGCCCTCGGTTTTGTGGGCGAAGACGCCGTAGGCGAGCTTTTCGCCGCCCATCTCGAGCCAAGCCCGGCCCGTGACCGCCTCGAGCGACAGGTTCTTTTTCCGCACCTCCCGGTAGAGAGGCATGAAGAGCCGGACTTCGGCGCCGAGGCGGGCCAAGAACTTGGGCAGCGTCCCGGCCACGTCGGCCAGGCCGCCCGTCTTGGCATAGGGGACGACTTCGGAAGCGAGGAAGGCGACTTTCATGGTCCCGCCATTCTAGCACAAGTCCCGCTGTCGGTCACTCGACAGATGACTTGCAGATCTCGCTTTATGGACTTCTCGGCTCGGGGCGCGCCGCTCCGTCGGGTCGGGGGTTTGGCCCAGCGCGCCAACCCCCTCGGATCCGGGGCTCGCGCTTCGCCCTTTCTACGCCCTCCTACGGGCATCGCCCCTGCGCCATTGTCCATACTCGCTCGATCTGCATCATCCTGTAAGAGGGACTGTCACCGGAGACTGTCCCTCTGGTCCTGTACAGCCCGGGGGACCTATCGTACAATGCCTGCGGGAAATGGCCGGAGCATGAAAGCGCCAGAGGAGCGGAAGAAGGTCGTCGTAACGGCGGCGGTCGTCGAGCGGGACGGGAGGGTGCTCGTCGCCCGGCGCAAAGAAGGGCTCATCGCCGGAGGGCTCTGGGAGTTCCCCGGAGGCAAGCTCGAGTCCGGCGAGGACCCCCGGCGCGGCCTGGAGCGCGAGCTCCTCGAAGAGCTGGGGGTGAAGGCCGTCGCCGGCGAGCTCATCTGCGCCGTGCCGTTCGACGGACCGCTCAGGAGCTTCGAGCTCGTCGTCTTCAGGACCGAGCTCCTCTCGGACGATTTCGCCCTGACCGATCATGACCGGATCCGCTGGCTCGAGCCGGGCGAGATGGACGAGAGCGTCTTCTCGAGGCCCGACCGGCCCGTCGTCCGGCTGCTGGCCGGCCGGGAGGCGTGCCCGGACGGGGGATCCGGGAAGGGGGGAGCGAGGTGAACGCCGCCGTCCTCAAGCGCGGCCGGGACAAGGCCGTCCGGAACAGGCATCATTGGATCTTCTCGGGGGCCATCCAGAGTCTCCCGGACTTCGAGGACGGGGCCATCCTGCCGGTCCGAAGCGCCGAAGGCGAGCTGCTCGGGCAGGCCTATTTCAACCGCGCCAGCTCCATCACCGGACGCATGGTCAGCTTCGGCGCCGAGCCGGCCGAGACGGCGATCCGGGCCGGCCTCGAGCGGGCTCTCGCGCTGAGGGCCAAGTTCTTCGATCCGGCCGTCACCAACGCCCGGCGGCTGGTCAACGCCGAGGGCGACGGACTGCCCGGGCTCATCGCCGACCTCTACGACGACGTCCTCGTCCTCCAGATCGCGACCTTGGGCATGGAGAGGCTCAAGCCCCTCGTCCTCGAGGTCCTCGAAGCGGCCCTCCATCCGCGGGCCGTCTTCGAGCGCTCCGACCTGCCGGCCCGCCGGGACGAGGGCCTCGAAGAGCGCTCCGGCCCGCTGGCCGGCGAGCCCGTGGAGAAGGTCCTCATCCTGGAGAACGGCGTGTCCTATCGGGTCGACCTCGTCCACGGGCAGAAGACCGGCTTCTTCCTCGACCAGCGCGAGTCCCGCCGGCTCGTCCGTGATTGCGCGGCCGGCCGCCGCGTTCTCAACGCGTTCGCCTATTCCGGCTCCTTCGCCGTCAGCGCCGTCCTCGGCGGGGCCGTCCGCGCCGATTCGATCGACACCTCCGCGGCGGCCCTGGCCCTGGCCGAGGAGAATTTTGAGCTCAACGGCCTGCCGTCCGACTCCGGCGCCTTCTTTCACGGCGACGTCTTCGAATTCCTCCGCGAACCCGCCCTCGATCACGATTTCATCATCCTCGATCCGCCGGCCTTCGCCAAGAAGCGGACCGACGTCGTGGCCGCCTGCCGCGGCTACAAGGACATCAACCGGCTGGCCTTCCAGCGCGTCTGGGCCCCCGGGCTCGTCCTGACCTTCTCCTGCTCCCACTTCGTCGACGAGGGGCTCTTCCAGCAGGTCGTCTTTCAGGCCGCCCGCGAGGCCGGGCGGCGGGTCCGCATCCTGCAGAAGCACCGCCAGGCCTTCGACCATCCGGTCAACATCTATCACCCCGAGACGGTCTACTTGAAGGGTTTCCTGCTTTACGTCGATTAGCCTGACCTATTCAAAAGAGCGCCCGATAGAAAGACGGAGAAAAGACGGGCGCTTTTATGAATAGCTCAGGCCAGCCCGGTCCCCGGAGCGCGCCCCCGGATTGCCTGGCGACCCTCATTCTCATATAATGGCCGGCAGCCGCCCGCCCGGCGGCTCGGATGCAGGAGGTCGACATGGACGCTCTGGAGGAACTGCGGACGCATCTCCGGCCCGCGGCGATGGTCGGCACGGCCATCCTCGTCAGCCTGGTCATCGACCTGGCCCTGGTCGAGGTCATCCGAAGCGTTCTCAAGCCGTTCCGGGGCTTTGCCGCCGCCTCCGCCGGGGGCGGGGAGCAAACCCTCCGCCTGACCATGTTCGGCCTGGCCGCCGTCGTCGTCCTGCTGATCCTCGTCCTGCGGCACCGGCTTTTCCGCGTCGGTCCGGGAGACGACGCCGCGGCGGCCTTCCGCCGGCTCCAAAAGGCGTCCGTGATCGTCCTCGTGCTGGGCGAGCTCCCCGCCGTCCTCGGCCTGGCGCTGTTCCTCGTCGGGGGGAACGCCGTCGATTTCTATGCCCTGCTCTTCGCGTCCCTCGTTCTGACCTTCATCGATTATCCGCGGCGGCCCGCCTGGGAGGAGGTCGCCCGGGGCTGCTCCCTCTGCCGGGGAGGCGGTCGATGAAAGGCCGGGCCGCCCGGTCCGGCCTGATCCTGGGGGCGGCGCTGGCCCTCCTCGCGGCAGCCGTTCCGTCGGCGGGCCAAAACCAGGCCCCTCCGGCCGCCTTCGGGTCCGGCCTCCGATACGAGATCTGGGTCGAGCTCGACGCGACCGGGAAGATGCTCGCCGGCAAGGAGGAGATCGTCTGGACCAACTCGACCAAGGATACGGTCCGGGACATGCTCCTTCACCTTTATTGGAACGCCTTCAAGAACGAGGACAGCATCTTTTTCAAGGAAGAGGCGGGGGAGTCCCTCTTCGGACGCGGCGCCGGCCCGGAGGAAGGCGAGTGGGGGTGGATCGACGTCACCGACATCCGTATGGCCGACGGCACCGACCTCAAGCCCTCCTTCGAATACGTCCTGCCCGACGGCCCGGGGACGGCCGGCGACCAGACCGTGGCCCGGGTCGTCTTCCCCGTGCCCGTCGAGCCGGGCGAGAGCGCCCATCTGCGGATCGAGTTCCGCAGCAAGATCCCGCGGACCGTGGCCCGCTCGGGCTACTACCGGAACTCGTTCTTCCTCGGCCAGTGGTACCCCAAGCCCGGCGTCTACGAAGAGGGGAAGGGCTGGAACTGCCACGCCTACCATCTGAACTCGGAGTTCTTCGCCGATTTCGCCGACTTCGTCGTCCACATCACCGTGCCTCGGGGGTTCGTCGTCGGCTCCTCGGGCAAGGCGGCCGACAGCCGGACCGACGAGTCGGCCGGCACGACGACCACGACCTTCCGCCAGGCCATGGTCCACGACTTCGCCTGGATGGCCGATCCGCGCTACCTGAGGATCGAACGCGATTTCGTGGCCTCGAAGGAGGTCACGCCGCAGGAGTACGAGGAAGCAGCCAAGCTCCTCGGTCTCACGGCGGATGAAGTCCGGCTGCCCGACGTCAAGATGATCCTGCTCATCGCGCCCGAGCACAAGGGCCAGATCGACCGCCATTTCCGGGCCCTGCGCGCCGCCATCAAATACTACGGGCTCTGGTACGGGCCGTATCCTTACGAGACCGTGACCATGGTCGATCCTCCCTTCCGGACCCAAAGCGGCGGCATGGAGTACCCGACCCTGTTCACGGCCGGGACCCGGGTCCTGACCAGTCCGCACGAGCTCGAGCCCGAAGGGGTTATCGTCCACGAGTTCGGGCACGGCTACTGGTACGGGCTCACCGCCACCAACGAGTTCGAGGCGGCCTGGCTCGACGAGGGCTTCAACACCTACTCGACCGGCCTCGTCCTGGCCAAGGCCTACGGGCCGGGCGCGATCCCGTTCGTCTTCAAGGGCATCCCGCTCGACTGGTTCCTGCGCGTTCCCAAGGTCTTCGACTTCGAGACGAACCGGGTGGCGGCCATCCACACCGTCCGCTTCGACCCGGTCACGGCCTGGTCCTGGAAGTTCTACAACCGGGGGAGCTACGCCGCCAACGTCTATATGCGCGCGGCCACGCTGCTCGGTACGCTCGAAGGATGGCTCGGAGAGCCGGCCTGGCCGAGGATCATGCGCACATATCATATGCGCTACCGGTTCGGGCATCCGACCGAGGCCGATTTCATCGGCGTCGTCAACGAGATCGCCGGCAAGGACCTGACCTGGTTCTTCCGTGAGCTCGTCGGCGGCACCAAGCCTTTCGACTATGGCGTCTCGGGCCTGGCCTCGGTCGAGATCCCCGTCCACAGCCTGGGCGTCTTCGATGCGGACGGCTCCCGGCGGGAGTGGACGGCCAAGACGATCGAGGAGGCCAGAGCCGCGGCCGGGTCCGGAACGGGCGGCGCGCCCCCGCCGATGTACCGGACGACGTTCGTCCTGAACCGCTACGGCGACGCCCGGCTCGGCGGCGACGCCAAGGTCGAGGCGCTCATCCGGTTCAAGGACGGCTCGACGGAGACGCGGGCCTGGGACGGCCAGGACCGGTGGATCCGGATGGAGATCGTCAAGCCCGTCCCGGCCGTGAGCGTCCAGATCGACCCCCGGGGGATCTGGCTCATCGACGAGAACCTGGCCAACAACAGCCGGGGGACGAACGGCCTGCGCCTCAACGCCTCCAAGCTGATGACCCAGTTCCTGTTCACCGTCCAGCTCATCCTCCACTTCTTCGGGTCGTGGAGCTGAGGAGGGACCATGGGCGTCTTCAAGGCCATCCTCAACGGGATCGGGACGACCGCCCGCAAGCCCCGGATCACGGTCATCCTCTACGCCGCAAACCTGGTTTTCGCCCTGCTCGTGGCCCTGCCCGTTCTGGCCCTCATCCAGGCGGAGCTCGGGCACTCCCTCCTCGGGACGAGCGTCCGGCCGGTGGACCTCATGTGGATCGGAGAAGCCGTGCTCAAGCACGGGGAGTCGCTGGCGGCCATCGTCGCCGGGTTCGCCGGCGCCGGGCTGGCCTACTTCGTCCTCCAGATCTTCCTATATGGCGGCACCGTCGGCCGGATCATCGACCGGGAGGGCCCGGCCCGCCTGGGCGCTTTCGCGGGCGACAGCGGACGCTATTTCTGGCGGTTCGTCCGGCTCTTCCTCATCTCGGTTGTCTTCCTGGCCCTGACCCTGGGCGCGATCATGGGCCTCGTCTCGGCCATTTTCGAGCCGCTTTCCAAGGCCGCGGTCACCGAATGGGTGCCGCTCATCCTGTCCAACGCCCACTTCCTCATCGCCCTGCTCCTGCTCTCGATCGTGCACATGGTCATCGACTACACCCGCATCGCCGTCGTCGCGGACGAGGAGCGCCGGGTCCTCAAAGCCCTCCGGCACGCCCTGACCTTCCTCAAGACCCGCTTCTTCCGGGCCTGGTCCATCTACCTGCTCATCGTCGCCGCGACCGTGGCAGGCAGCGTCATTTTCTACGTCCTGCTGGGCCGGCTGGCCGCGCCGACCGTGGCCGCGGCCGTCGCGGCCTTCCTCTGGATGCAGGCTTACGTTTTCTTCCGGGTCTGGATCCGGACGCTCTTCGTCGCCGCCCAGTCGGAATACTACAGGGCGCACCCGTATTAAGGAGGAGGCCCGATGAAGCTCGCCTTTCTGGGGGCCGCCCGGCAGGTCACCGGGTCGTGCTACCACTTCGACATCGACGGCCTGCGCGGACTCGTCGACTGCGGCCTCTACCAGGAACGGCCCCTGCTCGGCCGGAACTGGGAGCCCTTTCCGGTCCCGCCCGGTGACATCGATTTCGTGCTCCTCACCCACGCCCATCTCGACCACAGCGGGCTCATCCCGCGTTTGGTCCGCGACGGCTTCGGCGGCACGATCTTGACGACGGCGGCCACGTCGGACCTGATGTCCATCGCCCTCATGGACGCCGCCAACCTCCAAGAAGAGGACGCGGCCTTCAAGATCCGCCGCCACCAGCGCGAAGGCCGGACGGTCGATCGTCCGGTCGTGCCGCTCTACACGACGGAGGACGTCCAGGCCTCCATGCCGCTGGTCGAGGATGTCGCCTACGATGAGCCGGTCCGGCTGGGCGAGGCGGTCACGGCGACGTTCAGGGACGCCGGCCACATCCTCGGCTCGGCCATGATCGAGCTCTCGGCGAGGACCGCCAAGGGCCCGCGGACCCTGGTCTTCTCGGGGGACATCGGCCAGTGGAACATGCCCTTCGTCCGGGATCCCTCGCTCTTCGAAAGGGCCGATTACGTCGTCATGGAATCGACCTATGGGGACCGGGAGCATGAGGACCCCGGCCGGATCGACGATCTGCTCGCCCGCATCATCCGAGAGACCGCCGCGGCCGGGGGGAATGTCGTCATCCCGACCTTCGCCATCGAGCGGGCTCAGGACCTGATGTTCCATCTCAGCCGCCTCGTTTACGGCGAGGCCATCCCGCGGCTTCCGGTCTATCTCGACAGCCCCATGGCCCGCGAGGTGACCCAGGCCTTCGAGCGCCACGACGAGTTCCTGGACGAAGAGACGAGGAGGCTGTTCGCCACGGGGCGGGACCCCTTCCGGTTCCCGGGACTGACCATCGTCCGCACCCCCGACGAGTCGAAGGCCATCAATAACGCCCGCGGCCCGTCCGTCATCATGGCCGGATCGGGCATGGTCACCGGCGGCCGCATCAAGCACCACGTCGCCTTGAACATCAGCCGGCCGGAATCGACCATCCTCTTCGTCGGCTATCAGGCCCGCGAGACCCTCGGCCGGCAGATCCTCGAGGGCGCCCCCGAGGTCCGCATCCTGGGCCGGACCGTGCCGGTCCGGGCCCGGATCGCCAAGATCAACGGATTCTCCGCCCACGCCGACCGCAAGGACCTGGCCCGCTGGCTCGACGGCTTCAAGTCGGCGCCGCGGCGGCTGTTCGTGACCCACGGCGACGCGGACGTGGCGGCCAAGACGGCCGAGCGGGTGCGGCAGGAGCGACACTGGACGGTCGAGGTCCCGGAGTACCGCGAGGTCTGGGACCTCGACTAGCCTGATTCATTCACAAAAACGCTCGTTCTCGCGGCCGCAGCCGCCTTGGCTCTCGAATAACCCAGTCTAGAACAGCGTCGCGGGCTTGAACTCGGCCCCCAGGCTGCGGGCATAGCCGGACATGATGTCATCGAGCTCGCGGCGGACCGCCTTCGGCAGGGGGGAGGAGGCATACGCCTGCAGCCGCTTGGCGACGTCGGTGTGGGCCTTGTCCACGATCGAGGTCCGCCCGGCCGCCACCCAGGCCTCGTAGGGGTCCCGATCGACAAGGCCGGGCTGGATGTGCTCGGTCCGGTACCAGCGCCGCGTGTGAGGATGGGTCAGGAACGACATCCCGGGGACAAAGCCTTCGAAGACCCCCAGGGCGATGGGGTCGTCGCGCTGGGCGATGCCCTCGATCAGCCGGTAGGCCATGGCGCACACCCCGTCGTCGATCACGAGTTTCTCCAGGCTCATCGCGCTCTCGAAATCGAGCATCCCCGGTCCCGAGACGACATTGATGCCCGCCAGGGCCGCGAGCACGGCGCCGAGGCCGGTCTCGAAGCCGGCCTGAGGGTCGTTGATCTTGGCGTCGCTCAGGCCCATGTAGGCGTGGGTCGGCATCTTCAGGCGCTTGCCGAGCTGGGCGTAGGCCATGTCGATCATCATCGTCTCGATGGCCCCCATGGGCGTCGTGCCCTTGCGCATGTCGAAGCTCGAAGGCGAGCCGCCGAAGATGATCGGCGAGCCGGCCTCGGCCAGCTGGCCGATGACGACGCCCGAGAGGCTCTCGGCGACGTGCTGGACGAGCGTCCCGGCGATCGTCGTCGGCGAAGTCGCGCCGGTCATGCCCATGGAGATGAGCTCGGACGGAGCGCCGGCTCGGGCCGCGTCGATGAGGCTCTGGGTCGTCAGGTTGCTCCACTTGAGAGGAGGGGAGGGGCAGGCGTCAAAGATGGCCAGCGGCTTCCGCCGGAGCCCGTCGTCGCCGCCCCGGACGGCGGCCAGCATGTCCTTCATGGGCCGGAACCCTTCGACCCGGAACGTCCCGGTGACGACCGGCTTGGCCGAGAGGCAGAGGCCCGCATAAAGGCGGAAGGCGTCGGCGATCGAAGACGGGACGTCGGTCGCGATCAGGCCCGTGCTCTGGAAGTGGATGTGGTCGAGCGTGTCGGCGAGCTTGGCGAAGGCGACGAGATCGGCCGTCGTCGCCTTGCGCTCCGATTGGGTGCCGTGGTCGAGCATGGTCACGGCCGCCGAGCCGGGGTCGAAGTGGACCTCGTCCCCGCCGACGACGAAGGCCTGCTCGCCCGAGCGGTCGTAAAGCGTGATCGTGGCGGGCACCGTCGCCAGCGCCGCCTCGACGATGCGGCGCGGGATGCGGACGACGCCCGTGCCGCGGTCGACCTTGGCGCCGGCCGCCTGCAGAAGGTCCAGCGCTTCGGCGTTCTCGACGAGGACGCCGTGGCGCTCGAGAAGCGTCAGGCCCTCGTCGATGATCTGATCGGCGAGCGGCTCGGACAGAAGCTCCAGTTTGGGTCTGCGTGTCGCGTTCATGGTCGTCTCCTCCCGTCAGGCCCTTCCGGCCAGGGACTTGGCCACTTTCACGGCGGCCACCGCATTCTCGGCGTAGCCGTCCGCCCCGATCTCGTCGGCCCATTTCCGGCTGGCGGGCGCGCCCCCGACAAGGACCTTGTACTTGCCGCGCAGGCCGCGGTCCTTGAGCAGCTCGATGAACCGCTTCTGGGCCGCCATGGTCGTCGTCAGAAGGGCCGACAGGCAGATCAACTGCGCGCCGACTTCCTCGGCCTTGGCCACGAACCGCTCCAGCTTGACGTCGGCCCCCAGATCGAAGACCTCGAAGCCTCCGGCCTGGAGCATGGACGCGACGAGGTTCTTGCCGATGTCGTGGATATCGCCCTCGACCGTGCCGATGACGAGCTTGCCGCCCATCGCCGACGTCGTCCGTCGGCCCAAGGCGGGCTCGAGCACGGCCATGGCGGACTTCATGGCCTCGGCGCTGAGGATGAGCTCGGGCAGGAAGTACTCTCCCTTCTCCCAGAGCTCCCCGACCCTCTGGAGGCCCGGCACGTAGCCCTGCTCGATGACCTCGGGCAGGTCGAACCCCGACCGGACGGCCTCCTCGGCCAGGCGGCGCGAGGCCTCCCGGTCGCCGGCCACGATGGCCTCGCTCATCTGGCGAAAGATCTCGGCCTTGTTCATGACTTTCCCTCCTTGTGGATGATTTGGGCCATGGCCCGGATATGGGCGGGGTCCGTGCCGCAGCAGCCGCCCACGAACGCGGCCCCAGCCTCGATGATCTCGGGAACGAAGCGCAAGAAATCCTCGACCGTCTGCGAGTAACGGACGGTCCCGTCCGGCCCCGGCTCCGGCCGGCCGGCATTGGCTTGGGCGATGATCGGCAGGGCCGTCGCCGGGCGCAGGGCCCGGACGCAGCCCGCCATCTGCTCGGTCGTCAGAGTGCAGTTGGCCCCCACCGCGGCCGCCCCGGCCTTCTCCAAGGCGGAGGCCGCCTGGGAGGCGGCGTCCCCCATGAGCGTGAAATAGCCGCGCGGGAAGGCGTTGAAGGTCAGGGTCACGAAGACCGGCAGGCCCGAAACGACGCGCACTCCGCGCAGGGCGGCCAGGGCCTCGCGCAGATCGTACTGGGTCTCGACGAGAAAAGCATCGATGCCGCCGTCGGCCAGGCCGCGGGCCTGCTCGGCGAAGGCGGCCACGAGGTCCTCCTCGGTCGCCGCGCCCTGGGGCCTCAGGAACTTCCCGGTCGGGCCGATGCTGCCGGCCACGAAGCCTCCGGCCGGGGCGGCTTCGCGGGCCAGCCGGGCCGCGGCCCTATTGAGCTCGTAGCTCCGGGCCTCGAGCCCGTAAGCCGCGAGCTTGAGCGGCGTTCCGCCGAAGCTGTTCGTCGAAACGGCGTCCGAGCCGGCCTCGAAATACGCGGCGTGGATCCCCCGGACGACCTCCGGCCGCTCGACGTTCCAGAGCTCGGGCGGGACGCCGGGGGGAAGGCCCCGAGCCAGGAGCTCCGTGCCCAGGGCGCCGTCGAGCAGGACCGTCCGGGTCCGGGCGAGGTCGAGGAGCGCGGCCCTCATCGGGCCTCCTTAGGAAAGCGATCGAAGGTGAGGTCGCGGACGAACTCGTCCTGGAAGTCCGGGCGCGTCGCCAGCGACACGTGGGAGATGCGCGCGGCCAGGGCCTCGGCGGCCGCGCGGGCCGGCCGGGAGATGAGAAGCAGGCGGGCCCCGGCGAGCGAGGCATTGCCGATGAAGACCGTCTTCCCCGCGGGCAGGTCGGGCAGCAGCCCCAAGGCGGCCGCGTGGCCGATGTCGAGGGAGTTGCCGAACGCGCCGGCGACGAAGACGCGGTCGAGGTCGGCGGCCTCCAGCCGGAACTCGCGCAGCATGAGCCGGATGCCGCTCCGGACGGCGGCCACGGCGAGCTGGATATCGCGGACGTCCTGCTGGGTCAGGGCCAATCGCTCGGTCAGACGGAGGCGCTTATTGGCGCCGGCGATGCGGCCGTCGGGGCCGAGCAGGCCGCGCTCCAGGGCCCCGGCGAGGATATCGATGAGGCCCGAGCCGCAGACCCCCTGCGGCGGCAGGTCGTCGATCGTCCGGCACCTGAAGCCGTTGTCCCATTCGGCCCGGTGGATGGCCCCGGGCACGGCCAGCATGCCGCAGCTGATGGTCATGCCTTCAAAGGCCGGCCCCGCGGCCGTCGAGGTGGCCACGAATTCGCCGCCTTTCTTGAGGACGATCTCGCCGTTCGTGCCGAGATCGATGAAGAGCGCCGGCCCCGGCTCCGCCGCGAACTCCGAGGCCACCAGCCCGGCCGTGATGTCGCCGCCGACGAAGCTCTTGATGTTAGGCGAGACGTATAGCCGGGCCTGCGGATGAAGGGCGAAGCCGATCTCGGAAGCGGCGAGCGGCGGCAGCGTCGAGAAGACGGCGTGGAACGGGGCCAGGGCCAGCGAATCGACGGGCACGCCGCAGAGGATATGGTTCATGGCCGCGTTGCCGGCGACGACCGCGTCATAGATGCGGTGGCGCGGCACGCCGCTGCGGCGGCACATCGTCCCGACGACGTCGTTGATGAGCTGCACGGCCGCCGTACGGAGCCGGCGGAGATTGTCGGGATTCTCAAAGGCGAACGTGATCCGGGAGACGACGTCGGCGCCGTAGGAGCTCTGGGCGTTGACCGCGGCCTCGCGGTCGGCGATGCGCCCGGTCCTGAGGTCGACGAGCTCGCAGACGATCGCGGTGGTGCCGAGATCGACGGCCAGGCCGAAGATCTCCGGCCCGGCCCCGTCGGGCTCGATATCGAGGACCTCGCGGTCGTCATAGAGGACGGCCGTCAGCGGACGGGAGGAGCCGGGCGTCGGACCGCCGAGCTTGGCCAGGGCGGCCAGGGTCAGGTCCAGGCGGGGGGACTTGAGCCGCTCCCGGAGAAGGTCGGCGGCGGCGGTCGGCGTGAAAAGCGACGGCCTGTCGAGAACGATGGAGAGCTTCTTCACCGCCGGCTCCACGAAGGCCGCCGAGGCCAGCCCGGTGTCGAGGACTGGGATCTTCTCAAGGCGCGAGCCCGGAATCGTCTCCACGGTGACATCGCCGCGCACGGCGTAGAGGCAGGCCAGGCGATGGTCCGGACCCAGGCCGCGGCCCTCAAGGAGCGAGGCCTCGAGCGCGCCGGGGAAGGGGAGGGGACCGGAGACGATGCGCACGGCGCACTTGCCGCACACGCCCCGCTCACGGCAGTAAAGGCTCAACGGGATGCCGGCCCGGGTCAGGACGTCGGCCAGGATCTCACCGGCCTTGGTCCGAACCTTGATGCCGTCGGGCAGGATCTCGACGGCGAACCCCGTCTCGGTCATCAGCGTGTCGGGGACCTCCGTCCGTCCATCTTAAACGAAAACCCGCTCAGGGGAAATCTCTTTTTGTCCCCGGCCCCCGGCCGCCGCGGCCTTTCCAGGCCGCATAGACCGGCACGCCGGCCGCGAGGAGGCCCAGCCCCACCAGCGATTTGAGGGGCTGGCTGGCGACGATGCTGACGAAAACGGCAAGGGACATGACGATGAAGATCAGAGGCACGGCCGGATAGCCCCAGGTCCGATAGGGACGGTGCGCGTCGGGCGCCCGGCGCCGGAAAACGAAGAGGGCCACGCCGGTCGCGGCGAAAAAGAGAAGCAAGGCGAAGACCATGTAATTATAGAGCGATTCGTAGGTCCCCGACAGGCAGAGGATCGCCGACCAGGCCGCCTGTCCCCACAGGGCGCCGTCCGGCACCCGGCTCCGCGGTCCGAGCCGGCCCATGAACCGGAAGAAATGCCCATCGCGGGCCATGGCGTAAAAGACGCGGGGACCGAAGAGGATGTTGGCGTTGAGGCAGCCGAAGATCGTGAGCGTGACCAAAGCGGAGAAGACGGCCGCCCCGCCGCTTCCGAAAAGCGACATCGCGGCCAGCTCGCCGACGTTCTTGACTCCCTTCAGCCGGTCGAACGGAAGGGCCAGGAGATAAACGAGGTTCACCAGGACGTAGATCGCGGTGATGGCCAGGACGCCGAGGGTCAGGCCGCGGGGGATCGTCTTTTCCGGCGAGCGGACCTCCTCGGCCGTGCAGTTCACCGCGTACCAGCCGTCGTAGGTCCAGAAGACCGCGACCAAAGCCAGCCCGAGGGGCTTGAGGATCCCCAGGACCGATGACCCGGAGGCGAACAAGGGATGGAAATTGGCCCCTCCGGTCTTGGTCCCGACGAGGACCCCCAATGCCACCAGCGCGGCGACCGTGCCGAGCCGCAAGACGGTCAGGACGTTCTGGATGACGGCGCCGGACCTGATGCCGAACGAATTGACCAGGGTCAGGACGACGATCGAGACCGCGGCCACGATCTGGCCCGCCGAAAGGCTGTAAGCGAGACCGAAAAGATGGAGCTTCAGGAGGACGTGGCCGGTCGAAATGACCGGCAGGAACGATCCCAGGAACTCGGCGAAGGCCACGGCCAAGGCGGCCAGCCCGCCGCACATGATGAAGCCGAAAAAGGCCCAGCCGAAAAGGAAGGCCGCCGGCGACCCGTAGGCCTCGCGAAGATAGACGTACTGTCCGCCGGCTTGAGGGTACATCGCCCCCAGTTCCGCGAAGGAGAGGGCGCCGCACAGGGTGATCAGCCCGCCCAGGAGCCAGGCGGCGAGGAAAGCGCCCGGAGAAGGGAGTCTGGACGCGATGTCGCCCGGCGTCAAGAAGATGCCGGAGCCGACCACGGCCCCGATGGCGAGGAACGTCGTGTCGAGGAGGCCGAGCCTTCTGAGGAATCCGCCCTCGGGGGCTTCTCGAGAGGCCATGATTTCGGCGCCGATTCTAAGTGAGTTCGCCGGACCGTGTCAACTGATGTCCGCCGCGGGGATCGGCGGCGTTGACAGCCGCCGGTTTTTTGGCTATTTTCCGGGAACGACATCGAAGAAGGAGGAGCTCATGATCCGCAGACCATTGGGCCGGAGGCTCTTGATCGCCGTCGTCGCGGTCCTGGCCGGCTTTTCGCTGGCCGCGGCCGACGAACGGACGGACAAGGTCGACGGGCTCTTCGCCCGTTGGGACACGACCGTCACGCCGGGGGCCCAGCTCATCGTCATCAAGGACGGCCGGGTCGTTTACGAGCGAGGCTACGGGATGGCCGATCTCGAGCAGAACGTCATCATGACCCCGGCGACCATCATCATGATGAACTCGACCTCCAAGCAGTTCACGGCCGCGGCCATCGCCATCCTGGCCCGTGAGGGGAAGCTCTCCCTCGACGACGACGTCCGCAAGTTCCTGCCCGAGCTCCCGGTGTTCGCCAAGACGGTCACCATCCAGCACATGATCCACCACACGAGCGGATTGAGGGACTATACCGAGCTCCTTCCCTTGATGGGCTTCGAGGCCGACGCGGACTGTCCGACGGTCGAGGAGACGATGGAGCTCCTGTCGCGGCAGAAGAAGCTGAATTTCCTGCCCGGCGAGCGCTATGAATACAGCAACACGGGCTACTTCCTCCTCGGCCGGATCGTCGAGCGGGCCTCGGGCCAAAGCCTGAACGAATTCGTCCAGGAGCATATCTTCCGGCCGCTCGGCATGACCCATTCCCATATCCACACCGATCACAACATGATCGTCCGGAACAGGGCCCATGCCTACTCACCCCGGAAGGACGGCGGCTATCGCATCGACATGACGAACTGGGAGCAGACCGGCGACGGCGGCGTCTTCACCAACGTCGAGGACCTCTTCTTCTGGGACCAGGCGTTCTATAACGAGAAGCTCGGCGCCGGGCTGGCCGCGGAGCTCCAGGTCCAGGGGGTCCTGAACGACGGCCGGCGCAACGGCTACGCGTTCGGTCTGAGGATCGGCGAGTACCGCGGTCTTCGGACGGTCGGTCACTCCGGGTCCTGGGTCGGCTACCGGTCGGCCGTGCTCCGTTTCCCCGACCAGCGGTTCTCCGTGATCTGCCTCGCCAACGTGAGCACGCTGGGACCCATGGAACGCTGTCTCGAAGTCGCCGACATCTACCTAGCCGACTCTTTCAAGACGCCCGCGGCGGGCCCGGCCCCGGCGAAGCCCGCCTACGTGACCCTGCCTTCCGGGGAGCTCGAGGCGAAGGCCGGGAACTACCAGGACGAGAAACGGCGGACCTGGATCCGTCTTTCGGCCAAGGACGGCGGCCTGGAGCTCGAGGAGGGCGGGGAGACCATCCTGCTCAGGCCCGTCGGGTCGGCCTCGTTCGCCGCCGATCCCGCGGTGAGCGACGCGACCCTCGAGTTCTCGGGCGGAGGGCCCCGAGCTCCCCTCAAGGTGAAGCTCGCTGCCTACGGGGAGGAGCGGTCGCTGGTCAAGGCCCCGTCGGCTCCCGGGCTAGCCGCGGCCAAGCTCGCCGAATATGCCGGCACCTACTACAGTCCTGAGCTGGACATGGTCTACCGGCTGGGGGTCCGCGGGGGAGAGCTTTTCGTCAAATACAGGAACTCCTCGAAAAGCCCCCTTCAGGCCATGGCTCCCGACAAGTTCGCTCTCGACGGATTGGCCTTCGACTTCGCCAGGAAGGGCGGGATCCGCGGCTTCTCCATGAGCACGCCGAGTATAATGGATATCGAGTTTATCAGGAGATGACCCTCAAGAGCCGACGTCGCTATTTCGGTCTGGCCGCGGCCGGCGCGGTGCTGGCCCTCACGGCGGCGTGGTTTCTCGTCTTGAGGCCCCGCGGCAACCGGGCCGAGGTCGGCCGCCTTCTCGCGCCGCTCCAGAGGTCCGAGCTGAACGTGGTCATGTTCACCCTGGACACGACCCGGGCCGACCACATCGGCTGCTACGGCTACGGTCCCGCCGAAACGCCGAACATCGACGAGCTGGCCCGGACGGGCATCCGCTTCGAGAGGGCCGTGGCCGAGGTCCCCCTCACGCTTCCCTCGCACAGCTCCATCTTCACCGGCACCTATCCGTCTTTTCACGGCGTCCGCGACAACGGGGGCTTCTACCTCGGAGCGGACCGGACGACCCTGGCCGAGGTCCTCAAACAGGCCGGCTGGGAAACGAGCGCCTTCGTCGCCGCCTTCGTCCTGGATTCCCGGTGGGGGCTGAACCAGGGATTCGACACCTATTACGACAACTTCGATTTCGCCAAGTACAAGACGATCAGCCTGGACTCCGTTCGCCGCAGCGGCGGCGAGGTCATCGGGGCCTTCCGCGACTGGCTCGACGCGGCGCCTCGAAAGAAGTTCTTCAGCTGGATCCACCTGTACGATCCTCACGCCCCCTATGATCCGCCCGAGCCTTTCAAGAGCCGCCTCGCGGGGACGCGCTGGGGGCTCTACGACGGCGCCATCGCCTACGTGGACTCTCTGGTCGGAGAGGTCCGGGACATGCTGTCACGGAAGGGGGTCCTCGAACGGACGGTCATCATCGTCGCCGCCGATCACGGCGAAAGCCTCGGCGAGCATCACGAGAGCACCCACGGCTTTTTCATTTATGACGCGACGGTCTCCGTCCCCCTGATCGTCCATGTTCCCGCCCCGGGGCTCCAAGGGAAAGTCGTGTCCTCGCAGGTCGAGAACATCGACATCATGCCCTCGCTCCTCGATCTCCTCGGCCTTCCGGTCCCGCCGGAGGTCCAGGGACGGAGCTTCCTTCCGGCGCTCGCCGGCGTCGAGCCCGGCGGGCCGCGGCTGGCCTACAGCGAGTCCTATTACCCGCGATACCATTACGGCTGGAGCGAGCTGAAAAGCCTGAGCAGCCCCGAATTCCGCTACGTCCGGGCCCCCGTCCCCGAGGTCTACGATCTCGTCCGGGACCCCGGGGAGCTCAAGAACATCATCTACGACAGGCGGGACATCGCCGACCGCTATGAGAAGGCGCTCAAGGACATGGAAGCCCGGTTCACCGGCAAGGGAGTCGATCCGCTCGCGCCTCAGGCTCTGGATGATGACAGCCGGGAGAAGCTGATGGCCCTCGGCTACGTCGGGGGCTTCACGTCGCCCTCCAGACTGAGCCGGCAGGGGCCGCTTCCGGATCCCAAGGACCGCATCCTTCTCTTCAACAGGATCAAGCAGGCGGAATCGGCCTCGGCCGAGGGAAGGTGGGACGAGGCCAAAGCGCTCGTCGACGGCGTCATCGCCGAGGATCCCGGGGCCATGGAGGCCCTCCAAGTCCGGGCCCGCATCGCGCTCGAGACCAGCCGCCCGGACGACGCCATCGACGATTGCCGGGCCGCCCTGGCCATCGATCCGGAGTACGCGTCGGCGATCTACACCCTGGCCCAGGCCTACAAGGTCCAGAAGAAATGGGACGAGGCCATCGCCGGCTATGAGAGGCTCCTCCAGCTCGATCCCCGGGACGCCAAGCCCCATGTCAACCTCGGCGAGATCTATCTCAACAAGAAGGACTTCGATTCGGCCATCGGCCACCTTCAGGAGGCGGTGGCCCTGGATCCCCAGATCGGGGCCATGGCCCACAATCTCCTGGGGGCCGCCTATCTCGAGAAGGGAAGGCTCGATCAAGCCGAGCGGGAGCTCCTCCTGAGCCTGGAGAAGAGGCCCCGCATCCCCGATGCCCACTACAACCTCGGCCTGATCGCCGAGGCCAGGGGGGACCTGGCGAAGGCCGTGGAGGAGTACAAGAAAGAGATCGGGATCCACCCGGCCGCCTATCCGGCCCATTTCAACCTGGCCCTCGTCCTCATGAAGGCCGGCTCCTTGGACCAGGAGATCGAACACCTGAAGGCCGCTATCGCCGCCGATCCGGGCTTTGCCAAGGCCTATCTCTTCCTGGCCAAGGCCTACACGGACTTGGGTGAGAATCTCCCGGAGGCCATCGAGCTGGCCCGGAAGGGGCTCCGCCTCGATCCCGAGGCGGATTCGGCGCCGCTCGGGCACTACGTCCTAGCCGATATTTTCGACCGCCAGGGGCGGACCAAGGACTACATGGAGGAGCTCGAGAAAGGCCGGCGGCTCGAACAGCGTCTCAAGGACCGGGCGGTCCGGTAGCGTCCGGCCGGCGGGGAGCTATTTCAGCGTCTTCAGGATCTCGGCCGCCAGCGCGGCGTTCCGATTCCCGGGGTCCATGTCCACGAACTTGCGGAGCAGATCGGCGGCGGCGGCCGAATTCCCCGAGCCGAGCTCGATCAGGCCCAGCTGGTAGAGGCCGTCGGCATAGAGGGGGTCGACGGCCAGGAGCTTCTCGAACGCGGCCTTCGCCATGTCCCGGCGGCCGGCGTTCACGAGGGAAACGCCGTAATTATAGAAGGTCGCCGGGTCCGTATCGTTCCGCTCGATAGCCAGCCGGTAGGACTCGGCCGCCCCTTCGAAGTCTCCTTTGCGGGCCAGGATCATCCCGACCCGGTCGAGGGGCAGGACGAAATCCGGCTTCAGCGCGATCGCCTTTCGGTAGTCCTCGAGGGCCGCGTCGGCTTGGCCCGTCCTTTCTTTGGCGAGGGCCCGATAGTAGTAGGGGATAGGGTCGGCGGGGGTCAGGGCGACGGCAGCCTCCGCCTGCGCCGCGGCTTCCTCGTACCGCCCGGCCGAGATGAGCTCGATGGCCTTCCGCAGCGGCGCCGAGGACGACGGCCCCTGCCCGGGGGCCGCGCCCACGGGCTGAAGCCTGACCTCCAGCCGCCGGGTGTCGTCGATCTTGACGCGGACCGTCGAAGCCTGGGGGGCGTACCCGGCCATCTCGACGGTCAGCTGATAGGCCCCGGCGTAGAGACCGGCCCTGTAAAAGCGACCCTTCTTGTCGGAGACAAGATCGAACTTGACGGCCTCGGTGGCCGTCGAGACGATCGTGATCCGGACGCCTTCCATGGGCCGGCCGGTGGCCGCGTCGAGGACGGTCCCTTCGATGGCCCCCGTCGTGCCGGCCAGGACCCGCAGCGCCCCCAGGGCGAGAAGGAGAACGAGACAGGCCGTCCGGGTCGTTCGTCCGGGGTTCATTTCGACTCCTTCCTCACGGCTCGTTCCTTCTCCAGGGCCTCGGCCCTTTCGCGGCAGATCCGCGATTTTTCGCTCTGCCCCAGGGACAGGTAGATGGCGCTGAGGACCCGGTTGTTCTCGACGGTGTCGCCGTATTTCCTCAGCAGCTCGAAGTATTCCGCCGCCCGGTCGAGGCGATGGAGCTCGAGCGAAGCGTTTCCGAGGACGAGGAGCACGGCGTAGGTCCTCTCGACGCCCGGACGCTCCAGGAGCTCGGCGGCCCGGGCGAAATCCTTCTGCAGATAGTAGGCGCGGGCGATGACGGGGAGGTTCTCGGGACGCCACAGGCTCTCCGGGAGCTTCTCGAAGATCCCCAGGGCCAGATCCGGGCGGCCGGCATTCAAGTGCTCCTGGCCGAGCTCGAAAAGGAGCGCGTCGCGGGCGGCGAGGGACTCCGTCCGCTCGAGCTCGAGCGGCTTCTCGACGACAAAGGAGAGAACGGAGACGCGCCTGCGGCAGACTTCGGCGCCGTTGACCCGTACGACCAGGTCGTAATTGCCGGGCCCGATGCCCGCGAGGGACTGGCGGAAAAGGAGGACGTCCCCGTCCCGCGTCACGTCCGTAACCTCGATCGGCGGGGCCCCGGACTCCCAAGGGACGAGCCTCACCTCCGGCTTCTCCGCGGACAGGATCAGCCCCTCCAGGGATTCCCCGCGGCCGAAGATGGAGCGGGGATCGCTGAGGACCTTGTAGCGCCCCAGGCTGAGCGGCGTGATCATCCCCTCGGGCAGCTCCTTGATCTTGTATCCGGCGATCACGAGCGGGCGCTCGGGGGCGACCGTGATCTCCTCCCTGTGGACGAAGAACTCGTCGGTGGTCTTGTTCGAAAAGGTCAGGCTGACGGAGTAGCGTCCGTCGATCACGGGGACGAGGTCGTTGAAGACCATCTTGTTGGTTTCGACGGCCGCCTTCCGGGCGGCGTCGAGCTTCAAGCTCATCTCCCGGTCCCCCTGCCAGATGGTCCTTCCGGACGAGTCTTCGATCCGGGCGTTGAGGACCAGATGGGCCGTATCGAAGCCGTCCTTGTTCCGGACCGTCAGGAGCTCGTCCGGCATCAGCGAATACCCCAGGAAGGCGATCCCCGCGTGCCGCGTGACGGCCAGGGCGGCTTTTCCCGCGACCTCGCGGGTCGTATAGCTCACGTCCACGGTGCCCTGAGGGGAGCCGAAGCCCCGCAGGTAGGCTTTTTCGATCTCCCTCTCCGGAAGGGAAAGGACCTGGGCGATGACGGTGGAGGACGAGCCGAGGCCGCCGATGGCGTTGATATCGGCCTCGTCGGGGATGACGGACAGGGTCGCCTTGGCCAGCTCGGGATAGGCCTTCCGGATCATGCGCACGGCCTGGCCCCTCGAGACGCTGATCGGGCCTGAGCTCGGCGAGAGGATCTCGAGCGGGGAGTTCATGCCGGGATAAAAAAGATGGAAGTCATCGATGACGTCCTTCCGGTAAAAGAGAAGATACAGAAGGGGAGGGACACCCGGCCGGCCCGTCGCCCGGTAGATCCAAAGCTCGCAGTCGACGACCGTATCCGAGCCGGCGAAGGTCTGGATCTCGGCGGGCTTGCCCAGGACGAGATAGATCCGTCCCCGCTCCGTCGCGGCTCCGCCCAGCCTCGATTCCGCGTATCGGAACCGCTTGTAATAGTCGGCCTGAAACTCGTTCTCCGGCGTTCCCGGGACGGGGTCGCGGACCCGCCAGAACAGGGTTTGGAAGCGTTTTCGGTCCTCCTCGGTGCCGAGGGATTTGAAGACCGCCGCCTCGGCCCTCGACATGATCGGCGCCACTTCGGCCAGCCAGGTCTTCCAGACCTCGGGCATCTCGGCGGCCCGGACGGACACCGAGGCGAGGGCGGCAGCGATGAGCAGGCCGACGAGTCCGGCCCGGCGGGCAAACATGGAAACATCTTAGCACAGGGAACCCTGGAGCGGTAGCGAGCCGCGGAATTGACAACGTCCTCCGTTCGTATTAATAGGGATTCCGGATTTGAGAGGAAGCCTCACGTCCCGAGGTGCATCATGAAAAGACGCGATTTCATTCGCACGGCCGCCGGCTCCGCCGCGTGTCTCGGCCTGTCCGGGATGGCCCATGCCGGCGACGAACCGGCCTTTGATCTCGTCATCCGCGGCGGCACCGTCCTCGACGGTCTGGGAAGCCCCGGCGCCGCGGCCGACGTCGGGATCAGGGACGGCCGCATCGCCGCCGTCGGGAGGCTCTCCGGAGCGAAGGCCTCCACCGTCCTCGACGCGGCCGGCCGCGTCGTGTGCCCCGGTTTCATCGACATCCATTCGCATACGGAGGCGGGCTCCCTGCTCATCAACAAGAAAGGCGAGAGCATGATCCGGCAGGGGGTGACGACGGAGGTCTCCGGCAACTGCGGGGGATCTTCGTTCCCCCTCAAGCCGCACGAGCCCGGGGACGAACGGAGGCTCTTCCGGGAGGCGGGGATCGAGGTCGATTGGACGGACCTCGACGGCTTCCTGGCGCGACTCCGGAAGGAGGGCTTGATCTATAACTTCGCCACGCTCGTCGGGCAGGGGACGATCCGGAGCCTGGTCATGGGAGAGGCCCGGCGCCCGCCCACCGCCGCCGAGATGGAGGCGATGAAAGCCCTGGTCCAGTCGGCCATGGAACAGGGCGCCTTCGGGCTCTCGACCGGGCTCGAGTACACCCCGAGCGGCTTCGCTTCGGTCGAAGAAGTCGTCGAGCTGGCGGCCGTCGCCGGCCGCTTCGGCGGCTTCTACGCGACTCACATGCGGAGCGAGGACACGCTGCTCGTGGAGGCGACGGCGGAGGCCCTCCACATCTCCGAGGCCGCCGGTTTGCCCCTGCAGATCTCGCACTTCAAGACCTGCGCCTCGACGAACTGGTGGAAGCAGCCGATGCTCCTGGACCTCGTCGAGCGGGCGGCCGCGCGGGGCGTGAAGGTCACGGCGGACCGCTATCCCTACACGGCCTACAACACGGGATTGGCCGTGAACTTCCCCCAGCGGGCCTTGGACGGCGGGTCCGAGGAGCTCGTCAAGAGGCTCAAGGACCCCGAAGAGCGGCGGAAGCTCAAGGACGAGACCCTGGAGAAGCTGAAAGGGACCGCTTGGGACGACATCCTGCTCGTCGATTTCCGGCGCCCGGAGAACCAAGGGCTGGTCGGCAAGACCCTCGGGCAGGTCGCGGCCGAGCGTGGCGCGGACCCCTACGATCTCCTTTGCGACCTCATCGTCTCCGAGGACGGCAATGTCTCCTACATCGGGTTCGGCATGAGCGAGGAGCAGACCTTGGAGATCCTCCGCCACCCCCTGACGATGCTCTGCTCGGACGGCGCGGCCCTGGCCCCCTACGGGCTGCTCAGCGGCGGCATGCCCCATCCCAGGAACTACGGGACCTTCCCCCGTTTTCTCGGGCTCTACGTCCGGGAGAAAAGGGCGCTGTCCCTGCCCGAGGCCGTCAAGAAGATGACCTCCATGCCCGCGGCCAAGCTGGGCCTCAAGGACCGCGGCGTCCTCCGGCGCGGGTATTGGGCCGATCTCGTGGTCTTCGATCCCGCGACGATCGCCGACCGGGCCACGTATACCCAGCCGGAGCAGTATCCGGTGGGGATCGACCAGGTGATCGTCAACGGCCGGATCGTGCTGGACCGCGGACGGACGACCGACGTCTATCCGGGCCTCCCCCTCATTGGTCCCGGCCGGAAATGACGATGGTCACGCCGCGGCTCGAGATCGACCTGGCCAAGATCGGCCACAATGTCCGGAGCGTCATCCGGCTGTACCGCCCCAAGGGCGTCGGCTTCATCGGCGTCACGAAGGGGGTCCTCGGGGAGCCCGCGATCGCCCGGACTTACCTTCGCAACGGGATCGAGGTCATCGGGGACTCGCGCCTGGCCAATCTCAGGAGGCTGCGCGAAGCGGGCCTGACGTGCCCCCTCGTCCTGCTCCGCCCGCCGGCCCGGGGGGCCGCCGATGACGTCGTCGAGACGGCCGACCTCAGCCTGAACACTGAGCCAGCCGTCATAGGGGAGCTCTCGGCGGCGGCCTCGCGCAGGGGCCGTGTCCACGGCGTCATCCTCATGGTGGAGCTGGGCGACCTCCGCGAGGGCCTCATGCCCCGCGACCTGAACGACGTCGCCGCCGGGGTCCTGGCCCTCGAAGGCGTCCGGCTGGCGGGGATCGGCGCGAACCTGGCCTGTTTCGGCGGGGTCAAGCCCGACCGCCGGAACATGGGGGAATTGGGGGACTTGGCCGCGGGACTCGAGGCTCGGTTCGGGATCGAGCTCGAATTCGTCTCGTGCGGGTGCTCGACGGTCTATTCCTGGCTCAAGGACGTCCCCTCCGCCGGGCGCGTCAACAACGTCCGTCTCGGCGATTCGTTCCTGCTCGGGGGGCGCGACCTCGAGGAGAAGGGCATCCCGGGGCTGGCCTATGACGCCTTCACGCTCATCGCGACGGTCATCGAAGCCAAGATCAAGCCGTCGGTCCCGTACGGCGAGATCGGCCTGGACGCCTTCGGAAGCATTCCCCATTTCGAGGATCGCGGCGAGGTCCGCCGGCTGATCCTCGACATCGGCCGCCAGGACGTCCTCTACACGCAGATCTATCCGCGGACGGGCATCGAGATCCTCGGCGCGAGCAGCGATCACCTCATCGCGGACGCCAAGGGGACCGGCCTCGGGGTCGGCGACGAGGTCGCCTTCGACCTGGATTACGGGGCCATGCTGGCGGCGATGACCTCCCCCTTCGTCCGCAAGGTCTTCCTCAACGAAGAGCCCTGACGGGCGCCCCCTCGGTCCGGAAAAGCCCCGGGAGGGCCCCCCGCGGCCTCGCGGCCGCGGGAAGCCCTCCGGGATCAGCTGAGAATCGGCGTCAGAAGTAGAATCGCATCCCCACCCGGAAATACAGGGGTTCGCAGACCGAGGTCGCCTTGCCGAAATTCGCGTGGTTGACGCGCGCTTCGAGCTCGGTCTCGACGCCGCGGTTGATGATGTTGAACGCATCGAAGATCAGGCCGAGCCGGTACCTCGATGAGAAGGTGAAGATCTTCTCCAGCCGCAGATCGATGGCGATCTGTGTCGGCAAGCGCCGGTCGCCCCGCGGCTCGATAAAGATGACGGGGTTCTCGGGGGCCGTGGTGGCCTTGACGGTCCGCGTCCAGTTCCAGCCGCTCTGGATGGCGATCTTCGGCGAGAAGTCAAAGCCCAGCGGGAGGGAGAACGTCCCGTAGATGTTGAAGGCGTGGGGCGCGTCGTACGGCAGGAGCCCGGTGTTGAAGAGCTGGCGGTTGGGGTTCTCGAACGTGTAACCGCCCCAGGCGGCCGTCGTCGAGTTGGTCATGTTCCCCTTGGTCTTGCTATAGGTGTAGTCCACGTGGAGCATCCAGCGGTCCGAAAACCGCTTGTTGAAGGCCAAGGTGATGCCGGTGTAGGTGTTCCTCGGCGTCAGGGTGACGGAATCGGCCATGCCGGCCCGCGGGTTGGTGACGAGGAACGCGTCCTCGGGGCTCTCGGCCGACTTGTCGAAGACCGTGATCGTCTCCTCCTCGCCGAACTCGTTGGTGAAGGTGAAGGGCTTCTCGAACCACAGCGCGGTCGTGTTGACCCGGGCGACGAAGTCCTTGAACACGCGGTAGGTGAACGTCACGCCGATCGAGGTGTCCTTCATGAGCGTCCGCTCGAGGCCGAGGGTGAACTGGTCCGAGTAAGGGATGCGGATGTTCGGGTCGATGGTCGTGGGAAGGGAATAGGGGACCCGGTAGATCTCGACCTTCTCCCCGTCCGGGAGGACCAGGTACTCGACCCAATCGCTTTTGCCGTTGTCGGCGACGTTGAAGAAATAGGACTTGAACGATTCGTGGAACCGGCCGTAGTGGGCCTTGAGCGCCGTCGTGTGGTCGCCGAAGACGTCGAAAGTCAGGCCCAGCCGGAACTCGAAGGGGCTCTTGGGCCTGAAGACGGACTTGTCCTGCACATTCGGCAGATAGCCCCTTTGCATCTGCCACCGGACGCCGGGATTGATGGTCAGCCGGCCGCCGATCTCCCAGGAGTCCTGGGCGAAGGCCGAGAGCCGCCAGCCGTTCGACTTCAGGTTGTAGGAATAGGAATAGGCGTAGTTGTAAAGGTGGTACTGGTAGTCCACGTAGCTGTAGTAGGGGACGTTGTCGTAGTAGCGGAACCCGCCGGTGTAGGCGTACCGGCTGTTGTCGAACCCGTTCAGGTACTCGACCCCGACCTTGAAATCATGGGACCCCTTGAGGAAGTCGTCGGCGTGATGGGAGAGCGTCGCGCTGGCCGTGACATGGCTCGATTCGGATTCCGACCAGTAATAATAGTTGCCGCTGTACATCCCCGTCTCGTAGTCGTAATGCTCGGGGATATCCCGGCCCTGCTTGGGCCGCTGGTCGTACCAGCTGTAATAATATCCCGCCTTCACCTCGGCGAAGCTGTTCTCCGAGAACGTGTGGAGCCAATTGAGGGCGAAGGGGACGCCCGGTCCGACGTCATAGTACGTGGCGTCGATCGGCCTGTAGACGCTGAAATCCCGGTTGAAGACCTGGAAATACTCGAATTCGGTGAAGAATGACAGCCGGTTGTTCGCGCCCGGCTGGTAGGTCAGCTTGACGAAGCCCTTGGGGACCTGCTCGGATTCCCGGGGCTGCTTCAGGACGAGTTCCGTATCGCCCTGGATGAAACCCGCCGAAACGTAGAACCAGAGCTTGTCCCGGACGATCGGGCCGCCGAGGCCGATGTGGGCGTCCTTATAAAGCGTCCGCGGCGGCTCACCAAAGAGCGAGAATTTCGGGTTGCTGACGTCGATGTTCTTCTGGCTCCAGGCGAGAGGGGAGTACGAAACCGAGAGGAGCCCGGTGAACTGGTTCCCGCCGCTTTTCGTGATCAGGTTCAGCATGGCGCCCGTGAAGTTTCCATACTCGGCGTTGGCCCCCGATCCGGAAACCTGGGCCTCCTCGACGATGTCGATGTCGGGATACTGCCAATCCGCCCCCGATCCGATGAAGGTCAATAGGCTCTGGCCGTCGAGCTGCCACTGGTTGCTGACCCGGGACGGCGCGCCCATCGCGCTGTCGTCCTTGATCCCGGGAGCCAGGTTGATGAGGGCCGTCGTGCTCTTGAACCTCTGCTCCGCGCCGATGGTCTGGAGAACCTGCTTGTCGAGGTTCGTCGCGTTCATCTGGGAATCCTTGACGTCGACGACGGGCACGGTGGCCTTGACGATGACCTCCTCGCTGATCTTCCCGATCGTCAGATCGAAGTCGACGGCGATGGTCGTGGCGACGAAGACGCGGATGTTCTCCCGCTTGGCGGGGGCGAATCCCGCCAGGGACGCTTCGATCACGTACGTCCCGCGCGGCAGGGCGACGAACCGGTACCGGCCCTCCGCGTTCGTGACCTTGCTCTGGGCGCCTCCGATGAGGTCGGGTGACGAGAGCCGCACCTCCGCGCCCGGAAGAGGAGCGCCTCGGTCATCCGTCACCCGGCCCTCGACCGCTCCCGTCGTGGCACTCTGCCCGAAGGCCATTCCGGAGGTGATCGCGACGAGGGTCAGAACAACCGCAAGGAATCGGTCCTTCCTCTGCATGAAACCTCCTTCCCTAGAAAAAAGCCTCAAGATCCTGAGCCCCAAAGCCCTTAGAGGTCCCGGCAGATCTTCCTCGATTTGGCACCTCCTATACCTCAGATGCCACCCGTTCCCAGGCGCCCTTTTGAAGGCACATCAAAGATGAAAGCATGTCAAATCCCGGTCGGGGGGACTATATACTAGATTCCTCCGGCCGGGCAATATTTTTTGAGAATTTTTTTCCGACCGCCTCCGTTCACGCCGAACTGCGGACCTTACCGATGCCTCCGGTTTCGTCAGAAGCGACCCCGGTCATAACTTATTTATTATCTGATACTTGAAAATAATTCCGTATCTTATTTATTATCTTTTATTTACAACTATTCTTTTTTCGTTTTTTCGCTCACGGATTCATAGAGACGGCCCTTCCTCATTCATGCTTGTCTTTGGAGCGGGGCAGGGGAGTGGGGCCAGCCAACCTTCGTCGTGCGTTCATCACACACGGGGGTTCTACTGTGCCCTGCCAACGAGCCAGACCACAGGATCAACTGACGCTCGGTCCTTAGGCCTGCCCCGGCTCATATCAAATATTTCATAACCTACTAATAATGAATAAATTGCCAGAAATGTCGGCATGCCGACATTGATCGCTCCGGCCACCCAGCGCCACAAAATAATCTGGAAAATAATTTCGTTTTTCAGTTGCTTTTTATATGACCCTAGATTATAAAAACCTCTTAGGTTGCTGATGCGGTCTTGGAGGGAGAGAGGCTCTTGATCATCGCGATTACCAACCAGAAGGGCGGCGTCGGAAAGACGACCACGTCCATCAACGTCTCCGCGGCCATCGCTTTGATGGGCAAAAAGGTCCTTCTCGTCGACATGGATCCTCAGGCCCATAGCACCATCTCGACGGTAGCCAATCCGGAGAAGCACGATAAGTCGCTCTACGACGTCCTCATGAACAAGAGCGAGAAGCTCGAGGACATCATCGTCCGTTCGAACGTCCCCGGACTCGACGTCGCCATCACCAAGATCTCGATGGCCAAGCTCGAGCCCTCCCTCAGCGGCGAGTTCGACGCCCATTTCCGGCTCAAGGACGCGCTCGAGCAGGTCCGGGGGCGCTATCAGTACGTCTTCATCGACACGCCGCCCACCTTGGGCCTGATCACGCTCAACGCCTTGGTCGCCGCGAACTTTATCCTCATCCCGATCCAGTCCTCCTACCTCTGCCTCGAGGGCACGGACGACCTGCTCGAGACGATCGAGAAGGTCAAGCGAATCGCCAACCCCCACCTCAAGGTCATGGGCGTCGTCATCACGCTCTACGACAAACGAACCAACCTGGCCCGCGACGTCGTCGAGCGCATCCGGTCGGTCTTCGGGAACAAGCTCTTCAAGACCTTCATCTCGAAGAGCGTCAAGCTCGAGGAAAGCCCGGCCTACAAGGAATCCATCTTCACCTACGCGCCGGGTTCGATCGGCGCCGAGCAATACCGGAAAGTCGCCGAGGAGCTGTTGAGCCGTGCAACAAAAAGCTAAGAAATCAGGCCTGCCCCAATCCGTCGGGATGAAGCATGACGGCCATTTCGTCGATCTCATCTCGTCCCGGTCCCTGGGCCCCCGCATCCGCATGATCCCCCTCGAGAAGATCGACCCGAACCCTCACCAGGCCCGATGCGAGCTCGGCAACATGGCGGAGCTTCAGGAGTCCATCCGGAGCAAGGGCATCCTCGAGCCCATCCTCGTCCGGGCCAAGGGCAGCCGCTTCGAGATCATCGCCGGCGAGAGGCGCTACATGGCCTCCCGCAACCTCGGTCTCAAGGAGCTGCCCTGCATCGACATGGACGTCGAGGACGCCGAGGCCATGGAGATCGCCCTCATCGAGAATCTCCAGCGCAAGGACCTCGACATCTTCGAGGAGGCCGACGGCCTCCAGGCGCTGGTCGATATCCATCGCTACAATCACGAGCAGATCTCGGCCAAGATCGGCAAGGCCCGTTCGACGATCACCGAGATCCTGTCGATCTCCCGCATCCCGCAGCGGGCCCGCGAGATCATCAACAAGGCCGGCGGGTTCAGCCGTTCGACGATCATCGAGATAGCCAAGCTCAAGAACGAGGAGGACATGGTCAAGTTCGCCCATGACATCGCGGAACGGCACCTGACCCGCGAGGACACGCGCGACTTGGCCAAGTACCTCAAGGGGAAAACGAAGAAGATCAAATACTACGTCTACAATTTCGTCCCGGAGGACCACGACCGGTTCCGCCTGCGCCTCGAGTTCAAGAAGCAGACGATCACCAAGCAGGAGATCATCGCCGTGTTGCAGGAGATCATCGAGCAGATCCGCAAGAGGGACGAGCCTTCCGCCCTCAAGAGTTAGTTCCGAGATCGAACCCAGCCCTCTTTCCGGCCGGCCCTATTTGCGTCCCAATATTAGTTTACATAATAAACGTTATGCGACTCAATCTGGAGTTCATCTAGAACTCCTTTCTTATCTGAACGATATATTTCTCCACATCCTGTGGATATGCCGACTGCCCGAGGCTTGGGCATTTGTGGAAATCCCTCTGGAACTCTCGTCGGACCCTGACATCGAATCATATCCTCGACCTTCTCGGAGCTGCAAGCTCTGCCTGATCGTTTCCACGACTCCTCCGGACCGTTTAAAAATCCGGATCTAGACTTTTGGCTTGGCCCCATCCGGTTCTCCCGCCAGTCGCCCTAATGACCCTCTCGTTTCATCCGGTCCTTCAGGACATTTTCGAACGGGTCGGCGCGCTATGAGCAACAACCGGCTTTCATCCAGGCCTGCCGGCGTCGGGCCGGATCTGGTCCGGACGACTCCCCTATCTATTTAGTTCCGGGCCTCCTTCCACAATGCCCGACGCCTACGTCCCAGAGGTCGCCGACAGCCGCCAATCCTTCTCGCCTTTAGGGCTCCCTCTTAAGTGACAGTAAATAATATAGATACCTTTCTATTCTTTCCTATGTCTTTTATTATCTAATGGATACACTGAGGCATCCGGCTTTTATTGGTCGCGAGGCTGCCAGTTCCTCCCGTCAAAGGGCAACGTTCGATGACAAAAGCTCACCATGCCGAGACCACCACCCTATCAGGGCCCTCTCCCCCGGTGGCATGAATCTTGCTTGAATTCTCGGCGTAGACAATTAGCTGCATGGAGGTCCCACCATGAAAGTCGGCGTCTTCGGAACGGGCGACGTCGGCAAGACGCTCGGGGCCGCCCTCGTCCACCGCGGCCACGACGTCATGCTCGGAACGCGCGATGTCGCCAAGAAGATGGCGGAGAAAGCGACCGAAGATTCCATCAGCTTCCGCGAATGGCAGTCGAAGAACAAGAAGATCCGGCTCGGCACTTTCCCCGAAGCGGCCGCCCACGGCGAGCTTCTCATGAACGCCACGGCCGGCCACGGCTCCCTCGAGGCCCTGTCCCATCTCAAGCCGGCCGACATCAAGGACAAGATCCTCATCGACATCGCCAACGCCCTGGGCCCCTGGGGTGAAGGCCCGGTCCAGATGTTCGTGGCCAATACCGATTCGCTGGCCGAGCGCATCCAGCGGGCCCACCCGGGCCTGCGCGTCGTCAAGGCCCTGAACACCGTCTCGTCCCATCTGATGGTCAATCCGATCGGCCTGGCCGGCGGCGACCACGACGTCTTCGTCGCCGGGAACGATCCCCAGGCCCGCGAAAGGGTCAGCCGCTTCCTGCGCGAAGAGTTCGGATGGCGGACCGTCATCGACATCGGCGACCTCACCGGCGCCCGGGCCACGGAGATGATGATCATGGTCTGGGTCAAGCTTTGGGAGGCGCTGGGCACGGCGGATTTCAATTTCAAGATCGTGCGCTGAGTCCCTGGAGGTTCCCATGGCCAAGAAAACCACCGCGCGTCCCCCCCGCCGGGCGGCCCGTCCGGCCGCCGCCGAGGAGCAGGCCGCAAGCTCTCGCCCCTCGTGGCGGGGCATGATCAGCTTCGGCTTGGTCAACGTCCCGGTCAACCTCTACACGGCGGTCAAGCCCGAGATCGGCGCCATGAACTACCTGCGCAAGGACGACCTCTGCCCCATCTCCTACAAGAAGGTCTGCCGCATGACCGGCGAGGAGGTGCCGTTCAAGGACATCGTCAAGGGCTATGAGTACCGGGAGGGCGATTTCGTCGTCCTCGAGGAGGGGGATTTCGGGAAGGCCGACGTCAAGAAGACCTCGGCCATCGAGGTCGAGCTCTTCGTCGATGAGAAGGACGTCCCGCCCGAGTATATCGAGAAGCCCTATTATCTCGAGCCGCAGCCGAAGGCCGACAAAGCCTATGCCCTGTTCCGGGACGCCATGGCCCGGTCGAAGAAGGTCGGCATCGGCCTCTTCGTCCTGCGGGACCGCGAGCACCTGGTCATGCTCAAGCCCCAGGGGCGGGCCATCATGCTCATCCAACTGCGGTTCGCGGCGACGCTCCGGGACCCGGGCCAGCTCGACCTGCCGGGCCAGATCGATGTCCCCAAGAACCAGATGGAGCTTGCGCTCGAGCTGGTCAAGAAATTCGAGGGCGTTTTCAAGCCCCGGGACTTCAAGGACACTTATGCCGCGAGCCTTCGGGCGATCATCGCGGCCAAGGCCAAGGGCAAGCCGGTCCACCTCCGCAAGGAGGAGGCGCCGCGCGAAACCGAGGTCGAGGACATCGTTTCAAAGCTCAAGGAAAGCCTGTCCGCGACCGTCCACTGATCGGGCATGCTAATGGGGCTCCAGGATTACCGGCGGAAACGGACGTTCACCAAGACGCCCGAACCCGAGCCGGCCCGGCCCCGGGCCGCCGCCTCGAAGAAAGCCAGGACCGCCGGCCTGGCCTTCGTCGTCCACAAGCACCAGGCGACCCACCTCCACTACGATCTCCGGCTTGAGCACGCCGGGGTCCTGAAAAGCTGGGCCGTGCCCAAGGGCCCCTCGATGGACCCCCACGACAAGCGGCTGGCCATCTTGGTCGAGGACCACCCGCTGGCCTACAAGGATTTCAAGGGCCGGATCCCCGAGGGCGAGTACGGCGCGGGGCTGGTCGAGATCTGGGACCACGGGACCTATTCCGTGGGCGACGGCCTCGACCGCAAAGAGGAGGAGAAGGCCATCGAGGCGGCCCTGCGCAAAGGGCATCTTGACCTCCGCTTCGACGGCAAGAAGCTGCGGGGCCTGTTCGCGCTGGTCCACATCAAGCCGCGCTTCGGCGGCAAGGACAATCAATGGCTGCTGATGAAGCGGAGCGAGCCGGCCGCGGTCGGCGGCG
>Ga0316628_100000013_pt1 | contig 172687 bp, 163 predicted proteins | sample OWC_Aug_M2_C1_D5_FD_207648 | JGI IMG/M metagenome (GOLD analysis project Ga0316628, IMG submission 207648) | Wetland soil microbial communities from Old Woman Creek delta, Ohio, United States - OWC_Aug_M2_C1_D5_C | ecosystem: Environmental > Terrestrial > Soil > Wetlands | place: USA: Ohio...
TGAGCGAAGCGGAGACCTGGAGCCAGGCGCTGTGAAAGCTGGGAGGCTTTTGCAGAGCTTCCCTAAAATATGAAGGCAGCAAAATATACCGATGCGGCGCTAAGGGGGTATTGTGAAATTTACAAAGTCAATGCAGGTGTTATTGCTTTGGTGCTTCTTTATTGCTCAGGCCGGCGCCGAGATCACCCCAATCCAGCCCTATCCAAACACTCCAGAAGCTAGAGCAGCCAATGCATTTTCATCGGAGCTGATTCTAGGTCAGGGAGTGGTTATCGCTGATATTGCAGAAACGAGACTGGAAGTTCCGGTTGCAATGCTGCCGGCTTCTCGGGCGCCAAATCAGATTGGTATTGCCGTAGACGTTTCCTCCAATCAGCGAGGTCTTTCCGCGCTCTCGTCCAAATCGTCCTGGGTCAGGGTTGCCGGTAGATTGTATGCCCGGTTGACTATCCGTTCGAGGGGCGCCATCTCTGTCCGGGCGGGGGTTGCTATATCCGGCCGGTTCCCAGGCAGGATTCTTAGTGTTTCTAGCGACGGGAAAATCGAATCTGAACTCAAGAAAACGGCTGGATTATCTTGGTCTTCGGTTTCGGACGGTGATGCGCTGACGCTGCTCTTGGATGTTCCAGATAGTTACGAATATATCGAGGGCGATATTTCGGTGCCAACCATCTCACGTATCGACACGGATTTCATCCCTGGCAGAGGGAACAGATTCGATAACATTTATCCGGATACGGCATCTTGCACGATCGATCTGGCTTGCGCCACGTCAAGTGCTCAACTGATTACCGGCTCCTCGGTCATGATGCTCGTTTACACCAAGGACGGGAACACCTACTCCTGCTCCGGAACACTGCTTGCCGATAGGGCTCGCAGCTACAAACCCTATGTTTACACGGCTAATCACTGTATCGATAGCCAAGCCACGGCGAGCACAGTGTTGACGCTATGGAAAGGCCAATATCCAAACTGTTCCTCAAACAATAGCGGCGCACCATCTGGCACAATCTGGCTCAGAAACGGCGCGCAACTGCTCGACACCAGCGTCTATAACGACCACTCGCTCATTCTCTTAAACGACAGCGCGCCTGCAGGTGCATGGTTTTCTGGATCGGACCCCAACACCCTTACTTATGGGGATGCTGTTATGAGCATCAACCACCCCAATGGCGATGTAAAAAAGATATCGCTCGGATATGTCACGGCCCCATCCACTACATCCATAGTCGGTGGGGTGACGCATTCCAGTGCCGTTGTTGACATTACCCAGGGCGCCAACCAGCCGGGCTCAAGCGGCGGCGGGCTTTTTAGCTGCGACACGAGTGGCTGTTACCTGCGCGGGGGGCTGCAAGGCGGTTCTAACGCTCAGATATGCACAGCCCATCAGTCGACCTCTTTTTCAAGATTCGACGCCGCCTACCCAACGCTCAAGACATGGTTAGGTAACGCACCATCCCAGCCGAGTATATCCACCACGCCGGCTATCGCTGCGGGGGGCTTCTTCTCGTTGGGGCTCAAGTCGGACGGCACGCTGTGGGCCTGGGGTAAAGGATATACGCCGGTGCCCACGATCGTCTCAGGTGTTTCCGGGGTGACGGCGGTTTCTGCATACAGCCATGTCATGGCTTTGAAATCGGATGGCACGGTGTGGGTGTGGGGCGAGAATACATATGGCCAGCTTGGTGATGGCACCACCAGCAAATCGAGCATGCCCAAACCGTTCAACGGCATCAGCGGGGTCAACGCCGTCGGGGCGGGCTCTAGTTTTTCAGTCGTCCTCAAATCAGATGGCACCGTATGGAGTTGGGGCTCGAACGAACTTGGGCAGTTCGGCAACGGCACATACGATACGCCGATCACGTCAACGCCGGTTCAGGCGATGGGAATTGCCAACGCCAAGGAAATAGCAGTCGGCGACTATTACGCTGTGGCATTGCTGAAGGACGGCACCGTCTGGGGCTGGGGAATTAACCAATATGGGCAGCTCGGTGTAACGACAAACGATCAATGTCGCCAATGGTCGGCTAATTGGAACTGCTCGAAAACCCCGGTCAAGGCAGGCAACCTCGATAAGGTCATTGCGATTGCAGCAGGAAGCAATCACACCCTTGCCTTGAAATCAGACGGCACGGTGTGGGCTTGGGGCTTGAACACGGGCGGTCAGCTTGGCGACGGCACGACGACCAACTCAGTCACGCCGAAACGGGTGCCATTGCTCACCAACATCGCCGCCATCGCCGCCGGCTCGAACCACAGCCTTGCCTTGAGGTCGGATGGCACGGTGTGGACCTGGGGTTGGAATGACCTCTGGCAACTTGGCTATGCAACCTCCGATAGCTGTACCGGTGGTGGGCTATTTGGCAGCGCCGTTCCCTGCTCGAAAACGCCGACCCGGGTTCCGGGAATTTCCGGCATTTCGGTCATCGCTGGCGGTTCATCGCATAGCCTTGCGCTCAAGCCCGACGGGGCCGTGTGGGCGTGGGGCATGGGAAAATATTATGGTCAACTGGGCAATAACATCACGGTGGATTCGCTTGTCCCGGTCCAGGCCGTGGGAGCGGGGGCGCAGGGCTTTCTCAATCTCGGCGTAAATCAGGCGCCGTCGCCTATCGTCACGCCGCCGGAAAACCAGATGGAATGCCTATTTACTTGGGTTGAAACCAAGTACCCGGAATTGTTCGCGCCAAGCGGAGTGCAAACGAAGATGCTGGGTGCATATAGCTACCGCTTCTACTCGTCCACAAACGCCTATATCGCGGTGTCGTCCGGCGATAATCATTTTTACTATCTCGGTATATTGTCCGGTAATTCTCTAATGGATATCGGCTCTGCCGCGACATGGTATACAACGGCTGGATGCAAATAATTCTTGTGCTGGCAATAATAAAAAAGCGGGCTCTGGCCCGCTTTTTTGTCCGTGTAAATTCGCTTACAGGCTCATGATCCACTTCGCCAGCGCGGCGGCGTCGCCCGCGGCCTTGGGCTGGGGCGGCATGGGCATGGCGCCGAACTTGCCTTTGCTGCCCTTGGCGATGCTTTCGGCCAGCAGCTTCTCGGCGGCTTTGTTGCCCTTGTATTTGGCGGCGATGTCTTTGAACGAGGGACCGACCAGCTTCTTGTCGACGGCGTGGCAGTTGGTGCACATGTTTTTCTTGGCCATGGCTTCGTCGGCCAGGGCGGGGCCGGCGAGCAGCAGGCCGGCGGCGGTGAGGGCTAGGGCGATGCGCTTCATTGCGTTTCCTTTCATGAGGGAAGGTTGGGCCAAAATCCCAAACTCATTATGGTCGAAGCCGGCGGTTTGTCATTGATGGCGATCAAGCCGCTTAGTCGAGTTTGAAGCCCTTGACCGTCGCATCGAGGTCGATGGCCTCGGCGCTCAGCCGGGTGGCGGTGCTGACGCCCTGTTCGCTGTTGCTGACGGTTTGCCGGTTCAGGGTTTCGATGTGTTCGAGGTTGTCGAGCACGCTCTGCACGGCGTCTTTTTGCCGCTCGGTGGCCTGGGCGATCTCTTGCACGGTGCCGAGCACCTGATCGAAATGGGCGGTGATCTGCTTCAGCGCCTCGCCGGCCTGGCGGGCGCTGACGACGCCGGCCTGGGCCTCGGTCATGCCGCTGGCGATGGCGTCGATGGCCTGCCGGGTTTCGTCCTGGATGCTGTGGATCATGGTGCCGATTTCGCTGGTGGCCTGGGTGGTCTTTTCGGCCAGCTTGCGCACCTCGTCGGCCACCACGGCGAAGCCGCGGCCTTGTTCGCCGGCGCGGGCGGCCTCGATGGCGGCGTTGAGCGCGAGCAGGTTGGTCTGGTCGGCGATCTCCTTGATCGCGGCGACGATGGCGCCGATCTGCTGCGAGCTTTCGCCGAGCTTGGCCACCCGGTCGGTGGCGCTGCTGACCGAGGCGTGGATGCGCTCCATGCCTTGGATGCTTTGCTGGGCCTTGGCGATGCCCTGGTTGGCCACCTCGCCGGCCTCCTTGGCCTGGTTCGACGCGGTGGACGATTGGTGGGCGATGCCGCCGATGGTGGAGGCGAGGTTCTGCATCGCGTTGTTGATCTGGCCGGTGCGTTCGGCCTGTTCGTCGACGTGGGTGTGGATTTCTTCGACTTGGTCGCGGATCGCGTCGCTGGCTTGGCGCACTTGATTGCTCAGGCCGGCGGTGTGGCCGATCAGGTCGCGCAGGGTGGCGGCCATGTTGTTGAAGCTGACGATGATCTCGCCGATGGTGTCGTCGCTGCGCATCGCGCAGGTGAAGGTAAGGTCTTTCCGGGCAATGGCGCCGGCCACTTCGGAGATGCGGCGCAGCTTGGACACGAGCACCACGTTCATCATCCAATAATTGGCGACGCCGATGAACAGGCCGGCGATGAAACAGCCGACGACGAACCAGGGCAGCATGCCCGGTTTCCATTCGACGAAGAAATTGGCGTAGAACGGAAAGATGCCGGCGACGAACACGCCGAAGCCCAGGAACGAGAAGAGAACGCGACGGAGGATGCTGTTTTTCATAGGATGCAGCCCGTGGCTAGTACGAATGTGCCGCATTATAGCGAGATCGCTACGGTTTCAAGGGGGGGCGGGGCTAAGTTCTTACCACTTCACGACGTGGACGTTGTTTAGCGAGCGGCCGAGGAAGCGCTCGCCGATGGTCTGGAAGCGCAAGGGCACGTCGGTGACGTGGAAGTGGTAGTCGGCCGGCGTGCGCGACGGGGTGTGCAGGCTGAGGTCGGTGAGCAGGGCGGCGGTGCGCTCGGCCATGGCCTCGGCCGAATCGACCAGGGTGGTCTGCGGCCCGGCCACGTCGGCCAGCAACGGTTTGAGCAGCGGGTAGTGGGTGCAGCCCAGCACCAGGGTGTCGACCTTTTCGGCCAGCACCGGTTTCAGGTATTCCTGCGCGGTCAGCCGGGTGACCGGGTGGTCGAGCCAGCCTTCTTCGACCAGGGGCACGAACAGGGCGCAGGCCTGGGACACCACGCGGGCGTCGGGCTCGACCTCGTGGATGGCGCGGGCGTAGGCGTTGCTGTTGATCGTGGTCGGCGTGCCGATGACGCCGATGCGCCGGGTCTCGGTTGCGGCCAGGGCCGACAGTGCGCCGGCCTCGATCACGTCGAGCACCGGCACCGGCGACAGGTCGCGCACCACCTGGGCTGAGACCGAGGCCATGGTGTTGCAGGCGATGATGAGCAGCTTGACCTCGCGCTCCAGCAAGTATTGCGCGATCTGCGTGGTGTAGTGGCCGATGGTCTCGACCGACTTCACGCCGTAGGGCACGCGCGCGGTGTCGCCGAAGTATTGGATGCTCTCGAACGGCAGGCGCTCCATCAGCGCGCGCACGACGGTCAGGCCGCCGACGCCGGAATCGAAAACACCGATAGGGCTATTCGGGTTAAAATGCATAAATAATCAGCAATACCAATTCAAACAAAACATACGGATATTGTATTCCTTGTTCGTGGACTCGATGGCTGCGACGTGGGGTTAGGAGAGAGGGGCATGTGGCAGCGCTTGGGTAGTACGTTCTTGCATTGGCTTCAAAATCTGCTGCACGAATTGCAGTACGGCGAGTTGGTCTGGTTGTTGAGTCCAACCCAGCACATGACATTGCTGGCGAATCGGCGTGCGGCGATGATCATCTCCCGCGTGCGGCTGTGGGCCACCTTGTTCGCGATCCTGACGCCGCTGTGGATCGTCGTCGATCTGCTGGTGTTCAAGTGGCCGATGTGGGGCATCCTGGCCGGATCGCGCCTGCTCGCCAGCCTGGCCTTTGCTCTCTTGGCGCTGGCGATCAAGCGCGACGGCCACATGCGCCATGCCTATCTGGCCCTGGTGCTGCTGTTCGCGATCCCGACGGCGTTTTTCATCTTCACTTATCCGATGGTCGCGCCGTTCAGGCTGCAGGGCCTCGCCAGTTCGGTGGCCTTGGGCTATACCTTCCTGCCGTTCCTGGTGCTGGCCGGCCTGGGCATCTTTCCGCTGACCATGCTCGAGGGCGTGGCGTTCAGCCTGCCGGCCTTGGTCGGCACCTGGATGGCGACGGTGTGGTTGTGCGACTGCGCCGATCAATACAACCTGCTCGGCATGTATTGGCTGCTGATCCTGATCGCCGGCGTCGCCACCATCTCGGGCATGAGCCAATTGGGTTTCACCATCGCGCTGGTGCGTCAGGCGGTGCGCGATGTGCTGACCAATGCCTTCACCCGCGCCAGCGGCGCCGAGCTGCTCGACATCCAGTACATCCTGGCCGTGCGCAACGGCGCGCCGCTGACCGTCGCCTTCGTCGACTTGGATAATTTCAAGCAGATCAACGACCAGCACGGCCATGAGGCGGGCGACCAGGCCTTGCGCCAGGCCTCGGAACAGATTCGCGCCCATGCGCGCATGGGCGACATGCTGGTGCGCTGGGGCGGCGAGGAGTTCTTGCTGGTGTTCCCGAACACCGACATCGCCAGCGCCCGCTTGGCCTTGGATCGGCTGCGCCAGGCCGGCCTGGGCCTGCGGCCGAACGGCGAACCGTTGACCGCGAGTATCGGTCTGGCCGAACGCCTGATGGATGGGCAAGAAGATTGGCAAGGTCTGATCGCCTTGGCCGACCGCCGTATGTACGAGGCCAAGCGCACCGGTAAGGACCGCGTGGTCTATACCGGCGAGGGGCTGATGGCCAGGCCCCAGCCGGCTTAAGGCCTGAGCCGAGCCAGCGCCCAGGCCACATGCTCGCGCACCAGCGCATCGGGATGATCGCGCCGCGCATTTAACGCGCTGCGTGCGGCAGCGGAAGCCGGGCCGTTGCCGAGGGCGACCGCGATGTTGCGCAGCCAGCGGCGATGGCCGATGCGGCGGATCGGCGAACCGGCCAGCCGCGTATCGAATTCCACCTCGGTCCAGCCGAACAGATCGACCAGCGTCGCCGTGTCCAGATGGTTGCGCGGCGCGAAATCGCGCGTGCGCGTGGCTTGGGCGAAGCGGTTCCATGGGCAGGCCAATTGGCAGTCGTCGCAGCCGTAGATGCGGTTGCCGAGCAGCGGCCGCAGCGCCTCTGGAATGCTGCCCGGCAGCTCGATGGTGAGGTAGGAAATGCAGCGCCGGGCATCGACCTCGTACGGCGCGACGATGGCCTGGGTCGGGCAGAGGTCGATGCAGGCCTGGCAGGTGCCGCAGTGGTCGGTCCCGGCTGGGTCGGGCGTTAAGTCGAGATCGCAGTAAATCTCACCGAGGAAGAACCAGGAGCCGGCGCTGCGGTCGATCAGCAGCGTGTGTTTACCGCGCCAGCCTAGGCTGGACTGCGCGGCCAGTTCGACCTCCAGCACCGGTGCGCTGTCGGTGAATACGCGGTAATTGAACGCGCCGGTCTCGGCTGCGATGCGTTCGGCCAGCTTTTGCAACTTGTTGCGCATGACCTTGTGGTAATCGCGGCCCAGGGCATAGCGCGAGACATAGGCGCGCTCGGCATCGGCCAAGATGGCGCCGGCCCCGTGTTCGGCCGGCAGGTAATCGAGCCGTGCGCTGATCACCGTGCGCGTGCCCGGCACCAGTTCGGCCGGGCGGGCGCGCTTGCTGCCATGCCGGGCCATATAATCCATTTCGCCGTGATAACCCTTGGCCAACCAGTCCGCCAACCGTGCCTCGGCTGCGCTAAGTTCGATGCCGGCGAAGCCGAGCGCATCGAAACCGAGTTCCAGGCCCCACTGGCGGATCGCGCTTTTGAGTTGCGCCGATTTAGATGAATGAGAGATCGAATGCCCCATGCCGGCGATGATAGCCTGACCTTGGCCCTGCCCGACGAAGCGGCGACGCTGGCGTTGGGCGCGCGTCTGGCCGCGGTGTTGCGGCCGGGCATGACGGTTTACCTGTCCGGCGACCTGGGCGCGGGCAAGACGACCTTGACTCGCGGGTTGCTTAGAAGCCTCGGTTACGCAGGTCGGGTGAAGAGTCCGACCTATACTTTGGTTGAACTTTATGAAATTCCGAGATTAAACTTATATCACTTTGATTTATATCGTTTCGCTGATCCGGTCGAATGGGCAGAAGCCGGGTTTCGCGAATACTTCAATGCGGACACCGTCTGCCTGGTCGAATGGCCGGAAAAAGCGGCGGGGCTCTTGCCCGGACCGGATTTGACGGTTCGCTTGGATATCTTGGCTGAAGGCCGCACGGTAAGGGTGTCGGCCGGAACGGAGGTAGGACGACGGTGCGTCGAGGCGCTCAAACTCTCTTCAAGTGCGTAATGCTCGCGTTGCTGGTTTGCGCCGGTGCCGCGCAGGCTGCCGTGAGCGTGAAGGGCGTGCGTCTGTGGCCGTCGGCCGACTATAGCCGGATCACGGTCGAGCTGAACGAAGAGATCGGCTTCAAGCAATTCCAGCTCAAGAACCCGGATCGCATCGTGCTCGACCTCGAAGGGGTCGAGCCCAACCCGGCCTTGCTCGAGATCGTCGGCAAGATCTCGCCGCAAGACCCCTACATCGCCGGTGTGCGTGTCGCGCTCAATCGGCCCGGCGTCACGCGCATGGTGATCGACCTCAAGCAAGAGAGCCGGCCGCAAATCTTTACCCTGAAGCCTTTCGGCGAGTACGGTCATCGCCTGGTGCTCGATGTCTATCCCAGCGCCGCGCCGCCGACCTTGGACAAGCAGGTGGAAAGCGCGATCGCCCAGGCCGAGCAGGACACGCGGCCGAAGCCGCAGGCCGACGCCGCCAAGCCGGCCGAGAAGAAGACCAATCGCCCGGATATGGTACGGCTGGTCACGGTCGCGATCGATGCCGGCCACGGCGGCGAAGACCCGGGCGCGCACGGTGCCAACGGTTCGCGCGAGAAGGATGTGACCCTGTCGGTCGCGCGCCGGCTCAAGGCGCAGATCGACCGCCAGCCGAATATGCGCGCCTATCTCACCCGCGATGGCGACTATTTCATTCCGCTGCATGAACGGGTGAACAAGGCGCGCCGGGCCCAGGCCGACCTGTTCGTGTCCATCCATGCCGACGCCTTCATCCGGCCGGATGCCCGCGGTTCCTCGGTCTTCGCCTTGTCGGAGAAGGGCGCCACCTCGGCCGCCGCACGCTGGCTGGCCAAGCGCGAGAACGAGGCCGACCTGATCGGTGGCATCAACGTCGACGTCAAGGATGTCTACCTCAAGCAGACCCTGATCGACCTGTCGCAGACCGCGACCATCTCGGACAGCCTCAAGCTCGCGCGCTCGGTGCTCGACGAACTGGGCAGCATCAATACCCTGCACAAGGGCGAGGTCGAGCAAGCCGGCTTCGCCGTGCTCAAGGCCCCGGATATCCCGTCCATCCTGGTCGAGACCGCCTTCATCTCCAACCCCGACGAGGAGCGGCGGCTGACCGACGATGGCTACCAGGACAAACTGGCCTCCGCCATCGTCACCGGCATCAAGCGCTATTTCGACAAGAACCCGCCGCTGGCCCGGTCGCGCGTAGCCCAAAGCTTTTGACCTGAAGGTACCCTGCGGGTACTATGTGTTTCCCCCAGTAATCGCGTAATTCCCCCTGCCCGTGGCCCAACAGGACGTCACCGTCTCCCCTTTGCAGCGCATGGACCCCATGCCGCCCGCATCTGCTTCCGCAGCGTCGGTCAATCAAGCCGCGGCCTTGGAGGTGCTGGCCGAGATCGCCGCCAGCATGAGCGGCGAGAGCAACGTCGAGCAGATGCTCATGCGCTTCCTGCAGATCATGGTGCGGCTGTCCGGTGCCCGTGCCGGCGTGGTGCGCGTGCTGACCGCCGACGGCGGCCACCTGCGCCTGGCCGGCTCCATCGGTCTGCCCGATGCGGTGGTGGAAAAGGAACGCTATATGCCGCTCGAATGCGGCATCTGCGGCCAGGCCACGATGACCCAGGGCGCGCAGATCGGCCAAGTGCTGACCGTGTGCCAAAAGCAGGTGCGCCACATGTACATCGCCAACCAGTGCCGCACCATCTTCGCGATACCGATGCGGCACAAGGGCAAGGTGCTCGGCGTCTACAACCTGTTCATGGACGACGAGCATCAACTGCCCGACGATGTGCGCTACCTGTTCAACTCGATCAGCGAGCATCTGGGCATGGCCCTGGAGAACACCCGGTTGACGCGCGAGAACGTGCGCATCTCGCTGATGAACGAGCGCACCATGCTGGCCAACCAGATCCACGACTCGGTAGCGCAGACCCTGGCCTATGCCAAGATGCGCTTGGCGGTGTTGACCGAGGCCATGGCCGACGGCGAGCTGGAGCGCGCCAACGGCTATATCGCCGATGTCGAGGAGGCGGTGGATGTCGCCTATGCCGAGATTCGCAACTTGATCACCCAGTTCCGCGACCGCATCGATCCGCGCGGTCTGGTGCCGGCCTTGCAAGAGATGGTGGAGAGCTTCCGCAAGAAGGCCAACGCCGACGTCGATTTCTTGAACGTCGCCCAGGACGTGATGCTGACGCCGGAGGAAGAGGTGCAGGTGTTCCACATCATCCAGGAAGCCTTGTACAACATCAGCAAGCACGCCCGGGCGCGGCATGTGATCGTCACCCTCGACCTGCACGAAGGCCAGTACATCGCCAACGTCGCCGACGACGGCGTCGGCCTGCATGGCGGTAGCGCGTCGCACGTCGGCAAGAGCTTCGGTCTGACCATCATGCGCGAGCGTGCCGCCAAACTGAACGGCAAGCTCACCATCGAAAGCCGGCCGGCCGGCGGCACCCTGGTGCGGCTGACCTTTCCGGCGCGGCAGCCGGAGTCGGCCGTATGAGCAAGCCCACCCGCATCATCCTGGTCGACGACCACACCCTGTTCCGCAAAGGCCTGGCCGAACTCTTGGAACGGGAAGGCGATATCGAGATCGCCAACATCACCGGCAACCCGGCCGAGGTGGCCGACCTGCTGCGCGCGCACAGCCCCGACGTGCTGCTGCTCGACCTCAACATCGGTGGCATCGACGGCATCAACGTGATGCAGGAGTTGCGTGCCGACGGCTTCACTCTGCCGGTGTTGTTGCTCACCGTCAGCGAGGCCGAGGACGACCTGGCCCGTGCCTTGCGCTCGGGCGCCAACGGTTACCTGTTGAAGAGCATGGAACCGGACGAAGTGGTCGATGCGATCCAGCGCGCCTGCAAGGGTGAGACCGTGGTCGCCCCCGCCATGACCGCCAAGCTGGTCAGCCTGCTCGACCAGAAGAGCAGCGCCACGACTTCTCTACTCGATTCGCTCACCCAGCGCGAGCGCGAAATTCTCACCCACCTCGCCCGCGGCGAGAGCAACAAGGCCATCGCCCGCCAACTCGAAATCAGCTACGACACGGTCAAGCTGCATGTCCGCCACATCCTGGCCAAGCTCAACCTGTCCTCGCGGGTCGAGGCCGCGGTCTACGCCGTCGAGCACAAGCTGGCACCCGGTCTCGACAGCAAGAAGCCGTAGGGTGCGTTTCACGCACCGGCAAGGGGTGCGCTGAGCATACCCTACATTGGGCTACGATTTGTGTTACTGCCTTGCCAGCACCTTGATGTGCGCCGGCACGCTGCGGCCCAGTGCATTTAGCTCGTAGCCGCCTTCCAGAAACGAAACCACTCTGCCGTTCGCGTATTTATCGGCTATATCCATCACCTGCGCGGTGATCCAGGCGTAGTCGGCTTCGAGCAGATTGAGCCCGGCCAGCGGGTCGTCGCGGTGGCCGTCGAAGCCGGCCGAGCAGAAGACGAATTCCGGTTTGAACCTTTCCAGGGCGGGTAGCACCTTGGCCTCGAACGCTGCGCGGTAGGCGGTGCCATCGGTGCCGGCGGGTAGCGGCACGGGAACGATGTGCTCGCTCACGGTGTCGGCGCCGCAGTGCGGGTAATAGGGATGCTGGAAGGTGGAGCAGAGCAGCAGGCGCGGCTCGGCGCGGAAGATGTCCTCCGTGCCGTTGCCATGGTGCACGTCGAAATCGACGATGGCGACGCGTGAGAGCTTGTGAACATCCAGCGCATGGGCGGCGGCGATGGCGACGTTGTTGAAGATACAGAAGCCCATGGCCCGGTGGCGCGTGGCATGGTGGCCAGGCGGGCGCACGGCGCAGAAGGCAGTGTCGGCCTCGCCGGCCATGACGCTGTCGACCGCGAGGATGCCGGCACCGGCAGCGCGCTGGGCCGCTTCCAGGCTGTGCGGGTTCATCGCGGTGTCGGGGTCGAGCGCGATCAGGCCGTGTTCGGGGACGTGGGCCTCGATGGTCGCGACATAGGCCGCGCCGTGTACGCGCAGGATCGCCGCGCGTTCGGCGCACGGGGCTTCGAGGTGTCGAAGTTGATCCCATAAGCCCGCCTCACGCAAGGCCGCCTCGATGGCGGCCAGACGCTCGGGGCATTCCGGGTGGCCGGCGCCCATATCGTGCAGACGGCAGGCGGGGTGGGTGAGGTAGGCGGTGGTCATGGTGAGGGCTGCGAGTGCAGCCCTCACTATAGGCCTACATGTCGAGGTGCGCGGGTTTGTCCAACGGGGTTGCCGCGGCGTGGCCTTCCGGTTTGAACCAGGCCAGCTTCTCGTGCAGCTTGACCACATGGCCGACGATGATCAACGTCGGCGGTTTCAGTTGCGCCTGCTCGGCGACGGCGGGCAGGGTGCCCAGGGTCGCGGTGACCACGCGCTGGTTCGGCGTGGTGCCTTGCTGCACGATGGCGGCCGGGGTGTCGGCGGCCATGCCGTGCTCGATCATGCCCTGGCACAGCGAGGCCAGGCCCTTAAGGCCCATGTAGATGACCACGGTCTGGTTCGGCCGGCCGATGGAGTCCCAGTCGAGGTTGACCGTGTTGTCCTTGAGGTGGCCGGTGACGAAGGCGACCGATTGCGCGTAATCGCGGTGGGTGAGCGGGATGCCGGCGTAGGAGGCGACGCCCGAGGCGGCGGTGATGCCGGGCACCACCTGGAACGGCACGCCGTGCTCGGTCAGGGTCTCGATCTCCTCGCCGCCGCGGCCGAAGATGAACGGGTCGCCGCCCTTGAGCCGCAGCACGCGCTTGCCCTCCTTGGCCAGGCGCACCAGCATCAGGTTGATCTCCTCCTGCGGCACCGCGTGGTTGTCGCGTTCCTTGCCGACGTAGACGCGGTCGGCGTCGCGCCGGCACATGTCGAGGATGGGCGGGCTGACCAGGCGGTCGTAGACCACCACATCGGCCTGCTGCATCAGGCGCAGGGCGCGGAAGGTGAGCAGGTCGGGGTTGCCCGGACCGGCGCCGACCAGATAGACCTCGCCGGTCGGCAGTTCGGCCGACTCGCTGTCCAGCAATTGTTTGAGCGCGACTTCGGCATCCTGCTCGCGGCTGGCGAACACCATCTCCGCCACCGGCGACAGGAACACCCGCTCCCAGAACTTGCGCCGCTCGGTGGTGGTCGGGAAGCGCTCACGCACCTTGTCGCGGAAGCGGCCGGCCAGGTGGGCCAGGCGGCCGTAGGCCGACGGGATCAGGGTCTCCAGCCGGGCGCGCAACAGGCGCGACAGCACCGGCGCCTCGCCGCCGCTGGCGATGGCGACCAGCACCGGCGAGCGATCGATGATCGAGGGCATGATGAAGCTGCACAGCTCGGGGGTGTCGACCACGTTGACCGGCAGGTGGCGGGCGCGGGCGGCATCGTGCACCTGCCGGTTCAGTGCCTCGTCCTCGCTCGCGGCATAGACGGCATCGAAGCCTTCGTCGAGCAGGGCCGGCGCGAAGGCAGCCTGGCGATGGTGCACGCGCTCGGCGCTGCTCAACTGGGCGAAGGCCGCGGCCAGCGGGACGGGGCTGACCACGGTGACCTCGGCGCCGGCGTTGAGCATCAGCGCGGCCTTGCGTGCGGCGACGTCGCCGCCGCCGACCACCAGGCCCTTGCGGCCGCGAACATCCAAGAATATCGGTAAGTAATCCATACCCAGATCAAGCTATAAAACCAAGAACCAATTTAACCGCAAAGGACGCAAAGGTTCGCAAAGATTTTTCCTTTGCATTTCTTCGCGTCCGTTGTGGTGAACAATGAATTAATGGCTGCCGCAGCCGCCCGAGCCGCAACCGCCGGAACCGCAGCCGCCGCCAGTGCTACCGCCGCCGCTGGAGCCGCAGCCGCCGCCCTGCGGTTCGGGCATGGTGAACATGAAGCCCATCTGGCCCGGCGAGACCTCGCCGAAATCGAGGGTGACCTCTTGCAGATAGGGTGCGCTCTGGGCATTGACCAGGATGGTGACGCCCCATGCCTCGTTCACCGAATCGTTGCTGCGCTCTTGGTCGAAGCCCATGCCGATCTCCAGCATGCCCTCGTCGTTCACCTTGGCCGCGATGCGCAGGCCCATGTTGGCCGCATCGCTTTGGCTGGCGGCTTGCCGAATCTGCTCGGCGGCCTCTTTCGTTACGTTGATCATGTTGCAGTCCTTTTGAAGTTAGGCCGCACGGGCAGCCGAGTTGTTGCGGGCGATCTGGCGCGCGCGGTCGACGAAGCGCTTGATCCACCCATTCGGGCCTGCCCCTCGAAAGTGGCAGTAAGAAGCCAGCACGTTCTTGTGGACGATACCGTCATGCCGGCCGTCGATGCCGTGTCCGCGCGTGACATCGTAAGCATAGATGGGGCCGGGGGTCACGTCTTCCAAGTGCGAGTAGTGAAATTCATGTGCCGGTACGAGGCGGCCGGCGGCCGGTGCAAACGGGCCTTGGCCGGTGCTGCGCACCTCGGCATAGCCGCGGCCGACCGGGCGCTCGCCCATGACCGCCACCCCCGGCAACAGGCCGACCATCTCGGCACTACGGCCTTGCCAGCGAATGGCTTGCGCCAGGTACATCAGGCCGCCGCACTCGGCATAGATCGGCAGGCCGGCCTCGGCGGCGCGTTTGATGTCGGTCCGCAGACTGGCGTTGGCCGCCAACTGGTCGAGAAATACCTCGGGGAAGCCACCGCCGACGATGAGGCCGGCCACGTCGGGCAAGGCGGCGTCGCGTAAGGCGTCGATGGCGACTAGCTCCACGTTCTCCGCGGCCAAGGCATCGAGGTCTTCCTGATAGTAAAAGCCAAAGGCGCGGTCGCGCACGATACCGATACGCAACGGCGTCGCCGTGCTGCACGGCATTGCCGAAGGTGTGGCCAGCGCCGGGGCCTGCCGGGCGATCTGCTCGAAGGCGGCCAGATCGACATGGGCCGCGACTCGCTCGGCGATGGCCTCGATCTTGGCCTCGGCCTCGTGCGCCTCGTTGCCGGGGATCAGGCCGAGGTGGCGCTCGACGATCTCTAGCTCGCGTTGGCGCGGCAAGCTGCCGATGATCTTGAGATCGGTGTGGCGCTCGATCGAGCTGCGCAGTTTGTCTTCATGGCGGGGGCCGGCCACCTTGTTCAGGATGACTCCGGCCAGCTTCACCTCGGGGTCGAAGGCCCGGTAGCCCATGAGCAGCGGGGCGACTCCGCGTGTCGTGCCCTGGCAGTCGAGCACCAGCACCACCGGGGCATCGAGTTGCTTGGCCAGCGCCGCGTTGCTGTCGCTGCCTTCCAGGTCCATGCCGTCGTACAGGCCCTTGTTGCCTTCGATCAGGCCGATGTCGGCCTGGCCGGCATGGCGGGCGAACAGGCTGTCGATCTCATCGCGCTGCATCAAGCGGAAATCGAGGTTGTAGCAGGGCAGGCCCGAGGCCTGGGCATGCCAGATCGGGTCGATGTAGTCCGGCCCCTTCTTGAACACTTGGACGCGACGGCCTCGGTTCTTCAGGGCACGGGCCAGACCCAAGGTCAGCGTGGTCTTGCCGGAAGACTTGTGGGCAGCGGAGAGATAGACGTACGGCATATGAATATTTTACGCCAGAGAACGAAAAAGCCGACTGCGATAGTCGGCTTTTTCGATTCAGGGGCGATCAAGCCTGAGTGGCCCGATCATCGCCTTAGCCTTCCTTGGTTTCCAGCTCGATTTCCTTGAAATCGTCCTGAGGCAGGAATTTGAGGACACGCACGGCGACCGTGGTGATCAAGAAGGCCGTGGCGATGCCACCCAGGCCGAGCATCAGTTCCCAGATCGACGGGCTGTAGCTATGAACCTCGCCATCGAAGAAGCTGCTGGTTTGGGCGTAACCCGGGAACAGATCCAGCGGGAAGGCCTGGCCACCGACGATGGTGACATACATCTGGGCATGGCCGCCGACGAGGACCAGCAAGGCCGCCAGGAACACGATGGCGGGGTTCTTCGCGGCGTTCGGGCTGAACAGCATCAGCAAGGGCACGATGCCGCCGATGAAGACCTGACCGAGCCAGAACAGGGTGGTGTAGATGTTGTCGCCGGCCAGCAGGAAGCGTTCGAATTCCCACTGCTTGGCGAAGTACATATTGGTCAGGTGCAGCACGACGGTGAAGTACAGGCCGGCGGCGACGAACACCGCGAGCAGGTTCTTCATGCGGCTCAGGATGCGCTCGTCCATCGCGATGTTGTTCCACTTGTACATCACCGACTGCACCACCAGGAAGGCGGCCAGGCCGTAGGCGAACGAGTAGATGATGAACATCGGCGCATACAGGGCCGAGTTGTAGCCGGCACGGGCGACCAGGAAGCCGAAGATCGAGCCGGTCGCGGTGGTCAGGGCCAGACGCCACAGGAAGGCGAGCAGGCCGACCGGCTTGGACCAGGGCTTGAGCTTGTGATCCATCAAGGTGATCAGGTACAGACCGACAATGGCGAAGAAGCCGTTGTAGAAGATCATGTTCCAGGCGAAGATGGACTTGAAGTTGTAGTGGGTCATCGCCACGATCAAGCGGTCGGGCCGGCCCAGGTCGAGCACCAGCACGGCCAAGCCGCCGGCTAGCATGGCCAGGGCCAGCAGGCCGGACAACGGTGCGCGCGCCTTGTACAGCTTCTTGCCGAAGACCGAGCCGATCGATGCGACGTTGAGCACGCCGGACGCCGCCACGATCAGGAACACCGCAAACACATGCGGCAGGCCCCAGACGATCTGGTTGTTCATGCCGGTCATGATGTGGCCGTGGTGTTCGAGATAGAAGAACGCCGACAGCGTGCCTAGCATCACCAGGCCGCCGAGCGCCAGCAGCATCCAGAACCTGGTGTTCTTGCCGCATTCGCGGCCGAGACAGACATTGTTCGCCATGACTTAGATCCCCTGATAGCGTACGCCGGTGTTCAGCCGCAGATCGCCGCGCACCTCGGTGGTGGCATAGGCCTTCACGGCCTTGGCGACATCGCTTTCCGGATTGTTCAGATCGCCGAAGACCATGGCCTTGTGGCCGGCCTTGTCGCAGGCCTCGACGCAAGCGGGGCTTTGGTCGCGGTCGACCCGCTGCACGCAGAAGGTACAGGACTCGACGCAGCCTTTGCCGCGCGGCACTTCGGGGTTCTGCTCGGTCAGGGGCTCGTGCACGAAGGAACGGGCCTTGTACGGGCAGGCCATCATGCAATAGCGGCAGCCGATGCAGATGTGGCGGTCGACCAGCACGATGCCGTCGGCCCGCTTGAACGACGCCCCGGTCGGGCAGACGTCGACGCAAGGCGGATGCTCGCAATGCTGGCACATCATCGGCAACGTGTGCTGAGCACCGGTTTGCAGATTCTTGATGTCGACCTTGCGGATCCACTGGGAATCCTGCGGGCCGGTCTTGCCGGACAGGCCGTTCTCGGTGTTGCAGGCGGTGACGCAGTCGGTGCAGCCGGTGGCGCACTTCGTGGTGTCGACCAGCATGCCCCAACGAACTTTGTCGGTGACGGCCTCTTCGGCCGGCTTGGCCTGGGCGATGCCGTAGAGCAGCACGCCGGGGGCGACGGCGCTACCGGCCACGGCCGCACTGGCGGCCAGGAAGCTGCGGCGGTCGCCGTTTTCGAGATTCGATTCAGGACGCTTGGGCTCGTTCATTGCTTGGCGCCTCCGTTCTGGGGGTTGGGCATCAGCGGCGAGGCCTTCACTTCGGCCTGGGCTTCGGCCTGGCCGGGTTTCTTGGCCATGGGCTTGGTCGCATGGCAATCCCAGCAGTCGAGCTTGACGCCGGCATAGCTGTGGCAGGCCGCGCAGAAGTCTTCCTTGGTCGCGGCGACGCTCCCGGTCTTCTCGCTGGCATGGCACGCCACGCACTGCTTCAGGCTGTACTTGGTGGTGCGAATACCTTGGTGCATCGTCTCGTCGCGATGATGCTTCAAGAGTTCCATGTGGTTACGGCGCATGAAATCGGTGTCTTCGACACACTTATCACCCTTGCCGTGCTCCAGCTTCGGCTTGTCCGCTCCCGCTGCCGCCTCAAACGACGGGGCGGCCAGAACGGCCGCCGCGCCAATCAGGGCGGCGAGTCGGAGCCAGCTGCTCAGTCTCGCCATGCCAGTCATGCTCCTATTAGTCGCCCATGCCCATGACGATGTAGCCGGTCGGGCACACGTCGGCACAGATGTGGCAGCCGATGCACTTGGCGTAGTCGGTGTCGACGTAACGGCCGGTGGTGGGGTTGTCCTTCTTCTTGACCTTGAACACGGCGGTCTGCGGGCAGTAGATCACGCAGTTGTCGCACTCGAAGCACAGGCCGCAAGACATGCAGCGCTTGGCCTCGTCCACGGCCTGCTTTTCGTCCAACTGGCCCAGACGGTCCTGGAAGTTGCCCAGGGCGCTGTCCTTGTCCAGATGGATCACGTCGCGCTTGTTGCGCGGGGTGTTGGCGAAGTGGCCGAGGAACAGCTCGGTCGACGGGATCACGTAACGGCTGGAGCGGTCCTCGAAGTTGTGCAGCAGGTCCTTCTTCTCGGAGGTGCCCCACTCTTGGCCGTGGTGCTCCTTGTACTCGTGGCCGGTCTCGACCCAGCGGCGGACCATGTCCCAGTGGGCGACGTCGACCTTGGGCCGGCGATCCAGTTCCTCACCGGCCAGGAAGGCCTCGATGCCGTCGACGCAGATGCGGGCGTGGCCGATGGCGGTGGTCAGCAGGTGCGGGCGGATCACATCGCCGGCGACGAACACGTTCGCCTTGCCGGGGAAGCGGTAGTTCTTGTCGGTCTTGATCAGGCCGTTGTTGTTGTTGTAGGTCTCGAGGCCGGTGAAGTCGACAGCCTGGCCGATGGCGGACACGATCAGGGTGGCGGGGATGTCGCGCTCGCTGCCTTCCTTGATCTTCATCTCCTTGCCGACCATCTCGAAATCGGCCACGCGCAGGGCGGTGGCGCGGCCATCGGCGCCCTTGACCACGGCAACCGGGGTGACGCCGCCGACGATCTCGATGCCCTCGGACTGGGCCTGCTCGATCTCGTGCTTGTTGGCGGCCATCTTGTCGACGGTGGCACGGGAGATCAGCACCACTTCGACGCCCTGACGGGCGGCGATGGTGGCGACGTCATGGGCGACGTGGCCGGCCAGCACGTTTTCCGGCAGGTCCTTGTCGGAGATGTTGGTGACCTTGCCCAGACGGCGGGCAACGGTGGCCACGTCGATCGAGGTGTCGCCACCGCCGATGACCACGACCTTGTCGCCGACGTGCTGCAGGCGGCCTTCGTTGAAGGCGCGCAGGAAGGACATGGCGGTCACGCAGTTGGGGGCGTCGGCGCCATCGACCGGCAGGGCACGGCCGGCCTGGGCACCCAGGCCCATGATCACGGCGTCGAAGTCCTTCTCGATCTGCTCCATCGAGACATCCTTGCCGACGCGGCAGTTCAGCTTGGTCTCGACGCCCAGGTCGAGGATGCGCTGGATCTCGCCGTCCAGCACCTCACGCGGGGTACGGAAGCCGGGGATGCCATAGCGCATCATGCCGCCGAGTTCGGCGTGGTCGTCGAAAATGGTGCAGCCGTGGCCCTTCAGGCGCAGCTGGTAGGCGGCGGCCAGGCCGGCCGGGCCGCCACCGATGATGGCAACCTTCTTGCCGGTCTCTTTCGCGGGCTTGGCGAAGGTCATCTTGTTTTCCAGCGCCCAGTTGCCCAGGAAGTGCTCGACCGAGTTGATGCCGACGTTCTCTTCCACCTGGTTACGGTTGCAGCCGGACTCGCACGGAGCGGGGCAGACGCGGCCCATCACGGCGGGGAAGGGGTTGGCGGTGGTCAGGCGGCGCCAGGCGTATTCCTGCCAAGTCATGGTCGGCTTGCCGTCGGCGCCGACCGGCGGCTTCTCGATGCCGCGCACGATGTTCAGGTAGGAACGGATGTCCTCGCCGGCCGGGCAGGAGCCCTGGCAGGGCGGCGTGGAGAGCATGTACTCGGGGCACTTGTGGGTCCAGCTGGCCTGGAAAATGATTTCCTGGCGATCGCCCCAATCGGCCTCGGATTCGCCATCCTTGAACCGGCGCCAGGTCTTGCCTTCAGTCTTCTTTACGTCTTTGGAAGTGACCGACATCTTCGCTCTCCTATCGTCTAAATCTCGCGGTTAGCCCGCATTAATCCAATTTGATGGCCGCGCTGACGAGCTGATGCACGCCGCCGACCATGCTGCGATCGAAACCGTAATAAGGCAGTACCTTGGTGAATTGCGCCTTACAAATGGCGCAGATGGTGGCCATGAAGTTGACCTTCTCTTCCTGGACCACGTTGTTCAATGCATTCATCCGCGGATAGGCGCCCTTGACCCGTACCTCGATCAGGTCGTCGGTCAGCAGGCCGCCGCCGCCGCCGCAGCAGAAGGTGCCTTCGCCGATGGTCTCCGCCGCCATGTCGTGGAAGTTGTTGGCCACGGCCTGGATGATGTTGCGCGGGATGGTGAACTGGCCGCCCGCCTCGTCGCCCATGCGCGAACCGCGCGCGACGTTGCAAGAGTCATGGTAGGTGATGACCTTGTCGTCGTTGGCCGACGGGTCGAGCTTGATCGCGTTGTTCTGGATCAGGTCCCAGGTGTACTCGCAGATGTGCATCGGCTGCGGGTAACGGTGATCCAGTTGCTGTTGCAGTTCGATCGAGAACGGGTCTTTGCCGTCGAAGCCCAGGCCGGTCAGGGTGTTCCAGAAACTGTAGGCGACGCGCCAGGCATGGCCGCACTCGCCGACGATGATGCGCTTGACGCCCAGTTCCAGCGCGGCATCGCGGATGCGCATGGCGACCTTGCGCATGGTCTCGTAGTTGCCGTTGAACAGGCCGAAGTTGCCGGCCTCGGACGCGTGCGAGGACAGGGTCCAGGACACGCCGGCGGCATGGAATACCTTGGCGTAGCCGATCAACGACTCGACGTGCGGCTCGGAGAAGAAATCGGCCGACGGGGTGACCAGCAGGATCTCGGCGCCTTTGACGTCGAGCGGCATCTTGACCGGCACGCCGGTATCGGCCTCGATGTCCTCCTCCAGGCCGGCCAAGGTGTCTTCCAGGGCCGGGCCGGGCAGGCCGAGGTTGTTGCCGATCTTCTGCACCTTGCCCAGGATCTCGTTCGAGTACTTCTGGCCCATGCCGACGTAGTTCAGGATCTCGCGGCCGGCCATGGTGACCTCGGCGGTGTCGATGCCGTAAGGGCAGTACACCGAGCAGCGGCGGCACTCGGAACACTGGTGGTAGTAGCTGTACCAGTCGGCCAGGGTTTCCTTGGTCAGGTCCTCGGCGCCGACCAGCCACGGGGCGATCTTGCCGGGCAGGGTGAAGTAGCGACGGTAGACCTTGCGCATCAGCTCCTGGCGGGCGACCGGCATGTTCTTCGGGTCGGCCGAGCCCAGGTAGTAATGGCACTTGTCGGTGCAGGCGCCGCAATGCACGCAGGCGTCCATGAACACGCGCAGGCTGCGGTATTTGCCGAGTAGGTCGCCCATCTTGAACAGGGTGCGTTCTTTCCAGTCCTCGCCCAGTTCCCAGGGATAGCCCAGGAATTCCTGGGTCGGCTGGGGCGAGATGAAGGACTTGATGTGCGCCATCGAGCCTTCTTGGATCTTGGGGACTTCCAGGTGTTCTTTGAACTTCGGAATTTCGAATTCGGGGGCAGCCACGTTCGCTCCTTAACTCTTTATCTCGGCTTAACCGTTGTCCCGGTCCAGTGCAGCGGCCCACGGCGCGATGTGACGATGCTCGCGCGGGTTGTCTGCCTGGTTGCGGGTCGGGCTGAAGAAGATGCCGGGGGCATGCAACAGCTTGCTGATCGGGAAGATGATCATCAGCAGGGCCACCAGGGTCAGATGGACCAATAGGACCGTGTCGGTCGGCAAGGGCTGGAAATCGAAGGTCATCAGGCCGAGCATGAAGGCCTTGAGGCTGACGATGTCGGTGTGCGCGACGAAGGACATCATCATGCCGGACAGGCCGATGGCGATGAGCAAGGCCAGGATCAGGTGGTCGGACGGCGTGGAGATGTAGCGCACGCGGTCGACCAGGAAGCGGCGCGCCCACAGGCCGGCCAGGCCGGCGACCATGGCGAAGCTGGCGTACTTGCCGAACGGTTGCACAAACTCGACCACGAACCAGAGCGGCTCTTGGAAGTAGCGGACATGGCGGAACAGCACCAAGGCCAGGCCGACGTGGAACAGCCAGCCGAACAGCCAGATCCACTTGTTCGACTTGAACAGGCTTTCGAACAGCACGACCTCGCGCGCCATGCGATAGGCGACGCCGGCATTGGTGGTCGGCGCTGGCGTGGTCGGAATCTTGAGCGGAGCCGGCGTGCGGCTGTACTCATAAATACGGTAGGCGAGGCCAGCGACCAGGATCAGCGTGGCGACGTAAAACAGACCAATATAAAAAACGGTCAGAGAAGTCATGCGTTCCTCTTACCAACAGTCGAGAGTAGAGAGTTGAGAGCCGAGGCGCGCTGAGGTGCCAGCACGCGCTCCCGACTCTCGACTCTCGGCTATAAAGTTACAGCCGAGATGTCCGGCCCGGGCAAAGCCCGGGCGCGGGCGCTTTAGATACAGCCGGTCGGCTTGGGCAGGCCAGCGATCTTACAAGCCTGCTTGGCGGGGCCGTACGGGAACAACTCGTACAGGTACTTGTTGTTACCCTTGTCCGGACCCAGCTTCTTGGCGATGGCCTTGGTCAGCACGCGGATGGCCGGGGCAATCTGGTACTCGTTGTAGTACTCACGCAGGAAGTTGACGACTTCCCAGTGGCTCTCGGTCATTTCGACCTTTTCTTCCTGGGCCAGGTAGGCGGCGACGTCTTCGTTCCAGTCGGCCAGGTTGGTCAGGTAGCCTTCCTCATCCACATCAACGTCTTTACCGGCGATATTCACGATGGCCATGCTCAAACTCCTTAATTAAAAATTACAACCAAGACTGGCAGTTGTTGTGTTCTGCAACCAGGTCGACGAACCCGTTGTAGTCCACAAGATTGACACCTTCCATGACGCGCCCGGCCACGCCGCGCGCTTCCATGTCAGGGGCAAGGGCGTAAACCTTCAGGTTGGCCATGGCCGCCTGAACTTTCGCCGAAACTGCACTGCCCTTGGTTGCCGCATACACGGCATCTTCGATCAGCAGTACAGCAGAACCTTTTGTCGCCAGGCGCAGACAGGTGTCCACGGCGTTCCGCTCCAAGGGCGACTTGTTGACGATATGTAGCATGTCGGTCTCTCCTTAGAAGCTGATGACGACGTCTTGCTCGGCCATCTTGTCGGCCATAGCAGCAGAGTCGAGTACCTGAACATCGACCAGCAGGTCTTCCTCGCTCAGGCCGCGGGCCTCGAGGGAATCCTTGTCCACGTAGAGCTTCTCGATGTCGTAGCCTTCGAGGGCACGGTAGGTGGGCGAGAAGTTCTTCTGATCGATGCCCTTGGTGTGTTGGCCCTTGACGATCTGGTAGACACCGTCGTCAACGAAGGCCAGGCTCACATCCTGGTCGAAGGCCGCGGAGATCAGCACGACCTCCAGGGATTCCAGCGCATAGATGGTGCCGTAGGGCGCCTTGCGGTTCAGGAACATGAACTTCTTGACTACACCTTCGGTTTCGTCATCCATATCAATTCCGCCAGTCACGTCACTCACAATACAACTCCTTAATCACCAAACGTCACGAGGCGGTCGTACTGGATGCCCGCTTCCACCAACTGGCCGAGGCCAGAGATACGGAAACCGGGGGCAAGCACCTCGTCCTTGATACCGCGGCGCAGGCCGGCGGCGACGCAAACAACCAGATCGACATTGTGTTCCTCGGCCAGCTTGGACCAACGGGCTACGATGTTGCGGTCGTCCTGCGGCGGCTCGGTCAGGCGGGTCGAGTTGTACACGCCGTCGTGATAGAAGAACACGCGGGGAACCTGATGCCCCTTGTCGATGGCCGCTTTGGCGAATTGGTAGGCCGAATCAGTCGCCTGATGGTTGTACGGCCCTTCGTTAACCAAAATACCGAATTTCATTTAACTATCCCTAACTCCAATTATCCGAATGCATTCCAGCCCCCGGGCGTTGCCGCCCGGGATGCCTGAATTAGAAGCGGATGTGCGCCGAAGCGTTCAGGCTGGCGCGGGAACCACGCCAGTTGTCGATGTGATACTTCGTGAACGGCAGGCCGGTCTTCTCGAAGAAGGCGGGCCAGCCGATACGGTCGATCCAGTCGTTCATGCGCTCCCACGGACGGCCGTCGGCCTTGTAGGTCGCCAGGATCTTCTTGACCACTTCGCCCACTTCGGGCCAACGCGGGGCGTTGTTCGGCAGGCCGGAAGCGACCAGCTTGTGGAAGGTCGGACGGGAACGGGCGTTGGAGTTCTTGCCACCGACCCAGATCGCGATCTTGGAATGCTCGGGGTCGTTGATCTGCATCGGCGGGCAGGGCGGGAAGCAAGCGCCGCAGCAGATGCACTTCTTCTCGTCCACTTCCAGCGAGGGCTTGCCGTTCACCAGGGCGGGACGGATCGCGGCCACCGGGCAGCGGGCGACGACGGACGGACGCTCGCACACGTTGGCGACCAGATCGTGGTTGATCTTGGGCGGCTTGGTGTGCTGAACGATGATAGCGATGTCGGCCTGGCCGCCGCAGTTGATCTCGCAGCAGGAGGTGGACAGCTTGACGCGGTTGGGCATCTCGCAGTTGACGAAGTCGTGGTACAGCTCGTCCATCAGCGCCTTGACCACGCCGGAGGCGTCGGTGCCGGGGATGTCGCAGTGCAGCCAGCCCTGGGTGTGGGCGATCATGGACACCGAGTTGGCGGTACCGCCGACGGGGAAGCCGTTGTCGCTCAGGGCCTTGATCAGCGGCTCGACCTTCTTCTCGTCGGTGACCATGTACTCGATGTTGGAACGGGCGGTGAAGCGCACGAAGCCATCGGCGAACTGGTCGGCCAGGTCGGCCAGCTTACGCACGGTGTAGTGGTCCATCTGACGCTGGGTACCGGCCTTCACGGTCCAGATCTGGTCGCCGTTCTCGGCGCGGTGATAGAGGACACCCGGCTTCGGATGGCTGTGGAAGGTCCACTTGCCATAGTTCTTCTTCATTACCGGGTGCATGTACGGCATCGGGTCCGGTGCGCCGGATTCGATGGTCTCATGAGTCCTTTCAGCCATGCTTCTCTCCAAACTTAGTGAGATCGGAAAATCTTTAATTGCCAAATGGGCCGACGCCGAAGCGTCAGCCCTTGGGGTACTAACTTATTAAGCGGCAGCCTGCTTGCGCTCGAACCACTTCTCGGCTTCCTCGTCCCAGCCGTCGGTACGGACGTAGGGGTTGGTACGGGGGTGGATGATCATCGAAGGATCGATCTCGATGTCCAGGCCCTCGAGGAAGTTGACCAGGCCGATACGCTCGATCATCTCGCCGGTACGCTCGTGCTCCAGCGCGTTCTCGGCGAAGAAGTCGAGGATGTTGCGGGCCAGATCGTTCAGCTTCTCGAAGTCCTCGTCGGATTCCAGCTTCATGAACGGGATCACCACGGTACCCATGGAGGCGCCGATCTTCAGCACGCCCTTGCCGCCGACCAGGATGGTCACGCCCTTGTCCTTGCCGGGCAGCAGGGCGCCAGGCATGACGTTCAGGCAGTGCATGCAGCGCACGCAGTTGTGGTTGTCGATCTCGATGCAGTTGGCATCGGACACGGCGACCTTGGTGATGCCTTCGCCAGCGGCCTTGCCGTCGTTCTTGGTCAGCTGGATCGCCTTGGTCGGGCAGTGGTTGACGACCATGTTGATCAGGTCTTCCATGCTGTGGGCGGCCATCCAGTCGCGGGCCAGCTTCTCGTCGGCACGGATGCTGTCGCGCCAGGTGCCGATGGTGGCCATATCGGAACGCTGAATGGCGTTCATGCAGTCGTTCGGGCAGCCGGAGAACTTGAACTTGAACTTGTACGGCAGGGACGGACGGTGCATGTCGTCCAGGTTGTTGTTGATCACGGTGCGCAGGGCGCGGGCTTCGTCGAAGCAGGACATTTCGCAACGGGCGGCGCCGACGCAGGACATGGAAGTGCGCAGCGCGGGGCCGGCACCGCCGAGGTCGAAGCCCATCTCGTTGAACTTGTCGAACGAGCGCTGGACGTCATCGGTCTTGATGCCCTGGAACATGATGTCGCCGGACTGGCCATGGAAGGCGATCAGGCCGGAACCACCGGTCTCCAGCCAGGCGTCGCACATCTGGCGCAGCAGGTCGGAGGAATAGTGCATGCCGGCGGGCGGCTGGATGCGCAGGGTGTGGAACTCGGCCGCCTCGGGGAAGATGGGCTTGTGGTTTTCGTCCTTCAGCTCGGTAAAGCGGGGGATCACGCCGCCGCCGTAGCCGACCACACCCACGGTGCCGCCCTTCCAGTAGCCGAAGCGGGTCTTGTAGGAGGTTTCCAGCTGACCCATCAGGTCAACCATCATGTCGTTGTCTTTGGCCAGGCGCTTCAAGCCGGTCACGAAGCTGGGCCATGGGCCTTTCTCGAGTTCGTCGAGATTCGGCGTATCGATCATTTTCTTAGCCATCTGAGTTTCTCCTAAAGTCTTTGACCATCACAGGTTGTTCAACCTAGTAGCATTGCCCGTCGGCATATTGCTTACACATGACGAGTGGGCGAATGGTAAGGGGTGCGAAGGGGGGGGGCCATCATTCCGATGGGGTAAGCGGGGGTGTCGAGGGAGTAGTTAGGTACTACCCGATCGGGTAGGTATCGGCATACCGGTTACGGTAAGTGCAAATACCCGATGAAAAATGTCAAATTCAGGCCCCTGTCACTTGGGACGCATTGTACCCGACCATGGATCAAATCACTTCACTGCTGAAGTTTCGCAACCCTTACGGCAACCAGGAAATCGAGTTGCAACAGGTCGACTATGCGGCGGGGGGCACCCCGATGATGCGCCTGCGCATCAAGGAGCGCGGCGCGCGCTTCACCATCTTCGATGTCGATCCGGTCACCGCCAAGCGCTGGGCCGAGGCCATGCTCGCCTGGGCCGATCCCTTGGCCGACCAAGCCATGCCGCCGAGCGAGGCCAGCGAATGAGGATGTACAATCCCGAGTGGGAAGCGATCAAGGACTTCGACTACCCGGCGACCATGACCGAGGTGCAGTTCGACCTCACCGGTCTGGAAATCCCCGAAGATCATGGCTATGCCCTCTATCAAGAGCTGTGCCGGTATCTGCCTTGGCTGGCCGATACGCCCGGGGTCGGCGTGCAGTCGGTACATGGCGCGCCTTCCGGCCGCAATGCCAATCTGGTGATCAACCGCCGGGTCAAGCTGGTGCTGCGCCTTCCGGTCGAGCGGGTAAAGGATGTCGAGGTGCTGGTTGGCAAGGCCGTCGATGCCGGCGCCGGGCCGATCACGATCGGGGTCTTGAAAGTGCGGCGCTTGACGCCATCTCGAACGCTCTATGCGCATTTCGCGGATATGGGCAGCGAGGACGAGGCCGAGTTTTTGGCGCGGGCCAAGGCCGAGTTGGAGGCCATGGGCATCCAATGCGGTCTGATGTGTGGTAAGAAGCGCCACCTGACTACGCCCGCGGGTCAGGTGGTGGGGTACAGCCTGATGTTGTATGACCTGACCCTGCTGCAGTCGATGCAGGTGATCGAGCGCGGTTTGGGTCGGCACCGGGTTTACGGTTGTGGCATCTTCGTGCCGCACAAATCGATTAAGGAAGTTGCGGCCCACTAAGCCGGGCCGCTATTTATTGGCAACTTGTAAAGTAAGGAGATAGACCATGGGTTACGTTCTGAACGGCGAAGAACTGGAAGTCGACGACGAGGATTTCCTGCTCGAGCCCAACTTCAGCGACGAGATTGTGCCGATCATCGCCGAGGCCGAAGGCCTCAAGCTGACCGACGACCACTGGACCGTTGTCCGCTTCATGCGCGAGCGCTACCAGGAAGACGGCCACACCCCGAACTTCCGCAATATGGTGGCCATGCTCGACGAGCAGGACGACAGCATCGACTGGAAGAAGAAGCTGTACGAGCTGTTCCCCAAGCAGCCCAACCGCCAGTCCGCCAAGGTGGCCGGTCTGCCCAAGCCCTTCGGCAAGGGCGGCTACTAAGTCGGTTAGGCGTCAGGCGTGAGGAGTAAACCTCCTCCGTCTGGCGTTTCACCGCTTACGCCTTACGCCTCACCCTCACTCCTCACTATGTATAGCAATACCCTCGTTTCCACCGAAGAACTCGCGCAGCATCTGGGCGACCCGAACTGGGTCGTGTTCGATTGCCGCTTCACCCTGACCGACCCCGAAGGCGGCCGCCGTGCCTATGCCGCCGGCCATATCCCCGGCGCACGTTACATCCATCTGGACGAGGACCTGTCGGCGCCGGTGGTGCCGGGCAAGACCGGCCGCCACCCCTTGCCCGATCCACAAATCCTCGCGCAAAAGCTGGCCGAGGCCGGCGTCGGCGTGAACAAACAGGTCGTGGTGTACGACGACAGCTACGGCGCCATGGCCGTGCGCCTATGGTGGCTGCTGCGCTGGCTCGGTCATCCGGCGGTCGCGCTGCTCGACGGCGGCTACCCGAAATGGACGCGGGAGAAGCGCCTGGTCACCCAAGCCGAAGCCGAACTGCACAAGGGCAGCATCGCCTGCCTGCCCGAGCGCAGCCAGTGGGTCGATGTCGAGCAGGTGCAGCAGGCCCTGGCCGCCGGCGACATCTTGCTCGATGCCCGGCCCGACCGCCGCTTCACCGGCGAATACGAGCCGCTCGATCCGGTGGCCGGCCACATCCCCGGCAGCGTCAACTGGTCGTTCGAGGAGAACCTCGACATCGACGGCACCTTCCTGCCGCCCGAGGCCCTGCGCGAAAACTTCCAGGCCCTGCTCAAGGGCCGGGCACCGCACCAGGTCATCCATTCCTGCGGCTCCGGCGTCACCGCCTGCCACAATATCTTGGCGATGGAAGTCGCCGGCCTGCCCGGCTCGCGGCTGTATCCCGGCTCTTGGAGCGAGTGGATCACCGATCCCAGCCGGCCGGTCGCCTTAGGAGAATAACGTGGCTGCCCCGACCCGCGTCAAAACGATCTGGTTCAAGAAGGACGGCGTCCAGCGTGGCGCCGACGAGGTCGCCACCGCCCTGGCCACGACCATCTGGCGCATGGCCGACCGCGCCATCGACAACCTGTCCAAGGCCGAGTACGACATCATCACGCCGCAGCGCGGCTTCAAGATCATCGGCGAGCTGACCGCCTTCGCCGTGCATTACGTCGATCGCCTGGTCTACCCGCGGCTGGGCCAGGAAGAGCGCACCGAGCTGGTCAGCGCCCTGGGCATCCGGCTGGCCGAGATCATGGAAGGCAACATCCTCGACTTCACCGGCGGCCAGAAGGATCCGGACTACGACTACAAGGCCGGCTACATCGATCTCTTGAACCGGCGCATGGCTGATTATTCCGAGTTCGAGTTCCCCATCGACAAGGCCAGCTTCCAGGCCCTGCGTTTCCTGTCGCTGCAGATCCGCGAGGGCATGGAGAAGTCGGACCAGAGCTGGATCCAGGACCAGCTGATGGACATCGAGGTACCCGAGATCATGGGCACGGTGAAGAAGCAGGTCGACGGCTTCTATCCGCCGCAGACGGCCTGAGGCCAGCGTGATCGCCCCGGACAGCCCGTTCCATCCCGACAACGCGGCCGGTTACCAGGCTTGGCGGGCGCAGAAGCTAATGGGCTACCCGCAGCGGGCGGCAGAGCTGATCGTCGAGGTGGACGACCCGGCGCAGTTGAGCGACGGTGAATACCGGGCTCTGTGGCAGCGGCTGGCCAAGACCGGCATGGCCGTCTACGCCACGAATCGCGGCGAGGCCGAAGACAAAGGCATTCCGCGCGACATCGCCGCCCAGTTCGGCCTGAGCCAGTTGGACGCCAACTGGCTGGCGGACGAGGACGGCATCTCCAGCATCACACCGCAGGAGGAAGAAGGGCGCGGCAAGGGGGAGTTCATTCCCTACACCCACAACCGCATCCGCTGGCATACCGACGGCTACTACAACCCGCCCGAGCGGCGCATCTACGCCATGATGCTGCACTGCGTGCGCGAGGCGGCCGAGGGCGGCGAGAACGAACTGTTCGATCCCGAGCTGGCCTACATCTATCTGCGCGATGTCGACCCCGAGCACATCCGCGCCTTGATGGCGGAAGACGCGATGACCATTCCCGCCCGCACCGACGAGCTGGGCGTGGCGCGGCCGGACGAGACCGGTCCGGCCCTGCTGCTCGACGCCGGGCAACTGCACCTGCGCTACACCGCGCGGACCAAGAGCATCGTCTGGAAGCCGGATGCCGCGACGCAGGCGGCGGTAAAGGCACTGGAGGATTTATTGGCGAGCGAGCCGACCGGCGTGTTCAAACTCAAGCTCATGCCGGGTATGGGCCTGATCTGCAACAACGTGCTGCACACCCGTTCCGGCTTCAGCGATACGCCCGAGCGCCGGCGCCTGCTCTATCGCGCGCGCTACCACGACCACATCCGCAATCTGCGGGCGTGATCGCTTTCCTTATTTCGCGATCGACTCCGGCAGGGCGATCTTGCCGTCCTTGCTGAACTGGTAGTCCTTGAACACGTGCTCGGCCGTGAGCAGTTGGTAGCTGCCGTCCGCCAGTTGGCGCGTGGTGTCCTTCAGCCGGTAGGTGTAGTGGCCGCAGGTCCAGCAGTCGAAGTTGCGCATGTGGGTGCACAGGCAGGTTTTGTCGTAGACGTGCAGCTCCTTCACACCCGGATGCTTCGCCACTTCGCGGTAGTAGGCGTCGATGTAGGCGCAGTGGCCGTTGGCGTCGAGCAGGTAGCCGTAGGCCTCGCAGTTCGGCCGGATGCCCGAGCCGATGGCCGGGCAGTGCTTGAGCATGCGCATCGGATAGCCGGTCGGCGACACGCCGTTGACCTCGATGTCGTCCTCGTTGGCCTTGAAATATTCCTGTTGCACCTTCTCCGGCAGGCCGCATTCCTGGGCCACGGTGAAGCGGGTAGCGACCTGCACCGCGGCGGCGCCTTTTTCCAGATAGCCGACCGCGTCGGTGCCGGTGAAGATGCCGCCGGCCGGGATCACCGGGATGTCCAACTGTTCGTCCTTCAGATACTGCATGACCTCGGCGGTGATGGTGGCGAGGTCGTATTTCCACCAGTCGTCCAGGCCGAAGCCCAGATGGCCGCCGGCCAGCGGGCCTTCGACCACGATGTAGTCGGGCAGGCGCTCGACCCGCGCGTTCTTGCGCAGGAATAGCTGCAACGCGCGGACCGAAGACACGATGATGCCGAGCTTGGCGTCGCGGAAACGCGGGTGGTCCGCCATCAGTGCGAACGAGCCCAAATGCAGGCCGGCCGCCAGCGTGATGCCGTCGATGCCGGCGTCGAGCATGGCCTTCAAGCGCACCTGCAGGGTCTCGCGCGGCGCGTTCATGGTCAGCTTTTCCATGCAGTTGATGAAGATCATACCGTCGCCGCGCTTGGCTTCCATGGTCTTGCCGACGTGCATGCGGGTCGCCTCTTCGACTTGGCCCAGGCTGAATTTCACCTCGGACTTGTCGACGTTGGCGACGTTGTACTTGTATTGCTTCTGCTTTTCCTTGACGAAGCCGGTCTTGAACCGGCGGTCGGTCACGGTCGGTGTCATTGCATCGGAGATGTGGCCGATGCCGCCCAGGCGGGCAGCCTCCAGCGCGAGTTCGGCGGTGGAGATGTCCACGCCCATGCCGCCGATCACGATCGGCACCAGTTCCCGCTTGCCGAAGCGCAAGCGGAAGTCATCCACGCATTTCATCAATTCTTTCCAGAGCAGTTAAATCGTTATCGATCGTAGCCATGTGGCCCGACCGTAAAAAGACCGACATCATACAGGACAGCCGGCTCGCGCACCGGGCTAGTGCAAATGCCCCGGCTCAGCCCGGCTTGCCGTCCGCCCGCGGCCGCCAGTACAGCGGGGCGTAGCGCCAAGCCCAGCCGCCGAAGGCCGCGAGCCAGAGCACGGCGGCGAGCGAGGCCAAGCGATAGGGCGCGATGCCGGGTAGCAGATCGGGCAACAGACGCACACCGGCCGCGATTTGTACTAACCAGAATAGCAGCCAGGTCAGGCCATCCGCTGCCAATTTATTACCCGAATGGCCCAGGCTGACGCGTGAGGCCATCGCGATCAGCATCGAGCCGAAGAAGCCGATCCCTAAGGTATGCAGCGGCGCCAGCCCGGCGCTCCACGGCCAGCGGAGCAGAAGGCCAAGCGAGCCGGCCGCCGCCAGGCCGAAGGCCAGGGTGGCCCAAGCGAAGGCGATATGCAGCATCGCGAGCAGCCGCACCTTGAAGCTGCGCACCAGGCCCCAGTGCGTGCTGAAGTAAAGCGCGGCGGCGGCCAAGGGCAGGTCGGCCAGCCAGGTATAGGCCGCCTGGCCACTGGCCTCCAGCACGGCATGGCTAAGGCTGGCGATCAACATCGACCAGAGCAGCGGGTAGGGCCGCACCATGACATAGTCGGACAGTACGCGGCTGGTGAACCAAGGAACCATGCGATGGCAGACCGTGAGAAAGACCGGGGTCAGGCAGCCCCAGAGCGCAAGCGACAGGGCAAAGCTGAGAAAACGCGGCGTGCCGGTATGCAGCCAGGCGAGGAAACACAACTCGCCGATCAGGCCGGTCAGCAAGGCGAGCCAGATCGCCCAGGCATGGCGTTTGTCGGCAGCGGTCGAGCCGGCGAGGCTGTGCAGCAGGCCCGCCAGCCCGACGACCAGGCCTGCCGCATGCAGCAGCACGGCCGGCGCGGCGAAGGCGGGCCTATAGATCGCCGGGTAGAACAGCAGTGTGCCGGCACTCAGCAGTAGCGCGGTGCCGATGGCGTGGCTGGGCCGAATCTTGGGGCCGTCGAGCCAGCTTGGCACTGCGGTGAAGGCGAAGCCGAACACAAAGAACGGGAAGAAGCCATAGAGCATCAGCCAAGCATGGGCCGCACCGGGCAGCAGTGCGGAGGGGGGCAAGGCCAAGGTGCCCAGGCCCGATTCCAGCTCCAACAGCCACCAGGCCATGACGCACAGGCCCTGTAGTGCGCCCGGCAAGAACAGCGTGCGGTGCGGTGCGGCGCAGAGGGTTTTCCAAAACATGCTCGATACCCCACCCATCATCTAAAGCGCACAGAGTAATCGGTGCCGACGTGGCCGGCATTGATGGCGATCAACGCCGCGATACCCGACAGCTTAACTCGGCTTTGCCGCGGCGATGGATTTGTTTCGATTCCATGCGGCATACTTTGCCTTGACTGCAAGCCTGGAGGGAACCCCACGGTATCGTGACCAGCCTCGACGAACATCTCAAATTCCGCAATCAGCCGGGCGTCGATAAAGCGCAACTGATGTTGGGCGAGACGGTCAATTTGCTGTATCGCCAATCACGGGTCAGCTTGTTCGCGCACGCGGTGCTGGTGCCGTTGATGGTTTTTATCTACCTCGATGGCGTGCCGCCGGCATGGGTTGGGCTATGGGCCGCGGCCATCGTTCTGGCCGTGTTATGGCGCGTGGCCTTGGTGCTACGTTATTTCCGCGAACCGATCTATGCCGAGACCCTGCGGGCGTGGGAACGGCGCTTCGTCTTCAGCTTGTTTCTGCTCGGCCTGGGCTGGGGCCTGCCCGGCGCGTTGTTTACGTCCTACCTGGACCGGAGCGATTTGATCGTGTCGATCTTGGTGATCATCGGCTTGAGCGGCGGCGGCATCAGCGTATTCGGTCATCACCGGTTGTCGCATACCGCCTTTAGCTGGCCCTTATTGCTGCCGTTCGCGCTGTATTGGTTTTCTACCGCGACGCAAGAGGGCCTGGTGATCGGCGCCGCCTTGCTGTTGTATCTGACCCTGACCACCAGGATCGTCATGGGCTTTCAGGGCGGGCTGCGTGAGCTCATGTCCACCAGTTACGATCAAATGGCCAGCATTGGCGAATTGACGCATTTGACGCGGCAATTGGCCAAGGCGAACCAGGACCTGAACGAGCGCGAAGATTACCTGCAGGCTGTATTGAACGCGATGAGCGACGGTCTGTGCGTGATCGACGCCGAGGGCGAGATCATGGGGGTGACGCCTTCGTTGTGCGCGATGTTCGGCTATGCCGAGGCCGATCTGCTCGGCCGGGATGTCAGCATCCTGATCGGCGGCGAGCACAAGCTACGCCATGCCGAGTATCTCCGCGCGTGTCGCGAACGGGCGACGAAACGGTTGGCGCCGCGGATCGTCGAGGGCGATGGCATGCATTTCGACGGCACGGCCTTCCCGGTCGAGGTGGCGGTGACCGAAACCACGTCCGGCGGCAAACCGATCTACGTCGGCCTGGTTCGGGACATGACCGAACGCAAGGCGATGATCACGAAGCTGGAGCAGACGTTGGCCGAGTTGCGCCAGGAACGAGACAAGGTGCAGGCGGCAAACGAAGAGCTGGCCTTCCTGTCCACCCACGACGCCCTGACCGGCTTGCCTAATCGGCGCTATTTCGACGATTTCTCCGGCCGCATGTGGCGCCAGGCGCAGCGGCGGCACGAGACGATGTCCATCCTGCTGCTCGATATCGACCACTTCAAACACTACAACGACTACTTCGGCCACTTGGCGGGCGATGCCTGCCTGGTGCGCATCGCCGAGGCGCTGGCCCAGCAGATCAATCGGGCCGGCGATCTGGCGGCCCGTTACGGCGGCGAGGAGTTCATCGTGTTCCTGAGCAATACCGACGTCGAGGGCGCCCGGCATATCGCCGAGGGCGTGCGGCGTGCCGTGCAGGAAATCGGCATCCCGCATCCAACTTCCACCAGTGGGATGGTGACGGTCAGCGTCGGTGTCGCGACCTGTTCGCCGGTCAAAGGGTCGCGCATCGATCAATTGATCAGCCGGGCCGACACGGCGTTGTATGTGGCCAAGGAGGCCGGGCGCAATCGGATCGAGGTGTTCATGTCGACCGGGCCGGAGGGTTGCCAACCCGAGTAAGGGCCTGCCGCGGTAGGCGGCAGGTCAGGACTGGCGGGTTTTCTTTTTCTCGACCGCCCAGACCGCCGCCTCCACCCGCGAACGCAGGTTGAGCTTGCGCAGCAGATGCTTCACATGGACCTTGACCGTACCTTCGGCAATGTCGAGTTCGCGCGCGATCAGCTTGTTGCTCATGCCGTGGGCGATCAATTCCAGAATGCGCCGTTCCTGTTCGGTCAGCCCGGCCTCGTCCGGCTCGCGCGGCGGGCTGTCGCTGCGCAGCGAACGGGCCAGTTGCTGGGCCAGGCGCTCGGTGATGCTGACCTGGCCGGCGGCGACTTCCTGCAGTTTGACCAGCAATTCTTCCGGTTCCGTCTCTTTGAGCAGATAACCGTCGGCCCCGGCGCGCAACGCCGCGATCAGGTCCTCCGCCTGGTCGGAGACGGTGAGCATCACCACCCGCGCGTCCAGGCCGGCGGCCTTGACCACCTTGAGCATGTCGACGCCGCTCATGTCCTTCATGTTGAGGTCGAGCAGAATGATGTCCGGTTCCAGCTGGTAGGCCAGCTCGATGCCTTGTTCGCCGGACGAGGCCTCGCCGACCACCTCGAATTCGGGTAGCAGCGCGATCAACTGCATGACCCCTTTGCGGAACAGCGGATGGTCGTCGACGATCAGCAACCGTTGCGGGCTTGTTGGATTCAAGGCGTCGTTCCTATGGCGATTGCGTTGTTGCGTCTATTGCTCGGGCGGAAATCCAAAGACACGCGTGTGCCGCCTGCCGGCCTGGGCTCGTGGCGGATCCGGCCATGCAAGGAGCGGGCACGCTCATCCATGATGGTCATGCCGTAATGGTGGATGTCGGCGCTCTTGGCGATACCTTTCCCATCGTCCTCGACCCGAACCTGGACCTCGCCATCGTCGCTGCATTGTATGGCAACCCAGGCATGCTGGGCCTGGGCGTGCTGCAGCACGTTGGATAGCGCCTCGCGGATGATGTGCAACACATGGATTTCCTCGTTTGGGCTCAAGGCGCAACGATCCAGATGGACCGCATACTCGATGGCGATGTCGCCCCGCTCGGTAAATTCTTCTACGGTGTGGGCCAGTGCGGCATCCAGGCTGTCGCCCTCGATTTTTAGACGGAAAGTCGACAGCAGCTCGCGCAATTGCCGGTATGCGCTGTTAAGCCCTTCGCGCAATTCACGCATGACCGTCCCGCTCTCGGCGGCCCGGTTCGGATCGTCGCGGATGGCTTGCAGCCGGCTGACCTGGATCTTCATATAGGCGAGCGATTGTGCCAGCGAGTCGTGCAATTCGCGCGCGATCACCGCACGCTCTTCCAGCAGCGACAGGCGCCGTTCTTGCTCGACCCGCCGTTCGGCCCCGATCGCGATGCCGATATGGCGGGACAAGGCCTCGAGCAGCTGCACCCGCCAGGCTTCCGGCATGGTGCCCTCGGGCACTTCCAGGATCATCACGCCGTATTGTCGCTCCGAGTCCGACAAGGGCAAGGTCAGGATGTGGCGATTGTCGCCGGTGATGCTGAGCCGCGTGCTGCGGCTGCCGTGGCAGCCACGGCAATCGGCCTGACGGCAGGGGTCGGCATCGCCGGCCTGCAAGGTGCTGGCGATGACCTGGCCGCTGTCGCCGCCGGCCTCGCCCAGGCAGACCATGCCGCGGCCGAGGCCGAGCTGGTGCTCGATGTCGTTCAGCACCGCGAGATAGGCCGCGCGGTTGGGCGGCATGCCGTGCAGGCGGGCGATCGAGTGATACAGCAATTCCAGCGATTGATTGCTGCGGGTCAGTTCCGCCGTCTTCTGCGCGACGCGCTCCTCGAGGTTTTGATACAGCTTCTGCAGATCCTCGGCCATCAGGTTGAACGAGCGCCCAAGCTGGCCGATCTCGTCCGGCCCGGTATGGGGCGTGCGCACGCTGAGGTCGCCCTGACCGGCGCGCCCGGCCAGGGCGAGCAGCTCGCGCATGGGCTGGATGAAGGTGATGTGGATCAGGTAGATGGTGAGCAGGATCACGATGCCGCTGACGATCAGCGCGACGCCGAGCACGATGCGCATGACCCGGATCTTCGCCTCGGTCGATTCCTCCATGTGTTTGACCAGAATGTTGATCATCGCTACGAAGTGGTCGATCCGGGCCCGCAGCAGAAGATGCGTTTCCAGCGCGGGCGTCGCCTGTGTCCCGTTGGCCAGCGCCAGGAACAAAGGCTTGATTTGCTTGTGCCATTCGGCGCGTACTTGTGCCAGGCTCTCCGGCAGCGGGTCGAGGCCTTTTTGGCCGGCGAGTTGGCCGATCGGCGCCGCTGCTAGGGTCGCGTCGAATTCGTCGATTGCATGCAGCAGTTCAGCGCGTGCCGGCCGGTCGCCCTGCGCCGCCGCGAGGGCATGGCTGACCATGCGCCAGCTTTGCATGCGCAGGCTGCCGGCGAGGTTGATCGCTTCGCCGCTACCCTGCGTGGTTTCCGCCACCATCCAGGAAACCGACATGCCGAGCAGTGCCATCAATGCGATGGCGGCGATCGCGCCCCCCATGCGCAGCAGCAACGAACTGTTCAGGCTACTCGATAAGATTCTCACTGCGGCTTCCTAGTGATACCACCAATGCATCCGGGATACCGGATTCGCCGATGGCGATCGGTCCTGGGCGAACAATAACAATAAGTTAGTCATAGCCTATCTACCTCTTTGGTGGTAGAGCGCAAGGCATCGGCGGTTTTCCCCCATCTGGCGCGGCATGGCGAGATCTCTACACTTGGGCTCAAGCAGTTCGCAACCGAGTTCGCGTTGTGTGGTGGAGGTGGCAATGACCCCGCGTACCCAGCAGCAGATTTCAGTGCTCGTCATGAGCACCTTGGCCTTCACGGTGTGTTTCGCCGTGTGGATGATGTTCGCCGTGATCGGCATTCCGATCAAGAGCGAGTTGCAACTCAACGAGACCGAGTTCGGGCTCTTGGTGGCGACCCCGGTCTTGACCGGTTCCTTGGTGCGTCTGCCGCTCGGTATGTGGACCGACAAATTCGGCGGCCGTATCGTCTTTTTCACGCTGATGATCTGCACGGTCATCCCGATCTATCTGATCGCCTACGCCACGCAATTCTGGCATTTCCTCACCATCGGTCTGTTCGTCGGCCTGGCCGGCGGCTCGTTCTCGGTCGGCATCGCCTATTGCGCGCGCTGGTTTTCGAAGGACAAGCAGGGCACCGCGATGGGCATCTTCGGCGCCGGCAACTCCGGCGCGGCGCTGACCAAGTTCATCGCGCCGGCGATCGTGCTGGCCTTCGGTTGGCAAATGGTGCCCAAGGCCTATGCCGCCGCGATGCTGGCGACCGCGCTGCTGTTCTGGTTTTTCACCTACGACGATCCGTCGCATAAAGCGCCGGCCCATGTAACCGTAGGCGAGCAGCTCAGGGCATTGAAAGACCCCATCGTCTGGAAATACTGCCAGTACTACTCCATCGTGTTCGGCGGCTATGTCGCCCTGGCCTTGTGGATGACCAAGTACTACGTCTCCGAATACGGCTTCGACTTGAAGATGGCGGCGCTGCTGGCGGCCAGCTTCTCGCTGCCGGGCGGCGTGTTGCGCGCGGTCGGTGGCTGGCTGTCGGACACGTACGGCGCGCACCGGGTGACCTGGTGGGTGCTCTGGGTGTCGTGGATATGCCTGTTCATCATGTCGTATCCGCAGACCGAGTTCACCGTGCGCACGGTGAGCGGGCCGCAGACCTTCCACATTTATCTGAGCCCGACCCTGTTCACCGTCCTGCTGTTCACCGTGGGCGTGGCCTTCGCCTTCGGCAAGGCCTCGGTGTTCAAGTACATCTCCGACGAGTACCCGCACAACATCGGCGTCGTCTCCGGCATCGTCGGCCTTGTCGGCGGCCTGGGCGGCTTCCTGCTGCCGATCATGTTCGGCGCCCTGGTCGACCTGACCGGCATCCGTTCCTCGGCCTTCATGCTGATGTACGGCGTGGTCTGGGTGTCGCTGATCTGGATGTACACCACCGAGGTGCGCAAGCTGGATTTGATCAAGAAAAGGTCGCCTGTCATCGCCGACAGACTGGAATGAGTTCTCCCTTCAACGAGCGTAACGGAGTCAGACGATGAGCACGAACATCAAAGAGTGGGATGTGGAGAACCAGAAATTCTGGGAATCCACCGGCAAGGGCATCGCCTACCGCAATCTGTGGATCTCGGTGCCCAGCCTGCTGCTCGGCTTCGCGATCTGGATGATGTGGGGCATCATCACCGTGCAGATGCTGAACCTGGGCTTCCCGTTCTCCAAGGAGGACATGTTCAGCCTGACCGCCATCGCCGGCCTGGCCGGGGCGACCCTGCGCATCCCGTCCTCGTTCTTCATCCGCATCGCCGGCGGCCGCAACAGCATCTTTCTGACCACGGCCTTGCTGATGATCCCGGCCTTCGGCACCGGCCTGGCCTTGCAGGACAAGAGCACGCCCTTGTGGGTGTTCCAGTTGCTGGCGCTGCTGTCGGGCATCGGCGGTGGCAACTTCGCCTGCTCGATGTCCAACATCAGCACCTTCTTTCCCAAGCGCCTGCAAGGCACTGCCTTGGGGCTCAACGCCGGCCTGGGCAACTTCGGCGTCACCACGATGCAGATATTGATCCCGCTGGTGATGACCGCCGGCATCTTCGGCGCGCTGGCCGGCGCGCCGATGGAGCTGGTCAAGGACTCCGGCTGGATCCTGGGCAAGATCGTCGCCGGCACGCCCACCTTCATCCAGAACGCCGGCTACGTCTGGCTGCTGGCCCTGGTGCCGCTGGCCTTCCTCGGCTTCTTCGGCATGAACAACCTGCTGCCGATCTCGCCCAACATCGGCGGCACCGTCCCGGCCTTCATCAAGGTGCTCTGGTTGTACGGCCTGGCCTTCGCCACCGCCGGCGTCGGCCTTTACCTCTACCTGCCGCCGGTGGCCGGCGGCCTGGGCCTGCTCAATATGTGGGTCGCGCTGCCGCTGATCATGCTCGGCACCCTGTTCGTCATGCGCCTGTTCGCCTTCGGCGACATGAAGGCCGGCATCGAGAAGCAGTTCGCCATCTTCAGGAACAAGCACACCTGGTCGCTGACCGCGCTCTATGTCGTCACCTTCGGCTCGTTCATCGGCTTCTCCGCCGCGGTGCCGCTGTCGATCACGGTGATCTTCGGCGACCAGCACCTGTTCGATGCCGCCAGCCAGAGCTGGAGCCACGTCAAGAACCCCAACGCGCCGTCCGCGTTGACCTATGCCTGGATCGGCCCCTTCGTCGGCGCGCTGATCCGGCCGGTCGGCGGCTGGATCTCGGACAAGCTCGGCGGCTCCATCGTCACCCAGGTGATCTCGGCGGCCATGGTCGCCGCCTCGGTCTATGCCGGCTATTTGATGATGCAGGCCTACCACTCGGCTACGCCCGAGGTCTATTTCGCCCAGTTCATGATCACCTTCGTCGTGGTGTTCGCCGCCGCCGGCATCGGCAACGGCTCCACCTTCCGCACCGTCGGCGTGATCTTCGACCGCGCCCAGGCCGGCCCGGTGCTGGGTTGGACCTCGGCCGTGGCGGCCTATGGTTCTTTCATCGCGCCCGAGGTGATCAAGGGCCAGCTCAAGGCCGGCACGCCGGAGAACGCGATGTACGGCTTCGCCGCCTTCTATGCCGTCTGCCTGATTCTCAACTGGTGGTTTTACCTGCGCCGTGGCGCCGAGATCAAGAATCCATGAGGGACCAGGGCCCAAAAAGAAACGCGGCGTAGCCGCTCCACCCCCGATTCCTGACACCTAATCCCTAGCGACTGCAAGGAGCAAACAATGAGTCACTTTCTCGACCGCCTGACCTACTTCACCCGCCCGACCGAGTCGTTTTCCAACGGTCACGGCGTGGTGACCATCGAGGACCGCAAGTGGGAGGATGCCTACCGCAACCGCTGGCGCCACGACAAGGTGGTGCGCTCGACCCACGGCGTCAACTGCACCGGCGGCTGCTCCTGGAAGATCTTCGTCAAGAACGGCCTGGTCTCGTTCGAGATGCAGCAGACCGACTACCCGCGCACCCGCGACGACCTGCCCAACCACGAGCCGCGCGGCTGCCAGCGCGGCGCCTCGTTCTCCTGGTATCTGTACAGCCCGCACCGGATCAAACACCCGATGATCCGCGGTCGCCTGCTCGACCTCTATCGGGCCGAGCGCCGCGCGGGCAAGGACCCGGTCGAGGCCTGGGCCGCGATCCAGGCCGACAGCGCCAAGCGCGACAAGTACGTCAAGGTGCGCGGCCTGGGCGGCTTCGTCCGCACCGACTGGGACGAGGTGCTGGAGATCGTCGCCGCGGCCAACGTCCACACCATCCAGAAGTGGGGCCCGGACCGCATCTACGGCTTCTCGCCGATCCCGGCCATGTCGATGATCTCCTACGCCGCCGGCTCGCGTTATTTGAGCCTGATCGGCGGTGCCTGCGGCTCGTTCTACGACTGGTATTGCGATCTGCCGGCGGCCAGCCCGCAGACCTGGGGCGAGCAAACCGACGTGCCCGAGGCGGCCGACTGGTACAACTCGACCTACCTGATCATCACCGGCGCCAACCTGCCGATGACCCGCACGCCGGACGCCCATTTCGCGATCGAGACCCGCTACAAGGGGACCAAGATCGTGTCGATGGCGCCGGACTATGCCGAATATGTCAAGTTCGCCGACCTGTGGATGCCGGTGAGGCAGGGCACCGATTCGGCCGCCTTCCTGGCCATGGGCCACGTCGCGTTGAAGGAGTTCTACGTCGAGAAGCAGGTGCCCTACTTCCAGGAATACGCGCGCAAGTACACCGACCTGCCGATGCAGGTGCTGCTGCGGCAACAGGGCGAGGGTTATGTCAGCGACCGCAACCTGCGCGCCTCCGACTTCGTCAACAACCTGGGCGAGACCAACAACCCCGAGTGGAAGACCATCGTCTATGACGAGCTGTCCAACGGCTTCGTGGTGCCCAACGGCTCGGTCGGCTTCCGCTGGGGCGAGGAGGGCAAGTGGAACCTGCTGGAGAAGAAATCCGACCAGGCTGACATGAAGGCCGAGCTGAGCTGCCAGGGCAAGGCCGGGGTCGAGGTCGTGGCCGTGGGCTTCCCGCACTTCAACCAGGACGAGCCGGATCTGTTGTTCCGCAACGTGCCGGCGCGCCGGCTGACGCTGGCCGACGGCAGCGAGGCCCTGGTCGCCTCGGTCTACGACTTGCAGCTTGCCCAGTACGGCATCGACCGCGGCCTGGGCGGCGGCAATGTGGCCAGTTCCTACGACCAGGCCGACGTCGCCTATACCCCGGCCTGGGCGGCCAAGGTCACCGGCGTCAAGGCCGCCGACATCGAACGCACCGGCCGCGAGTTCGCCGACAACGCGGCCAAGACCAAGGGTAAATCCATGGTGATCATGGGCGCGGCGATCAACCACTGGTACCACAACGACATGTCCTATCGCAGCATCATGAACCTGCTGCACCTCTGCGGTTGCGTCGGCCAGTCGGGCGGCGGCTGGGCGCACTATGTCGGCCAGGAGAAGCTGCGGCCGCAGGCCGGCTGGGCGCCGATCGCCTTCGCCCTGGACTGGCAGCGGCCGCCGCGGCAGATGAATTCCACCTCCTACTGGTATTTCCACACCGACCAATGGCGTTACGAGGCGGTCAAGGCCGACGACCTGCTGTCGCCGGCCGGGCGCAACCGCAACAAGGGCTACAGCCTGGCCGACTACAACGTGGTCGCCACCCGCCTGGGCTGGCTGCCTTCGGCGCCGCACTTCAACCGCAACCCGCTCGATCTGGTGCGCGAAGCCGAGCAGGCCGGCGCCAGCGACGAGGCCGAGGTGGCCAAACACGTGGTCGAACAACTCAAGTCCGGCGCGCTCGATGTCGCCTTCGCCGACCCGGACGACCCGGTCAACTGGCCGCGCAATCTCATCGTCTGGCGCGCCAACCTGATCGGCACCTCGGCCAAGGGCCACGAATATTTCCTGAAGCATCTCTTGGGCGCGCAGAACGGCGTGCTGCAGGAGGGCGGCGACGGCCGCGACAACAAGGAAGTGAAGTGGCACGAACATGGCCCGACCGGCAAGCTGGACCTGATGGTAGACATCAACTTCCGGCTGAATTCGACCGGCGCCTATTCCGACATCATCCTGCCCACCGCGACCTGGTACGAGAAGCACGACCTCAACACCACGGACATGCACCCCTTCATCCACCCGCTGTCCGAGGCGGTTTCGCCGGGCTGGGAGTCGAAGTCCGACTGGCAGATCTTCAAGGCCCTGGCCAAGGCCTTCTCCGGCCTGGCGGCCAAGCACCTGGGCGTGAAGAAGGACCTGGTCGCCCTGCCGATGCAACACGACTCGCCGTTCGAGCTGGCCCAGCCCCTGGGCCAGGTGCGCGACTGGAAGCGCGGCGAGTGCGAGCCGGTGCCGGGCAAGACCATGCCGCTGTTGAAACTGGTCGAGCGCGACTACGGCGCCACCTACAACAAGTTCATCGCGCTCGGCCCCTTGATGGTTAAGCTCGGCAACAACGTCAAGGGCCTGGACTGGAACACCGAGCAGGAATACCGGGAACTGGCCAGCCTCAACCGCACGGTCAAGGAACCCGGCGTCTCCCAGGGCATGCCCTCGCTGGAGGAGGACATCGCGGTGTGCGACTCGGTGATGCGCATGGCGCCGGAGACCAACGGCGAGGTGGCGCACAAGTCGTGGTCGGCGCTCAGCAAAAAGACCGGCCTCGACCACCACCACCTCTATGCCGGCCGGCACGAGGACAAGATCACCTTCCGCGACATCCAGGCCCAGCCACGCAAGATCATCACCGCGCCGACCTGGTCCGGCATCGAGTCGGAGCACGTGTCCTATACCGCCGGCTACACCAACATTCACGAGCACATCCCGTTCCGCACCCTGACCGGCCGTGCCCACTTCTACCAGGACCACGAGTGGTTCCTCGACTTCGGCGAGGGCTTCTGCACCTTCAAGCCGCCGGTGGACATGAAGGCCCACGGCAAGGTGCCGGCCAATGTCTTGAACAAGCCGCACCTGACCCTGTCCTGGATCACGCCGCACTCGAAGTGGGGCATCCACTCCACCTATCAGGACAACCTGCGCATGCTCAACCTGTTCCGCGGTGGGCCCTATGTCTGGATCTCCGAGGACGACGCCAAGAGCGTCGGCATCGCCGACAACGACTGGGTCGAGGCGATCAACGCCAACGGCGCCACCATGGCTCGGGCCGTGGTCTCCCAGCGGGTGCCGCGCGGCATGGCGCTGATGTACCACGCCCAGGAGAAGAACGTGAACGTGCCCGGCTCGCCCAGCACCGGCAAGCGCGGCGGCATCTTGAACTCGGTGACCCGGGTCATCGTCAAGCCGACCAATATGGTCGGCGGCTACTGCCAGCTCGCCTACGGCTTCAACTACTACGGCACCGTGGGCTGCCAGCGCGACGAGGTGGTGGTGCTGCACCGGGTCGACGACCAGAGCATCGACTGGCTGGAGCGGCCGCTTACGCCCGAGCGCGAGGCGCAACGCAACCCCGCCGGCATCGGTCCGCGCTGAGGGCCAGAAACCATGTCAACCGCCAAGACGCGAAGGAACGCAAAACAATGGAAAGTGTGTCGAGCTCCGCTTCGCGTGTCTTTGCGTTCTTTGCGGTGAAAGCTCTTAGGAGAACGAAATGAAAGTCAGAGCGCAATTCGCCTTCGTCTTCAACCTGGACAAGTGCATCGGCTGCCACACCTGCTCGGTCACCTGCAAGAACGTGTGGAGCAACCGCAAGGGCGTCGAGTACGCCTGGTTCAACAACGTCGAGTCCAAGCCCGGCATCGGCTATCCCAAGCAGTGGGAGAACCAGGACATCTGGCGCGGCGGCTGGGAGTTGAAAGACGGCAAGCTGCAATTGAAGGCCGGCAACAAACTGTCGCGGCTGATGAATATCTTTGCCAACCCGGACCTGCCCGAGATCGACGATTACTACGAACCGTTCACCTTCGATTACGCCCGGCTGCAGAACGCGCCGCTTAGCGAGGCGGCGCCGACCGCACGGCCGGTGTCGCAGATCACCGGCGAGCGGATGGAGAAGATCCACTGGGGCCCGAACTGGGAAGACGACTTGGCCGGCGAGTTCGACAAGCGGGCCAAGGACCGCAATATGGCGAACCTGGAGAAGGCGATCTACCGCCAGTTCGAGCACACCTTCCACATGTACCTGCCGCGCATCTGCAACCACTGCATCAACCCGGCCTGCGTCGCGGCCTGCCCGTCCGGCTCGCTGTACAAGCGGGAGGAGGACGGCATCGTGCTGGTCGACCAGGACAAGTGCCGCGGCTGGCGCATGTGCATCAGCTCCTGCCCGTACAAGAAGGTGTTCTACAACTGGGAATCGGGCAAGGCCGAGAAATGCATCGGCTGCTACCCGCGGGTGGAGTCGGGCATGCCGACCGTGTGTTCGGAGTCCTGCGTCGGCCGCATCCGCTACAACGGCATCATGCTCTACGACGCCGACAAGATCGAGCAGCTCGCCTCGACGCCCGACGTGCAGGACCTCTACCAGGCCCAGCTCGACATCTTCCTCGACCCGAACGACCCGGCGGTGATCGAGCAGGCGCGCCGCGACGGCATCCCCGAGGACTGGCTCGAGGCCGCGCGCAAGTCGCCGATCTGGAAGATGGCGGTGGAGTGGAAGATCGCCTTCCCGATGCACCCCGAGTTCCGCACCCTGCCCATGGTCTGGTACGTGCCGCCGCTGTCGCCGGTGCAGTCGCACATCGACCAGGGGGCGCTGCCGATCACGCCGGACAGCGTGATCCCGTCGGTGGAGAACCTGCGCCTGCCGGTGCAGTACCTGGCCAATCTGCTCACCGCCGGCAAGGCGGCGCCGATCGTGCTGGCCTTGAAGCGGATGATCGCGATGCGCGCCTACCAGCGCTCGGTCCATGTCGAGGGCCAGGCCGACACCCGCGCCCTGGACGAGATCGGCATGAGCGTTGAGATGGCGCTGGAGATGTACCGTTACCTGGCCATCGCCAACTACGAGGACCGTTTCGTCATCCCGACCGGCCACGAGGAGGTGCGGCTGGACGACTTCTACGGCTTCCAGGGCCAGAACGGCTTCACCTTCGGCAACGATTCCTCGCCCGGCATCTCGCCCAACTCGCTGTTCCCCGAGCGCCGGCGCGAGACCGTGGAATCGCGCGTGCCGGCCCCGTCGTCGGACGAAGACCGCTAACCCGAAAGGAGCGACCAGATGTTCTACCGAATCCTATCCAAGCTGTTCGATTATCCGAACGAGGGCCTGATCTCGGTGCTGCCGGAGATTCGCGCCCGGATGCAGCAGGGCGCCGAGTTCGATCCGGCCGAGCGCTCGGCGGTCGCCGGCCTGCTCGACCACATGGCAGCCCAGCCGCTGATCGAGTTGCAGGCCGACTATGTGAAGACCTTCGACCTGGTGCCCGAACACGCGCTCTATCTGACCCACCACGTGTTCGGCGACGACAAGAACCGCGGGCCGGCGCTGATCGACCTGACCGAGTACTACAAGGGCTTCGGCCTGGAGCTGGCCAGCAACGAGCTGCCCGACTATCTGCCGCTGATCCTGGAGTTCGCCGACGGCCTGGAGCCGGACGAGGCACGCCTGTTCCTGTGCCAATGGGGCAAGGTGCTCAAGCAGCTTGCCGACAACCTTGCCGCCGCGCAGAGCGCCTACGCGCCGCTGGTGCGGCTGGTCGAACAACGCAGCCGGCTGGTCAGGGCCGCCGCTTGAACGAGGAGACCGCCATGAATATCGACCTGCATCAAATCGTCTTCGGGGTCTATCCCTACCTCGCCCTGGCCACCTTCGCGCTCGGGAGCTGGATCCGCTTCGACCACGAGCAATACACCTGGAAGAGCGATTCCAGCCAACTGCTGTCCAAGCGCTGCATGCGCTTCGCCAGCAACGTGTTCCATTTCGGCATCCTCGGCATCTTCTTCGGCCATCTGGTCGGCCTGCTGACGCCGCATGGCGCATTCCTGGCCATGGGCATCTCCGACATGGCGCACCAGGGCATCGCCATCTTCGCCGGCGCGATCTTCGGCGGCATGGTGATCCTGGGCGGCACCCTACTCTGGCTGCGCCGGCTGCTGAACAAGCGGGTGCGCGCGGCCAGCCGCTGGATGGACATCAACATCCTGGGCTGGCTGGTGATGACCGCGCTGATCGGCTTCTCGACCATCTTCGTGTCGTTCCACCATGCCAGCCAGGGCGATGCCACGGTCATGATCCGCCTGGCCGAGTGGGTGCAGAGCATCGTGACCCTGCAACCCAAGCCGGAGCTGATCCGCAACGTCGATCCGGTGTTCAAGCTGCACATCTTCTTCGGCATGTCGGTGTTCCTGTTCTTCCCGTTCACCCGCCTGGTCCACATCTGGAGCGTGCCGGTCGCTTATCTGTTCCGCGCCCATCAGGTCGTGCGCACCAAGCGCGCCCTGTGACCCCTTGCCCCGCCATGGTTATTGTTCCACCCGCAACCGTCCCCATCCTCCTCATGTTTGCGGGCCGACCATGGCGGGTATTCCCACGGCAGACATGAAGCGATAGCTGACCTAGATCAAAGTCGCGGCGCGCAGGGCGGCTTATCATGGCCATTCCCGTTTCCAAGGAAGACAGAACATGCAAATCCCTATCGTGCATAACCACAACCGCAGCGACGGCATCTACGACTTCGACGCCCGCGGCATCGCCAAGCGCTTCCGCCACGCCGCGATCTTCGGCGCGCTGGATGCCTTGATGGCCGGCGAGCGCATGCGTTTCGTCAACGACCACAACCCGATTCCGCTGCTGCAGCAGATGCAGGCGCGCTATGGCGAACAGGTCGATATCCAGTATCTGGAACAAGGGCCGGCCCAGGTCGTGATCGATTTCATCAAGCGCTGACGTGTTGATCGCGCTACTCGCCGTCTCGCTCGCGCTGTTGGCCGCAGCCCTTGCCCTGCCGCAGGCGGTGGCGGCGCCGCCGGCCTTCTGGGCGCATGGCATCCTGGCGGTCGGTGTGATGAGCCTGATCCCGGCTGCGATGCAGCACTTCGTGCCGGTGCTCGCCCGCGGCCAGGGCGTCTCGCCGCGCATGGCGCGGCTGCCGCTCTTGATGCTGGCATCCGGTGTCGTCGCCAGCTTGGCCTTGCTCGGCGTCGTGCCCTTTGCCGTCATCAGCGGCGCGGCCGGCCTGGCCTTGCTCGGTCTGGCCATCTTGCTCGCTTGGGTCTTGCACAGAGGGCGCCAGGCCGTGGGCCGGCCGCACCCTGGCCTGTATTGGTATGCCGCCGCGCTGGCCTGTCTGGCGCTCGGCCTAATTGCGGCCGTGCTGATTCCGCTGTGGCCGCAATGGCATGCCGCGCTGCGCGCCTTTCATCTGCACATCAATCTCTACGGCTTCGTCGGGCTGACCGCGGTCGGCACCCTGCAAGTGTTGTTGCCGACCGCGACCGGCCGAGCCGACCCGGAGGTGGCCGGGCGGCTCAAGCGCGACCTCAAGTGGGCCGTGGCCGGCAGCCTGGCGCTGGCCGTCGGCCAGGCCTTCGCTGTGCGCGGGCTGGCGCTCGCCGGTGCGTCGTTCTGGGCCTGGCCGCTTGCGCGCTTGCTGCACGCTTGGTGGCGGCAGCAAGGCCCGTCGATCTTCGCGCTGCACGGTGCGGCGCCGGCCCTGGCCGCGGCGACCGTCGGCTTCGCCTGCGCGCTGGCCGGGGCGGCGCTCGGTCTGGCCGCGCCGCTGGCCATCTTCCTGCCCGGTTTTTTGATGCCGCTGATCGTCGGTGCCGCCAGCCAGTTGGCCCCGGTCTTCCTGCGCCCCGGCGTGGCGACCGACTGGCATGCCCGCTCGCGGGCCCGGCTCGGCCGCTGGGGCGGTCTGCGCGCCTTGTCGTTCCTGCCGGCCGCGCTGTTGCCCGTGCTCGGCTACCAGTGCGCCGGCATCTCGGCCTTGTTCGGCCTGCTCTGGTTCGGCGCGGTGTTCGTCGTTTGGTTGCTGAGGGACTGAACCATGGCCTTGTCCGATGTCGTGCACACCTTCGGCCAGTGGTTGCAGGCAAAGCACGGCGAGCGGGTGCAGAAGATCGCGCTGAACGCCGGCTTCAGTTGTCCGAACCGCGACGGCAGCAAGGGCATCGGCGGCTGTACCTTCTGCAACAACGCCTCGTTCAGCCCGAATGCGCGCACCGTGATCGCCTTGGAGACGCAGTTGGCCGATGGCCGCCAGGTCATCTCCCGGCGCAATGGCGCCGGCAAGTTCCTGGCTTATTTCCAGGCCTACACCAACACCTATGGCGAGGTGCAGCGGCTCAAGGCGCTGTACGACCGGGCCTTGTCCTGCGAGGGCGTGATCGGCCTGGCGGTCGGTACCCGGCCCGATTGCGTGCCCGATGCGGTGCTCGAGCTCCTGGCCGACTACCGCGAGCAAGGGCACGAGGTGGTGCTGGAGCTCGGCCTGCAATCGGCCTTCGACGCGACCCTGGCCCGGGTCAACCGCGGCCACGGCTTGAAGGAATATGCCACGACCTGCCGCGCCGCACGCCAACGCGGCATCCCGGTCTGCACCCATCTGATCCTCGGCCTGCCGGGCGAAGAGGCCTGGCATTACCACAGCACGCTCGACATCGTGCTCGACATCGGCACCGACGGGCTCAAGCTGCACCCGTTGCACGTGGTGCGCGGCACCGCGCTGGCCAACGATTGGCGGCGCGGCGGCTACACGCCGCTGGCGCTCGACGAGTATGTCGAGGCCGCCGCCGACCTGATCGAGCGCACGCCGTGGGGCGTGGTCTACCATCGGGTCACCGGCACGGCCGGGCCGAAGTTGCTGCTGGCGCCGGACTGGTGCGCGGGCAAGTGGCCGGCGATCAACGGCATCGAACAGGCGCTCAAGCGGCGCGGCAGCCGGCAGGGGGCCAAGGTCGGGGGCGGCGGCGATGTCTGCGCGGCTTGACCTGGTCTGCCCGGCCGGCAGCCTGCCGGCGCTGAAGGCCGCGGTCGACCACGGCGCCGACGCGGTCTATCTCGGCTTCAAGGACAACACCAACGCGCGCAATTTCGGCGGCCTCAACTTCGACGACCGCAGCCTGCCGGAGGGCGTGGCCTACGCCCATGCGCGCGGGCGCAAGGTGCTGCTCGCGCTCAACACCTATCCGCAGCCGGGCGCGGTCGAGCGCTGGCAGCGCGCCGTGGACCGCGCCGCCGAGTTCGGTCTCGACGCGGTGATCCTGGCCGATCCCGGCCTGATGGCCTATGCGGCCAAGACCCATCCCGAGTTGCGTCTGCATCTGTCGGTGCAGGGCTCGGCCACCAGCTACGAGGCGATCAATTTCTACCGCGAGCGTTTCGGCATCCAGCGCGCGGTGTTGCCGCGCGTGCTGTCGCTGGCCCAGGTCGAGGCCGTGGCGCAGCACACCGAGGTGGAGCTGGAGCTGTTTGGCTTCGGCGGCCTGTGCGTGATGGTCGAGGGCCGCTGCCTGTTGTCGTCCTACGCCACCGGCGATTCGCCCAATACCTGCGGCGTCTGCTCGCCGGCCCACGCCGTGCGCTGGCAGCAGACACCCAAGGGCCTGGAGTCGCGGCTGAACGGCGTGCTGCTCGACCGCTACGCCGACGGCGAGAAGGCCGGCTACCCTACCCTGTGCAAGGGCCGGTTCGAGGTACAGGGCGAGACCTATTACGCCTTGGAGGAGCCGACCAGCCTCAACACCCTGGAGTTGCTGCCCGAGATGGCGCGGCTCGGCATCGCCGCGGTGAAGATCGAGGGCCGCCAGCGCAGCCCGGCCTACGTCGCGCAGGTGACCCAGGTCTGGCGCGCCGCCATCGATGCGGTCAAGCGCGCGGCCCAGGACTACCAGGTCATGCCGGCCTGGCATCAACAGCTCGACAAGGTGTCCGAGGGCAGCATGCACACCCTCGGCGCCTACTACAGGCCTTGGAAATAAGATGAAGCTATCGCTCGGCCCCTTGCTCTACTACTGGTCGCGCGACGATGTGTTCGCCTTCTACGAGGCGGCCGCCGCGTGGCCGGTGGATGTCGTCTACCTGGGCGAGACCGTGTGTTCGCGCCGTCATACCCTGCGCCTGCCCGATTGGTTCGACCTGGCCGACAAGCTGGCCGCCGCCGGCAAGGAAGTGGTGCTGGCTAGCCAGGCCCTGATCGAGTCCGAGTCCGACCTCAAGGCCTTGCGCAAGATCGCGGGCAACGGCAAGCATGGCGTCGAGGCCAACGACTTCGGCGCGGTGCGCCTGCTGCACGAGCAGGGCGTGCCCTTCGTCGCCGGCCCCACGCTGAACGCCTACAACCCCGATACCCTGGCCCTGTTGCACGAACTCGGCGCCCGGCGCTGGGTGCCGCCGGTGGAGATGCCGGAGCAGATGCTGCGCGCGATGCCGGTGCCGGCCGGCATGGCGACCGAGCTGTTCGCCTACGGCCGCCTGCCGCTGGCCTTTTCCGCCCGCTGCTTCACCGCCCGCCACTACAACCTGCAGAAGGACGACTGCCGGTTCAAGTGCCTGGACCACCCGGACGGCCTGGACTTGCGCAGCCGCGAGGGCGAGCCGTTCCTGACCCTGAACGGCATCCAGACCCAGTCGGCCAAGGTCTACAACCTGGCGCCGCGCATCGACGCCCTGCGCGCGGCCGGCGTTGCGGTGCTGCGCCTGTCGCCGCAGTCGCGGCACATGGACAAGGTGGTCGAGTCGTTCCGCAGCCTGCTCGACGGCGCGGCGACCGATGCGGCGCAGGCCATGGCCCGCTACATGCCGGCCGAGGCCTGCGACGGTTATTGGCTGGGCCGGCCCGGTCTCGAACACCGGCCCGATTTGTAAAAGGAGCTTGCCATGCCGCTGCCTGCGATTCCCCGTCCGCTTGCCCGCATCGTTTCGGCCTTGCCGGTGTTTCCGGCCTCGCTGGCCTTCAGCGTCGCCGGCAATCTCGCGCTCTGGTCCAGCCTGTGCGATCTAGATTGGCAAGATGTCTATGGCCGCCGCTTTTGCGTGCGGGTGAACGACCTCGGCCTCAAGCTCTATTTCAGCATCCGGCCGCAGGGCTTCGTGCCCGAAGTGGCGCCCGGCGCCGACGTGACCTTCAGCGCAACGGCAGAAGACTTCCTGCGCCTGGGTCTGCGCCAGGAAGACCCCGACACCTTGTTCTTCAACCGCCGCCTGTCGATCGAGGGCGACACCGAACTGGGTCTGCGCGTGAAGAACATGCTCGACGGCGTCGAGCTCGACGCGCTGCTGCGTGGTCTGCCGCCGGCCCTGCGCCGGCGTTTGTTGCAGACGGTCTCAGCCTAGCCGCCCGCCGTATTGCAGGAACAGGCGCCGGGCCTGGTCCAGGTTGCGCCACAGCACATAGCCGCTGGCCGCCAGCAGCAAGAGCCCCGGCGCGCTGAGCCAAGCCGGCAGGAAAGGCGCCGGCAACACCAGCAGCAGCGCCGCCAGGTGCAGCTTCAGATGCCGCCGCGCCGCCGCGTCGGGGATCATCTCCTTCATGTTGGGAATCGTGCCGGCGCGGGCGCCGGTCTGCGCCTGCAGATGAAACCAGGCGAGGAAGGGCACGATCTTGTACAGCATGCCGGCCACCACCGAGACGGCGAAACCCACGATGAAAACTAGACCGAGCACGACCTGGCTTGGGTCGCGCCAGGGTTCGGGTGCGAACAAGGCCAGCGGCGCGAACAGGACGGCGAGCCACAAGCAGGCCATGGCCAGACGCCAGAAGTCGAGTGTCGTGTCCGGCAACCTGCGCCGGCGCCGGTTTTGCAGGCGCAGGGTGGCGAAGGCGAACCAGGCGATGGCTGCACCGAAGCCGAGCCAGCCGGCGAGATCGGCCGTGGCGTGTTCGATCAGGAACGTCTGCGCGGAATAGGCCGCGAGCAGGGCGAGCAGCAGGCTGGCCAGCCAACGCGTCATCGGCGCAGGGTAGGGCGGCGTCAATTGCAGCATCGGCACCACCTGATAGGCCACGCCGACGACCAGCATCAACAGCCAACCGAGCAGGCCCCAGGCGGCATGCAGTCGAGTGAACTCGACCGGACTCGCCAAAGGCCAGAGCCCGGCCAGACCGCCGCCGAGATAAAGGCCAAGGCCGACAGTGAGGGCGAGGCCGAGCCAAGCATGGCGCATGCCGGCGCGGGTGGCGGCGGCCACGGCCGGCGCGCGCGCGAGGCTGAGCGCGCCGGCAACGAGAAAGGGTAGCCAGGCCACGGCCAGCGCGAGCAGGCCGGCATCGAGCAGCGGCGGCCGGCCCAAGGCCAGGCCGGCGGCGAGCAGCGGGCTGCCGAGGCCGAGGCCGCCATAGGCCAGCCAGGCGACCGGCCGCACCTGCGGCAGCGGCGAGCCGATCAGCACTGGCAGCATCTGCAGCAGCGCGCCGGCCATGACCGTGTCGAGAAAGCCGAGCGTGAGCAGATGGGTGAGGCCGAGCGCAGCGGGGGTCCAGCGGCCGGCCGTCCAGTCGCCGGCGCTGGGGATCGCGGCCAGCGCGGCGATGACCAGGAACCAGGGTGCGATCAGGAACAGGCGCAGCGGTGCGCCCAGGGGCGGGGCCTGTTCGAAGGCGAGCCCGGCCTGGCTCACTCAAGGCACCTCGTCCGGCGCATCGTCGATCAGGATTTCGTAGCAACCGTCGTCGAACGGCCGGGTCCGGTGCGCCAGCCCCATCTGCCGGAGCATGCCGTAGAGCGGCATCGGCTCGCGATGCAGCAGCAGGCGGACGCGCTGGCCGGGCGCGCGCCGGCCGATGGCGTCGAGCACGCGTTCCATCGGTTCGGGCGGATCGAGCCAACGGGCATCGACCAGGATCTCGGTCGTCATCGCGGCCTCAGGCAGGGTGCAAGGTCTGGTCCAGCGCCCCGACCAGCGCCGCATCGTCGCCCAATGCCTGGTCGGACAGCGGGTAGAGGATCTGTTCCTCTTTCATGTTGTGCTGGCGCATCAGCATCAGCAAGGTCTCGGCCAGGCCGAGGTAGGCGGCGTCGTTGTGCCGTTCGACGGCGGTCTGCATCTGTTCCAGCAGGCCGCGCATCTGTTCGTGCTCCGCGCGCATGACCTGGGTCGGCCCGCCGCGCATGCCGGTGCGGGCCTCGAAGGCGGGGAACAGCGTGTCCTCCTCGGCGGCCAGGTGCCGGTCCATCGCGCCGCGAAAGTCGGCGAAGATGCGCCCGGCGGCGGCCCAATCGCGTTCGGCCGTTGCCTCTTCGGCATCGGCGAACAGCGCGTCGCAGTGAATGTGGTCGGTGGATAAAAGATCGGCGATGGGGCTCATGACGGTCTCCCGGACTGGACTTGCGCTCATTGTGTCGAGCGCATCGAGCGATTGCCTTGACCCATCTCAAGCCATTTGCACAGTCCGTCCAGCTCACGAAAATTTTCGGCCGGCATGGTCATGGAGATTGCATAGAGCTGGGCTAGAATCGGCGGCACAATAAACAAGGAGGAGTACAAGATGCACCGTCCGCTCGTAATAGTATTTTCCATTCTCGCTTTTTTCGGCATGGCCGCCGGGGCGCTAGCCCAATGCGACATGGGCGCCGCGATCAAACTGACCGGCAAGAGCTGCAATCCATTGACGCCGCCGCAACTGAGCTGCGCCGTGCCCAAGGATGTGCAGGGCGGCCTGAGCCAGGCCAACAACAACACCGTCCAGCGCGCGGCGGACATCTTCTCCTGGCAGCAATTCATCGCGCTGAACTGGCCGGCCGCCCAGGGCAAGCGCGGCGCGCCCGCGGCCGATCAGCCGATCGGCGCGGCCGGTCCGCGTGTGTGGGAGACCTGGAAGGAGGCCTATGAGGTCTACCGGCCCAACGGCAGCAAGCCGGTCGATTGGAACACGCCGGAGCGCTTTCCCGCAGCTTGCGGCGGCGTGCACAAGATGCTGTTCCGTACATCCAAGGTCAGCGATGTGGTGGACCAGACCCTGCAGGCCTTGCCGGCCGACGGCACGCTGCCGGCCAGCCTGAAGGATCAGAACGGCCGCTTGGTGCGCTATGAGATTCGCTTGAACAGAGCGGTGTTCGATTATGTCGTGCAGAACGGCCTGTACGACGGCCAGCAGCAAACCCAGGCCAGCTCGATCGATTTCCCGGTCGGCAGCCAGTTGGTCAAGGCCGCCTGGCGCGAGGTGAACGGCGACGACGCCAAGTATTTCTTTGCCACCGACGCCTGCGTCTGCGAGGACAAAGGCGTGGATACCCCGAGCAATTGCCAGGTCAGGCGCATGGGCCTGGCCGGTTTTCACCTGATGACCAAAACCGCGTCGGCGCCGCAATGGATTTGGTCCACCTACGAACAGGTGGACAACGTCACCGCCAGCCACCCGGCGGTGCAGCCGCTGAACAACCCGAGCTGCCCGGCCAGCCAGTGCCCGCCCAACAAGCAGACCCCGGACGGCGTGCCGACCCAGCTCACCCGCGTGATCCCGATTCCCGCTCAGGACCCGGTGTGCAGCAGACCCGGCCAGGCGGTGGACAACATCAAGCAACTGAACGGCGATGTGCAAAGCGCCCTGGCCCAGGCCGGCTCGGTGTTGGCCAATTACCATCTGGTCAACACCCAGTGGCCGGTGCAGGGCACCAAGCAGCCGCGTAAGACCGTGTTCGACGTGCGTCCGGCCTTGCTTGGCAATACCACGATGGAGAGCTTTTCGCAGGACACCTCCAGTTGCATGGGCTGTCATGTGATGTCGCGCACGCTCAAGCCGGATGCCTACGTCAGCGGCGACTTCAGCTTTACCTTGAACAACGCCCAGCCGCGGCCGAAGGGCAGTCGCTGTGTCGATGTCGAGGCTTCGGAGTCGTGCAATGACGCTATTCTCACGCCGCCGCCCAAGCTGCCGCCGACCAGCAATGTGTATTGGCCGGTGCTGCACGGTTACGCCGTCGCGACCAAGACCTACGAAACGGTCGGTGCGCCTTACGTCGGCAACAAGCTGCATTGCCAGAGCTGCCACCTCAACGCCGGCGGCAATCCCGACGCGGCGTGGTGGGTCGACATGGCGAAGTACTACAAAAATGCCGCCGGGCTGCAAACGCGCATCAATAGCTGCTTTAAGCACAGCATGAATGGCCAGCCGTTGTGCGACCCGACGAAAAAGGGCGACTGCGAAAAAAATCGGCACATGGTCGGCCTGATCGCCTACATGAACTGGCTGACCGAGCAGTATTACCGCAAGCACCCGAAGACGACGCCAGCCCGTTACTTCCCCGACCAGAACAACCCGGCCTTCAATGCAAAAGGCAATCCGGTCCAGGGCCAGGCGATCTATACCCAGAAGTGCGCCTTCTGCCACAACAAGGACGGCCAGGGACGCTATGAGAATGGCTATTTCCGCCCGGCCTTGTGGGGTGCCAACTCCTACAATGCCAGCGCCGGCATGGGCCCGTACCAGGGGACCAGCTCCACGCTCGCCGCCTTCTTGCACGGCAACATGCCCTATACCAGCGGCGGTCTGCTGACGATCACGGAGTCGGTGGACTTGGCCGCCTTCATCAATGGCCAATGTCGTCCGGGCAAGAAGACCGGCCCCAACGGCAAGCCTTGCCCGACTAAATAAGCCGCGACCGGCGGCGCTGGGGGAGACCCCATGGCTGCCGGGGGCATGACGGAAGCGGGGCGGGCCTGCGTGGTAAACTGAGCCACGCAAGCCCGCCCCGTTTTTCATGTCCGCCATCCGTCTCCTCCCCGATCTGCTCATCTCCCAAATCGCCGCCGGCGAGGTGGTCGAGCGCCCGGCCTCCGCCTTGAAGGAACTGCTGGAGAACAGCATGGATGCCGGCGCCAGCGACATCCGCGTGGACCTGGAAGAGGGCGGCATCAAGACCATCCGCGTCGCCGACGACGGCGCCGGCATCGGCCGCGACGACCTGCCGCTGGCCCTGGCCCGGCATGCCACCAGCAAGATTCAGAGCCTGGCCGACCTGGAACGGGTGGCCAGCTTGGGTTTTCGCGGCGAGGCCCTGGCCAGCATCGCCGCGGTCGCCCGCGTGGCCATCACCAGCCGGGCATCGGGCGAGCCCCACGCCTGGCGCATCGCGGCGCAAGACGGCGCGGTGTCGAAGGCGGAACCGGCCGCGCTCAATCGCGGCACCGTGGTCGAGGCGCACGACCTGTTTTTCAACACCCCGGCCCGGCGCAAGTTCCTGAAGACGCCGGCCACCGAATACGCCCACTGCCTCGACGCCTTCACCCGCCTGGCCCTGGCCCGGCCGCAGGTGGCGATGACCTTGAGCCACAACGGCCGGATCGCCGCCCGTTACCCGGCGCAGGACTGGCAGGCACGGGCGCTCGCCGTGCTGGGCGACGACTTCGCCCGGCATGCACGGCTGATCGACGAGGCCGCCGGCGACATCCACCTCAGTGGCTGGGCCGGCCTGCCGGCCTATGCCAAGGCCAGCCGCGATGCCCAGTTCGTCTTCGTCAACGGCCGCTTCGTCCGCGACAAGGTGCTCAGCCACGCCGCGCGCGAGGCCTACCGCGACATCCTGCACGGCAGCCGCCACCCGGCTTATTGCCTGTTCCTGCAACTCGCCCCCGCGCGGGTCGACGTCAACGTCCACCCGGCCAAGACCGAGGTGCGCTTTCGCGACAGCCAAGCCGTGCACCGCTTCGTCTTTCATGCCCTGGAGCGGGCGCTGGCGCAGCGGGAGACAGCGGTCAGCGATCAGCCGTCAGTTGTCAGCGATCAAACGGCGTCACTGAAGACTGGTTCCCCTCGCCCTCCGGGATACCGGAGGGTAGAGGCTTCATCAGAGGGGCTAGGGGTGAGGGAAGCAAGCAGATCAGTGCATTACCCCGCGCCGCACCAGGAAAATCTCGGTCTCGCCGTGGCGGAGCCCACCGCCTATTACCAGATGGTGGCCGAGGCGCTGAAAGAAACGCCGGCCCAGCCGGTCGTGGCCGAACAGAGTGCCGAAGCCCCACCCCTCGGCTACGCCCTCGCCCAACTCGCCGGCGTCTACGTCCTGGCCGAGAACGCCCAGGGCCTGGTCGTGGTCGACATGCACGCCGCGCACGAGCGCATCCTCTACGAGCGCTTGAAGTCTGCCTTGGGTTCGAAGCAGGTCGCCATGCAGCCCCTGCTGGTGCCGGTGGTGTTCGCCGCCACCGCCAAGGAGATGGCCGCGGCCGAGGCGCATCACGATGCGCTGTTGGAGCTGGGCCTGGAGCTGTCTGCCGTCTCGCCCACCCACCTTGCGCTGCGCGCGCTGCCGGCCATGTTGAAAGACGCCGATGCCGAAACCCTGGCGCGCGAGATACTGAAAGAAGTGGCCGAGTTCGGCGCCAGTCAGGCCATCGCCGCCCGGCGCAACGAACTGCTGGCCACCTTGGCCTGCCATGGCGCGGTGCGCGCCAACCGCAAGCTCAGCCTGCCCGAGATGAACGCGCTGCTGCGCGACATGGAGCAGACCCTGCGCGCCGACCAGTGCAACCACGGCCGGCCCACTTGGTTTCAATTAACGGTGCATGACCTCGACAAGATGTTCATGCGCGGAAAATGAGAGAAGAATTCGGCGTATTCGTAAGTACTGGATCGTCACGGGCCTGCGGCCATCGCGATGACGTCATTGCGAGGTGCGAAGCACCGTGGCAATCCACGAGAAGCAATGGAATCTATTTGAAATTGAATTCTGGGACTTGAACCATGACCCAAGGCAAACCCCTCAACATCCCCATCCGCATCGCCCCGGCCGAGCAGCCGGCCATCCCCGGCGCGGAGGAGGCCAGCAGCTGCGCCTCGGGCGAACCCTATGCCCTGATGGTGCTGGGCGACTCCATGCTGCCCGAATTCGAGGAAGGCGAGATCATCGTGGTCGAGCCGGAAGGCTTGGCCAAGGACGGCTCCTATGTCGTGGCCTGGGCCAACGAGGAATACATCTTCCGCCAGTTGGTGCAGCACAGTGAGGGCTGGATGCTCAAGCCCTTGAACCCGCTCTACCCCAACATCCCGATCGCCGACCCGAAGCAGGCGGTGAAGGGCGTGGTGATCATGAAGAAGAAACCGGGCAAGCGGAAGGAACAGAAGTCTTACGTTTAACGTGGAAGTGAGCGGCCTGCGCGGCTTTTCGCGCAGGTCCGCTTGACTGTAGGGTTGGGCAGCAGACGCCTACGGAATACCAACAACACGATTTACGACCTCGCCATACGAATAAAGGATGTGAGTTGACGCAGTTGCTCTCTCCTGCAACCCTTCAAGCACACGAACGATTCCCTGAAGATCAGGGGAGTTCGTTAGCGAAACGAATGTTCCTGGAACCAACTCTTCTTCACTTTGTTTCTCTGGTTCCCAAACGGTAAAGCCTTCAGTGATTCTGAAAATGATGTACTTCCCGGACACATGAATGATGTTTGGGCGGCGGCCCAATGGGATTTGTGGATGTGCCGAGTAATACTGCTGGAGGTGCCCAAGCAGAGTTTCGGGCAAGATTCCGTCAGAGGCGTAGATGATCTTGTACGGCCAATCATCGTATGCCTTGATCTTTACGCCGAAGGCGACACGGCTATCCAGGGACATCGTCGGGGGAATAGCAGCAAATCCGTTAAGACAGTCTTCTAGTTCATTCTTGTTGAGCATCGACTTGATCGATGCGACGCCCAATGTTCCCTCAACGGGCGAAAACGCCTTACCTTGTCCATCTTGATTATGGAAATCGAACCTTGGCGTGGTGTCTGTTGTGACGATTACATCCAACTGACGGGATTCACTTCCATCATTGCCGAAGAGAAACCCGCCAAGAAATACGTTGCACTTGGAAGGAGCATGTTGGCGTAGGAATTCGGCATAAATGGATTCGCGCGAGACGCCAATGTCGGTGGTATTGGGAAATATGGAAGCTACGTTCGCTTCGCCGCGAAGAACAGCGGCAACGTTAAGGTAATAGTCGCGAAGTCTTTGAAAGAACGGCCCGGACATAGCTACGCTCCTATTCTGATGCCCAACGTTTAGCTCAGGGGCGCGCCGCTTGCGGCGCGTCCCCTGTAGCAGGAGGTTGGGCGTCTCCCTTGCTAGATGCGGCTTCACCCATTGATGCTAATGCGCGAAAAATATGCGTTTCAAATATCACCAGATAGTAGGAGACCAGAGCGCAAACAAGAAAGAATGCGCCTACTATTACGACATGACTTTGCGGGCGGTCGCGACAGACTGCGAAGATCAAATTGACTAGCAACGCGAACGCCATAGATGAAATATAGGATGACTTCTGAGAAAGAGCTCGCGCATATTCATAGCGATTTGGCTCAAGGAAATACAGCCCCTTGAAATATTTCACGAGTGCTTCGTCATACTTCTCCTTTCTGCGCCGCCTTTGAATGTATCGGGCTAGTAGCTTAAGGAGTTCTGCGCCACAAGCAGAAATTATTCCTAAGGAAAGTAGCGAAAACATAGTGAGCACAGACAGCTTTATGTGTAAGGCAGTGGGATATTCCGTCCTCGCTTCTGGGCTACCAAGCAGGCCTGAATAAAACTTTCCAAGGATAGGGAAGAAGTCGGATAGCGGTAGGCTTAGAACAAACCCCGGCGCGACGTAGGGCATAGACTCAAGAAGAGTTCTTGCGTATCTACTTGTTGATTTTGCTTCGCTGGGTTCCATTGCATTGCTCCCCTAAGACGCCCAACGTTATTAGACCCCTAAACAGGGGTATAACCCGCCCACGGTGTTTGCATAACCTGGGCGGGGTCGCTTATATCCGATTGATTTCTCAACGGCCCATTAAGCTTCTCCCTTTATTATGGGATTCTGGGTTCCAGCTTATGCACTTCGGTGGCCGGTGGCTGGCACCGGCCCAGGCTGCGGCCATCACCGTTTCGGCGTCAGACTCGCGAACATGGTCGAGAACTTGTTGACCACATACGGCGCGAACAGCGTGAGACCGGCGAGCAGGTAGTCGACGACGTTGTCGATGGACTGCGGCATGTTGCCGGTGACGGCGAATTCGTACAGCGCGAAGGTGCCGAAGCCGAGGAACATCATGATGATGACGATCATGCCCATCAGCGCGACGACCCGGCTGGTGCTGGCGCGCATCTCGGTGATCGTCAGCGGTTGCTGGTTGGCGTCGAGCATGGGCTTCTGTGCGCCATTCACCGTTTCAACGGCGGTGACCTCGACCTCCTCCGACAGGGCGTCGCTCAACGACCATTTCGAATTGACCAGTGCGGCGCGAATCAGGATCAGCGCAATCAGCGAGCCGGCCAGCACGACGGTGACGACGGTATAGACGAAGCCCGATTTCGGCGCCTGCCAAGCGGGTTCCGCTTTTGCAGTGCCGTTCTTGCCGGCTGTCTGCGCAGTGGCGGTTGGCGTCGAGGCCACTTGTGCGGCAGTGGGCGGCGTCGATGGCGCGGCTGCGCCGGGGCTTGGCATCGGATCGGCCGACCAGGCCGGGGCTGCGCATACCAGCGGCAGGCAGAGGGTGAGGGCAAACCGGATTTGACGGAAAAAAAGATGGGCTGAGCGCATGTCATGTCTCCCTGTTGATGTGTGAGCTTGCAATCCGCGCCATGGGCGCGAGTCCGCGGGCTTTCTGTCGTGCCCTGATTTCTTGTGGACGTAAAGCTAGTCCAAGTGCGCTTGCGGTGCAAGCCTAAGAAAATAGGCCCAGGCAACGGGCGCCGTGGCGAGCCGGTTATCATTGCGCCATCATTCGATGCCAGCCTGACACGATGCCCACAGCCCCCGCCCTGCCGCCCGCCGTCTGCCTGATGGGCCCCACCGCCTGCGGCAAGACCGATCTGGCGGTGCATCTGGTCGAACGCTTGCCGTGCGAGATCGTCAGCGTCGATTCGGCCCTGGTCTATCGCGGCATGGATATCGGCACGGCCAAGCCGGATGCCGCCACCCTCAAGCGGGCGCCGCATCATCTGCTCGACATCGTCGAGCCGACCGAATCGTATTCGGCCGCTCGGTTCCGGCAGGATGCGCTGCGCTTGATGGCCGAGATCACGGCGCGCGGCCGGATTCCGCTGCTGGTCGGCGGCACCATGCTCTATTTCAAGACCCTGAAGGAAGGGTTGGATGCCCTGCCCGAGGCCGACCCTGAGTTGCGCGCGGAGATCGAGGCGCGCGCGACCCAATTGGGCTGGCCGGCGTTGCATGCCGAATTGGCCCGGCTGGACCCGGACACTGCGGCGCGACTGAAGCCGAACGATGCGCAGCGCATCGAGCGCGCCTTGGAGGTGTGCACCCTCAGCGGCCAGCCCATGAGCGCCTTGTTCGCCGGGCAGAAGACCGAGCCGCCGCCGTATCGGCTGATCGAGATCGCATTGATCCCGTCCGATCGCGCGGCCTTGCATGCCCGCATCAACGCGCGCTTTGCCGCCATGATCGAGGCCGGCCTGGTCGACGAGCTGCGCTACTTGCGCGAGCGGTATGCCTTGACGGCGGACTTGCCTGCGATGCGTTGTGTCGGTTACCGCCAGGCCTGGCAGTTCCTCGAAGACGAGATCGACGCGGCCGGCCTGTACGAGACCGGCGCCGCGGCGACCCGGCAACTGGCCAAGCGGCAGTTGACCTGGCTGCGGTCGTGGCAGGGGGCGGCGGCGTTCGATTGTCTGCGGCCGGATCTGGCCGAGGCGGTGACGGGGTATCTGGCGGCACGCTTGGCCGAATGAGCCGCACCGTCATTCCCGCGCAGGCGGGAACCTAGAAATACAGAAAAAGCTGGATTCCCGCTTTCGCGGGAATGACGAATGAGCGGTCAGGAATTCCGCAGCTTGGTCACCTTCGCGTCCAGCCCGCCCTGGGCCAGGCTGACCTCGATCTCGCCGCCCACTTGCAAATCCTTGCTGTCGCGCACGATGCGGCCTTTCTGGTCGCGCACGATGCTGTAGCCGCGTTCGAGCACGGCCTGGGGATTGAGGTGATGGAGGTGGCTGCCCAGGGCATCGAGCCGGGCGGCCAAGGTGGCGAGCCGGTTGCCCTGGCCGCGCTGCTGGCGTTGCTGCAGATACTGGATGCGCTGGTTCAGGCCACGCAGGTCCGGCTGCTGCTTGTGCAGCCGGGCCGCCAGCTGTTCATTGCGGCGCAGGCCCTGCTGCAAGCGGCCGGCCAGGGCATGTTGTAGGCGGCGGCCGAGGTGGTCGAGGTGGCGGCGCTGCTGGTCCAGTTGCGCGGCCGGGTGGCTCAGCCGCCGGGCCAGGCCGTCGACGCGCTGGGCCAGGTTGTCCAGCTGGCGGTGCTGGCCGAATTGCAGTCGGCGCTGGATATGGTCGAGCTGCTGAGCCAGTTCCATGCGGTCGGGCGTGGCCAGTTGCGCGGCACCGGTCGGCGTCGGCGCGCGCAGGTCGGCGACGAAGTCGGCGATGGTGAAGTCGGTCTCGTGGCCGACGCCGGACACGGTGGCGATGGGGCAGGCGGCGATGGCGCGGGCGACGATCTCCTCGTTGAAGGCCCAGAGGTCTTCGATGCTGCCGCCGCCGCGCACGATCAATAGGATTTCACATTCGGCCCGCTCGCTCGCCTTATCGATGGCGGCGGCGATCTGTTCGGCCGCGCCGCTGCCCTGGACCAGGGTCGGGTAGAGCACGATCCGGGCAGCCGGCCAGCGCCGACGCAAGGTGGCCAGCACGTCGCGCAGGGCGGCGGCCTTGGCCGAGGTGACGATGCCGATGGTCTGGGGCAGGCGCGGCAGGGCCTTTTTGCGCGCGGGGTCGAACAGGCCTTCCTCATCCAGCTTCGCCTTGAGCCGGTTGAAGGCCTCGAACAGGGCGCCCAAGCCGGCCCGGCGCAGGGTCTCGATCGAGAGTTGGAACTCGCCGCGTGCCTCATAAATGGAGGCGACGGCGCGCACCTCGATGTGGTCGCCCTCGCGCGGCAGCCAGTCGAGGAACTGGTTGCGGTTCTTGAACATGGCGCAGCGCACACTGGCCTGGGCGTCCTTCAGGGTGAAGTACCAATGGCCGGAGGGCGCGCGGGTGAAGTTGGACACCTCGCCGGCCACCCAGCAGAGCGGGAGCTGGCCCTCGATAGCCTTGCGCGCCAGGCGATTCAGCTGGGTGACGGTGAGAACATCCGATGCGGCTTGGGTCATGGCAAGATTATCGCCGCAAAGGGCCGGGCTGTCTGGCGGTCCGATAAAAAACCTTGATCTGGCGGCCTTTTCGGCGGGGTGTGTAGGCGATTTAATCCACATTACGCAAGCGAGAATCGGGGCATGGTACGTAACTCACTGACGCCCAAAGGTATTTGCATAAGCCATTGTTTTTATTGGGCACGACAGGCGATTAAAAAGTAGCCGCAACATATGAAACAGTTTGGTTACGGCTACTTAGCGCAGCTGTACCTAAGTTGTTCACAGAGTTATCCACAGATTCTGTGGATGACTCCGTTCAGCGGCGAGACCCGGTCTGAAGGTCAGGATCGATGTCCGAGCCCAGGGCTTAAATAGGGCGGGCCGAATGCCCCAAAATCGACGGTTGCGGACAAGCGAGCGCCGAGGTTTTTTTATTAAGGCGATCGGTTTATAGTTAGCCCTTTTCCCCACGGCGGCTTAAAGCCGCCGTATGTTTTTCATTACAAGAGTGGTTGTGGGAAGCGATGAGCGATTTCCTGATGCAGACCTATGCCCGGCAAGATGTCGCGTTTGTGCGTGGCGAGGGCGTGTGGCTTTTCGACGAGAAGGGCGATAAATACCTGGATGCGATCGCCGGTATCGCCGTGAATGGCTTAGGCCACGGCCATCCCAAGTTGGCGGCCGCATTGTGCGAGCAGGCCGGCAAGCTGATTCACACTTCCAATATCTACCGGATTTTGGAGCAGGAACGCCTGGCCGAGCAGCTCTGCATGCTTTCGGGCCTGGAGCGCGCCTTCCTTTGCAATTCCGGGGCCGAGGCCAACGAGGCGGCGATCAAGATCGCCCGCTTGCACGGCCATAACCGGGGTATCGAAAACCCGGCCATCGTGGTGATGGAAAAGAGTTTCCACGGTCGCACCATGGCCACCTTGTCTGCCACCGGCAACCGCAAGGTGCAGGCCGGCTTCGAGCCGCTGGTCACCGGCTTCGTGCGGGTACCGTTCGGCGAGGCCGAAGCGGTGGCCAAGCTGGCCGAGCATCACAACAACATCGTCGCCGTGCTGGTCGAGCCGTTCCAGGGCGAAGGCGGCATCAACGTGCCGGCTGCCGACTATCTGGCCAAGCTGCGCGCGATCTGCGACGCCAACGAATGGCTGTTGATGCTGGACGAGATTCAGACCGGCATCGGCCGCACCGGCAAGTGGTTCGCCTTCCAACACACCGAGGTGATGCCCGACGTGATGACCCTGGCCAAGGGTCTGGGCTCGGGCGTGCCGGTCGGCGCCTGTCTGGCGCGTGGTGTGGCGGCGACCACCTTCGTGCCGGGCAAGCACGGTTCGACCTTCGGCGGCGGCCCCTTGGCCTGTACCGCCGGCTTGACCACCTTGAAGACCATGGCCGATGAGCGGCTGCTGGAGAATGCGGCCGAGGTGGGGACCTTTATTCGCAGCGATTTGACCGCGCGCTTGAAGGATGTGGCTGGCGTGCGCGAAATTCGCGGGCAGGGCCTGATGATCGGCGTCGAACTCGATCGTCCGTGCGGCGATCTGGTCAAACTGGCCCTGGCGCAGAAGCTCTTGATCAACGTGACCTCCGATACGGTGGTGCGTCTGCTGCCGCCGCTGATCATGACGCGGCAGCAAGCGGCGGTGTTGACGGAGCAATTGGCCGGGCTGATTCGGGCGTTCCTCGCCTGATGGAGTCGGTGATGAAGCACACCGTGAAGCATTTCTTGCAGTTCAAAGATTTGTCGCGCGAGGAGCTGGGGCATTTGTTCGCCCGCACGCGCGTGATCAAGGACCGGTTCAAGCGCTATCAGGCCTATCACCCGTTGAGCGACCGTACGCTGGCGATGATCTTCGAGAAGAGTTCGACCCGGACCCGCTTGAGCTTCGAGGCCGGCATGCACCAGTTGGGCGGTGCCGCAATCTATCTGAACACGCGCGATACCCAATTGGGCCGCGGCGAGCCGGTGGAGGATGCGGCCGAGGTGATCTCGCGCATGGTCGACATCGTGATGATCCGTACCTTCGAGCAGGAGATCATCGAGCGCTTCGCCGCCCACTCGCGGGTGCCGGTGATCAACGGCCTGACCAACGAATACCACCCGTGCCAGATCTTGGCCGATATCTATACGTTCCTCGAACATCGCGGCGACATCCGCGGCAAGACCGTGGCTTGGATCGGCGATTCGAACAATGTCTGCAATACCTGGCTGCAGGCGGCCGAGGTGCTCGATTTCAATGTCCACGTCTCCACCCCGCCGGGTTACGAAGTGGAGCCCGAGCGCGCTGGCTTGTATGGCACCGATCATTACGAAGAGTTCGCCGACCCGATGGAGGCCTGCAAGGATGCCGATCTGGTGACCACCGACGTGTGGACCAGCATGGGCTTCGAGGCCGAGAACGCCGAGCGGATGAAGGCCTTCGCCGACTGGCAAGTTGATACCGATATGATGCGCGTGGCCAAACAGGACGCCGTGTTCATGCACTGCCTGCCGGCCCATCGCGGCGAGGAGGTGGAGGCCGCGGTGATCGACGGCCCGCAGTCGGTGGTCTGGGACGAGGCTGAAAACAGACTACACACCCAAAAAGCCTTGTTGGAATATCTGTTGCTCGGGCGCATCGAAAAATAGATTGAGTGAGTTGTGGAGTCCGTTTCGTCGCAGGTTCTTGTACCCTTTAGGGTGAACTTGGCGTAGACAAGTTAAGGCGGAAGGCCGGCCGGAGACAAAATGGATTGCCAGAACTTCGGCAAACTGACGGACAATCTCTCATGAACATCGCCTACTTCAAAGACATGGATTCCCTCTATATCGAGCTGTCGCCCGAGAACCCGGCCTCTGCCTGGGAGGCGCACAAGGGCGTGGTGCTCAATATGAGCGAGGATGGCCGGGTGGTCGGCATCGAGATCGAGCAGGCTTCGCAGAACGCCGACATGCGTTTGTTGAAGATCGGCCATTTCCCCGGCGCGGTCGAAGTGATTGCCGAGGGCGAAAGCCGCGAAACGCATTGATTGGTTTGAATGGATTCGAATCGACCCGTCACTGACGGGGCAACAGGAGTGGCAATGAGCGACGTGAAGAAAGTGGTGTTGGCCTATTCGGGCGGTCTGGATACCTCGGTGATCCTGAAGTGGCTGCAGGACGAGTACCAGTGCGAGGTGGTGACCTTCACCGCCGACATCGGCCAGGGCGAGGAGTTGGAACCGGCCCGGGAGAAGGCGAAGAAGTTCGGGGTGAAGGAGATCTTCATCGACGACCTGCGCGAGGAGTTCGTGCGCGACTTCGTCTTCCCGATGTTCCGCGCCAACACGATTTACGAAGGCGAATACCTGCTCGGCACCTCCATCGCCCGGCCGCTGATCGCCAAGCGCCTGATCGAGATCGCCCGGATCACCGGGGCCGACGCTATCTCCCACGGCGCCACCGGCAAGGGCAACGATCAGGTCCGCTTCGAGTTGGGTGCCTATGCGCTGAACCCGGAGATCAAGATCATCGCCCCTTGGCGCGAGTGGGACCTGCTCTCGCGCGAGAAGCTCTTGGCCTATGCCGAGAAGAACGGCATCCCGGTCGAGATGAAGCACAAGGCCGGCGGCTCGCCCTATTCGATGGACGCCAACCTGCTGCACATCTCCTACGAAGGCCGCCACCTGGAAGACCCGGCGGCCGAGCCGGAAGAGGACATGTGGCGTTGGACCGTCAGCCCGGAGAAGGCGCCGGATGCGGCCGAATACATCGAGCTGGAATATAAAAACGGCGACCCGGTCGCACTGAACGGCAAGCGCTTGTCGCCGGCCACCATGCTGGCCGAACTCAACCGCCTGGGCGGCAAGCACGGCATCGGCCGGCTCGACCTGGTGGAGAACCGCTACGTCGGCATGAAGTCGCGCGGCTGCTACGAAACCCCGGGCGGCACCATCATGCTGCGCGCCCACCGCGCCATCGAGTCGGTCACGCTCGACCGCGAGGTCGCCCATTTGAAGGATGACCTGATGCCGCGTTACGCCAGCCTGATCTATAACGGCTACTGGTGGGCGCCCGAGCGCGAGGCCCTGCAGGTGTTGATCGACCACACCCAGGCCACGGTCAACGGCTGGGTGCGGGTCAAGCTGTACAAGGGCAACGTCAGCGTGGTCGGCCGCGACTCCAAGACCGATTCGCTGTTCGACCCGACCATCGCCACCTTCGAGGACGACAAGGGCGCCTACAACCAGGCCGACGCCGGCGGCTTCATCAAACTCAATGCCTTGCGCATGCGCATCGCCGCCAAGCGCAAGCATCGTTAATTCGTTAACCGCAAAGGACGCGAAGGTCCGCAAAGAATTTATCTTCGCGCTGATTCGCGTCCTTTGCGGTAAAAAGAAAGGAAATCCATCATGTCCCAATTCGACAATGTCGCCGTGGTGAAAAAGGCCAACGTCTATTTCGACGGCAAGTGCGTCTCGCACACCGTGCAGTTCGCCGACGGCAGCAAGAAATCGGTCGGCGTGATCTTTCCGTCCAGCCTCACCTTCAACACCGGCGCGCCCGAGATCATGGAGATCAACGGCGGCCGCTGCCGCGTACGGCTGAAGGGCGATGCCGACTGGAAGGAATACGGCGCCGGCCAGTCCTTCGCCGTGCCGGGCAATTCCAGCTTCGACATCGAGACGCTGGAGCTGCTGGATTACGTCTGCCATTTCGGTAATTAAGAGCGGCGTATGACCACCATCGCCGTCGTCAAGAAAAACGGCATCATCGCCATCGCCGCCGATACCCTGACCAAGTGGGGCAGCGGCAAGGAGTCGGCCGACTACATCGTCAACCACAGCAAGCTGATGCGGGTGGGGGAGAGCCTGATCGCGGTATCCGGCAATGCGACGTTCAAGCACGTGCTCGACGACTATTTCGTCTCGGACGAGCGGCAGGCGACACCCTTGCGCACGGTGCAGGAGATCTTCACGGCCTGGCAGCAGATGCACAAGGTGCTGAAGGAGGAGTATTTCGTGCGGCCGGAGGAGAGTCAGGACGATGCCCTGGAGTCCTCGCGCATGGATGTGCTGATCGCCAACCCCTACGGCATCTTCGGCGTGTCCGGCATGCGCACGGTGCAGGAGTTCGCCCGGTTCTATGCCTACGGCAGCGGCACCGACTATGCGCTGGGCGCGCTCTATGCCAGCTATGGCCGGCCCGAGCTGGATGCCGAGGCCTTGGCCCGGTTGGCGATTGATGCCGCGGCCGAGTTCGACGACGGCACCGCTGCGCCGATCGAGTGCCACGTCTTCCTCCCGGTCAAATAGGAGCCTTTATGCCTTCCTTCGATATCGTGTCCGAAGTCGACAAGCAGGAGCTGCGCAACGCGGTCGACCAGGCCAACAAGGAAATCGCCAACCGTTTCGATTTCAAGGGCTCGGACGCCCGGATCGAGCAGGCCGAGTTCGTGCTGACCGTGTTCGCCGACGACGACTTCAAGCTCGACCAGGTGCAGGAGGTGTTGAACGGCAAGCTAGTCAAGCGCGGCATCGACATCCGCGCGCTCGACATCGCCGAGAAGACCGAGAAGGTCTCCGGCAACAAGGTCAAGCGTCAGGTCACGGTGAAGAACGGCATCGAGACCGAGCTGGCCAAGAAGATCGTCAAAGAGATCAAGGACAGCAAGCTCAAGGTCACCGCCAGCATCCAGGGTGAGAGCGTGCGCGTGTCCGGCGCCAAGAAGGATGTGCTGCAGGAGACCATCGCCCTGTTGCGCAAGGCCGTCACCGAGGCCCCGCTGCAGTTCCAGAACTTCCGCGATTAGGTTTGAAAACGATATTTCAAACCACAAAGCTCGCAAAGAAATTCAGCTTATTGCATGGACCGAATAGGACTCATCCGATGAGTGAGTCCAGGAAGAGATGCCGCCCGGTGTTTTTCTTCGCGTCCTTCGCGGTTCGATTGTTTGTTCAAGGCTAAGCCGCGCCGTGGCCGCCGGTCAGCGGCACGAAGGCCACGCCCAGCACCTGGCGGGTACTCAGCTTGCCGTCGGCTGCCTTCTCGACAAGCTGCAATTCTTGGATATCGCCGGGGTGGCCGACTGGGATGACCAAGCGCGCGCCCGGCTTGAGCTGGTCGAGCAAGGGTGGTGGGATATGCGGTGCCGCGGCGGTGACGACGATGCCGTCATAAGGGGCATGTTCCGGCCAACCGCCGTAACCGTCGATATGGCGCACCTCGACGTTGCGATAGCCCAGCCGGGCTAGCCGCTCCGCCGCCTCTGCCGCCAAAGGCTGGACGATCTCGGTCGTGTAGACCTGCTTCACCAGTTCGGCCAGCACCGCGGCCTGGTAGCCCGAACCCGTGCCGATCTCGAGGATGACGTCACCCGCCTCGGGCGCGAGCAGGTCGGTCATCAAGGCCACGATATAAGGTTGGGAAATGGTCTGGCCGTGTCCGATCGGCACCGGCCCGTCGCGGAAGGCGAGGTGCCGCATCGAATTCGGCAGGAAGCGTTCGCGCGGCACCTTGGCCATCGCCGCCATCACGCGCGGGTCGAGCGCATTCTTGCCGATCGAGTGCCGCGTCAACTCGACCTCGATCTCGATGTCGCGCAGCATGGCTCGCATGTCTTCCGTCGTCATGCAAGGTTCTCGATCAATGCATCGTCGGCCAGCCGATTTGCTCGAAGCGCAGAAAGTAGTTTTCGGACATCAACGGCAAATCTTGCACCAAACGGAAGCCGGCCATTTCGATCTCGCGGATCACGATGGCCTTGTCGGCCCGTACATGGCCCATTACCCAAGCGGATGACAGGCCGGGGATCCTTTCATAATCGATGACGACCAGTTGTCCGTCTGGCTTAAGCGCGCTGCGGATTTCGGCCAACATGCTCTGCGGATATTCGAAGTGATGGTAAGTGTCGCAGACGAAGGCCAGATCGAGGCTCTGTGGCGGGATGGGCAGGGCATCCGGTGGGTTGACGATGCCGATGACATTGTTGATGCCTTGTTGTTTGGCCGTGCGCTGAATGGCTGCGATAAAGTTCGGCGCGATGTCCACCGCGTAAATCTTGCCGTCCGGCCTGACGGCCGGCGCGAACAATAGGGTAAACAGGCCGGTACCGGCGCCGATGTCCGCCACGTTCATGCCCGGGCTGAGCTTGAGTGCAGCCACGATCGCCTGGCGCTTGGCATAGACCTCGCGGCCTTCGGTCTCGAAGGCCTTTTTCCAGTTATCGACGTTGGGGTCGGCATACGGTGCATTGATGCCGGGGGCGATACTGGTCTCATCGGCCCGCGCGGGAAATGGGCCAGCCAGGGTGCCGAGGCACATTAATCCGGCAAGAATCAGGCGGGGCAAGATGGGGAGAAAATTCGCGCGCATGCGTATATTCCCTTTCGCAGTGGACTAACCATAGCCTATTGCCCAGCGAAAGATCAATCGGCGGGGTTCAAGCGGCCTGCGGTGCCGGCTCGCTATGGTGCTCGCTCGAGGGGAGTTCCAACCAAAACGTACTGCCTTCGCCAACGCGGCTTTCGAAGCCGACATGGCCGTCCATGGCAAGGGCCAAGCGCTGGCAGATGGTCAGGCCGATGCCCGTGCCCTCGATATTGCTGCCTTCCCGGCCTGCGCGATTGAAGGGTTGGAAGACGGCGCTTGCCATGTGGGCCGGAATGCCATGGCCGGTATCGGCTACGATCAAGCGGACGCCACCGCTTGGGGCTGGCGCGGCAGCCAGCGAGATTTCACCCTCGTTGCGGTTGTATTTGATCGCGTTCGAGATCAGGTTGAGCATGATCTGCTTGGTGCGGGTGCGGTCGGCATAGATAAGCAATGTGCCTGCCGCAGGCGTCAGGCCGATCCGTATGCCATGGCGCGTGGCCAGCGGCCATGACAGTCGCAGGCACTCCTCCAGTACCTGGGCCGGGTCGAGGTATTCGGGGGCAATCTCGATTTTGCCGGCTTCGATCTGGGACAGATCCAGTACGTCGTTGATGAGTTCCAATAGATGTGAACTGGCACCGTTGATCTCGCGGACACAGTCGAGTTGCTCGTTCCCCAGCTTGGGGTCGAGTTCGAGGAGTTGCGCGAAGCCCATGATCGCATTCATCGGCGTGCGCAATTCGTGGCTCATGCTGGCCAGGAACAGCGTTTTCGCACGGCTTGCCTGCTCGGCTGCTTCCTTGGCGTGGACGATTTCCGCTTCGGCGCGCTTGCGTTCCCCGATATCGCGCAGCATGCCGGTGAAGATGCGCTTGTCGCCAAGCTGCAATTCGTTGATGGCCAATTCCATCGGGAAGATTTCGCCGTTTTTGCGTAGCCCCTCGATTTCCCGCCGCGTACCCAAAAGCTGCGCACGATCGTGGTTCGGCTGGGGTTGAAGCAGGGCGTAATACTCGGTGCGATAAGGGTGCGCCAATAAGGCCAGGAAATTTTTCCCTATGGCCTCGCTATGGCTATAGCCGAATATTTGTTCCACCGCCCAGTTCAGGTTGTCGATTTTGCCATTGGCGTCGGCGGTGTAGATGCCCTCGATCGATGTGTCGACCACGGCCTCCAGCCGTGCCTCCTGTTCGCGTGAGAGCGCGGCGGCCGCGTCGCTTTCCCGTGCCCGCACCAAGGCGAGTTGCCAAAGCCAGAGCGTGGCGCCGAGCAGACTGGCGGTGATCATGCCGGTAGCGAGTACCGAGATGGGGAGGATGGATGTTTGACTGTCCAGATAGGCGGCATCGTGATCGACGTGAATCTTGATACCGGGTGCATTGCGCAGGGGCTGCCATGCGTCGTGGCCGTGGCCCGATTCGTCAGCGGGGCCATCGAGATAGCCGGTCGAGGTCAGCAGTTTTCCGTCGGTATAGAGGGATGCCTGGGTGTGCTGCGGCAGCAGGGCGATCGCGGCCTGTTCCAGCAAGCGATCGAGTCGGATCGCCGCGCCCAGATAGCCATCGAATCTGTCGCCCGAATACAGCGCGTGGAAGCCGAGAATGGCGCTACCGCCCTGCACCAGATGGATCGGCGCGGTGAAGACGCCGGCGCTGCCGCGGTTGGTGCGCGCCTCTTCCAAGGCCTGGCGTCGGTCGGCATCGCGGTTGAGATCGAGGCCGACGGCGGCCCGGTTGTCGGCCAGTGGCGCTATCCAGCGCACCACGCCCAGGCGGTCGGTCTTCTCGATCGCTTGAAGGCCATAGTCGTTGGCCTGGATCACGGCATCTGCCTCCCACAGCGGCTGTGGAATGCCGCCGGCATGCTGCCAACGCTGCGCCATGCTTGCCAATAGCTGTTTCTTGCGATGCAGATCGGTATCGATGGCCTGGGCAATGGCTTGGGTGATCTGGTCGATATGCGCTTGATGATTGCGCTCCTCGTTGCGCTGCATGGTGTCCCAAGTCAGTAGCGTGATGATGGCGATGGCAAGTGCCGTCGCTAAACTGGCCAGGCGCAGTGCGAGCAATAAATCGAAGTTGCTGTCGGCCAGCGCGAACAGCACCAGATCGAGGCCGATTACGATGCAGGCGATGGCGGTCAGTGCCGACATGTCGGTGAAACCGGTCCAGGCTTGTAGGGTTTCAGTGCCGGTCAGGTAGCCGATCAAGCCGTTCAGGCCGATGAAAACGGTGAGGGTGCCGAGAACGACGACACCGGTTTTGCCATAACGGCTATGGGCCAGGCGGAGATTGGTCAGCAACAGGGCACAGCCGATGAAGATGAAGGCCAGCGCGGCGCTCAGTGCGATACGGCCGGTCTCTCCGGCGGTGACGGGCAATTGGTAGAACAGGTTGTCGATATCGAAATCGACGCCTGCGCCGTATTCGGCCAAGATGAGGCCTGCGAAAGCGGCAATAATCAGGCCGATGAGCGATGCGCTCAGCCGCCAGCCGCGCCGGCTCAACATCATGCCGCTGCCTGTCAGGAACACCAACAGCGCCGTATTGAATTGCATCGGCATTTTGCCCTGACCGGGCTGCAGCCAATCGCCATGCTGCATTGCCCAGGCGGCCATCACCGCCAAGCCCATCGCCATGGCGATGATGCTGAGGATCAGAATGAGGGCATTCAGGTGACGGGAGGACACAATGCTTGAGCGGGATGAGCCGGTTTTTTTGCCTATGCTATCAGCAGTTTCGATCAAAAAGGCCACGATTTCGGAATGGGGAATGGCCTCGCTACTCCAACGGGGGGTTGAATGGTCTTGGCAGGGCCGGTGCCATGTCTAAGCCAGCCGCCAGGGCCTGCTGTCAAGCCTTGCCATGAGGGGCGTTTCCGGCCATCCTGCCGGCCTTTCTGAAATACCGTCCCGATAAAGAAGACTATGTTGCCCCCCATCGAGTCCCGCATTGCCCAAGAACTCAGCGTTGCCGACAAGCAGGTTGCCGCCGCCGTCGCCTTGCTCGACGAAGGCGCCACCGTGCCCTTCATCGCCCGCTATCGCAAGGAGGCGACCGGCGGCCTGGACGATACCCAACTGCGCACCCTGGCCGAGCGCCTGGGTTATCTGCGCGAACTGGAGGAGCGGCGCACGGCGGTCATCGCCAGCATCGAGGAACAAGGCAAGCTCACAGCGGAGCTGCGGGTGGAGGTCGTGCAGGCCGAGACTAAGCAACGGCTAGAGGACCTGTACCTGCCCTACAAGCCCAAGCGCCGGACCAAGGCCCAGATCGCCAAGGAGGCCGGGCTGGAGCCTTTGGCCGATGCCTTGCTGGCCGACCCGAGTCTGAGCCCCGAGGCGGAGGCCGAAAAATACCTCGATGCCGACAAGGGCGTGGCCGACGTCAAGGCCGCGCTCGACGGCGCCCGCCAGATCCTGATGGAGCGCTTCGGCGAGGACGCCGACCTGCTGGGCCGGCTGCGCCAGCACCTGGCCGAGCATGGCGTGCTGGTGTCGAAAATGATCGAGGGCAAGGCGGAGGCGGGGGCCAAGTTCCGCGACTATTTCGAATACGACGAGGCCTGGAAGCAGATTCCCTCGCATCGCGCCCTGGCCCTGTTCCGCGGCCGCAACGAAGGCGTGCTGCGCTTGGAGCTCAAGCTGCCCGAAGAGCTGACGGCCGAGCCCGGTGCGACGCTGCCGAACAGTTGCGAAGGCATGGTGGCCAGCCACTTTCACATCCGCAATGCCGAGCGCCCGGCCGACCGCTGGCTGCTCGACACCGTGCGCTGGGCCTGGCGGGTGAAGCTCGGCCTGCACCTGGAACTGGAGTTGATGAACCAGTTGTTCGAGCGGGCCGAGATCGAGGCGATCCGCGTCTTCGCCCAGAACCTGAAGGACCTCTTGCTCGCTGCGCCGGCCGGACCGCGCGCGGTGATCGGCCTCGACCCGGGCATTCGCACCGGGGTGAAGGTGGCCGTGGTCGACCGCACCGGCAAGTTGCTCGATACCGCCACCATCTATCCGCACGAGCCGCGCCGCGACTGGGACGGCGCGCTGCACACCCTGGCCATGCTGGCCAAGAAACACGGCGCCGAGCTGATCAGCATCGGCAACGGCACCGCCTCGCGCGAGACCGACAAGCTGGCGGCCGACCTGATCAAGCAGCAGCCGGAACTGAAGCTGACCAAGATCGTCGTGAGCGAGGCCGGCGCCTCGGTCTATTCCGCCTCGGAGTTCGCCGCCAAGGAATTCCCGCAACTGGACGTCAGCCTCAGGGGCGCGGTGTCCATCGCCCGCCGGCTGCAGGACCCGCTGGCCGAGCTGGTCAAGATCGAACCCAAGGCCATCGGTGTCGGCCAGTACCAGCACGACGTGTCGCAAGTGAAGCTGGCGCAGTCGCTCGATGCCGTGGTCGAGGATTGCGTGAACGCGGTCGGGGTCGATGTGAACACCGCCTCGGTGCCGCTCTTGGCCCAAGTGTCGGGTCTCAACGCCAGCCTGGCTGCGAACATCGTGGCCCATCGCGACGCCAACGGCCCCTTCGCCAACCGCGAGGCGCTGAAGGGCGTGCCGCGCCTGGGGTCGAAGACCTTCGAACAGGCCGCCGGTTTCCTGCGCGTGCCGAACGGCGACAACCCGCTCGACGCCTCGGCGGTGCACCCGGAGTCCTACCCGCTGGTCGAGCGCATCCTGGCCGACGTGCAGAAGGGCGTGAAGGAGGTGATCGGCGATGGCGCCACCCTGAAGCGGCTCGACCCGGCCCGCTATACCGACGAGCAGTTCGGCCTGCCGACCGTGCGCGACATCCTGAAGGAACTGGAAAAACCCGGCCGCGATCCGCGGCCCGAGTTCAAGACCGCCAGCTTCAAGGAAGGCATCGAGGACCTGAAGGACCTGCAACCGGGCATGCAGCTCGAAGGCGTGGTGACCAACGTCACCAACTTCGGCGCCTTCGTCGACATCGGCGTGCATCAGGACGGCCTGGTCCACGTCTCGGCCCTGGCCGACAAGTTCGTCAAGGACCCGCGCGAGGTGGTGAAGGCCGGCGATGTGGTGCGGGTCAAGGTGGTCGAGGTCGACCTCGCGCGCAAGCGCATCGCGCTGACCCTACGCATGGGCGACGCGGCGGACAAGCGGCCGGCCGAGCGCGCGACGTCGCCGCAGCCGCAACGCGGCCGGCCTCAGGCCAAGCCGAAAGAACAGGCCAAGGCCGGCGGGGCGCTGGCCGATGCCTTGGCGCGGGCGATGGGGCGGGGCTAGCCGGCCTGCTGGGCCGGCGGAAAGGCGACCGTGACCTTCAGGCCGCCGCCGGGGGTGTCGTCCAGGCTGACGTGGGCACCGTGTTGTTCGGCGGCGCGTTGGACGATGGACAGGCCGAGGCCGCTCCCCGGGGTGTCGGCCCCGGCCAGGCGATAGAAGCGTTCGAATACCTTGTCGCGCTCTGCGGGCGGGATGCCTGGGCCGTTGTCGGCCACGATGAGCAGCACCTCGCGTGCATGCGCTTCCACGCTGACATCCACTCGGCCACCGGCTGGCGTATAGCGGATCGCGTTGTCGACCAGGTTGTCGAGCAAGGTGCGTACCGTGGTCGGGTTGCCGTCGATGTTGGCCGGTTCGGCGCGCAGCAGGCCAAGGTCGATGCCCTTGGCTTCGGCCTGGCTCGAATGATCGGCGACCACGTGCCCGGCCAATTCGTCCAAGGCGATGGCCTGCGAACGCTTGCCCTGGCTTTCCGGCTCCAGGCGTGCGAGCGCGAGCAGTTGTTCGATCAAATGGCCGGCGCGGGTGATGCCTGCCTCCAGGCGGGCCAGGGCCTCGGCCCGCTCCGCCGCATCGGCTGTGCGTTCGGCGATTTGGGCTTGCAACCGCAGTGCCGTCAACGGTGTGCGCAACTCATGGGCGGCATCGGCGACGAAGCGGCGCTGCGATTCGATGGCTTCATGCAAGCGAACGAACAGGTCGTTCATGGCCGCGACCATCGGCGCAATCTCGCTCGGCAGCTCAGCCAAGGGGATGGGGGTCAGCGTGTTCGACTCGCGTTTATCCAACTCTTGCCGTATCTGCTGCATGGGCGCGAGCGAGCGGCTCACCGTCAGCCAGATCGCAATACCCAACAGCGGCATCAACAGGGCCAAAGGCAGCAGGACGGGTCCGATCACGATGCGGAGCCGTTCATTGCCGGCCCGCGCCAAGTGGCCGACTTGGATGATCAAGCCCTGCGCCGTCAGCGTGTAGGCCCGCCAGCGCTCGCCTTGCCAACTGAATTCGTTCAGGCCCATGCGAGTCTGCCGCGGCATGACCGGGTCGGACGAGCTATAGACCAATTCGCCGTTTGTGTCCCAGATCTGGCTGACGAATTGGCCGCGGTCGATCTCGTCGTCATCGTCGCCTTCCAGGCCATGACGCACGACGGTATAGGCGATTTGTTCCAGTTCGTGGTCGCGCGCTTGTTGGAAACTGTGCCAAGCGAGCCAATAGGTGGCCAAGCTGGCGCCGATGCCGACCAGGGCAAGGGCGGTCAACTGCCAAAGCAACAGGCGCTTACGGATGGAGGCCATCGGGAGCCACGACCTTATAGCCGACGCCGCGCACATTGCGGATGATTTCCGGTCCCAGCTTGCGGCGTAGATTGTGCAAGTGGACTTCGATGGCATTGCTGGAGACTTCTTCGTCCCAGCCATAGAGTTGTTCTTCCAATTCATGGCGCGATAAGACGGCGCCGGGTTTGTGCATCAGTGCCTCGAGCAGGCTGAGTTCGCGCGAGGATAGATGGACCGGCTGGCCGGCCAGGCTGACTTCTCGCGTGGCCGGGTTCAGGCTCAAGGCGCCGACTCTGAGGATGTTTTCGGTGCGTCCGGCTTGGCGTCGGCTCAAAGCGCGCACGCGGGCGAGCAGTTCGTCGAGGTCGAACGGCTTGACCAGGTAGTCGTCGGCGCCGGCATCGAGCCCGGCCACCCGGTCGGCCACTGCATCGCGCGCGGTGATGATGATGACCGGCAGCGAGTCTTGGCGTTGGCGCAGGCCTTTCAATACCGTCATGCCATCCTTCCGCGGCAGGCCGAGGTCGAGCAGGGCCAGGCCATAGTGGCCCGTCTCCAGCGCGAGTTCTGCGGCCCGGCCGTCGCGCACCCAATCGACTGTGAAGCCGGCTTGGCGCAGGCCCACCTCGACGCTTTCGCCGATCATGGGGTCGTCTTCGATGAGTAGGAGTTTCATGTCGTTGGCCGGGCTTCCGATCAAGTTTAGTGTTTTTCGCCAGAGATGAAAAAGCCCCTTGGCCGGAGGCGAAGGGGCTGGCGGTAGAGTGCCACCTCGACCATTCCCGAGCATCAGGAATGGTTGTGAGGATAACGCTTACTTGGCGGCAGCGGCGTCCGCCTTTTTGGCGCTTTTCTTTTTGGCATGCTTGGCCTTGGCCTTCGGCGCCGGTTTTTCGGCAGCCGGTTTTGCGGCAGGCGCGGCGGCATCGGCGGCAAAAGCGGCAACGCCGGTGAAGCCGAAGGTCAATGCGGTCAGGATGGCAGCGATGGTCTTCATGAGGTCTCTCCAATCGGTTGAGGGAATGAATGCCTTACGAATCTCGTTTGGCAGAGTGCATTCTCCGCAGGGAGACTTAAAGCCTACTTAAGGGGATAAAGGGGGTGTGCCGGTGTGCGTGGGGAGTTGGCGCCAGGACTAAGCGTGGTTGTCGCCGACGAACGGATTGTCCTCGCGCTCGGCGCCGAAGCTGGACATCATGCCGTGGCCGGGTACGAACTGGACATCGTCGCCCAGCGGCCACAGACGGTTGCGGATCGAGTCGATCAGGGCCGCGTAATTGCCGCGGGCCAGATCGGTGCGGCCGATCGAACCCTTGAACAGTACATCGCCGACGAAGGCCAGGCGGTTGCGCCGATGGAAGAACACCACATGTCCCGGTGTATGGCCGGGGCAGTGGATGACTTCCAGGGTTTCGTTGCCGACATCGACGCGGTCGCCATTGTGCAGCCAGCGTGTGGGGAGAAAGGGTTCGGTATGCGGAAAGCCGAACATCATGCTCTGCTGCGGTAGAGTGTCGAACAGGAAGGCATCGTCCTGGTGCGGGCCTTCGATCGGCAGGTCAAGCCGTGCACTCAGAACCCCGGCGGCGCCGACATGGTCGATATGGCCGTGGGTCAGCAGCAGCTTATCCAGCTTGAGATCATGCCGCTCGATGGCGGCGAGCAGTCGCTCGATGTCGCCGCCCGGGTCGATCAATGCAGCGCGGCCGGTCGCCTCGCACCAGACCAGCGAGCAGTTCTGCTGATAGGGCGTGACGGGAATGATGCTGAAGCGCATGAACTGAGGCGAATGCGCTTATTCGCGATGGGTCGCTTTGCGCACGGCCTCGATCAACGGCTGGGCCGAGGCCGGCATGCCGGCCTTGCCCGCAAGGATGTCGGCGGGCCAAATGGGCTTGCCATAGTAGGCTTCGTCGGCCTCATGGTCGATGGCGATGTTCGACCCTTCGAGCGACACCCCGGCGAACAGGCCGCGCGAGCGTGAGTAGGATAGGATTTCGGCCTTGAGTTCGGCGTCGGTCGCGGCCTCGCCGCGGCGGCCGATCGGGCCGGCGGCGATGGCCGCATCCGCGCCCAGAGTGAAGGTGCCGCGCACGATGCCATCGACACTACGCCGGCTCTTGAACACCAGCACGACGTCGGTCGATTGAGCGCCGATTTGCCAGCCGACGCTGCCCGCAGCCAGGGCGATGAACAGCGGCGGACTCCACTGCCCTTGTTCATTGCGGACCAATAGCACGCCTTTGCCATAGCTGCCGCCGACCATGAAGCCGGCCTTGATCACGCCGGGGATGATCGCAATGCCCTGGGCGTTGTGTAGCAGGCGTGGCGGGATGTTTTGCTCGGGCAGGCGAGTGGCTTGCTGCATCACCTCTGTCGCCGCGTCGATCTTTTCTTCCTGTGCAATGCGGGAGGCACAGGCTGTACCGGCCAACAGGCCGAGGCCGAGGAAATACAAGAATTGCAGGGGGCGGCGCATGGCGGTCTCGGTTACTTCATTGCAGGGTAGTCAGTGTAACCCCGGGCGCCGCCCATATAGAAAGTTTCCGGGTCGGGGGCATTGAGCGGCGCATCTTGGGCAAAGCGCTCGGCAAGGTCGGGGTTGGCGATGTAGAGTGCCCCGAAGGCGATCAAGTCGGCCTCGCCCGCGGCCAGGGCCGCGTTGGCGCTGGCTTTGTCATAGCCGTGGTTGGCCATGTAGACGCCTTGCCAGATGCGGCGCAGCTTTTTCACATCGAAATACGGGCCGGCCAGATCGGGACGGTCGCGGCCGAGTTCGGTCACGTGCAGATAGGCCAGCTTGAGGGGGGTGAGCAGTTCCACCACGCGACTGAAGGTGGCTTCGGGGTTGGAATCGTACATGTCGTTGAACGGCTGCACCGGCGACAGGCGCACGCCGACACGGTCGGCGCCGCATACGCTACAGACCGCATCGAGCACTTCCAGCAGCAGGCGGGCGCGGTTGTCGACGCTACCGCCGTAGGCATCGGTCCGCTTATTGCTGCCGTCGCGCAGGAACTGGTCGAGCAGGTAGCCGTTGGCGGCATGCACCTCGACACCGTCGAAGCCGGCAGCCAAGGCGTTCTCTGCGCCTTGGCGGTATTCCGCGACGATGCCGGGCAGTTCTTCGAGTGCCAGGGCGCGCGGCGTGACAAAGGGTTTGTAGCCCTCATAGGTGCCGGCCTCGCCCCTCGGGGCGATCGCCGACGGCGCGACCGGGGTGGCGCCGTCGGGCAGCAGCGATGGATGCGAGATGCGACCGACGTGCCAAAGTTGCATGAAGATGCGGCCACCCTTGTCGTGGACCGCGCGGGTGATCGGCCGCCAGCCGGCGATTTGTGCATCGTTCCAGATGCCAGGGATCAGCGGGTAGCCGACCCCCATCGGCGAAACCGGTGTCGCTTCGCTCAGGATCAGGCCGGCGCTGGCGCGCTGGCCATAGTATTCGGCCATGATCGGCGTCGGCACGCCGTCGCGCTGGGCGCGGCAGCGCGTGAGCGGCGCCATGACCAGGCGGTTCGACAGGGTATAGGGGCCGAGTTGCAGGGGGGTGGACAGGTGGGTGTTGGACATGTAATTCACAGGCTCCAAAAAAAGCGGTCTAGGCGGCAGGCCGGATGTTGGGTTAGCCTAACCAACACAAGGAATATTTTCTACCCTGAGCGATGACAGCACCCAATGCCACGTTGATGATCTCCAGCCACTGCCACCATTGCGCGACGACCTTGGCCGCGTTGGCGGATTTGGTCAAACAAGGCATCGTCGGCCAATTGACGGTGGTGAACGTCGAGCGCCACCCCGAGCTGGCCGACGCGCAGAACGTGCGCAGCGTGCCCTGGGTGCGCATCGGCCAATTCGAATTCACCGGTGCCCAAAGCGCCGCCGAGTTGAAGGCCTGGGCCGAACGGGCCAAGAGCGAAGAAGGCTGGGCCGACTATTTCCACCAGTTGCTCAAGGACGGCCAGGCCGCGCATGTGGTCGAATTGGTGCAGGCGGCACCGGACCGGCTCGGTGCAATCTTGCCGATCATCGCCAATCCGGAGGCGAGCCTGAACGTCCGCCTGGGCGCAGGTGTGCTCATGGAAGAGTTTGCCCATAGCGCCGCGCTCCAATCGTTGACAGCCCGATTGGGCGAGATGGCGGATGACCCCGATGCGCGGGTGCGGGCCGACGCCTGTCATTACCTGAGCCTGACCGGCAGTGCCGAGGCCAAATCCTATCTGGCCGCGCATGCGGACGATCCCGATGCCGAGGTGCGCGAGATCGTCCGGGAGAGCTTGGCCGTGCTGGCGCAGGCTTGACCCTTAGGCGTGCTGCGCCAACTTATTTGCGGCCTTTTTTCGGTTTCGAGGCGGTGTCATCCTCAAGCAGCACCCGCAGCATCCAGGCGTTCTTCTCATGCACCTCCATGCGCTGGGTGAGCAGGTCGGCGGTCGGCTGGTCGTTCGCCGCATCGGCCACCTTGAAGGCGGCGCGGGCGGTGCGGGCCACCGCTTCCTGCCCGGCGACCAATTGCCGGATCATGTCGCTGGCGGCGGGCACGCCATCTTCCTCCTTGATCGTGGACAGGTCAGCATAGCGCTTGTACGAGCCCGGTGCCGGATGGCCCAGGGCACGGATGCGCTCGGCGATCAGGTCCAGTGCGTTCCACAGTTCGGTGTATTGCACCATGAACATGCTGTGCAGGGTCTGGAACATCGGCCCGGTGACGTTCCAGTGGAAGTTGTGGGTCTTGAGGTAGAGGATGTAGCTGTCCGCCAGCATCTTGGATAGTGCCTCTGCGATCTTGGCCCGGTCCTTGTCGCTGATACCGATATCGATAGCCATGATGTACTCCTTTCGTTGTGGTTGATTGAAGCCTCAGCGAGGACATGTCGCGCTGGGCTCAGGTTCATTAAAGGCCAAAAGGCTTGTTCGAGCTAATGAATTGTCTAGAATTCAACGATTGATAATCTCAATCGAATGCCATGACCCTGCAGGAACTGCGCTATCTGGTGGCGCTGGCGGAGGCCGGTCACTTCGGCCAAGCGGCCGAGGCCTGCTTCGTCAGCCAGTCGACCCTGTCCACCGGCCTGAAGAAGCTGGAGGACACTCTGGGCACGACCTTGTTCGACCGCAGCCTGAAGCGCATTACGCCGACGCCGATCGGGCGCGAGATCGTGGAATCCGCCCGGCTGATCCTGCAAGAGGCCGAGCGCATCCGCGAGTTGGCCAAATACGCCGAAGACCCGATGGACCGCACGGTACAGATCGGCGTCATCCCGACCCTGGGCCCCTATTACCTGCCGCATGCCTTGCTGCAGGTGCGTGCGGCCTACCCCAAACTCAGGTTGTTGTTGCGTGAGGTGACCACGCCACAATTGCTCGCCCAGCTGCACGAGGGCAAGCTGGATGCCGGCCTGCTGGCCTTGCCCGTCGACGAGGACGGGTTGACGGTGGCGCCGTTGTTTACCGAGCCCTTCCTGGCCGCCTTGCCAGCAGGGCACGCCTTGGCGAAGAAGGCCAAGGTCGGCCTGGATGAATTGAGCCAAGCCAATCTGCTGTTGTTGGAAGAGGGCCATTGCCTGCGCGACCAGGCCTTGGCGGTCTGCGGTCTACAAGGCCTGGCGAGCGAAGAGGTCCGGGCGACCAGCCTGGAGACCCTGCGCCAGATGGTGGCCATGGGTATCGGGGTGACCTTGCTGCCGCAGTTGGCTTGCGCCACGCCGGCCCAAGCCGGCATCGTCATCAGGCCGTTGGCGGCGAAGGGGGCGGGCCGGGTGATCGCCTTGGTTTGGCGCAAGCGCACCCCATACCTCGATACCATGACCCGGCTGGCACAGACCCTGCGGCAACACTTGCCCGCCGGTGTGAAGAAACAGGCCTGAACATCGAGTTCAGGCAAAGGAGCCGTGATGGACGCACGACGTGCAACCCGTATCCTGATCCTCGGCGCCGCCGGTCGCGACTTCCACAACTTCAATGTGGTCTATCGCGACGACCCGGCGGTGGAGGTGGTCGCCTTTACCGCGGCGCAGATACCGGGCATCGCCGGCCGCCGTTATCCGGCCGCGCTGGCCGGGCCACGGTATTCGGCGGGCATCCCCATCTTCGATGAGAGCGAGCTGGAGGCGATCTGCCGGCGCGAGCGGGTCGATCAAGTGGTGTTCGCCTATAGCGATGTGACGCACGAACACGTGATGCATACCGCCTCGCGGGCGCTGGCGACCGGGGCCGATTTCCTGCTATTGGGGCCGGAGCGCACGCAAATCAAGGCCGGCAAGCCGGTCATCGCGATCAGCGCGGTGCGCACCGGTTGCGGCAAGTCGCAGACCTCGCGTTACTTGTCGCATTGGCTGAAGGGGCAAGGCTTGCGCGTGGCTGTGCTGCGCCACCCGATGCCATACGGCGACCTGGCGGCCGAGGCGGTACAGCGCTTCGCCAGCCGGGCCGATATCGCGGCCGCGCAGTGTACGGTGGAAGAGCGCGAGGAATACGAGCCGCATATCGCGCTCGGCCATGTCGTCTATGCCGGGGTGGACTATGCCCGTATCGCCGAGCAGGCCGCGAGCGAGGCCGACCTGCTGATTTGGGAAGGCGGCAACAACGACTTCCCCTTCCTCAAGCCCGACCTGCATATCGTGCTGACCGACCCGCTCAGGCCGGGTCACGAGCTGAGTCATCACCCGGGCGAGGCCGTGCTGCGCATGGCCGATGTCGCGGTCGTCATGAAGACCGATGTGGCGGAGCCGGCGGCGGTGCAAAGGGTGCTCGATCACATTCGGCGCTTGAACCCAAGGGCCGGCATCGTGCGCGCGGCCTCGCCGGTCAGCTTGGACCAAGCCGAGTCCTTGCGCGGCAAACGCGTCGTCGTGGTGGAGGACGGTCCGACCGTGACCCATGGCGGCATGGCCTATGGCGCGGGCTGGGTGGCGGCGCAACGCGCTGGCGCGGTGATCGTCGATCCGCGGCCGTGGCTCGATCCGCAGATCGCGCCGGTGTTCGATAACTATCCGCAGATCGGTTCGGTGTTGCCGGCCATGGGCTACTCCGCCGCGCAGTTGCATGGCTTGGCGGCAACTTTGGACCGGGCCGAGGCGGAGGCGGTGATTGCGGCGACGCCGGTCGACCTGGCCCAATTGGTCGCGATCGGCAAACCGATATTGCGTGCCCGATATGAATATGCCGAAACCGAGACGCCGGGCCTGCTGGGCTATGTCGAAGATTTCCTGCGCCATGCCGGCCTAATCGATAAAGGGAGGTGAGCGATGCAAACGGTAGAAATAGCGACCTTGGGCGGCGGTTGTTTCTGGTGCCTGGAAGCGGTTTATGAAGCCCTGCAGGGCGTGCTTGGCGTCGAGTCCGGCTACATGGGGGGGCAAGTCGAGCAGCCGAGCTATGAGGCCGTGTGCGGCGGTAATACCGGCCATGCCGAGGTGGTGCAACTGCGCTTCGATCCCGCGGTGATCAGTTACCGCGAGATCCTGGAGGTGTTCTTCGCGATCCACGATCCGACCACGCCGGATCGTCAGGGCCATGACCGTGGCACGCAATATCGCTCGGCGATCTTTTGTCATTCACCGGAACAGCTGGCAACGGCGCGGGACCTGATTGCGGAATTGACCGAGGCCAAGCTGTTCGCCGATGCCATCGTGACCGAGGTGGCGATGGCGCCGGCCTTCTGGAAGGCCGAGGCCTATCACCAAGGCTATTTCCGTAACCACCCAAACCAGGGCTATTGCATGGCGGTGATCGCCCCCAAGCTGGCGAAATTTCGCACCCGGTTTTCGTCCAGGCTGAAAACGGCCTAATCGGTTTTTTTACCGAACAGGTCGGCCAAGGCTTGCCGTGCCGAACCCGGTTCGGCCGGTTTTTCGCCGGTGTCGCCGAACAAGGCCGCCAACTCGGCGCGTTTGGCGGTTGCCTTGCCGGCACTGGACGCATGTACCAAGGCCTGGGCTTGGAACCAGTCGCAGAAGTTGGCGCGGGTCTTGTCTTTCACCTCGTCGGCCACCGGCTCGCGACATTGCTTGGCCTTGGCCGGATCGAAATGGCGGCAGAGCCGGCACACATGCAATTCGGCATGGCAATTTGGGCATTCGGCGCGACGCGACAGCGGCTGTGGCAGCGCATCGAGCGCCGCACCGCATTTCCAGCAGGTCAGGTTGTCGATCACAAATAGGCTCCAATAATCGTTTGCGTTTGATCGTAACCCTTTGTTCGGCCGGGCCGCAAACAGGTCATCCGTCATGTCGAGCTGGTCTGGAAGGCAACGGGTTTCAGGCGTAGACTTAGCCATCGGCTGCGGTGGCAATGCCTCGGCCGAGTGATGCATAACTGGATGGTGGAGCCAGTAGATAATGATGATGAAGCTCAGGGCGGCCTGGCGCAGGCTGACCGACCCGCTTTCGATTGCACGCTATCGCAGCCAGCTTGGTTTGGACCACCCTCATTTCTTTACCGAAAGCGCGCATTGTTTTCGCGTCCTCGCGCACTACATGCCCCAGGTGTTTTGGGTCTGGACCCCGGATTGGCAGCGGGTGCTTTATGTCAGCCCGGCCTATGAACGGATGTGGGGGCGTTCGCGCGACCAATTGATCCAGTCGCCGCTGTCTTGGTTGTTCAGCTTGCACCCTGAAGATCGTGCCGAGATCGAGGCGATTATCTCGACGCCGGCAGGGCAATTGCCCGAGGCAATCGAATTGCCGCCGTTCCGGGTCGTGCAGCAGACAGGGGAAGTGCGTTGGATCTCGCTGCAAGCCTATCCGCTACGCGATCGGCGCGGCCGCATCCAGCGTATCGCCGGCCTCGCCACCGATGTGACCGATAGCCGCCACACCGAGCGGCGCATGCGGCAACTGACCCGGGCCATCGAGCAATCGGCCGAGGCGGTGGTCATTACCGACAATCACGGCACCATCGAGTACGTCAATCCGGCGTTCGAGAAGATGACCGGCTACGACCAGGCGGAACTGATCGGCCAGAACCCGCGCATCTTGCAGGGTGGCAGCCACGATGGCGCGTTCTACAAAGACCTGTGGCAAACCGTGACCTCGGGCCATTCTTTCTTCGCAACCTTCATCAACCGGCGCAAGGGCGGCGATATCTACCATCAGGAAGAGACCATCTCGCCGGTGATGGATGAGAAGGGCGAGATCACGCATTTCATTTCGACCAGCCGCGATGCGACGCGTCTGGTCGAAACCCAGGAGCGGCTGCATCACTTGGCCTATCACGATGTGCTGACCGGCCTGCCTAACCGCGTGCTGTTTCGCGACCGCCTGGAGCAGGCCATCGTCAAATCCAAACGCAATCGGCGCATCGTGCCGGTCATGTTCCTCGATCTCGACAAGTTCAAGGATGTGAACGACACCTTGGGCCATGCGGTCGGCGATCAGGTCTTGAAGCTGGCGGCCGAACGCCTGGGCAAGATGGTGCGGCCGGGCGACACCATCGCCCGTTTGGGCGGCGACGAATTCATCATCCTGCTGGAGGGGATGAGCCAGATCGAGGACGTGTCGGATCGCGCCGGGGCCATCGTCGACGCCTTTTCGCAGGCCTTCCATGTCGAGCAGCATGAAGTGTTCATGGGTTGCAGTGTCGGCATTGCCATCTACCCGAACGACGCCGACAACATCGACGACCTGTTCCGGGCGGCCGATACCGCGATGTATCGCGCCAAGGATCGCGGCCGTTCGAACTACCAATTCTTCACCACCGAGATGGCGGCCAAGGTCATGCAGCGGGTCGGTCTGGAGCGCGCTTTGCGCCAGGCCCTGGAAAACGACGAGTTCACGGTGCATTACCAGCCACGGGTGACCTTGCCCTCCGGCGTGCCGACCTCGGTGGAGGCCTTGCTCCGCTGGGAACGGCCCGGTCACGACTATATGTCGCCGGCCGAATTCGTGTCGGCCCTGGAGGATACCGGTCTGATCGTGCCGGTCGGTAAATGGCTGATGGACAAGGCTTGCGCCCAGGTTCGCGAATGGCACGATAAGGGCATGCGCGTCGGCGTGGCGGTGAACGTGTCGTCGCGGCAATTCTGGGAGCCAGGCTTGGCCGATCACGTGGCCCATTGCCTGGGTAACTACAATTTGGAGCCGCGCTGGCTGGAGTTGGAGATTACCGAGAACCTCTTGCTCGAACAATCCGACCGGATCATGACCACCTTCGGCGCACTGGAAGAGCTGGGTATGCGTATCGCGATCGACGATTTCGGCACCGGCTTCTCGTCGATGAGCTATCTGAAGCGGCTGCCGATCCTGGTGCTGAAGATCGACCGCTCCTTCGTGCGCGATATCCTGACCGACCCCGAGGACATGGCCATCGCCAGCGCGATCGTGTCGTTGGGACGCGCCTTGGGCCTGACCGTGGTGGCCGAGGGGGTCGAATCCGAGGCGCAGTTGCAGGCCTTGTTGCCGCTCGGCTGCGACGAAGGCCAAGGCTATTATTTCGCCAAGCCCATGGCGGCTTCTATGGCGGAGGCCTGGCTGAGCGAACGCTTGCAGCCGGCCAATGCCAAGCGGCGTTATCTTTCCCAGCAGCGGGAAATCGTCCGGCTCGTTTCAGAAGAGAAGTAAGGCGGTCTTGTTGGGCCGCGACACGGCGGCTTGAAGCTGTTCCAACAGCGGTAGCGAAGGGTAACCGTCGGCCGGTAGATTGTTGGCCGCTTGATAGGCGCGAATCGCCGCCCGAGTCTTCGAGCCCAACACGCCATCGGGCTCGCCCGCATTGAACCCCAATTGGGCCAGGCGCTGCTGGATTTCCATGGCCTGCTCGCGGGTCAAGCGGCGATTGTCGGCATCGCGTCCGAGATACAGCGCAGGCGCGCCCTCCAGACGGTCGGCCAAGTGACCGACTGCCAGCGCGTAATTCACCGAGCGGTTCCAAGTCAGCATGACGTCGAAATTGCCATAGACCAGGAAGGTCGGGCCGGTGTGGCCCTGCGGCAATAGGATCGAGGCGGTCTCGTCCAGCTGGGGCAGCGGGCTGCCGTCGCTGCGGCTGATGCCAAGCGCAGCCCATGCCGACAGGGATTTTTTGACATCGAGCCGTGCGAGCTGCCAATCGAAGTTGGCCGACAGGCGCACGGGTTCGCCCCATGGTTGCTCGGCTTGCCAGCCGGCCTCGTGCAGATAATGGGCGGCCGAGGCCAGCGCATCGGCCGGTGACGACCAGATGTCCTTATGGCCATCGCCGTCGGCATCGACGGCATAACGGCGGAAGGTGGAAGGCATGAACTGCACTTGTCCCATCGCGCCGGCCCACGAGCCGAGCATGACGTCAGCCTTGATATGGTCGGCTTGCAGGATATCCAAGGCATCGAGCAACTCGGCACGGAAGAAGCGGCTGCGGCGCGCGTCATAGGCCAGGGTGGCGAGCGCTCCGACGACCGGATAGCCGCCGGTGAATTTGCCGTAATGGGTTTCCATGCCCCAGAAGGCGAGCAAGATACCGGGCGGCACGCCATAATCGTGTGCGATCTTGGCCAATAGGGCGTGATGCTTCTGCATCAGCTTGCGGCCTTCCTCGATGCGTTGCCCGTTGACACGCCGGTCCAGGTAATTCCAAAAGGTCTCGACGAACTCGGGCTGCTTCGCATCCAGCTCGAGCACGCGTTCGATGGGGTGCATGGCGGGGCGTGCGGCTTGCCAGGTCCGCTCGGAGACGCCACGCGACAGGGCCTCGTCGTGGACGCCGCCGAGCCAGGCGACAAAGCCGGGATCCAGCGCTTCCTGGGCGGTTGCGCTAGGTATCGCGCCGAACAGACTTGCGCCGATCAGGAGGGGGGAGAGGGTGTGTAATCTCAAGCGCGGTCTCATTTCTGGGGCATGCAATGCATCGGTTCAGGCTAACACATGAAGAATGCAGCGCAAACCCTGAAGCGGCCAAGGCTGGCAAAATCGGGCGTTCACAAATTCGAAAGGCCTTAAGCCATGGTTGTACTGCAATGTGCCAGCTACGAAGCCGCAGGCAGTCGATGATGCCTATCCCTCGCATCGGCATCGCCGATCTGCTGCGCAATTACCCTGTGCTGCTGCTCGATGCCTATGGCGTTTTGGTTACCCTGGCAGGGCCGCTGCCCGGCGCCTGCGAATTGATCGAGGTGCTAAACCGGCGCGGCCAAGCCTATTTCATGCTGACCAACGGTGCGGCCCGGTTGCCGGAGACCGCAGCAGCGCGCTATCAGGCGTTCGGTCTGGCGATTCCACCCGAACGCATCATCACCTCGGGTTCCTTGCTGACGCCCTATTTCGTCGAACAAGGTTTGGTCGGCCGGCGTTGCCGTGTGCTCGGACCGGCCGACAGCCGGCGCTATGTGGAACTGGCCGGTGGTGAAGTGGTGGATTTGAAGGCGGATTTCGAGGTGTTGGTGGTTTGCGACCAAGCCGGTTTCCCGTTTCTGGAAACGGTAGACGCAACGCTTTCGGCCTTGATCGACAAGATCGAATCCGGCCGGCCGGCGGCGATGGTGTTGCCCAACCCCGACTTGATCTTCCCGACCGGACGCGGCTTCGGTGTGACCTCGGGCGGCATCGCCTTGCTGATCGAGGCCGCTTTGGCCTTGCGTTACCCGGAGCGCCTCGACTTGCGCTTCGCGCGCTTAGGCAAGCCGCATGCCGCTATTTTCGAAGAGGCCGAGCGGCGTGCCGGTTGCCGCGACATGGTGATGATCGGCGACCAACTGGAGACCGATATCCGCGGGGCCAACGATTTCGGTATCGATTCGGCCTTGATTCTTGGCGGCGTAGTCGGTGCCGGGGCGGTGGTTGCCAGCACGGCACGCCCGACTTTCCTGCTGCCGTCGCTGCAAATTTGAGCCACCGGCTCAAGTTGGCGCGGTCATTGCCGATAAACAAGCTATATATCGAATATGAGGAAGCAGCGGGAAGGCATAGATGCGTCTGCCAGCCGACAATATCCCACCGACCACGGTGATCGAGAATCGCTATGAGATTCGTCAGCCCGATGCCGTCGCCCCGGTACGCCCGACCGCGCCAAACGCTGCGGCGCGGCAGACCTATCTGCCCAAGCGCCAGCAACCCAAACGGGGCGGGGCGGAGCAGCAGGCGGGCGAAGAGGCGGAGGAGCGGCGCAGCGGCGAGGATCGGCGGCAGGAGGGCCGCCGCGAGGCTGACGAGACGATCATTCTGGATACCCGAACTAGCTTAGATCGTCGGACCCGCACGCGTCGTGCCGACGATGTCGGCAACAAGATCGACGAATACGTTTGACTTGACCGGCTTTACGCAAACCAGGGCATGCAGTCGCAACCCGGTGCCGGGCGGGGATGCACCGCGGGGGTGCTGCCTTCCAGGCCGGCTTTCCAGTCGCCGACAAAGCGCTCGACCGATTCGATGAAATCCGTGGCATGTTCGCGTCGATTGATTGTGCAGTGCACCAGGGCCTGGCCCGAGTGGGCGCTGTTTTCGACGGTGACGGTCCATTGTAGGCCATTGGGACACGTCGGCAACGAAAACCGGACGCCATCGCGGATGAGTTCGCGATGGACCCGGAACTCACCCCAAAGACAATAGATGCTGCCCCTATCGCCCTCGTTCTCCAGCACCTTGTCGATCGAGGCGCACCAATGCGGCAGATTGCCGATGGCGAGTTGTCGCTGCAGGTCTGTGGCGCGGACCTGGACGGCGGCGGTGGCAAAGAACTCCATGTCATTGCTCCCTCTGGGTCGATAAAAACATTGTGCCAGGAATGGCAAAGCTGACCGCGATCTGAGCCCATTTTATAATGTGGGCCAATTCTCTGGCGGCGGATTGGCCTGGATACCGATCCGCCAATGCGTTGTCGATGGAGGGCTTATCGATGCTGGTCGATTGCTACGCCCAACGCCTGCTCAATCCCTATCGCGGCATGGTCCATGTCATCCGCTATGCGGCGGCCGAGGCGGTGACCAGCGACGGTATCCACTGGGATATCTATGTCAGCAACGATGAACTGACCCGCGACCTGGCGCCCGGTACCAGGATACAGATCAGCGATATCCGCTATGGCAGTTGGTCGCTTGAGCGGGGCCTCAAGCGCGGGCCGATCTATCCTTCCGAGGATTTTCTGCGCATGGAAGCGATGGGGGCGGTGGTCTACGAGCATCTGCTCGCCCTGCACGACAAACTGCCCTTCGAGCCCAAGGATTGCTACGAGTATTGGCTGCTCGATATCGAGGGCCAGCCGCTTGCCTTATTGCATAGCGCGTTGACCGAAAGCGAGACATGGCAGGAGCAGCCGGCCCTTTGGCGGGCCGGTCTGGCCGCGCGCGCGACCTTTTTTAGCGAAGCGATGCCGCAGGCCTGCACGGATGAAGGCCAGTCGGCGGCCGATCGGCTGACCTGCTACGTCAACGCCTGCGCGGGCGAGCCGCCTAGCACTCAGTGGTTCCGGCGCGAGGCAGACGGCAGCGGCATAGGGCTGGCGGGCGGCAATCTGTCCGAGCTGTTCGTCGGCCGTCGATTGGCGGGGGCCGCTTTCCCCGCGCTGTTGCTGGCCGAGTCCGGTCATGAGGCGTTGTATGAGCGGCTGGTCGCGGATTACTTGGCGTGGCAGGCGCCGTGGTTGCTGCTTTTGGCCGGCCTGACTGCCGATACCCGCCAAGGTCTAGAGCGACAAGCCCGTAGCCAGGCGGAAACGGTCGAGCGCCAGCATCGCCTCTATCCGGCTGTGGTCGATGCCGCCTTCATCCAAGCGGCTCGGGTCGAGGCCATGTTGTGCCGCAGCCAGGCCGCACAGGAAGAACCGGCCGACACGCCCCCGTATTACATCGAGCTGAACCCGGCTGGCGGCAATTACACCTAAACGACGCTGCCGAAGCCTTTGTCGGCGGCGCCTGCCGGCGGCGTCAGGCCGGCTAGGCGGCAGCCCTGGGCAATCGGCCCGCCGGGGAACAACCGATACAAATATTTGATGCCGCCCTCGGGATGAAAGAACTCATCCAAGGCATCGTGCAGTTCGCGCACATTGATATGGCCGGTCTCATGCTGGGCATAAAATTCCTGTAAGGCACAGACCACCTGCCAGTGCTCTTCACTCAGCTTCAAGCCGAGCTCATGTGCTGCGCGTAGGCCCGCCTCTCGGTTCCAATCGACGGGGGCGTGGGGAAAATCCGGGTCCAGCGTGGGCTCATAGCCGGGGCGGACGAAGTCGTGGGCAATGGCATTCATGATCCCTCTCCTTATGGCTTTAGGTAATACCAAGTTAGACCACGGCCGACCGAGGGTAAACCACAAGGTAAGTGGATGTTTTCAGCCGAGTGCGTGCCAATGGCTGAAGGCGGCGGCTTGCCCGGCCGGGCTGCCGTCGGCCGCAATGAGATTCCATACCGTGGCCTGTTCGATGCGAAAGCGCCGACCCGATTTGGCGATGCGCACGCCGCTGTAATCGTCGATGAAACCATGCCCGGCCACGCGTCGGAGCAGGCGTTCGCGTTCCTCGCGTACCAACGGTTCAGCCGAGTAGCGCGAGGGCAGGCCGACGATCTCACTCCAGGGCATCTCGAACAGCCGCTGTGCCGCCAGGTTGGCGTAGGTGAAACAGGGATCGGCCTCGGTGTTGTGCGACAGCACGACGAAGGGCGCTTCATATAAGGTGTGTGCCGCCGCGTGCGGGGACGGGCTTGGCTCGATCAGATCGTGCCCTGTCCAGTGCCGATAGCAGTTCAGCAGCAGCGTGGCATGATCGGTCTGCCAGTGGTTGCTCGGGCTCGGCTCAAGCATCCTGGGCCTGCCATAAGCGTTCCAGGTCGGCCGGTTCCAACCAGCGCCATTCGCCTTCCTCCAGGTCGTCCGGCAGCGTCAGGCCGCCGATGGCGATGCGGCGCAAGGCCTCCACCCGGTTGCCGGCGGCGGCGACCATGCGCTTGACCTGGTGGTATTTGCCTTCGATCAGGGTGAGGTGGATCAAGCGCTCGGCGATTTGTTCACAGTCGGCCGCCGCGATCGGCGCCGGTTCATCGTGCAGTTGCACGCCACGGCGCAGGGCGGCCAGTTGGGCGTCGTCGACCGGGTGCTTGGTGCTTACCGCATAGACCTTCGGCACCTTGCGCTTGGGTGAGGTGAGGGCATGGATAAACTGACCGTCGTCGGTCAGCAGCAAGAGGCCCGTGGTATCTTCGTCCAGGCGGCCGACAGGCTGCACCTCGCGCCCGATCAAGGGGTCGGGCAGCAGCGAGAAGATGCTCGGGTGGTGCTTCGGCGCGCGCGAGCACTCGTAGCCTTGCGGCTTGTGCAGCATGACATAGGCATGTTCGCGGTATTGCCAAGGCTCGCCATCGACACTGAAGTGCAGGCCTTCAGGGGCGAATTCGGCGAAGGGGTCGTCGCAGGTCGCGTCAGCGATGGCGACTTGGCCGTGGCGGATCATGGCCCGGCATTGTTTGCGGCTGCCGAAGCCTTGGGATTGCAGGATGCGGTCGAGTTGCATATTCAATAGCTCATCGGTGAATCAGGGTTAGGCCGGCCACAGCGGCGGTTCGTCCATCGCGGCGATTTGCTCGCGCAAAGCCAGGATGTGGTCTTGCCAATAGCGCTGGGTGTTGAACCAGGGGAAGGCGGCGGGAAAGGCCGGGTCGCACCAGCGCCGGGCCAGCCAGGCGGCGTAGTGGATCAGGCGCAGGGTGCGCAGGGCTTCGATCAGGTGCAGTTCGCGGCTGTCGAACGTCATGAAGTCTTCATAGCCGGCCAGCACGTCGGCCAGTTGCCGAATACGCTCGTCGCGCTCACCCGACAGCAGCATCCATAAATCCTGCACCGCCGGACCCATGCGGCTGTCGTCGAAATCGACGAAATGCGGGCCGTCATCGGTCCACAGCACGTTGCCCATGTGGCAGTCGCCATGCAATCGCAGCGCGGCCACGTCACCGGCCCGGGCGAAGGCATGGCGCACGCCGACCAAGGCCTGTTCGGCCACGGAGCGATAGGCCTCGGTCAAATCGGCCGGTAGCCAATCGCCGTGCAGCAAAAAATCGCGGGGTTCTTCGCCGAAGCTGGCGATATCCAAGGTGGGGCGGTGCGCGAAGCGCTGCAGGCTGCCGACGGCATGGATGCGGCCGATGAAGCGGCCCATCCATTCCAGCGTGTCGGGGTCGGACAACTCAGGTACCCGGCCGCCCTGGCGTGGATAAACGGCGAAACGAAACCCGTCATGGCGGTGCAGGCTGGTGCCGTTCACCATCAAGGGGGCGACGACGGGAATCTCGCGCTCGGCCAACTCCAGGGTGAAGGCGTGCTCTTCTAGGATGGCGGTATCGCTCCAGCGCTCGGGCCGGTAGAACTTGGCGACGACCGAACCGTTGTCCTCCAGCCAGATTTGATAGACGCGGTTCTCATAGCTGTTCAACGCCAGTTGTCGGCCGTCGCCGCGCAGGCCGATGCTGTCCAGGGCATCGAGTATGGTGTCGGGACTTAAACCGGCATAGGGGGCAAGGGGTTCCATGGCCGCTATTGTAGCGGCCAAGCGTCTCCTTAGCCTTGCGCGATCACCGGTTTGGCATGCCAGATGTGCTTGGCGTATTCGCCGATGGTGCGGTCGGACGAGAACTTGCCCATGTGGGCGACGTTCAAGATGGCCTTGCGCACCCACCCCTCGCGGTCGCGGTACAGCGTCTCGACATCTTGTTGGCACGCGATATAAGACGCGTAGTCGGCCAGCAGCAGGAAGCGATCGCCGTCGGTGGTGAGGGCATCGAAGATCGGCTGGAAACGGTCGCGTTCATCCGGCGAGAAGTAGCCGTCGCGGATCATGTCCAGCACGTGCCGCAGCTCATCGTTGTTCTGGTAGTGGTCCAGCGGCGAATAGCCGGCCTGATGCAGGTTCGCCACCTCTGGCGTGGTCAGGCCGAAGATGAAGAAATTCTCCGCGCCGACCTCCTGCCGAATCTCGATATTGGCGCCATCCAGGGTGCCGATGGTGAGCGCACCATTCAAGGCCAGCTTCATGTTGCCGGTGCCCGAGGCCTCGGTGCCGGCGGTCGAGATCTGCTGCGACAGATCGGCGGCCGGGATGATGTCCTGGGCGGTGGTGACATCGTAATTGGGAATGAACACGACCTTAAGCCGGCCGTGGACGACGGGGTCGTTGTTGACGATGTCGGCCACGTCGTTGATCAGCTTGATGGTCAACTTGGCCTGGCGGTAGCCCGGGGCCGCTTTGCCGGAGAAGATCACGGTGCGTGGCACGCAATCGCCGCCGGCGCGCAGCCGGTTGTACAGCGTGACCACGTGCAGCACGTTGAGCAGTTGTCGTTTGTATTCGTGCATGCGCTTGATCTGCACGTCGAACAGCGAATCGGGGTCGACGGTCAGGTGCAGCCGCTGGGCGATTAGCCGGGCCAGCCTGGCTTTGTTGTCGCGCTTGACCTGGGCGAACGCGGCGCGAAAACCGGCGTCGTTCGCCAGCGGTGCCAGCCGTTCGAGTTGGCTCAAGTCCTTCAGCCAATCATCGCCGATATGCCTGGAGATCAAGGCCGATAGCCCGGGGTTGGCCTGATCCAGCCAGCGCCGCGGCGTGATGCCGTTGGTCATGTTGACGATCCGGTCCGGCCACAAGCGGTGGAAGTCGTTGAAGATCGTGTCCTTCATCAATTGGGTGTGCAGCTCGGCCACGCCATTGACCTTGTGGCTACCGACGATGGCCAGGTGCGCCATGCGTACGCGCCGGCCATGGCCTTCGTCGATGATCGACATGCGTGCCCACAGCGCGGGGTCTTCCGGATGGTGATGGATCACATCCTTCAGGAATCGATGGTTGATCTCGTAGATGATCTGCAGGTGGCGCGGCAATACGCGCTCGAACAGTTCCACCGGCCAGGTCTCCAGTGCCTCCGGCATCAGGGTGTGGTTGGTGTAGCTGAAGGTGCGGGTGGTGATGTCCCAGGCCGGGTCCCAGGCCAGGCCGTGCAGGTCGACCAATATGCGCATCAGCTCCGGTACGGCGATGGACGGGTGGGTGTCGTTGAGTTGGACCGCCACCTTGTCCGGCAAGGTATCGAAGTCGTCGTGATGCTTGTGGTGACGCACCAGGATATCCTGCAGCGTCGCGCTGACGAAGAAATACTGCTGTTTCAGCCGAAGCTCGCGGCCCATGCGCGTGGTGTCGTCCGGGTACAGTACCTTCGACAGGTTCTCCGACTCGTTCTTGTCCTCCACCGCCTTGATGTAGTTGCCCTCGTTGAAATAGCGCAGGTCGAAGTCGCGGCTGGCCTTGGCCGCCCATAGCCGCATATTGTTCACCGTCTCGTTACCATAGCCGGGGATCGGGTAATCGTAGGCCATGGCCATCACGTCGTCGGTATCCACCCAGTGGTAGCGGTTTTTGCCGTGCTCGTCGGCATAGCTCACCACGTGGCCGTGAAACTTCACCTGATACAAGATCTCGGGCCGCGGAAATTCCCACGGGTTGCCATAGCGCAACCAGTTGTCCGGGTGCTCGACCTGGTAGCCGTCTTCGATGGCCTGGGTGAACATGCCATATTCGTAGCGGATGCCATAGCCATAGCCGGGTATGCCCATGGTCGCCATCGAATCGAGAAAGCAGGCAGCCAGGCGGCCGAGGCCGCCATTGCCTAGCGCGGCATCGAATTCCTGCTCGCGCAGACGTTCCAGGTCGAGGCCCAGCCTTTGCACGGCCTGGTCGAAGGCATCGCGGCAACCGATGTTGCTGATGGCATTGGTCAGCGTGCGGCCCATCAGGAATTCCATCGACAGGTAATAGACGCGTTTGGCATCTTCGTCGTAGTAGCGGCGCATGGTCTTGATCCAGCGCTCGGTCAAGCGGTCGCGTGCGGCGTGGGCGGCGCTGTAGAACCAGTCCCGCTCGGTCGCGGTCAGGGGGTCCTTGCTGATCGAGTAGACCAGATGGTTGCCGAGCGAGCGCTCGATCGAGTCGGTATCGAGCTTGGCATGGTCCGCGATCTGCAGATGCGTCGGCGGTTTCTTCTGAGACATCGCATCTCTCCGGTAGGGGCTGGGCTCCGATCAGCATAGCCAGGGGATCGGCTCGCCACAATGACCCGTCGCCATTTCTTGCCGGCCGATTGCCGTAGAATCCGCTTTATGCTGAGCGCTGCCGAATACCGCCGTTTTCAGAAAGTCCGCTGGACGGTCTATGTCCTGCTGGTGCTGTCCTACATGCTGGTCTACTTCCACCGCATGGCGCCCGGTGTGGTCGCGGCCGATTTGATGCAGGCCTTCCACACCACCGGTGTCGAGTTGGGCTCGCTGGCCGCGATGTACTACTACATCTACACCGCGATGCAGATGCCGTCCGGCATCCTGGCCGATACCCTCGGTCCGCGCGTCAGCGTGGCGGTCGGCGCCGTGGTCGCCGGCCTCGGTTCCATCCTGTTCGGCCTGGCACCCGATTTCGGCAGTGCATCGGCTGGACGCTTCCTGGTCGGTCTCGGCGTGTCGGTGGTCTTCGTCGGTTTGATGCGCTCCAACACCGTCTGGTTCAGCGAGCGCCGCTACGGCCTGGTCAGCGGCCTCACCATGTTTCTCGGCAATATGGGTTCCATCCTCGCCGCCGGCCCGCTCGCCGCCTTGCTCTCGTGGTTCTCCTGGCGCAACGTCTTCGTCGCGGCCGGCGCCTTGTCGCTGGCGTTGGCGGTGCTGACTATCCTGTTCGTGCGCAACCGGCCGGAGGACGTCGGCTTCCCGTCGGTGCGCGCCATGGCGGGCGAGACCGCGCATGCCGCGAGCGAGCATCACTGGTGGCACGACCTCAAGGCCGTGCTCGGCAACCTAAAGCTCTGGCCCGGCTTCTGGGTCAACTTCGGCGTCACCGGCAGCCTGTTCGCCTTCGCCGGCCTGTGGGGCGTGCCGCTCATGCGCGACCTGTTCGGCCTGTCGCGCGCCGAGGCCTCGCTCTACACCACCGCCGCGCTGGCCGGCTTCGCTGCGGGCACCTTTCTGATGGGCGGGCTGTCCGACCGCCTGGGCCGGCGCCGGCCGGTCATCCTCGGCGCCGGCCTATTGTCCTGCGCCAGTTGGCTCGGCCTGATCTTCCTGCCCTGGGGGCCGGGCTGGTCGGGCTTGCTGCTCTATGCCGTGCTCGGCATCTCGGCCGGCGGCATGGTGGTCACCTACGCCGCGGCCAAGGAATGGGCGCCCCCGGCCAACGCCGGCATGGCCATCGCCCTAGTCAACACCGGCCTCTTCCTCGGCGCCGCCATCATGCAGCCCCTGTTCGGCTGGGTGGCCGACCTGAGCTGGGACGGCACCCTGCTAGAGGGCGTGCGGGTCTACGGCTGGGCGGGCTATCGCAACGGCCTGGCCGTCTCCGCCGGCTTCGCCGCCATCGCCGTGCTCGGCGGCTGGCGCCTGCGCGAGACCTATTGCCGCAACCAAACCCTCTTGCGTTAGGCGCTTAACGCGTAGGGCGGCTTCGCGCAGCAAGCCGCCGAATGGGAGAATCCGACACCTTTCATACGGCGCAGTGCTGCGCGACTGCGCCCTACGGTTCTGAATGATAGTCGACTATATGCGGGCTGATGCAGTCCAAGCGTGGCTGAACAACTACAAAACCAATCCATGGCTGGAATCCCTATCGTCAGCAATTGGCCAGATTGCTGAAGTAGCTATTCAGTTATTCCAATGTTGGCAAGGCCGAACATGAACCGGTTGAACCGATTGAGGCAAACGCCCGGAATTGCCCTGCCACACCCTCAGACCCCGGCCGGCAGCTTGGTGGCCATCATCTTCCTGCGGTCCAGCTTGTCCCCATCGACGATGAAGGTGCCGTCGCCGACCGCGTGCAGCGTGCGCTTCTCCTTGCGCGCGGTGTTCTTGTAGGCGGCCAGGCCCTCCAGCACGATGAGGTTGTGCTTGCCGACCATGTCGACGACCCGGCATTCGATGTTGGCCAGGCACTCCTTGATCAGGGGCGCCTTGACGTGCTTGCCCGGCTCGGGCGTGAGGCCGAACTGGGCGAACTTGTCGGTGTCGGCACCGGAACAGGTGCCGATGCCGACCACCGCGTCCAGCAGGTCGACGGTGGGGATGGCGATGACGCACTCCCGGTGCTTGCGCAGCGCGGCGAAGGAGTGGTTCCACACGCCGGTGCAGATGGCAAACGCCGGCGTGAAGTCCAGCACCATGGTCCAGGAGATGGTCATGATGTTGTGCTTCCTGCCGTCATGGGTGGTCACCAGGACGACGGGTCCGGGTTCCATCAGGGTAAAGGCCTTGCTAAGTTCCATCTGACGCATGACTGCACCTCCATGATTGCCTTGCCGCCGGTGGCCGCTTTTCTGCATCGCCTGAGCCTTGCACTGCATGCTGCAGGCAGGCGGCGCGGGGCTGGTTTCCTACTGAAATGGACGCTTATTCCAACAGTGTAGACCTCGCCAAGGCGGCTGCAGGTGGGAAGTTTTACGCCGTATTCCGGGACAAAAAAACGCCGGCTCGGGGCCGGCGTTTTGTAGGGTGCGCTCTGCGCACCATGTGAAGGTGCGCGAAGCGCACCCTACGGCATGTCCATTTAGTTCAATTGCTGAATACCCGCCACCACCCAGCCGTGGCTGCCGTCGGCCGGTTTGGTCAGGTGCCAGATCTCGTCGAAATCGGCCGCGGGGCCATGCGCTTCTTCGCGGATCAGGCCGTGGAAGCGCACGCTGACGCGCAAGCGGTTGTTTTCCTCGGCGCATTCCAACACCTCGGCGTTGAGCATGGTCACGTCGGTCTGCTGGGCGGCGGTGCCGCGCTCGGCCAGTTGCAGCTTGATCTCGGCGAACATCTCGGGCGAAGTGAACTCGCGGATGTCCTCGACGTTGCCGGCGTCATAGGCCGCCTGCATGCGCAGGAAATTCAGTTTGGCCTCGCGGGTGAAGGCCTCGGCGTCGAAGCCGGCGGGTAGCACCGGTTGCGCTGCAACTTGAGGTTCGACGCTGCCGGCCGGCACCGGGCTGGCCGGGAACGGCGTCACGCCGCCGCCGGCACCCATGCCTGCATATTGCATCGCCGCCGGTTCGCGCCGGCGGGTGAGCCACTTGAACAAGAAGATCGCGGCCATGACCAAGAGCGCGATCATCATGAAGTTCGCCATTTCCTGGCCGAAGCCGAAGTGCGAGGCCAATGCCGCCAGGCCGAGGCCGGCCGCCAGACCGGCGACCGGGCCGAGCCAACTGCGTTTGCCCGGCTGGGCCGTCGGTGCGGCGGTCGGGTTGTTCTGGGCCGGTGCGGCGGCGTTTTTCGCCGGGGCGCCGTTCTGGTGTTGTGGCGTGATCTGCCGTTGGATGCCGGACGACTTGCCGCCGCCGAAGCGCTTGGCCTCGGCGTCGTGCATGGGCAGGGCCAGGCCGATGAAGATGGCCAGCAGGGCAGGGAAGATACGCAACATAAAAACTCCTTGAAGTGAGCGATGCGGAATTGTAGCGAGAACGTATGGCTCTTATTTTACCGCTTAGTAATGACTCGGTCGGCCGGTAAAAGTTCTTAGGCCTGCAACGCGCCGCCGCTGACCCAGAAATCGGCGCCCTTGCTCAGGAACTCGTCGACCGGTACATAGTGCGAGCCGTCGCAGGAGAAGGTCAGGCCGACCACGCCGTTGAAGATATTCAGCGTGCCGCTGCGCAGATAGAGCATCTCGTCCATCAGGCGCAGCGCCTTCAGCCCTTGCAGCACCGGGCGGATCTGGCTGGCCCGGGTGCTGGCGTCCTTGGGGTAGGGCCGGCGCGGGTAGGCCAGGCAACTGTTGGGGTTGGCCAGTTCCTGGATGTCGAGCAGGCGATAGCGATAAGGGTCGTCAATGTGCCAGGCCACGGCCCGGTTGCTCGAGAAGTGCAGGATGATGTGATAGACGCCGTGCGCCGTCATCAGCTCTTCCACGATGCTGAGCACGGTGTCGATGTGCTGGTCGAGCAGGCTGTCGCTGCGGGTCTGGTGGAACACCGTGCCGCGGATCGACGGGTCGCCCTTGATCTGGCGCCATTGCGTGCTCTGGCGCGACAGCTCGCGGGTGATCGGCAGGTCGCGCAAGTCGAAATCGACGCCGATGAAGCCGAGCACGCGGCCGCTGTCGTCGCGCACGATCTGGATCGCGGTCAGCGACGGCCGTTTGGCCCGTTCGCTGATATAGGCCTCGGACAACAGAAAGCCCTCGGCCGGCACCGCCTCTTTCATATAGGGCCGGTGCGAGCGGTCACGGCCGAAGTCCGCGTCGATCAGGCCGTCACGGCTGATATTGCTGCTCACCTGAATCGCATTGGTGTCCATGGCATACATGAAGTTGCCGAAGGGCAGGGTCTTGAACCACCCGGTCAAGACCGCATCGAGGTTGGCCCGGTCGCCCCAAGCCCGGCCGCTGGCTTGGGCCACCTTGCCCAGAGGCTCGCGCAACATACCCGTCAGCGCCTCGCGTTGGCGGACGATCTGTTCTTGCAGGGTATCTGATTGCGGGGCTTGCATGGGTAAGGCTGACGATGAGCTTGCTGTGGGCGCCAAGTATAGCAAGGCCGGCTTGCCGAAACTTAAAGACCGGCTTGGCCTCGATTGTGCTAGCGTTAACGCATTGCCTTGGCCTATCCCGCCCCCCGATGATCGCCGCCCCGTTCCCGGACAACGAAGAAGAACGCCAACGCTGCTTGGATGAACTGGACATCCTCGATACGGTCGAGGAGCAGGCCTATGACGATCTGACCTTCCTGGCTGCGCAGATTTGCCAGACCCCCATCGCGCTGGTCAGCTTGATCGACCGCGGCCGGCAGTGGTTCAAGTCGCACCACGGTCTGGATGTGCGGGAGACCCCGCGCGACCTGGCCTTTTGCGCCCATGCCATCCATGGCGACGAGGTCTTTGTCGTGCCCGACTCGCTCAAGGACGCGCGCTTTCACGACAACCCGCTGGTCACCGGCGCGCCGCATGTGAAGTTCTATGCCGGGGCGCCGCTGACTTTGCGCAAGAACGTCCAGGTCGGCACGTTGTGCGTGATCGACGATCATGCCCGCGAGTTCACCCCGGCCCAGCGCCAGGCGCTGGAGGCCCTGGCCCGGCAAGTGGTCAACCAGATGGAGTTGCGCTTGAAGCTGAGCGAGTTCGCCAAGCTCGATCAGGCCAAGGATGAGTTCATCTCGATGGTCAGCCATGAATTGCGCACGCCGCTGACCTCGATAAACGGCTCGCTGGCCCTGCTGAAAAGCGGCGCCTTGGGCCAAGTGACGGGGCAGATCGGCGAGTTGGTCGACATCGCGCAACGCAACGGCGAGCACCTGCTTAACATCGTCAACGACATCCTCGACCTGGCCAAGCTCGAGGCCGGCAAGCTGAGGCTGTGTTTGGCGCCGGTCGATCTCGATGCGCTGGTGCGACATGCCATCGAACTCAACCGGTCCTTTTGCGAGAAGTGCAAGGTCACCGTCAAGCTGCGCCGCACCGACGACGGCAAGCCGATCCAGGCGATGGCGGACGAGGGCCGGCTATTGCAGGTGATGAACAACCTCATCTCCAATGCCGCCAAGTTTTCCTATCACAACGACACCGTGCTGGTGACCCTGGAGCAGGTTGGCAACCAGGCCACGGTAAGCGTCGTCGACCACGGTCCCGGCATCCCAGCAGAGAAGCAGCACGACCTGTTCACCAAATTCAAGCAGCTTCACCACGATCAAAACAAGAAGCTGCCTGGCACCGGCCTGGGCCTCAATATCTGCAAGCTCATCGTGGAAATGCACCGGGGCCGGATCGGCTTCAGGTCCGAGCCGGGCGTAGAGACCAGCTTCTATTTCACCTTGCCGCTGGAAGGCGCTTAAATCGGGCTAGTCCAGACTCGCCAGAAAGTGCTGCCGCGCGCGATCCAGCTCGGTATGCAGCAGGGCGCGCTGGGTGGTGTCGCCTGCCGCCTGGTCGATCAGTTGCGCGCATTGCGCCGCGAAGGACTCGAACGCGGCCGTCACCTTGGCTTCGTTCAGCGTGCGGGCAGGGCGCGGCGCCGGCTTGGCCGTGGCCTCCAAGGGTGTCAATAGCGCATAGCGCGGGATCAGCTTTTGCCCGCCGCGCTCGCCCGATGCGGCGATGGGGCTGGTTTTCACATAGACCTGGCCCTCGTATTCGAAACGGGCGCCCATGGGCAGTTGGTTGAATTTCATGGCGACGAATGCTGGATAGCGAATGTGCAAGCGGATGATAGCGCTAGCCTGCCTCGAATCCCACGGTCAAGAACTGCATGACAACATCGAGCAGCCGGCCTTCTCTTTCGCCCAATCCGGCCGCTTGGCGGCAAAGCGCGCACGCTCCGGTTGTTCGTCGTAGGGGTGGCGCATCAGTTCAAGCAGTTCGTGTACCCGGCTGACATCGCCCTGTTCGGCCAAGTCGATCGCCTCTTGCGCCAGATAGTTGCGCAGCACAAAGCGCGGGTTCGCCGCGTGCATCCGTGCCCGGCGCATTTCGGCCGGTTCGCCTTCGCGATTCAAACGGGCGGCATAGCGTTGCAGCCAGGCCTCGAAAGCGGGCTGGTGTTGCCGGTGCAGCGGCTCCGAATAAAAGGCCTCGACCAACGGGGCCAGGCTCGGCGCGTTGGCATCGATCTCGGCCAGGTTTCGGAAGAACAAGGTCATGTCCACTTCGGCCTGATGCAGCAGCGCGAAGGCCTCGGCCGTCAATTCGCGGTCTGCATCGTCGAGTTGGGTCAGGCCGAACTTGGCTGCGGTCATCGCGCGGGATTCCGCAATGTAGACATCGACGAAGCGCTCCATGCCTTCGCGTAGCGGATCGGCAGTGCGGAACGCCGGGCGTAGGGTCTCGGCCAAGCGGGTGAGGTTCCAATGCGCGATCTGCGCCTGATGGCCGAAGCGGTAGCGTCGGCCCTCGGCATCGGTGGTGTTCGGCGTCCACTCCGGGTCGTAGTTGTCGATCCAGCCATAGGGGCCGTAGTCGATGGTCAGGCCGAGGATCGACATGTTGTCGGTGTTCATCACGCCGTGGACGAAGCCGACGCGCATCCAGTGCGCGATCATGCGCGCGGTGCGCTCGCACACCTGGCCGAACCAGCGCGCGCGCTTTTCTTCCGTATCGCCTTCGATCTCGGGAAAGTCGCGGGCGATGGTGAAGTCCACCAGTTTTTTCAACAGCTCGGTGTCGTCGCGCGAGCTGAGAATCTCGAAATTGCCGAAGCGGATGAAGCTGGGCGCCACCCGGCAGACCACGGCACCCGGCTCGTAGCGCGGGTTGCCGTCGTAGAACATGTCGCGGACGACCGCCTCGCCGGTGGCCACCAGGCTGAGCGCCCGCGTGGTGGGCACGCCCAGGTGGTGCATGGCCTCGCTGCACAGGAATTCGCGAATCGACGAGCGCAGCACCGCGCGGCCGTCGGCGCGGCGGGCATAGGGCGTGGGGCCGGCGCCCTTCAGTTGCAAGTCCCAGCGCTGGCCATCGCGGTTGATCGCCTCACCCAGGTTGATCGCGCGGCCGTCGCCCAGTTGCCCGGCCCAGTTGCCGAACTGGTGGCCGCCGTAACAGGCGGCATAAGGCGCCATGCCGTCGAGCAGGCGATTGCCGCCGAAGACCTCGGCGAACTCCGGCGTGGCGATCTCGGCCTCGGCAATGCCCAGCAGCGCCGCCACCTCGGCCGAGTGGGCCAGCAACTGCGGCTTGGCTACCGGCGTCGGCAATACGCGCGACCAGCAGGCGCCGTGCACCTGGCGCCGGCGCGGGCCTTCCTCGGGGTCGCCCGGCAGTTCGTCGACGAAGCGGTTGTCGAAAGTCAGGTTCAGCATTGCAGCGCAATTCGGGTGAAGGCTATCGCCGCATCATAACGGAATGCGCGTGCGCATTAGCCCTGTGCTTTGTAGGGGAGATGCCGCGTCAACTCGGCTTGGTAGTCCTGCATGGCCTCGGCCTCGCGCGCCAGGTGGCGGGCCAGCAGCTCGCGCATGCGCGCGTCGGCGATCCAGAACGCCGACCAGGTGGGCACCGGCTCGAAGCCGCGCGCCAGCTTGTGCTCGCCCTGGGCACCGGGTTCGAACCGTTGCAGGCCATGGGCGATGGCATAGTCGACGCCGGTGTAATAACACAGTTCGAAGTGCAGGCCGGGGCAGGCGATGTCGGTACCCCAATGCCGGCCATAGAGCCGCTGGCCGTCGCGATAGCAGATGGCCGAGGCCACCGGCTGCGCGTTTCGCCAGGCGATGAACAGCACCATTTGGCGGCCCAGTGCCTTGCCCACTTGCTGAAAGAACGCCAAAGAAAACGCCGGGTGGTTGCCGTGGCGCAAAAAGGTGTCGCGGTAGTGGCGGTGGATGGCCGGCCATAACTCGTCGTCGACCTCGTCGCCGTGGCGGACCTCGATGCGCAGGCCGGCCTCGGCCACCGCGCGCCGCTCGCGCTTCAGCTTCTTGCGCTTGTCGGCGCTGAAGGTGGCCAGGAAATCGGCGAAGTCGCGATAGCCCCGATTGAGCCAATGAAACTGCACGCCGCGCCGCAGCAGCAGGCCGGCCGCCTCCAGCGCGGCGCGGTCGGCCTCGCGCACGAACAGGCATTGCCAGCAAGAGGCCTGCAACTCCGTCGCCAGCTCTTGCGCGGCGGCGATCAACTCGGCCTGCACCGCGGCACCGTCGCTGCGGCCAAGCAGGCGCGGGCCGGGCGAGGGCGTGAACGGCACGCCGCTGACCAGCTTGGGGTAATAGTTGAGCCCGGCCTGGCGCCAAGCCGGCGCCCAGTTCCAGTCGTGGGAGAAATCGCCGAAGGAGTGCTGGCGCAGATACAGCGGCAACAGCCCGGTCAGGTTGTCGGCCGCGTCGCGTAGCGTCAGGTGCATGGGCCGCCAGGCCAGGTCTTCGCCTGCGGCGCCGCTGGCCTCGGCTGCGCCGAGAAAGGCGCGGCTGACGAAGGGGTCGCCTTCGGTCGCAAACGTCTGCCAGTCCGCCGCCGGTAGATCCAACGCGCTGCCGAGCAAGACCGTGCGCATGGTCAGCCTTTGCGCCAGACCGGGTGGCGGTTTTGGCTCGGCAGGGCGTGTGCCTTCGGCCGCAGGCCGAGCCTGGTGGAGCACAGCTGGCGGGCAAGTATCAGGTCGTCGTCGATCATGTCGGTTGCATATCGGGCAAGTGGGCCGGCGTTGCTTTGGCGATCAATCGGCAGATGCTTGCGCCGTTCCCCTGGCATTTTCCTTCGGGCGATCCGCTCCGCAAATTCACATTTACACAAAACCGAGCGTCTTTGCCTGGCGTTTATCAACAAGGGAGAAACCGCAATGAACCCAAGCCGCACCCCCATCACTTTGGCGTTCGTGCTGGGCGCCGTCATGTTGGCGACCGCGATACCCAGCGAGGCCTTTGTCAATTGTAACGATGCCAATCAGGTTGACAATGTGGCCTTGCAGACCGCCGGCACCATCACTGTCGGTACCCGCTTGAACCCCAATATCAATCGGCGCCATGTTTTTTGCGGCGAAATCAATGCCGGCGGTAATGCCGTAGGTTTCCACTACCGTGAAAACGGCGAGGAGCCGCGGCGCGGCGCCCGGGTCGGTTCCCCCTTGCAGGCGCAAATTACCGCCGGCATCAACTACATCATCGACAGCGGCGCACCTGCCCACGACCGGCGCTACGTCGCAAACGGCGTGCAGGTCTGGGACACTATGACCAACGCTTGGGTAGCCAAGGCTGTGCCCTCTACCATGTTCCCCGATAACTGCACGCCAGCGCAGATCGTCAACTCGATCCGCTACGCCTATACCCATGCGGCCACCATACCCGGCCTGGGCGGCGGCGCCTTTTCCGGTCCTTCGGCACCGCCGAACGCCAACGTCAACTACTGTTATGGCGTCGACAATACCGGTGGTGGCAACGTGCCCTTCCCGATCGGCGGCTTCCTCAACAATCCCGGCGGCGGTGCTAACTGGATCATCAACAGCGCCTTCCCGGCGGCGGTGTACTGAGCTTGAAGCGAATTGGCCGCTGCCGGCTAAGACCGGTGGACGGCTTCAAGCCTTACGCCAGATCAGGCAACGGTTGTTGGCCGGCATCGCGCGGTCTTCCACCAGCGCGAGGCCGATGGCCTCGGCCAAGGCGTTCACCTGCTCGAAATCGCGGATGCCCTGGTGGGCGCCGCGTTCTTTCAGCCAGAGTTCGAACTTGGCGTTGCTCTCGCTGGTGAACCGGCCGTGGTAGTTGAACGGGCCGTAGACGATCAGCTTGGCATCGTCGGCCAGAATATCGGCCAGGCCGGCGAAGGTGCGCTCCACCTCGGCCCAGCTCATGATGTGCAGGGTGTTGGCGCTGAACACCGCATCGTATCGCTGTTGCGGCCAGGTGCCGCTGACGTCCAGCTCGAGCGCCGGCGGCGTGTTGGTCAGCGCCGCATCGGCTAGCCACTGGCCGATGCCGGGCAGGTTGTCGGCCCGGTCGCTGGCCTGCCAAGTCAGGTGCGGCAAGGCCTCGGCGAAGTACACCGCGTGCTGGCCGGTGCCGCTGCCGATCTCCAGCAGCCGGCGGCGATCCAGCAGGTGCGCGCGCAGCACATCGAGAATCGGCTCGCGGTTGCGCTCGCAGGAAGGGGCGTGGGGTTTTTCGGTTTGCTCCATCGGCGATCGCTAGCCCAGATAGTCCTTCTTGCCCAAGGGCACGCCGTTGTGGCGCAGGATGTCGTAGGCCGTGGTGATATGGAAGAACAGGTTGGGCAGGGCACGGTTGAGCAAAAACGGCTGGCCGCGATAGGTGGTCACCGTGTCGCCGCGCTTGATCGCCACCTCGCGTTCCTCGCTGCCGTCGATCTGATCCGGCCTGAAGCTTTGCAGATAGGACACCACCTCGTGCACCCGCGCGATCAGTTCGGCAAAGCTCTGCTCGGTGTTGGCGAACTCGGGCGGCTCTACCCCGGCCAGGCGGGCGGCGCCGTTTTTGGCGTGGTCGCAGGCCACCTGCACCTGCTTGGTGAAGGCGAACATGTCCGGGTACAGGCGGTAGTTGAGCAAGGCCGCCGGGTCGATCTTGTTCGCCTCGCAATGGGCCGCCGCTTTTTGCAGAATGGCGGCCAGATTGGTCAAGGCATGGATGAACACCGGCACCGAGGCCTGGTACATGGAGATCGACATGGCGGGCTCCTGAATGGAAGGGGGATGCGGGGAGGCAGCCTAGCACAGACCGGGCGCCAATTCGGCCAAGACCCTACTGGTAGCCGGCCCTCAGTCCTGTTCCATCGCCGCCTGGTATTGCCCGCGTTGGGCCAGGCCGTTCAACCGTGCCCGCTTGATGAAGGCCGCCTGGGCCGCGCCGATGTTTTCCGCCTTGCCCTGCCAGGTCGCCATGGGCGGTTCTTGTAGGGCGCGGGCATAAGAGAACGACAACAGCCAGGGCAGGTTGCTATAGCCGGCGTTCATGGCGTTGAGGTTGGCGCTGGCCTCTTGTGGGCTGAGGCCGCCGGACAGGAAATTGACGCTGGGCACCGCGGCCGGCACCGTGCGGCGCAGGATACGCACCGTGCGCTCGGCCACCTCTTCGGGCGAGGCCTTGGTGGCGCAGGCCTTGCCCGGCACCACCATGCTGGGCTTGAGGATCATGTATTCCAACCGTACCCGGTGCCGCTTCAAGGCGGCGAACACCTCGTTCTGCGCCGCCTCGACCACCGCCTCGCTCTGGGCAATGCCGTGGTCGCCGTCGATCAGCACCTCGGGCTCGACGATGGGCACGATGCCCGCCTCCTGGCAGATGGCGGCATAGCGGGCCAGCACCTCGGCATTGGTCTGAATGCCGAGCAGGGTGGGGTTGGCCGGGCCGATGGGGTAGACCGCCCGCCACTTGGCGAAGCGCGCGCCCTGCTCTTTGTAACCGGCCAGCCGCTCGGCCAGGCCGTCCAGGCCCTGGGTGATCTTGTCGCCGGGCGCGTTGGCCAGCGCGGTCAGGCCCTTGTCCACCTTGATGCCGGGCACGATGCCGGCGCGCCGGGCCAACTCGGGCAGCGGCGTGCCGTCGTCGGCCTGCTGGCCCAGGGTCTCCTCGAACAGAATCACCCCGGCGATGAACTCACCGACGCCCGGCGTGGTCAGCAGCAACTGCCGATAGGCCCGCCGGGTCGATTCGTTGCACTCGATGCCCACCGCCTGAAAGCGCTTGGTGATGGTGGGCGTGCTCTCGTCCGCGGCGAGAATGCCCTTGCCGGGCTGCACCATGTCGCTGATGGTGGCCTGTAGCTCTTCTTGAATGGTCATCGTGTCCCCCACTTGTTGAATTGCTCGACCCATTCAGTGTAGGCAATGCAGGCGCGCATTCCCGGGTTTTAATCGGGCCCAAGCCCGTTTATGCTTCTGCCCTGACATCAATCACGCGCATTTGCAGCGCCAGGCCAATGAAAAACCCCGCGCCGATGACAATCCCGGTCAGCGAAGTTCTCGTCAAATTCCTGGAAAACCTGGGCGTCAAATGCATCTTCGGCATTCCCGGCTCGCACATCCTGCCGGTCTACGACGCCCTGTACGATTCGCCCATCCGCTCGGTGCTGGTCAAGCACGAGCAGGCCGCGGGCTTCATGGCCGGCGGCCAGGCCAGGGTCAGCGGCGGGGTGGGCGCCTGCATCACCACCGCCGGGCCGGGCGCGACCAACCTGGTCACCGCCATTGCCAGCGCCTATGCCGACCACCTGCCGGTGATCGCCATCACCGGCGAGGCGCCGACCTACATCTTCGGCAAGGGCGGCCTGCAGGAAAGCTCGGGCGAGGGCGGCAGCATCGACCAGGTGGCGCTGTTCGCCGGCATCACCCGCTACCACAAGCTGATCGAGCGCACCGACTACCTGGCCAATGTGCTGATCCAGGCGGCCAAGCATCTGCTGTCGAAGACGCCCGGCCCGGTGGTCTTGAGCATCCCCTACAACATCCAGAAAGAGCTGGTGGACCCCGCCATCCTGGAGCAGATTTCCTTCACCCGCGCGGTCGGCGAATGCGTGATCGCCGAGCAATACATAGCCCAGAGCGTGGCGCTGATCCGCGAGGCCAAGCGACCGCTGATCGTCGCCGGCTATGGCTGCATCCGCTCGGGCGCCCAGGCAGCCCTGTGCAGCATCAGCGAGCGGCTCAATATCCCGGTCACCAGCAGCCTCAAGGCCAAGGGCGCGGTCGACGAGCGCTCTGCGCTGGCGCTGGGCAGTCTCGGTGTCACCTCCGGCGGCCACGCCATGCGCTATTTGGAACAAGAGGCCGACCTGGTACTGGTGCTGGGGGCCGGCTTCAACGAACGGACCAGCTATGTCTGGGACAAGAACCTGTTGGCCGGCAAGACACTCATCCAGGTGGACAACAGCGCCCAGCAACTGGAAAAGGTCTTTCGCGCCGAGCTGGTGGTGCATGCCGGTCTCGGCGCCTATCTGCGGGCGCTGGATGAAGCCACTCGGGCGCAAAACCTGGCGGCGAAAGAGCCGGTCGACATCCCCGCCTTCATCGCGGCCGCTCAGGCCCAGTTCGACGCGGCCGGCGAGACCATCTTCGATGCCAAGTTCGACCAGGTGCGGGCCTTCTACGGCTGGCTGGAGCAAAAGTTTCCCGACGGCCTGGTCATGTTCGACGACAACATCGTCTTCGCCCAGAACTTCTACCGGGTGTCGGCCCAGGACCGCTTCTACCCCAACACCGGCATCTCCTCGCTGGGCCATGCCATCCCGGCCGCCATCGGCGCCGGCTGCGAGGTCGACCAACCTCTGTTCGCCATGATCGGCGACGGCGGCTTTCATATGTGCGCCATGGAGATCATGACGGCGGTGAACTACGACATCCCGCTCAACATCGTGCTGTTCAACAACAGCACCATGGGCCTGATCCGCAAGAACCAGCATCACCTCTACCGCGACCGCTTCATCGACTGCGATTTCGCCAACCCGGACTATGCGCTGCTGGCCCAGTCCTTCGGCATCAAGCATGTGCGGGTGGAAAGCGCGCAGGACCTGGCGAAATTGGCGGCGCTGAATTTTCGGCAGGGCATCAACCTGATCGAGATCCTGCTCGACCAGGATGCCTACCCGAATTACTCCTCAAGACGCTAGCGGCGCATGACCGATTTCAGCACACCGCGCCTGGCGGAATGCATCGCGCGTTATCAGGCCGGTATTGCCAGCCAACTTTCGGCAGCGAGCGCGGATGCGCTCATCGAGCGCTACGAGCAGTGTTACCCCTTGCTGGAGGCGGCCATGTGGTCCGGCGAGTCGGACTTTGCGCCCTTGCTGGCCGACTACCAGGCCCTGTTCCGCGAGCAGGAGGCCTTGATCCGGGAGCAGGGCGCGGACGAGCGCCACCAGTTCATCCTCGGCATCCCGGTGGCCGACCGCCCACCCCATCTGCGCGCCTGTCTGGAAAGCATCTATCAGGTCTGCCAGCTGTTCAACTACGGCGGCAAGACCGATGGCGTGTGGGGCAAGATCAAGATCGTCGTCGCCGAGGACAGCCGCTTTGATACCAACATCCGCCGCCACCGCGAGCTGGTCGACGAATACCGGGCCAAGGGCCTGCAGGTTGTTCACTTCGGCCTGGATGAGCAATACGCGCTGCTGCAAGCCCTGCCTGCCGACAAGCGCGAGCGCCTGGGCCATATCCTCACCACCCAGCCGCGGGAGAAGTTTTACCTCAAGGGCCAGGCCGCCAACCGAAACTTAAGCTACCTCAAGTTTCTGCAACTGACCGAGCACAAAGAGCGCACCCTGTATTACCTGGTCGACAGCGACCAGGGTTTTTGCGTGAACCGCCAAACTGAAAACGGCGACGAGGCGGTGTATGCGCTGAATTATTTTCACACCATCGACAAGCTGTTCCGCAGCAGCGACACCCTGATGCTCACCGGCAAGATGGTGGGCGACCCGCCGGTGTCGCCCTCGGTGATGGCCGCCAACTTCCTCGACGACGTGACCGCCTTCTTTACCCGTCTGGCTGAATTGAGCGGCGGTGAGGCCTGCCGTTTCCACGGCCTGCCGAAAGAAAAACCGGGCGACGCCGCCTATCACGACCTGGCCGGGCTGTTCGGCTTCGACAACAAGCCGGCCACCTTCGACTATTCATGCCGGCTGGCCGGCGCGCACGACCATGTCGCCTGCCTGCGTGACTTCGCCGGGCGGCTGAACGCCTTCTTCTTCGGCGAGCACCTCACGCGCAAGACCTGGTTCAGTTATGGCCAAGGCTTTGCCCGGCTCAGCTCCGCGCGGACGATTTATCCCGGCAACACCATCGTCAACTATGCCGGGCTGAAATACATCATCCCTTTCGGCCATCTGCGCCTGCGCATGTCCGGCCCCACCGCCGGCCGGCTGATCGCCGCCGAGATCGGCCCGCGCTTCGCCACGTGCAACCTGCCCAACCTGCACCGGCGCATCACCGAGGCCGGGCTGGCCGATGACTTCCGCCCCGGTGTGGATGTGGGCCCGGAAAACATCGACATCGCCGACGAGTTCGAGCGCCAGTTCTTCGGCGACCTGATGCTGTTCACCGCCGAAGAACTGGTGAAGCAGGCCGACGTGGCCCGGCCCTTCGAGCGCGAGGCTATCGAGCCCGTCATCAATCAGAAAGAGGCCGAGCTGTTGGCGCTGTACCGGCAAAAGCACGCGGCCATCGCGGCCAGGAACCGGCAATTGCATGAGTTGGTGTTCGACAAGGGCCATTGGTGGCAGAACCTGCCCGAGCTGGCCGGCGCCCTGGCCCAGGTGCGCGCCTTCATCGCCAACATCGAGCGCAACTTCGGCGAACAGGCCCCGGCCTGGGGCCAGATACAGTCCGCCGAGCACCGCGCCCGGCGCAAACAGCAGATCGTCGAGGCCCTGATGAACTACCGGGCCGAACGCGAGGCCTGGGACAGCCTGTTCTAACGGCGAATTCTTGTTTCAAGAAATGAGAAACCACGAGGGCACTGGCTTAGCCACACATCGCGCAATATTGCGCAACCAATGTTCGAAATACATTGCGCAATGTTGCGCATTAATTGAAAATTACTTATCCATCAATGGGTTGTGATTATCCATGTTGTCATTCGAGCCGAGCGTAAAGCTCGAAAAGGCCCTTAAACAATTGCAAGGCCAGGTGGTCAATGCGGCCGCCGGCTTGGACTCGCTCTCGCAGGATGAGGCGCAATATCTGAACCGCTGTGCCTTGATCAGCAACGTCGGTGCCTCGACCCGAATCGAGAATGCGCTGCTCACCGACGCCGAGGTGGAATGGGTGGACACCACGCTCTCGGTCGACGGGCGCGTTACGGCCTTTGAACAGCACAAGGCATTCATCCTCGACAAACTTTCCAAAGATCGCGAGCGCAGCGTGGAAGAGGTGGTGGGTTGCCGCGAGGTGCTGGCAATCGTCTATGCGCAGGCGCGGGACTTTGTGCCACTCACCGAAATGGTGATTCGCGGCTTGCATCATGATCTGCTCAGGTTCTACCCGCAGGCCACGCCCTATGCCGGAGCCTACAAAAGCTCGCCTAACCGTGTGATCTCAAAAAACCACGCCACGGGTGAAGTGCGCACCGTGCTCGACCCCGCCGCGCCCGGCATCATCACCGAAACCGCCATGGCCGAGCTAGTGGCCTGGTACAACGCCAGCCGGCACGAAACACCCTGGCCGCTTCTGGTGGCAACGGAATTCGTGTTTCGCTTCCTGGCGATTCACCCCTTCCAGGACGGCAATGGCCGCATCGGTCGTGCGCTCTTTCTGTTGGCGCTACTGCAATCGGACGATGAGCACCTAGCCGCGCTAATGTCCTATGTTGCGCTGGATCGGCGCATAGAACAAAACCGCGCGCAGTACTACACAGTGTTGCATGAGGTTTCAAAAGGTCAGTTTCATGCCGATCCGACGCAATACCACTATGAACCGCTGGCATGGTTCTTCTTGAAAATGCTGGAAGGCGCATTGCAAGACGTGGCGCATTACCGCGAGCGCTATGCACGGCTACAAAAGCTGTCGGAAGCGGCATCAACTGTGCTGCAAAGCTTCAAAGCGCAACCCGAGCAACGCCTGCGTGTGAACGACATCGTGACCGCAACACAACTGCCACGCCGTACAGTGCAATACGCCTTGAAGACCTTGGCCGATCAAGGCTTCTTGCAGCGCCGGGGGCAAGGGGCGGGTGTGCGGTATCAGCTGGTGTTTTAAGCCCAGCTAGTCGTCCACCCCCAGCGAATCCTTCGCCTTCTCGATGATCTGCCGCCGGCAGTCCTCATAAACCGCCCGCGCCTGGTCCAGCACCGCCTGCGGCACCGCGACATGCGAGTAATCCACCGGCGTGCGGTCGATGCGGCCGCTGTGGATGCGCTCGGAGGAATCGCCCTTTCGGGGTTTGCCGGTGTGGCTGAAGATTTGATAGCGCTCGCTTAAGGGCGAATCCAGCTCCAGCCAGTGGCTGAGCTTGGGCAGCAGCCGCTCCGGCGCGCGCTGGAACAGCTCGGCATCGAAATAGAAATAGGGCAGGGGGCTGGTGCGGCTGAACTCGGCCAGCGCCTGCACCCGCGCCATGTAGTAGTTGGCCGCTTCAAGCGGCGAGGCATAAGGCTCGGCCGCCGCCTTCTGGGCGAACAGATCGACGATGCTCTTGATCGTCTGCTCCGGCTCCAGCAGCGAGACCAGGATCTTCACCTCAGGCAGGCCCAGCCGCTCGGGCTGCAAGGCATAGTCGTTGTGCAGTAGCTTGTCGAACAGATAACGGCTGCCCGCCTTGAGCGCATCGCCTTCCAGAAACACCTCAAGCTGCCTATCCAGCGCGGCGGCATCCTCATAGCTGATGTGCATTTCGTAATAGCCGTTGATCTGCGGGTGCGAGCCGAGAATATGCCCGGCCAGGCTGGTAAAGGCCCGCATGTGGCTGAGCAGGAAGATTCGGGCGTGGTGTTCAGGCATGGCGTTCATGGAATCGGGCTTTATCGGGCAAGGCGGCGATCTGTCTTGCCACCCTTATTCGTACAGCCCGAATCATAACAAGCCCGGCCCAGCCATAAAAAAACCCCGGCATGCCGGGGTTTCTTGTTCAGCCAGAGCGCTTACGCAGCCAGAATATTCGCCGCCTGCTTGCCCTTGGGGCCGGTGGTGACATTGAAGCTGACGCGTTGGTTTTCTTGCAGCGACTTGAAGCCCTCTGCCTTGATCTCCGAGAAGTGCGCGAAGAGGTCATCGCCACCCGCATCCGGAGTGATAAAACCAAAGCCTTTGGCGTCGTTGAACCACTTAACAGTACCTGTTTCCATTACCTATTTCCTTTAACAAACACATTTGGGCGACATGCCCGATCTATCGAATATCAAGGGAAAAGAGGCCAACTGAAAGGTACCGCTAGTGAATCTTGAATCCTACAGACATAATTCAGACGTCTGGGTTGGGGATTAAGTTCAAGTTTATTTTGAATAAATTCGTGCCTGGCCACTTTAATCTTTCCAGTATGGTTGAGAATACACAGATAACGTCAAGGTAACTTATAGAATAGTGGCATATAGGGTTAAACCATAGCTCTTAGCCTTCAGTTAAACTGAATGATATGATTGGTCATGGCTGCTAACCCCTTATTTCAAGAGCAAAAAAACCAGTCACGCCCATTGCTTAAGTGGGCTGGGGGAAAGACGCAACTCCTTGCTGACATCCTGCCCAAGGCACCCAAAAAATATGGGAAATACATCGAGCCATTCTTCGGTGGAGGAGCTGTTTTCTTTGCCATGAATCCTGGCAAGGCGGTGATCGCTGATCTGAATCCCGAACTTGTTAATCTCTACCATGAGGCGCGCACCCATACGGCGGAACTGATAGCAGCCTTGAAGAGGCACCCTTATACGAGTGAGCATTACTATGAGGTTCGCGGCCAGGACTGGCAGGCATTGCCCCCGGTAGAGGCAGCTGCGAGGACGATTTACCTGAATCGAACCTGTTTTAATGGGCTCTATCGCGTAAACAAGCAGGGCCAATTCAACGTTCCGTTTGGGCGATATACCAACCCAAAAATTTGTGACGAGGATGCCTTGCATGCGGCGTCTATGGCGCTTCGGGATGTGCCAATCCTCTGCCAAGATTACAAGACAGTTTTGCGAGAGCAAGCCGAGCGCGGCGACTTCGTGTTTCTTGACCCGCCGTATCTGCCAATATCGCAATACAGCGACTTTAAGCGCTACACCAAAGAACAGTTCTATGAGGAAGACCATGTCGAACTCGCCAAGGAGGTGAAGCGACTCCACGAAATTGGATGTCATGTAGTCCTGACTAACTCCAACCACCCGCTAGTCCATGAGTTGTATGGCGAGTTTGACATTGAGGTAGTTAAGACGCGGCGTTACATTAGCAGCAACGCGGCAAAGCGGACCGGCGAGGACGTCATCGTCACAATCCCCCCTAAGCGCAAATTCTATATCCGTGGGGTGCCGTCGCCCCTCCCTGAGCAGGCGTCGAAGTACCCGAGTACCCGTTATATGGGTTCCAAAAACAAATTGCTGAAGCATATCTGGCAGGCAGCAAGTCAGTTTGAATTCAACTCAGTGCTTGACCTGTTTTCCGGGTCAGGGGTCGTCGGCTATATGTTCAAGGCGCAGGGTAAGACGGTTTTCTCCAACGACTACATGGCGATGGCCTCGGTCTATGCCAAAGCCATGATCGAAAACAATTCGATCACGCTAGATGTTGCCGAGACGAGCCGCTTGCTGGAGCCAAGCAACGCGAATGACAACTTCGTGGCGACCACATTTAATGGGCTGTACTTCACCGATGCGGAAAACAGACTCATTGACGATATTCGGGCGAACATCAAATCCATTAAGAATCCCTACAAAAGGGCTATTGCTCTATCGGCGCTAATGCGTGCCTGTATCAAGAAGCGGCCTCGCGGAATCTTTACCTACACTGGCCATAGGTATGATGACGGCCGTCTGGACTTGCAGACAACGTTTGAAAATCATTTTCTCAATGCTGTCGAAGTTATCAATAAAGCGGTTTTCGACAACGGCGGTGCCAACAAATCGAGCCGAGGTGATGCCTTGTTATTTCGGGGCAAGCCCGACTTGGTCTACATGGATCCTCCCTATTACAGCCCCTTGAGCGATAACGAATATGTACGGCGCTATCACTTCGTCGAGGGGCTTGCCTGTGACTGGCAGGGCGTCGAGATGCAGTGGCATACTGCCACTAAGAAATTTAAGAGTTATCCGACACCGTTTTCCTCTCGGAAAGGGGCGAGTGAGGCCTTTGATAAGTTATTTAGAAAATTCAAAGACAGCATCATTCTCGTGTCTTACTCGTCTAATTCGCTTCCGACGCTGGATGAGATGGTTGCCTTGTTGAGCAGGTACAAGACTGTCCATGTGGAAAAAATTGACCACAAGTACTCGTTTGGCAATCAAAGCCACAAGGTAAACGACAACAACAACTCCGTGCAGGAATATTTGTTTGTAGGTTACTAACCTGTATGGTGACGACATCAGACTTCCCTCAAGCGGATAGGCTGGAACAAGTAGGCAAAGTTGCTCTTGCTGTTGCTAATGGCTGCAGAGCAGATGATGAGATTGAAGACTATATAGGACTGGGTTCTGCAGGCCGTCAGGGGCGATACTATCGGCGTGCGGCAGAAATTCTCGGTCTCATCTCAACATATCAGAACCATTCAAGCCTTACTCCACTCGGTCACGAATATTCAACTCTTACATCAGATGGAGCGAGAACTGATTTCCTCGCGCAGTGTTTATTGGAAACTCCGGTATTCAAGGCTGCTCTTGACTACATTTACAAATACAAGCCATCTGAAAGTAAGTTAAAAGTTTGGTTCCGTAGCTATTACCCGGGTGAATCAAGCACTGCCAACAGAAGGTTCGTTACATTCAGAAATTACCTGTATGAATGTAACTTGGTTGGTAACTTAAACTCACAAATAGTGCTGTCAAAATTTTCTGGCGCACTCACTAAAAAACAAAGCACTGGGTATGAATTGCTCACTGGGAATTTGGTGAACGATAAACCAGTCAAAATTACAAGCAAGATCACAAGTGAAGTCATTTCAATGGACATTGATGCTCAAAAAATGGAGCGCGCCAATCAAATCCATTGGAATCTGATAACAGCCAAATCCACATTTCTTGATCATCGTGGATGGTCGGCATATGAGAACGAACACATAGACTTATACGCTTCTTCAGCAAGCAATAACATTCTCATTTATGAGATGAAATCAATATCCGAGACCAATCTGATTTCGCAAGTTCGCAAGGCCGTTGCCCAACTTTACGAATATCGATTTGTCTTTTCGGTGCCAGATGCAAATCTATGCATAGTAACCAACGCCCCCATACCAAAAAATGAATCGTGGCTCACAGATTACCTGACTAAGGACAGAAAGATTGCTCACGAATGGAGTGAAGATTTTGAGAATTTTGAGTGCCACGAGGACTCCCGAGCTATTCTCGGCGAGTTTGCCCCTTAAGGTGGTGGCCTCTCGTGGCTATTAAACCCAAGACGAGGCCCTGGTACTTTGGTAATACCACCGTCCGAAGTCCATTCAGGCTGCGTGACGGGCTGAGCGCCATCAGTACGTCCTCTCTGCAGGGGGATCTTCGTGGTGTGCAACAGGACAAGGCTTTCAGAGAACTCCTTGGCGCTGCAGGCATCGTCAAGCTGGGAGAAGACAAAACTAACAGCGTAGGGCGCAAGTGGCGCGCTGCCATGAGCCAACATGGCTTTCTTTATCCCGAAATACCTGCCGCTTCTGGATTGCATCAGGCCGACATTGGGGCGGTAGACACTATCACGCCGAATGGCTGGCGTTTGATACGAGCAGAAACCGTCGCAGGAATGCAGGAGTGTTTTCTTCGCTCCTTGGCAGCCTATTACATCCCCAATGTTTTGGACGGTGGGTACACTTTTACTGCTGTTTTTTCGCCGCTACGTCACACACTGGCGATCATGCTGGAATTGGAGCGTCAGACAGGGAGCAGTACGCTCGATATCTTCGAGATGGCCGTCATCGTTCAATTTTCCAACGCGACCCAGCCTCTTCCGAGCATAGTGGGCGAGATTCTTGATCTTCGTGCCCGGCGTGGCGCTGCGGTCAATAAGAGGCAGTTTTTCAGACAGGAGATCGACGCTGCCGTTGCGAGATATGGGTATGTCGCGACTTCCTTTAAGGACTATGCCGACCTGAACTTCCGTTACCTAAAGGCGACTGGGCTGTTCCAGTCCAAGGGTCGAGGTATTTCCCTCCTACCAGAAAAGCATTTGTTCAGCGAGCAGCTGGTCGCCGATGCTGCTATTCCTGCTGATGACCTGAAGATAATTAGGTCAATGTGCGAGGGAGCGGAACTTCCGACCGACAACGCGGATACTGCGCGTACAGTTCTTGACGACCTGGTTGCGCAACTTCGCCAGCGTGGCGTGGAGTTCGAACTGGCTGGGCGGCCCATTACCGAAGTTGGCGATATTAACTTGATCAGGCATGAAGCCGAGGACAAGCTCTTTGCTCTCAACGAGGCCGAATATGCGGCCCAGCAGGCCCAGCAGTGGCAAGAAATTGTTGCTTGGATGGATTTGTTGATTGCTAATAGCAACCACCCCGTTATCCTACCGACCGGTGAGCCTATCCAAGTGCCATCAGGCGAAGCACCGGCCTATTTTGAATGGGTCATCTGGCGTGCGTTCCTTGCCATCAATAGCTTGGTTAACCCCCCTAATGACGCACGAAAGTTCAAGATCGACCAGGATTTTCTGCCTGTTGGGACCGCACCAGGCGGTGGTCCAGACTTAATCTTCGAGTTCGATGAATTTGTGCTTGTGGTTGAGGTGACCCTCACCACGAACTCACGTCAGGAAGCTGCTGAGGGTGAACCGGTCCGGCGGCATGTGGCCAATGCTGTGTTGGATTATCAGGCGACTGGGAAGAGGGTCTATGGATTATTTCTGGCGAACAAGATAGACAGCAACACAGCAGAGACATTCCGATTTGGCGTCTGGTATCTGCCAGATGACAGCAGGATGCAGCTCGATATTGTTCCGATGCCGCTCTCACAGTTCAAGGAGTTATTTGTGGCAATGTTTCAGTGTAAGAAAGTCGATAAAGCGCATATCGCAGAGATCATTAGTCGTTGTCGTGTCTTACATGAGCATGAGCCGCCCATATGGAAGGCTAAAATTGCTGAGCAAATCGCCGCATATTCAGCCGAGCTAGGCAACTAGTAGTCTGGCCCCAGGCCGGCTAAAGTACGGGCTCGACCTTGAGGGAGGCGCTCCATGATCAAGCTGCTTTATCTCTTGCATGTGCTGGCCACGGTGGTGTGGGTGGGCGGCATGTTCTTCGCCCATCAGGTGTTGCGGCCGGTGGCGGCGGCGCAGTTGGAGCCGCCGCAGCGCCTGCGCTTGTGGGCCGGGGTGTTCGGCCGCTTTTTCCCCTGGGTGTGGGCGGCGGTGGTGCTGCTGCTGGTGACGGGGCAGGGCGTGGTGGCGCAGGTGGGCGGTTATGGTGTGGTGCCCAAGCATGTGCATGTGATGGCGGGCATCGGCTATTTGATGGCGGCGATTTTCGCCTATGTGTATTTCGTGCCTTATCGTCGCTTCGTTGCGGCGGTGCAGGCTGAGGCCTGGCCGACGGCGGGCGAGGTGCTGGTGGTGATTCGTCGGATTATCGGCACCAACCTGACCTTGGGCCTGCTCAATATCACGCTGGTGTTTGTGTTGCCGGTGGTGATGTAAAGGCTAAAACCTGGATTCCCGCCTGCGCGGGAATGACGGATGAGTGGATTGCCGCCTGCGCACCCGCAAGGGGTAGGCCGTGGTTGTAAGCCGCTGAATCAGCAATAACCACTTTCTGGGAATGACGAAAGAAGTGGATCGCCGCGGCGCTTTGCGCTTTATGCCCTTCAGGGTGTTTATGCCCTTCAGGGTGCTCGCGATGACGAGGTTATGACCGCTGGCGCCAATAGCCCGGCTGGCGGCGAAAGTGGGCATAGGCCACGATCAGTATTTCGCTTTGGCTTGCGCGGTAGATGATGGAGTAGGGGTAACGGTGCAGGGCATAGCGCCGTAGCTTGCTGCCCAGCGGGTGCCAGGCATGGGGGAACCGACCGATCATCGATTGGGCCATGCGCACCTCGTGCAGCATGGCGGCAGCCAAGTCGGGGTTTATTGCTGCGTAGTGGTCTAGGGCTTCTTCCAGGTCGCGTGTGGCGGCGGCCAGTTCGCGGATTTTCATTGGCGCCCGTATTTGCTGCTCAGCCGGGCCATGACCTCTTCGGATTCGTGCGCTTGCATCTCGCCCCGCTCATGGGCGGCCAATCGGTCTTCGCATTCTTTCAGCCAGGCGGCTTCCCACTCGGGGGTGGGCGGCGCCAGCATCTCGTGCAGGGCATCGGTCAGAATGGCCTGTTCTTCCGGGCTCAGGTGTTTGGCCTGTTCCACCAGCGATTCGACTTTTGCGTTCATTGAGGGGCCTCTTGAGGCGTTGGTGTGGGGTCAGATTAGCGTGTTGCGGGGCGGGCTTCAACCTTTGGCCAGGGCCAGTTTGGCCGTGCGGTCCAGCTTTTTCAGCGCGGCTTCGCGCTTGGCGGCGGCCGACCGGCTTGCTGCCGTTTCCGAATAGATGAGTTCCACCGGCCGCCGGCTGCGGGTGTAGCGGGCGCCCAGGGCGCCGCCTTGGTTGTGTTCTTCCAGCCGCCGGGCCAGGTCGGTGGTGATGCCGGTGTATAGGGTGCCGTCGGCGCAGCGCAGGATGTAGACGTGCCAGGGCTGCGCGGCGGCCATGGCCGGCTTAGTCCACCCGCTGCCCGTGCTCGCGGGTGGCGTGGAATTTCACCTTGGGCCACTTTTCCATGAGCAGTTCGAGGTTGTAGCGGTTGGTGGCCAGGTAGACCGGGTTGCCGTCGACGTCCTGGCCCATGCGGATCATCTGGTCCTTCTCGAACTGGCGGCGGGTGGCCTCGTCGGGAAAGCTCAGCCAGCGCGCGGTGTAGATGTCGGCGCCTTCGTAGACGGCGTCGACCTTGTATTCGGTGGCCAGGCGCTGGGCCACCACCTCGAATTGCAGTTGGCCCACGGCGCCCAGCAGCAGGGCGCCGCCGGCCAGGGTTTCGAACACCTGGATGGCGCCTTCTTCGCCCAGCTCTTTCAGGCCCTTTTGCAGTTGCTTGCTCTTGAGCGGGTCGCGTGGGCGGGCGGTGCGGAACATCTCGGGCGCGAAGTAGGGTATGCCCTTGAAGTGCAGGGCCTCGCCTTCGGTGAGGGTGTCGCCGATTTGCAGTTGACCGTGGTTGTGGATGCCGATGATGTCGCCGGCCACGGCGTCTTCCATGTGCACCCGCTCGTTGGCCATGAAGGTGAGGGCGTTGGCCAGTTTCATCTCGCGGCCCATGCGCTGGTGCTGCACCTTCATGCCCGGCGTGTAGCGGCCGGAGCAGACGCGGAAGAAGGCGATGCGGTCGCGGTGCTTCGGGTCCATATTGGCCTGGATCTTGAACACGAAGCCGGTGAACGGTTTTTCGGCCGGCTCGACCATGCGCACGCCCGCGTCGCGCTGTTGCGGCGGCGGTGCCCATTCCACCAGGGCCTGCAGGATCTCGCGCACGCCGAAGTTGTTGATGCCCGAGCCGAAGAACACCGGGGTCTGGCGGCCGGCCAGAAAGGCGGTGATGTCGAACGGCGAGCTGGCGCTCTGGATCAGCTCGACGTCGTCGCGGGTGGGGCCGATCTCCAGGGGGAACATCGCGTCCAGCCGGGGGTTGGCCAGGCCTTCGATCAGCTCGGTCTGGCCGCCGGCGTGTTCTTCGCCGGCCTGGAACAGCATGGTCTGGTCGTGCAGCAGGTGGTAGACGCCTCGAAAGCTCTTGCCCATGCCGATGGGCCAGGTCACCGGGGCGCAGTCGATCTTGAGCACCGACTCGATCTCTTCCAGCAGTTCCACCGTCGGTTTCACTTCGCGGTCGAGCTTGTTGACGAAGGTGATGATGGGCGTATTGCGCAGGCGGCAGACGTCGAGCAGCTTGATGGTCTGCGCCTCGACGCCCTTGGCCGCGTCGATCACCATCACCGCGGCGTCGACCGCGGTGAGCACGCGGTAGGTGTCTTCCGAGAAGTCCTGGTGGCCGGGAGTGTCGAGCAGGTTGATGGTGTGGCCGGCATAGTCGAATTGCATGACCGAGCTGGTCACCGAGATGCCGCGCTGCTTTTCCACTTCCATCCAGTCCGAGGTGGCGTGGCGGTTGCTCTTACGCGCCTTCACCGTGCCGGCCATCTGGATGGCACCGCCGAACAGCAACAGCTTTTCCGTCAGCGTGGTTTTGCCCGCGTCGGGGTGGGAGATGATGGCGAAGGTGCGGCGACGGGCGACGTCGCGCAGCAGCTCGGGCGGGAAGGGGCTGGCGCTCATGCTAGGTGCTTAATTCAAAAAACAAAACCGCCGGCCGGGTGGCGGGCGGTGGATGGCAGCCATTGTAGCAAATCCGTGCTTGGCCTTATAGCAGCATCACCCGGTTGCGGCCGGCGCCCTTGGCCTCGTACAGCGCCTCGTCGGTGCGCTTGAACAGGCTGCTGCAGTTGTCGCCGGGCAGGAAGCGGCCGGCGCCGAGGCTGACGGTGACCGGCTGGTCGAGGCCGAAGTCGTGGGCCTGTACCAGCGCGCGCAGGCGTTCGGCGGCGTCGGCCAGGGCCTCGCCGTTGTCGGTGCAGGTCAGCAGCGCGAATTCCTCGCCGCCGATGCGGAAGAAGCGGTCGGCCTCGCGCACCGCGCCGCGGATCAGGTTGGACAGGGTTTTGAGCACCCGGTCGCCGATGTCGTGGCCGTATTTGTCGTTGATCCGCTTGAAGTGGTCGATGTCCAGGATGATCAGCGACAGGCCACGCTTGTAGCGGGTCTCGCGCCTGACGTCTTCTTGCAGCGATTCGTCGAACTTGCGCCGGTTGTAGATGCCGGTGAGCGGGTCGGTGGTGGCCAGCTCGGCCAATCGCTGTTCGGTTTCTTTGCGCCGCTCGATCTCATGTTCTAGCGCGAGGTTCTTGTGTTCCAGGTCGCGGGCGAATTGTTCGAGCAAGGCCTGGTTGTATTGGTGTTCCTGCTCGGCTGTTTCATGGCTTTTGAGCAGCGCGGCGGCAATGAAGCCGAGTGCGATCAGCAGAAAGGCGATGAAGCTGCGCATCCAAGTGTCGTAGAGGCTCGGATGCAACAGCGATTCGAAGAAGGGTGTATCGGGATCGAAGAAGGTGGTGTCGATCAAGGCATCCAAGGCCCAGGCACAGGCCGCGATGCCGAGGCCGCCAAGGGCGACGAGGCGGCTGTCCAGAAAGCGACCCGGTAGCTTCAGCATGCTGGCGTCGGGCTTAGGCGCGCGGCGGTTCGAAGGTGGCGTCGAGATTGAGTTCGTCGCAATACTCGAAGAAGTCGCCGCGCAGGCCCGAGATGTGGGTGCTGGCGGGCACGCCGACGCGCATGGTCACCGAGAACATCGGCGTGCCGGTGTGCGGTGCCGGGTAGGTGTTGGTGTTGACGTCTTCGATGTTGATGCCGCGGTTGGCGAAAAAGTCGGCCAGCTTGTGCACGATGCCGGGGTGATCCATCGCCACCACCTCGACTTGATAGGGGATGACCGATTTGCCGTATTCGGTTTCGCGCGTGCGCTTGCACAGGATGGCCAGGCCGAGGTCCTTGCCGATGCTGGGCAGTTTGTTTTCCAGCTTGGACAGCGCATCCCAGCGGCCGGAGACCAGCATGACGACAGCGAATTGGCCGCCCAGCAGGGCCATGCGCGACTCCTCGATATTGCAGTTGGCCTTGGCTAGGCGGCTGGTCAGCTTTTGCACGAGGCCGATCCGGTCGTCGCCGGTGGCGGTGATGACGAGGTAATCGCGGGGATTTTGTGCAGCCATAGCGAGAGGTGCCCGGGGTGGATAATGCGGCTATTGTAGCCGGCCCCGGCCGGCAGTGGGCGGCCGCTTGGCCCGGCCGGCGCCGCTCGTCCCGGCCGGATTTATTGGGACTCGAACTCGACGAAGGCCCGGTTCATATTGGCCCGGTGCAAGCTGTCGTAGTTTTGCAGATGGCGGAAGGCGGGCAGGTCGGCATAGCGATCGAGCACTTCGCTCATCGGCTCCATCGCGCGGGCGGCCGCGCCGATCTTGCCGGCCAGAAACTCGTAGTAGTCGCCGGTTTCGCGCTGGGTCTGGGCCAGGTCGCAGACGCGGCCGTGGCCGGGCACGATGTGCTTGGGCTTGAGCGCGGCCATCGCCCGGAAGGCCTTCCGGCTGTTTTGCACATTGGACCAGGGCAGGACACCGAGCAAGCGGTCGGTGAAGACGAGATCGCCGCTGAACATCACCTTGTGGCCCGGCAGCCAGACCCAAGCGTCGCCGGGATAATGGGCGTCGGTATAGCGCAGCACCAGGGTTTCGCCGCCTAACTGCAAGGTCGCTTCGGTGCCTGCCAAGCGCCGGGTGGCGGGCAGCGCGCGGGTGCCGGCCAGCCGCGCACCGAGAAAGTCCTTCAAGCCGCCGAGTTGTTGTTCGGCGTATTGGGCTTGGGTTTCGCTTGTGCGTTGCATGGCGATGATCTCGGCACCGTGCTCGGCAAAGTAGGCGTTGCCCAGCCAGCGGTGGTCTTGGCTGCCCGTGTTGAGCACCCAGCGCACCGGTTGTCGGGTGACCTGCCGGATGGCGGCGGCCAACTTCTCCGCGCCCAGCCGGCTGGCGCCGGAGTCGATCAGGATCACGCCCTTGGCCGTGACGATGAAACCGAAGTTCGCATTGAGCCCGTCGTTGTCCGCGCTGCGTTGACCGAGCGGGCCGACGATGGCCCAGACCTTGCCGGTCACGGGCTCGGCCTTGGCAATGTAGTCGGCTTGTGCGGCCAGCGGGGCGAACAGGCACAGCAGCGAAATCAGGCGAAGGAGGTTCGATCGAATCATGCGATGGCGCCGGGTGGGTTGATCAGAGGCTGAGGGCTTCGCGCACTGCCGCCACCAGCCGGGTGCGGATATCGTCGCGTACTTTCAGGAAAGATTCCAGCGGTTCGCCGTGCGGATCGTGGAAGGGCAGGTGGATCGACCGCACCGGCTTGGGGAAGATGGGGCAGCTTTCCTTGGCGTTGTCGCAAACCGTGACCACCAGCGCGATGTCCTCGTTCATCACCGCGTCGACATCCTTCGGGTACAGGCCGTCGGTCGGCAGGCCGGCCAGCTTCAAGGCCTCGATGGCGCCGTCGGCCACCTTGGGTTGCGGTTTGGTGCCGGCCGAGAGGGCGCGCACCTTGCCGGCCAGCTCATGGTTCAACAGGACTTCGGCCATTTGCGAGCGGCAGGAATTGCCGGTGCAGAGCACCAGCACGGTGGGGAGCGACATCGTGTTTCCTTTCAAATAAAAAACGGGTCGACCGCGAAGGGCGCTAAGAACACCAAGGTAAAAATCGGGGCGAAATGTGCTGCCGTCGGTTACCCGCGCATCGATGTTCGAAGTGTTTTTACTTCGTGTTCTTGGCGTCCTTCGCGGTGAAAAAATATTTAAGCTGTTCCGGCGCCGGCCTCGTACCAGCCCCGGCTGCGGTTGACGATCTTGACTACGGAGAGCATGACCGGCACTTCGATCAGCACGCCGACCACGGTGGCCAGCGCCGCGCCGGACTCGAAGCCGAACAGGCTGATCGCGGCGGCCACCGCCAGTTCGAAGAAATTGCTGGCGCCGATCAGGGCCGAGGGGCCGGCCACGCAGTGGGCCACGCCGAACTTCCTGTTCAGCAGATAAGCCAGGCCCGAGTTGAAATAGACCTGGATCAGGATCGGCACCGCGAGCATGGCGATCACCAAGGGCTGGCTCAGGATGGCCTCGCCCTGGAAGGCGAACAACAGCACCAAGGTGGCGAGCAGGGCGCTGATACCGATCGGGTGCAGGCGTTTCAGGGTGGCCTGGAACGCGGCCTCGCCCCGGTTCAACAGCCAGCGCCGGAAAACCTGGGCCAGCAGCACCGGGATGACGATATACAGCAGCACCGACAGGAACAAGGTGGCCCAGGGCACGGTGATCGCCGACAGCCCGAGCAGCAGGCCGACGATGGGCGCGAAGGCGAAGATCATGATCGCGTCGTTCAACGCGACCTGGCTCAGGGTGAAGTGCGGCTCGCCCTTCGTCAGGTGGCTCCAGACGAAGACCATGGCCGTGCACGGCGCGGCGGCCAGCAGGATCAGGCCGGCGATGTAGCTGTCGATCTGTTCGGCCGGCAAGTAGGGCGCGAACAGGTGTCGGATGAAGATCCAGCCCAAGAGCGCCATCGAGAACGGCTTGACCGCCCAGTTGACGAACAAGGTGACGCCGATGCCGCGCCAGTGCTGCTTGACTTCATGCAGCGCGGCGAAGTCGATCTTGAGCAGCATCGGGATGATCATCACCCAGATCAGCAGGCCGACCGGCAGGTTGACCTTGGCCACTTCCATCGCGCCCAAGGCCTGGAACGGGGCCGGGAACAGTTGGCCCAGGCCGACACCGGCCGCAATGCTCAAGAAAACCCAGAGCGTGAGCCAGCGCTCGAAAAAGCCGAGCTCGGCGCCGGCCGCCTGCTTAATAGCAACTTGGCTCCGGCCGCTTCGCTTAACGCCAGCTTCGCTGGCATTAGCCTCCACCGAAACTTCGTTTTCGCACTGCGCGCTCATATGGCCGCCTTCTGCCCGATGGCATGCAGCTCTTCCTGAAGCCGCAGGCGGTCGAGCTTATCGATGGGCAGGCTCAGCAAGAGGTGAAGGCGGGTGGAGATTTGCATGAAGATGTGGCTGAAGAAGCGGCGCTTTTCTTCGTCGCCGCCCTGGAAAGCAACCGGGTCTTCGAAGCCCCAATGCGCGGTCATCGGCTGGCCGGGCCAAACCGGGCAGACCTCGCCGGCGGCCTTGTCGCAGACCGTGAAGACGAAATCCATGTGCGGCGCGCCGGCTGCGGCGAACTCATCCCAGGATTTGCTGCGCAGGCCCTCGGTCGCGAGGTTGTCGCGTTGCAGCAGTTCCAGGGCGAATGGGTTCACTTGGCCGGCCGGGCTGCTGCCGGCGCTATAGGCTTGGAAGCGGCCCCGACCCAGCTTGTTGAGGATGGCCTCGGCCATGATCGAACGGGCCGAGTTGCCGGTACACAGGAACAGCACGTTATACGGGCGTTCAGCAGCAGCCACTCTTGGCTCCTTTCAGCTCGGGCACGCAGCAGGCCGACTGCACCGCGATGCCGATGCCTTTCTTCGCGCCCATGTCGTTGCCGCCGAACATCGGCACTTCGCTCAGGGTGTGGAAGGCCTCCCAGGCGATGCCTTGCGGGTCGACCGTCCAATGCTTGTTCGATTCGGCATAGCAACAGGCGGTGCCGGTCTGCGACACCACCTGGCCGCCGGCGGCGTTCATGTTGCCGTGCACGGTTTCCAATTCGGCATCGGACTCGACCTGAAGGCCCAAGTGATCCAGGCCCTTGCTGCGGCCGCGGTCGGAGATGGCGAAGTTGACCCGCGGGTCGTCCAGCATCCACTTGGCATAGTCGTCCTTGGTTACCGTCGGCGCCTGGCCGAACAGCCTGGAATAGAAGTCGATGTTCCGGCCGAGGTCGTCGACCGCGATATGGATGTGCAGGCGTTTCATGGCATTACTCCTTGCAGTTGGGGCCGCAGACGGGCAGGCAGGGCTCGCCGCCGCAGCAGTTCTCGGTGAGGGTGGCGATGAGGTCGTTCATCGCCGCGAAATCGGCCGAATAGAAAATGAACCGGCCCTCTTGGCGGGCTTGCACCAGGCCGGCGTGGGTGAGTTCCTTGAGGTGGAAAGAGAGGGTGGCCGGCGCCAGGCCCAAGGCCTCGGCGATGCGGCCGGCGGCCATGCCCGCCGGGCCGGCCTCGACCAGCAGGCGAAAGACGGTCAGCCGGTTTTCTTGGGCCAGGGCGGCGAGACGTTGGACGGTCTGTTTGATTTCCATGTTTCGATAATCATGGAAGTGATAGGCAGCTGTCAAGAAAATAATCGAAGCCGCCATGGGCGGGCCGATGGCCAGTCTGTCCAGACAATCGCGCCCATCTTGCGTGTGCAGCGCCTGGCGGCTACGGGTGGCGGCACTCCTAATTCGGCCGCCTTTCTGCCAAAATCCGGGCAAGGGATGGATAAGCCTACAAGGCACTACAGGATAATCTGTGCAAGACACGCTAAAAAAAATATGGGGTAGGGTCTACGGGGCGCATGAACGAAACGTTCAGTATCTCGAGGCGCGAATTTTTGCGCTGGGGATGATCGGGGTGGTGGGATTCCCGCTCTACTATTTTATTTGGCACGACCTATACCCCCAGCCATATGAGAGCCTGACGCTGCGCTTGGTAGGAATGGTCCTGTTCCTACCTATGGTGCTCACTAGATATTGGCCAAAACACTGGTATCGATTTTTGCCGTTGTATTGGTATTTCGCCATTTTGTATGCACTGCCATTCTTCTTTACTTACATGCTGTTGATGAACGGCGGCTCGATTGTTTGGCTTATGTCTAGCTTGATTGCTCTGTTCGCTATGACACTGGTTCTGGACTGGTTGAACTTGATTATCCATTTCGTGCTGGGCATCGCTATGGCAGTGTTGGCATATGCGCTGACGACGGAACCGACAGTGATACATATCGCGCAACTGGAGTATTTACCCATCTATCTTTTTGCACTTCTTGTTGGCTCCATGGCGAACTACAGTACCGAGGTGATAACTCGGGAGCAGGCGCGAGCCATGCTCGCCACGGCCAGTGGCATCGCCCATGAATTACGCACGCCTTTGCTCGGCATCAATAGCGGCGCGGCCGGTCTGCGAAGTTATCTGCCCGTGTTGCTCGATGCCTATCGCCAAGCGCAGGCCCATGGCCTGGATGTGCAAGCGATACGCGCCGTGCACCTGCGCTCCATGGAAGGGGTGCTCGATCGCATCGGCATGGAGGCGTATTACTCCAACACCATCATCGACATGTTGCTGACCAGCGTATATCCCACGGGATTGAAGAGCAGCGATAAAAGCCTTTGCTCGATGGCCAAGTGCGTGGAGACAGCCCTGCAGCGTTACCCTTTCGCCACCGAAAGGGAGCGGGCCTTGGTCTCGTGGGAAAAGCAGGCGGATTTCGTCTTCAAAGGCAGCGAATTGCTCATGGTGCATGTGCTGTTCAATTTGCTGAAAAACGCCTTGCGCCACATCGCCCGCGCGGGCAAGGGCAATATAACCGTTCGGCTCGAGACCGCGGCCAAGGAGAACCTGCTGGTCTTCCGCGACACGGGGTCGGGCATCGCGCCCACCGTGTTGCCCTATGTGTTCACCCGGTTTTATTCCTGGCCGGCCGGCGGCGATAGCCTGATGGGCGCCGGCATCGGCCTGGCCTTTTGCCGCGACGTGCTGCGGGCCTTCGATGGCAAGATTGTTTGCGACTCGCAACTCGGACACTACACGGAATTCACATTGAGGTTGCCCAAGCCATGAAGCGCTACGAGATACTCCCCTTTTATTTTCCGACCACGGTCGTCTTCGTCGACGACAGCGTGTCTTTCCTGGACAACCTGATCCTCCATCTCGATCCCAAGCTGGCCTTCCGCCTGTTCGATTCGGTGGCCGATGCGCTGATGATGGTCAATATGGAAGGCCGGGTCATCCCGGAGACCGGCCGCTATTTCGCGCCCTACCCGTTCCCGGAGGAGTTGCCCTATGGGCACCGCGCGATCGATCTGGACGTGGACCTGATCCATCGCGAGGTGCACAACGAGCATCGCTTCGAGCAGGTGTCGGTGGTGGTGGTGGATTACGAAATGCCGGGCATCGACGGCCTGGAATTCTGCCGCAATATCAAGGACCCGGCGGTGAAGAAGATCCTGCTCACCGGCAAGGCCGACGAGAAGATCGCGGTGGGCGCCTTCAACGAGGGCATCATCGATCGCTTCATCACCAAGCGGGAGCCGAAGGCGGCGGCCATATTGAACGAAACCATCGTCGAAATGCAGCACGCCTATTTTCACTATGCCGCGCGCATGCTGCGCGAGGCGCTCAAAATCGGCAAGCCGGCCTTCCTGCACGACCCCCTGTTCGCTGGCCGCTTCCGGCAAACCTGCAGCGAACTCGGCATCGTCGAGTATTACCTTTGCGGCGAGCCGGACGGCATGTTGCTGATCGATGCGCATGGCAAGGCGTATCAGCTCATCGTGAAGACCGACGGTGCGATGCTCGGCCATTTTGAAATCGCGCACGACCAGGCGGCCCCCGATGGGCTGCTGACGGCGTTGAAAAGCGGCCGGATGGTGCCGAATTTCTGGCGCACGCGCGGCGAGTACAGCCCCGAGCATCAAGACGATTGGACCCGGTATATGCACCCCGCCACCGAATTCGTTGGGCTGCAATGGTATACCTACGCGGTGGTGAAGAACCCGCCGGCCTTCAAGATGGATTACATCTACCCCTACTACCGATACCTGGACGATCTGGACGAGGCCGGCCGGAATGGCACCCAGGGTCGGACCTGAGCCATTCCATTTCAAGCCGGCTAGGCAAGCGAGCCGCAAAGTAGCGGGCCGGCGGCCATGCCGGTTGCGGCGCGCGGGCGCTTGCGGCGGGTCGACGGCCAGTTGGCCATGTCGACTTCCTCCCGGATATCCCGGCAGGCCTGGACGATCCGGTCGAGCTCGGCTTGCGTGAGCGCGCTGTTGATCGAGAGGCGGATCAAGGAGCGGTTTTTCGGCGTGGCCGGCGCGCAGAACACCGAACCGAAGATGCCCCGCGCCTCCAGCGCATCGCGCAAGACGATGGTTTGCGGCTCGGGCCCGGCCTCCAAGGCGATGATCTGCGATTGGCTGTCGTGGAGGTTGTAGCCCAGCTCGTCCAGGCGGGTACGCAGATAAGTGGCATTGACGTGCAGCCGCTCCCGGCGCCAGCCCTCGTTTTTGACGACTTCCAATGTTGCCCGAAGCCCGGCCACCTCATGTGGCAACAGGGTGGAGCTGAATATCATCGGATTGGACTCGTATTTGAAGTAAGACGAGAAACGTTCGGAGCAGGCGATGAAGCCGGCGCGGCCGGCAAAGGCCTTGGCCAGGCTGGCGGTGCGGAAATGGACTTGGCCGGCCAGGCCCAGGGCGGCCACCAGGCCCTCGCCGTCGGGGCCGTGGGTGCCGAGCGAATGGGATTCGTCCACCACCAGCACGCAGCCGTGTTCGTGGCCGATGCGCACCACCTCGGCCAAGGGGCAGACGCTGCCGTTGGTGCTGTAGACCGAATCGACCACGATCACGCCCGGCCCGTGGCGCAATATTTGCCGCTCCAGGTGTTCGGGGTCGTTATGGTGGAAGGTGACCGCGCTGGCGCCGGCGCTGCGTATGCCCTCCCAGAGCGACATGTGGGCGAGCATGTCGGCATAAACGGGGGTGCGTTCGTTGGCAACGGTCTGTATGAGGCCGGTATTGGCGCACCAGCCGGACTGGCAGAGTACACCAGCCTCTGCACGCATGAAGTGCGCTAACTGCTGTTCTAATTCTAATTGTGGGTCGTCGCCATGCAGAAAAATACCGGACATCAGCAGGCCATTGCCTTCGCGCAGCAATGCATCGGATGTGGCTTCAAGAATATTTGAGTGCTTTGCTAGCGAGAGGTAGTCATTGCTGGAGACGAGTAAAGACGCTTTGTCTGGTTTCCTGCCATGTAGGATATGCCTTCCACCCCAAGTGTTTTGGACACGCTCCCGATAATAGCGGTCGACCCTGATCGTCAGGAAATCTGGCTCCTGGGCATGGGTGAAAGTGGAATTAAATAGTTGGGTGGTGGTGTGACTCATGTTTGGCTCCTTATGATTTGCGTGGATAGTCCGTTTCTCGGGCCGGTTGCATGCTTGGCACTGAAAAATCAGTGCGGGTGCCGAATTACTGTAATGCAAGGCGTTGCCGATACAACCGAGGATGCAATCAGGTATGGGCAAGACTGCTTGGGACCGGATCGGCCCAATGTGGGTACGACAGTTCGTGTGTTTTATCCGGAACGGATAGGGGCAGGATCGGCCGGTTTGTGCTGGTCGATTTGTACCGGGCAGGGTGTGGCTGGTAGGGAAGAGGCCGTTCGGCCCTAGGATCGGCCGGGCCTGGAGCGGGCGGCCTTCCCAGGGCGGGAAGGCCGTGTGGCGTTTATTTCTTGTCGAAGATTTCTTTCAGGAACACGCCGGTCTGGGCCCAGGAGTCTTTGTCGGCATTGGCATCGTAGGCTAGCGGCATGTTGAACTTCTTGCCGTAGTCGTCGGCATCCGGGTTGGTGAAGCTGTGCTTGGCACCGGGATAGCTGACCAGCTTGTAGTCCACGCCGGCCTGATCCATCTCTTGCTTGAAGGCCTCGACTTGGCTGGCCGGCACGAAGGGATCGTCGGCACCGGTGAACACGGCGATGCGGGCCTTGATCTTGCCCAGCTCGGCCGGGGTTTGCGTGCCGAGCATGCCGTGGAAGCTGACCACGCCTTTCAGATTTTCGCCGGCGCGGGCCATGCCGAGCACGGTGCCGCCGCCGAAGCAGTAGCCGATGGCGGCGATGTTCTTGGCATCGACCGTCTTCTGCGCCTTCAGGGTCTTCATGCCGGCTTCGAACCGGGCCTTGAGGATATCCATATTGCTGGTCACCTCGGTCATGAATTTCTTGGCGTCGTCGGGGTGCTGGGCCTGCTTGCCGTTACCGTACATGTCGACCGCCAGCGCGGTATAGCCCATCCCGGCCAGCATGTCGGCGCGTTTGCGGGCGTAGGCGTTGTGGCCCCACCACTCGTGCACCACCAGCACGCCGGGGCGCTTGCCCTTGATCGCGTCGTCATAGGCGACATAGCCCTTGAGCGTGACGCTGCCTTGTTTGTAGCTGACCTCTTTGCCGACCACTTTGGCATGGGCGACGCCGAAGCCGAGCCCGAGGGTGAGTGCGGTAAGGAAAGAAACGAAAGTGCGCATGGGAAGCCTCCTCTTGTGTCCGGGGCCATAGCATAGCGGCAAATCTATTGCCGGAGTAAGGGGCTACGCCCGGCCTGGGCGGCGGGGCAGCGTGTGCGCAACGGGCAGTCGCCGCAGCGCGGCTTGGGCCGGCAGGCGGTCTTGCCCAGTTGCACGATGAGGGCGTGGTATTCGTTGTAGAGCGCGACCTCTTGCGGCAGCCCGGCCTGAAACCGGGCCTGGATGCGGCGATAGCTTTCATCGGCATCGAGCAGGCCTAGACGGCTGAAGATGCGGCGGGTATAGGCGTCGACCACGAAGCTGGGCAGATCGAGCGCATAGAGCAGGATAGAGTCGGCGGTCTCTTCGCCGACGCCGTGCACGGCCAGCAAGCGCTGACGCAGTTCGGGCAGGGGGGCCCGGTCGCGCAGTTTTTCCGGGTGGCGGGCCACACCCTGGGCGTCGAGAAAGGCACACACGCTTTTCAAGCGCTTGGCCTTGACGTTGAAATAGCCGGCCGGGCGGATCAGTTCGGCCAAGGCCGTGTCGCTCAGTTCCATGATGGCGGCGCAGCCCAGGGCGCGCGCCGCCTTCAGGTTGGCGATGGCCTTTTCCACGTTGGTCCACGCAGTGTTTTGCGTCAGCACGGCACCGATCATGACCTCGAACGGCGTCTCGCCCGGCCACCAGTGCTGCGGGCCATAGTGCTCATGCAGCGTGCGATAGGTGGCGAGCCAAGCGGCGCCGGTTTTTTTGGCCATGTCGAAAGAGGCTTAGAGCGCGTTGGGCAGATTCAGCAGCGTGGCGATCTTTTCGTCAAGTTGTTCGATCGTATAGGGCTTGCTCAGGTAGTCGTCCATGCCGGCATCCAGGCTGCGTTGACGGTCGCCGCTCATCGCGTTGGCGGTCACCGCAAGAATCGGGATATGGGTGCCGGTGCCGGCCTCGGCCTGCCGTATCGCCCGGCTGGCTTCGTAGCCATCCATCACCGGCATTTGGCAATCCATGACGATCAGGTCGAAGCGGTCCTGGGTCAAGCGCTCCAGCGCCTCTTGGCCGTTCTCCGCAAAACGGCAGTCATAGCCGAGCTTTTTCAGCATGGCCTTGGCCAGGCTGCGGTTCATCGCATTGTCTTCCACGACCAGAATCAGGCGTTTTTCATCGCCGCTATGCCCGGGTGGCGGCGTGATAGGGTGGCCCGGCGCTGCGTCGGGCACCGGCGGCAGCGGCAGTTCGACATGGAAGGTCGTGCCTTGTCCTGGCTGGCTTTCAAGCCGGAGCAGGCCGCCCAGGTGCGTGACCAGTTGTTGGCTTAGGGTCAGGCCGAGGCCGAGGCCGCCGTATTGCCGGGTCGAGCTGCCATCGGCCTGCGAGAAGAGATCGAATATCTTGCCCTGCTGCTCGGCGGTAATGCCGATGCCGCTGTCATGTATGGTGAAGCGGATGCGCGAATGGCCGCAGGCGGTAACGACCAACGCGATCTTGCCCTCGTGGGTGAATTTGATGGCGTTGTCGAGCAGGCTGTCCAGGATCTGCCGCAGGCGAATGGGGTCGCCGATCACCCGGCGGGGCAAGTCGGTATCGACCGCGCTATGGAGTGCCAGCTTCTTGCCGTGCGCGTCGTCCAGGTGGCCGGCGGTGACATCCTCGATGAGTTGCCGCAGGTCGAACGGCTGCATTTCGGATTTCAGTTGGCCGCGATCGATATTGGAATAATCGAGGATATTCTCGATCAGCTTATGCAGGTGCTGCGCCGACTGCATGGCGGTATCCAGCATGTCGCGCTGATCCTGCGTCAGGCTCGTTTCGGCCAGGAGCTGGGTCATGCCCATGAAGCCGTTCATCGGTGTGCGCAGCTCGTGGCTCATCGTCGCGAGGAACTGGGATTTGGCCTCGCTGGCGCGCTGTGCGGTATTGCGCGCTTCGGCCAGTTCCGCCGCCTTTTGTTCCAGGGCCAGGTTCTTCTCGGCCAGGCTGTGCTCCGACGCGCGCAACTCGTGCAAGGTGTTGCGGAAGGCATCCAGGGCCGCTTGCAGCGGCGCGAAGGCGGGGTCTTTGATCGGCGCGGCCGCGCCGGCGCCGGTATCGCCTTGGCGCAAACGATCGAGACTGTCGGCCAGGTAACGATGCTGCCGTACCAGGCACAGGCTGATACGCAAGGAAAGCGCCACCAGCAGCGCGACCAGCAAGGCGGTCACCAAGTCCAGCAGGATCAGCTGCTCCCGGATGGATTGGGATTCGTCGCGAATGTCTTCGGTGATGTCGTTGCGGATGCTCTCTTGCAGACGGATAAAGGCGCCGTTGACCTGATTGAAGCGGTGGCCGATGCGCGTGGTATAGAGCAAGGTCAGGTCGCGGTCGGCTAGAACCATTTCCAGGCTCATGATGACCGTGTTTTTGTATTCCGAGATGCCGCTCAGTAGGGCCGGCAACGGCTTGGATTCGGGTCCGCTCAGGCCGAGGTGGTCTTTGACGGCGCGCTGTTCCAGCCGTTCCAGCCGGTCGATCAACAGGCGGCCGCGCCGGTAGATGTCGCCATTGTCATGCGTTTTGTCCTGGTTGCTTTCCAATAATTTGAACAACTCGCCGTTGATCTCGGCGAACTCGATATAGGCGACGGCGACCTTCTCTTGGTTCGGTAGGTCCTTTCGGGTCAAGTAGTTCAATAGCTCTTCGTATTGCCGCGTCGAATAAGTCATGCTGCCGATGACGAGGCCGACCGCGAGCGTAGAGATGACGGCGATCAGGGTCAGGCGTTGCGGGAGCGAGAGCTTGCCGATCACGATGGCGTGCGGTCGAGTTACTTGCTCAGGCCGCGCCAAAGGCCGACGGGAACTTCGGCGACAGGCTGGCCCGGACTGTCGCCGTCGGGTTTGAAGATCAAGGCGTCGCCTTCTTCGTTGGGCCAGATGCCATAAGCCTCCATCATGTTGGCATTGTGCGCGACGATGACGGTATTGCTGCCGGTATCCGGGCGTTTGGCTATGTTTTTGCGCAGTTTTTCGGCATTGGCCTTGCGTTCGGCGGCCGACAGGCGGGTGGCGAAGAACAGGCTGTCGTCCACAGTGGCCTTGCCGAAGGCCAGTTGCGCGGTCTCCACACAGCGACAGAATGGGCTGCTCAGTACGAGGCCGACGGGGATTTTCTGCTTACGGAAGGCCTTGCCGATCGTGCGAGCCTGCTCCCGGCCTTCGTCGGACAAGGGGCGTTGCGTCGTGCAGTCGCCGAGGGTGGGATGGTCGTCGAGTTGGAACATGTCCGTGGCGGCATGGCGGAAATAGAAGACGTAGCCGCCTTTCTGCAGCTTGGGCAAAAAGGCCTTGAGTTGCATGGCGGACAGGCTGGGCGGTTTGGCCGCAACGCCGGCCGCGGTCGCATAGGCGTAAAAACCGAGTAGGCCGGCGAAAAGGACGAGCTTGCCGATCAGCAAAGACTTCGCGGCGAACTTCCTCCCGGAGTGAGCGCCATGCCCGCGAGTGCGGCCGATATGGAGCTGCGCGGGATGGACCCTCCCATTGAATGGCTCCGCCGAAAGGGGAAGGCGCCGGTTGGCCGGCCGGCCTGGACCGGCGGCACGGTGTTGTCCTGTTGGGTCGTGGATGGAAGCCAATTTCAGTCGGATTGGATGTGGGCATTCATATTAACGGTGTTGATAACACGGGCCGCCGTTTTTTGCAGCGGGCCGGTCGCAGAAGCCATAGCGGTCGAAATCTTTGCAGGCAGCCCCGCACTTCCGCCGGGACTTTCCGGTGGCGGACTTGTCGATGACCACCCAGTTGCCGAGCGGTTTGGCCAGATAATCGGGCTTGCCGGTAATCCAGGCGAGCACGGGGCTGATCTTTTTCACCTGGATTCTGTCCTCGTTGCCGATCACCGTTCCGCCGTGCTTGGAGACCAGGATATCGGCCAAGTCGCGCATGAACTGCTTGCCGGCCGCGGTGGCGGCGGCCTCGCAGTTGACCAGGCCGACCATGCCGTCGGGGGCCATCAAATCTTCGATGTCGGCAAAGGCCTGTTCTTTGAGCGTGCCGTCGTCATAGCCTGCCGAGACGGTGCGCAAGCGCTGTTCCAGGCCGTCCAGCTTGGTGCGCAGCCTCTGTTTTTCGCCATCGGAACCGGCGGCGGCCAGGGCCTTCTTGGCTTGCCCGATCGCCCCGGCCAATTCGTCTTTGACCTTGTAACGCTCTTCCCGCAGGCCGCGAATGATTTTCCGGTCGACATCTTCAGGCCTTAACAGCCCGATATGGTGGCCGCTTTTCGAGCCGTGGCCCATGAGAATGAGCCGCTGGATTTGCTTGCCTTCCTTGGCCAGCTTCTGAAAATAACGCAGCATCTGGTTCACATCTTTGGGCTCGATGATGAGGTCCAAACTCTCGTCGTGGCCGAGCGCCTCACGAAAGAGTTTGTTGTTATCCAACAAGACGCCGATGTTGAGCACTTTTTTTCGAGTTGCCATTTTTTCCTCCCTGTTTGATTTGATAGATACAGCCTAGTGCAGGTATCGATTGTGTCCAGCTTTTGGGGCCTTGTCGTGATAATCTGAAACCAGGAGGCGTTAAATCATGCGATTGACCTTTTTCGGGGCGGCTCGGGAAGTGACCGGCTCTTGCTATCTGGTCGAAAGCGACGCTTCGGTGCAGGTGAACCCGAGCGAAGCGAAGGTGGATCGGGGCGGCCGGAGCCGATCGGCCGGGCTGCGCTTTCTGGTCGATTGCGGCATGTTCCAGGGCGGCAAGGCGGCGGAGATCAAGAACCGGCACACGCCGAGCTTCGACCCCGAGACCATCGACTTCGTGTTGTTGACCCATGCCCATATCGACCACTCGGGCCTGATCCCGCGCTTGGTCAACCTGGGCTTTCGCGGCCCGGTCTTCTGCACCTCGGCCACCGCCGACCTGTTGCAGGTGATGTGGCCGGACTCGGCCTTCATCCTGGAAAAGGAGGCGGAGTGGCGCAACTATGCCAAGCACAAGCGGCGCGGCGAGTTGAAGGGCGAGGCGGCGCCGCTCTATACCGTGGCCCAGGCCCAGGCCGCGCTCAAACGGCTGGAGCGCATCGATTACGACGAGACGATTCAGCCGCACGCGCGGGTGAGGGCCTGTTTTCGCGATGCCGGCCATATCCTGGGGGCGGCCACCGTCGAGGTCTGGCTGCAGGAGGGCGGCGAGACCCGGAAACTGGTGTTCTCCGGCGATCTTGGCATGCCGGGCCGGCCTTTGATGAACGACCCGACGCCGGTCGAGGAGGCCGATTACCTGCTGGTCGAATCGACCTATGGCAACCGCCTGCACAAGAGCTATGAGGCGACCATTCATGAATTCATCGGCGCGCTGAACGAGACCCTGGTGCACAAGAAGGGCAACGTCATCATCCCGTCCTTCGCCGTCGGCCGCACCCAGGAGATTCTCTTTTTGCTGACCGAGTTCATCCGCGACGGCAAAATTCCCCCGCATACCGCGATCTTTGTCGATTCGCCCATGGCCACCCAGGCGACCGAGATCACGCTGAAGCATCGGGCCGAACTCGATGTCGAGGGGCGGAATCTACTGGCCTGGACCCGCAACAACGGCGGCGGCCCCTATATCCGCTTCACCGAGCGCGTGGAAGACTCGATGGCCCTGAACAAGATCAGCGAAGGGGCGGTGATCATTTCGGCCTCGGGCATGTGCGATGCCGGGCGCGTCAAGCATCACCTCAAGTTCAACCTGCCGCGGCCGGAGTGTTCGGTGATCATCACCGGTTTTCAGGCCCAGGGCACCCTGGGCCGCAAGCTGGTTGATGGCGTACACAGCGTGAAGATATTCAAGGAGTGGGTGTCGGTGCGGGCTGGGCTATATACCTTGGGCGGACTGTCGGCCCATGCCGACCGCGATGCCTTGCTCGGCTGGTTGCGCCGGTTCAAGCGGCCGCCGAAGACAACCTTTGTCGTGCACGGCGAGGAGGAGACGGCGATCGGCTTCGCCGATGCCGTGCGTAAGCAAATGGATTGGCCGGTCGAGGTGCCGGTGGCCGGGGGGAGCTACGAACTGGCGGGCGGCAAGGCCCGGCTCGAGAGCGCAGAAAGGGGCGATAGGCGTGGAGCATAAAATTCGGTTGATGGGGCGCGATCTTGTCGTGCAATTGACGGCCTCGGCGGTGCGGGCCTTGCAAGCCCGGTCTACACCGCTGCATGTGGAAATGGAGTTGTATTTCAGTTGCTTGATCCGCAAGCGTTTGTTGTTCGAGCGACCGCCGCGCGGGGAAGTGGCATGGGTGGGACAGGAATTGAGCTTGAGTTTCCGGCCGGTCATGAGCAAGGGCGGTTGTTCGGTGGCCGATACCGATCCCGAAGACATGCTGGTCGACCTGCCCACCGGCGAGCCGCAGCGCTTTGTGCCGCATTGGCTGAAGCTGGATTATCGCGGCGGCCGGTGGCAGGGCGAGTTCAGCTATTGACCCGCGATGTCAGTGGGGCGAAGCCTCGCCCGGCAGTTGCAGGCTGAACCAAGGGCCTAATGCCTGGTGAATCTCCGGCAAGGTCAGGTGGCGCGGCCTGCCGGTGCCGGCGGCGTATTGGTGGTGCTGGCAGGTGAGGCTGCGTACGCCGGGTTGTCGGTCGGAGTGCAGCAGAAACACGGTTTTAAAGAACCGCAGGCTGGGCGTTTCGTCGTCGGCATAGGCGCTGCGGATGAAGAGGCCGGCGCCGACATCCACCTCGGGGGCGCTGCGCAAAACCTTGGCGACGACGAAGGTGTCGGGCACGATGCGCTGGGGTCTGGCATCGACGCGGTCGACTTCCAGAATACAGTAGGGCTCGGTTGTGCGTACGGTGTCGGGCGTCACGATGCGGCCCGATTGAAAGCGGGTTGTTGCCGAATCGGCCGCTATTTCGACCGGTCGATTCAGGACCAAGCGGATGCCGGCAGGATAAAGATAGGCGGGCGACGCCGGATCGTGCTGATCGGGACTGGCGCAAGCGGTCAGCGCGCTGAGGAAGACGACGAGGGCCGCCATGAAGCGAAGTGGCATGATGTGGCCGTTGCGGTGGGGCGATGCCTCATTCTAGGCGAGTTTGCCCGGCTTACAATCGAGAGCTGGACGCTAACAAATCGGATGTCGATGATGAACGATCAAGCTTCGCAACGGGTGCGGGTCGATAAATGGCTGTGGGGCGACCGCGCAGGGCGGAGCAGGGGCCCCGCTTGCGGGGATGCGACCCCGGAGCGGGATGCGGCGGCCCATATCGGAGGGCGTTTCGTTTGAGCGAGCAATCCTGTCTGCGTGTTCGGATCGATAAATGGTTATGGGCCGCCCGTTTCTTCAAGACCCGCAGCTTGGCCAGCCAGGCGGTGGAGGGCGGTAAGGTCAAACTCAATGGCGAACGCTGCAAACCGAGCAAGGAATTGAAACCGGGCGACCGTTTGCTGATCCATGTCGGCGACTATGCCTGGGCTGTCGTTGTCGCCGAGCTGTCCGACCGGCGCGGCCCGGCCACGGTGGCCAAGACGCTTTACCTCGAAGATCCGGCAAGCCATGCCCAGCGTCAGCAGCAAGTGGCCGAGCGCAAAATACAGGCCGACCCGGGTCAGGCGATCAAGGGCCGGCCGACCAAGCGCGACCGCCGCCTGATCCACCGCTTCACCGACAATTAGCACGTTGCCAAGCGACAGCGGTCGCGTTACCGTCGGACCATGGATAGTTATGACCTGATTGTCGTCGGTGCCGGTGTCTCCGGCTTGACCTTGGCTCGCCGCGGCGTGGCGCACGGCTGGCGTACCTTGCTGGTGGAAGGCGATCGCTGCGTCGGCGGCTGCCTGGCCAGCCACCGCTTCGATGGCATGGCCGAAGGCTATTGGGCCGAGCTGGCGGCACACACGGCCTACAACTCCTATGGCGCTTTGCTCGAATTGCTGGACGAAGCCGCCTTGCAGCGCCTGCAGGCCCGGCATAAGGCGCCGTGGCGGTTGTGGGACGGCCGGCGTTTGCAATCGGTGTTCGCGCGCTTGCATTGGCCAAGCCTGCTCGCATCGTTGCCGCGACTATTCGTTACCGACAAAGCCGGTTTCGGTCTGCGTGGCTACTACGCGCGCGTGTTCGGCCAGCCGAACTACGATGGCTTGTTGCGCCACGCCTTCAGTGCGGTATTGGCACAGCCGGCCGACGACTTTCCGGCCGAGTTGCTCTTCCGCAAGAAACCGCGGCGCAAGGATGTGCCGCGCAGCTATACCTTGCCAGGCGGGCTGGCCGGGCTGGCCGAGGCCTTGGTCACCGGCTGCGAATTGCGCACCGGCGTTCCGGTGGACCGCATCGAGCGGGTGGCGGACGGCTTTCGGCTGCACGCGGGAGCGGAGGTTTTGACCTGCCGGCGCTTGGGCCTGGCCGTGCCGGCCTGGGCGGCGGCGCGTTTGCTGACCGAGGCCTATCCCGATCTGGCGCGGCGTCTGGCGCAGATCGCGCCGGCCGAGGTGGAGAGCTTGGCCGTGGTCTTGCCCAAGGCGCAGGTTGCGCTGCCGGAACTCGCCGGGCTGATCGGCATCGACCAGGATTTCTATTCGGCGGTGTCGCGCGATATCGTGCCGGATGCGCGTTTCCGCGGTTTCACCTTTCACTTTCGACCGGGCCGGCTGACTCGGGATGAAAAGCTCGTACGTATCGGCCGCGTACTCGACGTCGCTCCGGCGGCGATGGTCGCCGTCGCCGAACGCACCAGCCGTTTGCCCGCATTGAAGGCCGGGCACGCCGCCTGGGTGGCCGCGCTCGATCGAATCTTGGCCGGACAGCCCTTGGCCCTGAGCGGCAATTATTTTTACGGCGTTTCCCTCGGCGATTGTGCCGAGCGTTCGCGCGACGAATTCGCGCGTCTGGCAAGGAGTGGAACATGAGCAAAGTATTGGTTCCGTTGGCGCCGGGTTTCGAAGACCTCGAGGCGGTTACCATCGTCGATCTCTTGCGCCGGGCCGGCATCGACGTGGTCACGGCAGGGTTGGTGCCGGGTTTGGTCCAAGGGGCGCGCGGTATGCGCATGCAGCCGGATGCGACGCTCGATGCGGTGCTCGGTCAAGACTTCGACATGATCGCGCTGCCCGGCGGCATGCCCGGCGCGGAAAATCTAAGACAGGATCGCCGCATTCAGGCTTTGCTGAAAAAGATGGCAGCGGCGGACAAGTACACCGCCGCCATCTGCGCGGCGCCGATCGCGCTGGCCGAGGCCGGTCTGCTCCATGGAAAAAAGGCCACCAGCTACCCCGGTTTTCTCGATAAACTGAACCTCCCGGCCACTGCTTACCTGGACGATGCCGTTGTGGTGGACGGCCGGATAGTGACTTCACGCGGACCGGGCACGGCGATGGACTTTGCGCTGGAATTGATTGCCTTGTTGCAGGGCGAAGCCAAGCGCGCGCAGGTCGAGGCCGGATTGGTGCGGCCAAGTCCGCGATAACAATTAGGAGACGATCATGCTGATTCGCGAAATTCTCGCTAGCAAGGACAGTGCCCAAATTTTCAGTATCGCACCGGGAGCGAGCGTTGCCGATGCGGTCAAGTTGATGGTGCACAACAACATCGGTTCGCTGGTGGTGCTGGATAAGGAAGTGATGGTCGGCTATATCACCGAGCGTGACGTGATTCGCGGCATGGCGGCCAAAGGTTGCTCTCTGGCCGACGTTCATGTCAGCGAAGTGATGGACAAAGAGCCCTTCGTCGGCTCGCAAGAGGATTCGGTCGATTACGCCCGCGACGTGATGACCAAGAACCGGATCAGCCATTTAGTCGTGATGGACGGCGATAAGCTGATCGGCGTGATGTCCCTGCATGACATCGCCAAAGCCTCCCTCAAATACGCGCATTATGAAAACGAACTGCTGAAGCGCTACATCAAGCACTGGCCTGAGTAAGTTGTGGCTGCGTCAAGTTCCGGCTGTGGGCAGCAGTTCGTTTCAGTGAAGGCTAACCTGCGCTAGCAGGTTAAGCCGCGAAGCGGCGGCCGGAACTAAAATGAGCTACTCAAGCGCTACATCAAGTACTGGCCCGAGTAAGTTACAGCTGAGTCAAGTTCCGGCTGTGGGGCAGCAGTTCGTTTCAGTGAAGGCTAACCTGCGCGAGCAGGTTAAGCCGCGAAGCGGCGGCCGGAACTAAAACGGCCGCAACAAGTATCGTCCCCCGCCTTGCTGTCCTACTGCGTCTTGCCCGCGAGCAGGGCATCCACCACCTGCAGAAAACGCGCGACGTCGAGGGGCTTGGTGAGGTATTCGGCAAAGCCGGCCCTCCTGCTTCGCGCCTGGTCATGCGGCATGGCGTTGGCGGTGATGGCGACGACGGGGATGTTCTTCAGGCCGGCATTGCCTTGGAAGATGTGCATGAGGTCATAGCCGTCCATGTCCGGCATGTTGATGTCGAGCAGGATCAGATCGGGTATCCGAGACAAGGCCAGATCGAGTCCCAGCGCGGGGGTATGCGCGGTGGCTAAGCGGATGTGTCGGCGTTGTGTGAGGATGCTTGTCACCAGTTTGATGTTGGCGGGGTTGTCCTCGATGTACAGCACCTGATACAGGTGTTCCGCCGCCAAGGCCGGGGTGGCATGGTCGGTGGCGGCAGGCACGCAATCGAGCGTGACGATGTTTTCCTCCGGTAGTTCGATCCAGAAGGTGCTGCCGACGCCGGCTGTGCTGTTTACGCCGATGGTGCCGCCCATCATCTCGATCAGGCGTTGGCTGATATTGAGGCCGATGCCGGTGCCTTCGACGTGGCTGTCCCCGGCATGGAGGCGGTGGAAGGGCTGGAATATCTCGTTCAACTTGTCGGGTGGGATGCCGATGCCGGTATCCGTTACCGCCAGGCACAGGAAATTTCGCTCCGTGCTCTGCACATTCAGGAACACGTTGCCACCTTCGCGATTGTATTTGATGGCGTTGGACAGCAGGTTCAGCAATATCTGTTTCAGGCGAATTCGGTCGGCGCGCATGGCGGCGCCCTGGGCGCACTGGGAGGCAAGGCCGATATTCCGCGCCATGGCCAGCGGCTGGACCAGGCTTAGACATTCCTCGATCAATCCAGCCAGGCCAACCGGCTCGATCGAGAGATCGATGCGGCCGGCCTCGATCTTCGACAGGTCCAGTACTTCGTTGATGAGGTCGAGCAAGTGGTAACCGGCCTTGCTGATCTCGTGCACGTTGTCCTTCTGGTCGCTGTTGAGTCGATTGTCGAATTCCAGCAATTGGGCGAAACCGAGGATGGCGTTCATCGGCGTGCGCAGTTCATGGCTCATGCTGGAGAGGAATCCCGATTTGGCCTGGTTGGCGCGTTCCGCTTCTTCGCGGGCGGCGATCAGCGCCTGTTCGGTTTCCACCCGCTCGGTGATGTCCTGCACCGTGCCCGCCAGCCTGAGTAGATTGCCAGCGGCATCGGTTTCGGCTTGGGCCAGTTCGTGGACGTGGCGCACCGTGCCGTCCGGCCGCACGATGCGGTGCACCACATCGTGGCGGCCGGTTTTCTCGGCGCGCCGCTCGCTTTCCTGAACCTTGTCCCGGTCGTCGGGGTGCACCGCGGCAATGAAGGCGGCCACGCTGGGCTCGAAACTGCCCGGCTCGTAGCCGAAGATGCGGTAGATCTCATCCGACCAGGCGAGCTTGCCGGTATGGATGTCCGCGACCCAATTGCCGATGCGCGCCAGGGTTTGGGCCTCGCGCAATTGCTGTTCGCGTTCCGCCAGGGCGAGTTCGGCCCGCTTGCGGTCGTCGATGTCCTGCACCACGCCCAGCATTTGCATCGGTTTGCCTGCGGCATCGCGTAGCACGGCACCGCGCTCGAGCAGCCAGCGTACCGTGCCGTCCGGCCATACCACGCGGTGTTCGATTTCGTAGGGCGCGTCGCACTCGATGCAGGCATTGACCGCATCGACGACCGCATTGCGGTCGTCGGGGTGGACTGCGGCGAGGAAGTTCTCATACGAGGTTTCCAATTCGCCGTCGCGGTGGCCGAACAGCGGGGCGATGCGCTCGGTCCAAAATAGCTCGCCGGTCTGTATATTCCAGTCCCAGGTGCCGATGTTGGCGTAAACCTGGCCGCGGCGCAGCCTTTCCTTGTGCGCCTGGGCCTGCTGCTCGGCCCGCTTGCGTTCGGTGATGTCGAACCAATAGCCGATAATCTCTCTCGGCTTGCCGTCCGCGTCGCGGATCAGCCGCACCATGTCGTGCACCCAGCAATAGCCCCCGTCGTTCGTGCGGAAGCGGTATTCGTGCTCCTGAAAGTCGAGTTCGGCTAGCCTGGACAGCGCCTCGAGCACGCGGTCGCGGTCTTCCGGGTGGATGTTGTTTGCCCAAAAGCCCGGGTTGCCGGTGAACTGCTCCGGCGTGAAACCCATCAGCGCCTTGACGTTGGGGCTGACGTAAGTCACCACATAGGGCGGGTCGGCTGCACAGGAATAGATGCTGACCGGGCTGGACGAGACCAGGAAGTTCAGCCGGGCCTCGCTGGCGCGTACCGCGGCCTCGGCCGCCTTGACGTGGGTGATGTCGGTGCGGATCGAGACGTACTGATAGGGAATGCCGTTGGTATCGAGGAAGGGGGTGATGGTCGATTCCACCCAGTACAGGCTGCCGTCCTTGCGCCGGTTGCACACCTCGCCCTGCCAGGTGCGGCCGCTGGCGATGGTGCGCCAAAGTTCGCGGTAGAACTCGATGGGATGCTCGCCGGACTTGATGATGCGGTGGTTCTGCCCGAGCAGTTCCTCGCGGCGAAAGCCGCTGATCTCGCAGAACTTGTCGTTGACGTAGGTGATGGTGCCCGCGGCATCGGCGATGCTGACGATGGCGTGCTGGTTCAGCGCCTCGTGTTCGCGCTCACGCTCATACAGCGCCTGGTCGGCCTTCGATGCGGTCATTGTTCAAATGCGCTCTGTGTAAGGGTGGCGGTACGGAATATGGCGGCGCCGGGCCGCGCTTTCAAGCCATTCTAGCCAACTCGGGTCGGCCGTGGGGTTCGGCTGTGGCAAGCCACAGGATCAGCCGTGGGCGAGCAGGCGTTCGGCGGCGGTCAGGGCGGCGGCGATATCGGTCTGCAGGCCATCCGGCCCCAACCGGTCGGCGATCCCGGCGTTTCTCAATTTGGCTACGATGCGCTCGTTGGCTTCGCAGACCACGACCTTTACCCCTTGCTTGGCCAGATGGCGGGTCATCCGGTCCAGCACGGCCAACCCGGTGGCATCGATCAAGGGCACCCGGCCCAGGCGCAGCACGACCAGCCGTACGCGGCTGCCGATGTCCAGTAGCGTGCTCTCGAAGGTCTCCGCGGCACCGAAGAAGAAAGGACCGTCGATCGAGTAGACCTGGGCGCCGGGCGGTACGCCGGTGGCGCAGGCGGTCATGATCTCCTCGGTCTCGACACCCTCGACCTTGACCGTCTCGGCCATGCGCTTCATGAATAGCAGCGCGGCCAGGATGACGCCGACGTTGACCGCCAGTACCAGGTCGGTGAACACGGTCAGGAAGAAGGTGATGAACAGGATGGCCTTGTCGTTGTTCGGCGAGGTGCGGGCCAGGTTCAGGAAATGGCGCCATTCGCTCATGTTATAGGCGACGACGAACAGGATCGCGGCCAGGCCGGCCAGCGGGATGTCGGCCGCCAGCGGTGCGGCGGCCAGCACAATGGCGAGCAGCACCACGGCATGGGTGATGCCGGCCACCGGGCTGGTGGCGCCGTTGCGGACGTTGGTGGCGGTGCGGGCGATGGCGCCAGTGGCGGCGAAGCCGCCGAACATCGGCGAGCAGATGTTGGCAATGCCTTGGCCGATCAGTTCCTGGTTGGAGTTGTGCCGAGTGCCGGTCATGCCGTCGGCCACGACCGCCGACAGCAAGGATTCGATCGCGCCGAGCATGGCGATGGTGAAGGCCGGGCCGATCAACTCCACCACTCGGGCCAGGGTGATCTCGGGCCAGTGGAAGGTTGGTAGGTTGGAGGGTACGCCGCCGAAGGCGCTGCCAATGGTGGCGACGCCGGGAAACTGGAACCAGGCTTGGATCAGCGTCACGCAGACCATGGCCACCAGCGGGCCGGGAATGGTGCGGGGTAGCACGCGCGGCGACAGGATGACCAGCAGCAGGCCGAGCAAGGCGAGCCCGGTGGTGGCCGGGTGCAGATGTGGCAGCGATTGAGCCAACTCGAGGAATTTCTCGTGGAAGTGGTGGCCGGTGGGTGCCGGGAGACCGAAGAAGTCCTTCCATTGGCTGACGAAGATGATGACGGCGATGCCGGTGGTGAAGCCGACCACCACCGGGGTCGGGATGAACTTGATGATGCCGCCGAGCTTGGCCAAGCCCATGCCAAGCAGGATCAGGCCGGCCATGAAGGTGGCGATCTGCAAACCGTCGAAGCCGTATTTGGCGGTGATCGCGGCCAGGATGACGATGAAGGCACCGGTCGGGCCGGAGACCTGCACCCGGCTGCCGCCCAAGGCCGCGGCCAAGAAACCGGCGACGATGGCGGTGTACAGCCCGGCCTCCGGCTTGGCGCCGCTGGCGATGGCGAAGGCCAGCGACAAGGGCAGGGCGACCACGGCGACCACAACCCCCGCGATCAGGTTGCGGGCGAGGTGGCTTTTAGCCAAGAGGCCTGCGGCACGGGCCTCATATAGAGCGATCATCGGTGGACTCCTTGGCGTGTGCTCGGTGCGATTCTAAATGCTATTTGTGCAACTGTCCGGCCGCGAGGCGCTCGCCGGCCAGCGTTTGATAGGCCTTCAATCGCGCCGGCAAGATGCCGCCACCGGTTGTGGCAGCGGTGATCGCACAGTCCGGCTCCTTCAAGTGCCGGCAGTTGTAGAAGCGGCACCGGCCGAGCAAGGGCTTGAATTCCGGGAAGGCGGCTTGCAGTTCGTCGAGGCCGAGGTGGTGCAGGCCGAATTCCTGCATGCCCGGCGAGTCGATCAGGGCACCGCCTCCCGGCAATTCGTATAAGCGGGTATGGGTGGTGGTATGGCGGCCAGCGTTGAGCGCGCGCGAGATGTCCGCGGTGCGGACATCGGCCTCGGGCACCAGCGCGTTGACCAGCGTGCTCTTGCCGACGCCGGATGGGCCGATCAGTACCGAGGTCTTGCCGGCCAGCAGCGGTAGCAGCGGCGATACGTCGTTTTTGGCCGAAACCGGGAGCAGCCGATAACCGATGGCCTCGTAGGCTTTCAGGTAGGCGTGCAGTGCCGCCGTCGGCGCCAGATCGGTTTTGTTCAGCACGATGCAGGCAGGGATGCCGGCGGCTTGCGCCGCGACCAGGCAGCGGTTGAGCAGGTCTTCGTTGAGGCCGGGCTCGGCCGCGGTGACCACCAGCACCTGGTCGAGGTTGGCGGCGAAATTTTTGACCTTGAATGGATCGGAGCGATAGAGCAGGTTGCGCCGCGGTTGCACGCGTTCGACTACGCCGTTGCCCGGGCTGGTGACCTTGAACTCGACCTGGTCGCCGCAGGCGATGTCGGCCTTGCGGCCGCGGCTGACACAATCGACGATGGTCTCGTTGACCTGAACCAGGCAGTGCTTGCCGAAGGTGGCGACGACCCGGCCGGTATTCAACGGCGTCTCTTAGAGATCGAGCAGGGCATCGAGCTTGGCGGCACAAATGAAATCGCTTTGGTTGCGGCCGCCGCTCTGCGGCTGAACGCGCACTATGTGCGCATTAGCCTTCATCGAAGCGATTTCCCCTGGTTCCATGTCTCGCATCACAGATCGAACAGGGCGTCGATCTTGGCTGCACAAATGAAATCGCTTTCAGACAGTCCGTCGATCGCGTGGGTGACGTATTCCACCCGGCAGGTGTTGTAGCCGACGGCGAGGTCGGGGTGATGGCCCTGCTGATGCGAGACCCAGGCGATCGCATTGACGAAGGTCATGGTCACGTAGTGGTCGGCAAATTTGAAGTCGCGCCGCAGCTTGCCGTCGACGACTTGCCAGCCCTTGAGCTCGGGCAGCAACTTGGCGATTTGCTCGGCGGACAAGGGCGGCACGCCGCCCTCGCAGGGTTTGCATTTGCCTTTGGCCAGATCGCAGAAATTGTCGCTCATGCTGGGTTCCTCTCAGGTCTTGTCGTTATGGGGTTTGCAGCCGGCCGATGCGTTCAGCCGCCTTCGGGTGGCTATCGTAGAACAACGAGTAGATCGGGTCGGGGGTAAGCGTGGTGGCGTTGTCGCGATACAGCTTGACCAGGGCCGAGACCAACTGGCTGGCATCGGCCTGCCGCGCGGCATAGGCATCGGCCTCGAATTCGTGCTTGCGCGAATACAGGCTCATCAACGGCGTGATCGGGAACAGGAACACCGGTGAGACCAGCAGGAAGAGGGCGAGCGCGGTGGCATCGGACTGGGCCATGACGCCAAGGTCCTGATAGAACCAGGGGGCGGCCTTGAGTTGAGCGAGCACGTACAGCAGGCCGAGGCTAAGCGCAGCCAGCAGGCTGATGCGCTTGGCCACGTGCTTGAGCCGATAGTGGCCGAGTTCATGCGCGAGCACGGCCTCGACCTGCGCCGGCGACAGTTGCTTGAGCAGGGTGTCGAAGAACACGATGCGCTTGGCCGCGCCCAGGCCGGTGAAGTAGGCATTGCCGTGGCTGCTGCGGCGCGAGCCGTCCATCACGAACACCCCTTGCGTGGCGAAGCCGCAGCGGGCGAGCAGGCCCTCGATGCGTTCGCGCAGACCGGTATCGTCGAGTGGCGAGAACTTATTGAACAACGGTGCGATGACGGTGGGGTAGAGCGCCAGCATCAGTACGTTGAAACCCATCCAGGTCAGCCAGACGTAGAACCACCAGTATTCGCCCATGGCCCCCATCAGCCAGAGCACGGCCAGGATCAGCGGCCCGCCCAGCAGAAGGCCGAGCGCGGCCTGTTTGGCATGGTCGGCGACGAAGCCGGCCAGGCTTTGCCGGTTGAAGCCGAATTGGGCCTCGACCTTGAATTGGCGGTAGAGCGCGGCCGGCAATTCGCTGATCGTGAGCAGGGCCATCATGGTCAGCAAGAAGGCGGTGCCATGGAGCAATTCGTTGTCGAACCAATTGGCGCTGGCGACATAAAGCCGGTGCAGGCCGCCGCCCAGGGTCAGTGCGATCAGCACGCCCGTTTCGATGGCAAGCTGCACCAAGGCGGGGCGCATTTTGGCCAGGGTGTAGGCCGCGGCCTTTTGATGATCGGCCAGGTCGATCTCGCCGGCGAAGGCGGTGGGCGGCTGTTCACGATGTTGCCAGACATGGCGCATCTGGCGGAGCGCGAGCCAGAGCCGAAGGCCGAAGGTGACGATGACGGCGGCGAGGAACAACTTCGTGAAAAACGGCATGAAATGGGGCTTTGATGACGCGATGAAGTCGATTATGCCACAATGGACGGCCCTGATTTCGAGGTGGTTTTTATGGCGCAAGATGCGAACAATCTGGTCTGGGTCGATATGGAAATGAGCGGTCTGGACCCCGACAACGACCGGGTATTGGAGGTTGCGTTGATCGTGACCGACAGCCAGCTCAACATCCTGGAAGAGGCGCCGGTCCTCGTGGTCCACCAGGCCGATTCGGTGCTGGATGCGATGGATGCGTGGAACAAGGGCACCCACGGCAAGTCCGGGCTGATCGACAAAGTGAAGGCCTCGCCGCTGTCCGAGGCGGAGGTCGAGGCGCAGATGATCGCCTTCATGCAAAAGCACGTGCCGTCGCGCGGCTCGCCGATGTGCGGCAATTCGATCTGCCAGGACCGCCGCTTTTTGGCGCGGCATATGCCCAAGCTGGAGGCTTACTTCCATTACCGCAACCTCGATGTCTCTACCTTGAAAGAACTGGCCAAGCGCTGGCGGCCGGGGCTGATGGAGGGCTTCGTCAAGGAGAACAATCACACGGCGCTGGCGGATATTCGCGAATCGATCGCGGAATTGCGCTATTACCGCGAACATTTCATCCGGGAGACATAAGCGCCCGTTACAGTGTCCGGCTGACAAGCGGGCTTCGGCCGGAATCTGGCCTGGAACTTGCTGACGATAGATTGTTGAAATGCCTTAGAAGAAAGGGAAGACAAGATGTTGAAGCCGGGCACGTCCTATACGGTCGAGGTCAATCCACGCATTCCGCACAGGCTGGCGCGTTTGAGCGAGCTGGCCGAGAACCTTTGGTATAGCTGGGATCGGCCGACGCGCACGCTGTTCGCCCGCTTGCATCCCGGTCTATGGGAGGCCGTCGGTCATAACCCCAAGACCTTCCTGAAGCGGGTGGACGAAGAGCGCCTGAACGAGGCGGCGGAGGATCATGTCTTCCTCGGCAACTACAACCGGGTGCTCTCGGCCTACGACACCTATCATGGCGAGCCGCTGCGCCTGCAAATGCCGATTGGCCTGAAACCGGGCGATCTGATCGCCTATTTCTGCGCCGAATTCGGTTTCCACGAAAGTTTTCCGATCTATTCCGGCGGCCTGGGTATCTTGGCCGGCGACCACTGCAAGGCGGCGGCCGACATGCGCCTGCCCTTCGTCGCGGTCGGCCTGTTCTACCGCCAGGGCTATTTCTCGCAACGGATCGACAACGACGGCAATCAGGTCGCGACCTATACCGATTCCGATTTCGACGACCTGCCGGTCGAGCCGGCCCGGCACGACGATGGCAGCGAGGTGCATATCCATGTCGAGATGCCCGGGCGCTTGGTCGAGGTCAAGGTCTGGCTGGCCAAGGTGGGTCTCAACAAGCTGTATCTGCTCGACACCGACCTGCCCGGCAACATCCCGGAGGATCGCTATATCACGCACCAGCTCTATGGTGGCGATAAGCACACCCGCATCCAGCAGGAGGTCATTCTGGGTATCGGTGGCACGCGTGCGCTGCAAGTGATGGGCATCAAGCCGACGACTTATCACATCAACGAAGGCCATGCCGCTTTCCTGGTGTTGGAACGGGTGCGCAGCCTGGTGAAGGTGGGCTTGCCCTATCATGCGGCGTTGGAAGCGGTGGCGGCGAGCACGGTGTTCACCACCCATACCCCGGTGCCGGCCGGGCATGACCACTTTGCCGAAGACATGATTTGGAGCTACTTCAACTCTTGCTGCGGCGAACTGAGCATCAGCCGGGAAGAGTTTCTCAATCTTGGCGGTGCCGGCCATGGCAGCGATTTCAATATGACCCGGCTGGCACTGCAAGGCTCACGCCACCACAACGGCGTGTCGCGCATCCATGGCGATGTCTCGTCGCGCATCTGCAGCGACATCTGGCCGCAAGTGACGCCGGAAGAGTCGCCGATGGACTACATCACCAATGGCGTGCATGTGGCGACCTTTCTGGCCCAGGAATGGCAGACCCTGTTCGACAACAAGCTGGGCTACGATTGGCGCCGGCGCTATTGCGATACCGACTACTTCGCCAAGGTGGCGGCCATCCCCGATCACGAGTTCTGGGCGGTGCATCAGGGGCTCAAGGCGCAAATGCTGCATACCCTGGCTTCGCGCGTGACCCAGCAGCACCTGCGCAATCATGGCTCGGAAGGCCATCTGGAGCGCATGCTCAAACACGCCAATCCGCTCGACCCCAATGTGCTGATCATCGGCTTCGCCCGCCGTTTCGCGACCTATAAGCGCGCCACCTTGCTGTTCGAGAACATGGATTGGCTGCGGGCGATCTTGGGCGATGCGAATCGGCCGGTGCTGTTCGTGTTCGCCGGCAAGGCCCACCCGGCCGACCGACCGGGCCAGGAACTGATTCGCCGCATCCATGAGATCTCGCGCCTGCCGGAGTTCGAAGGCAAGTTGTTGATGGTCGAGGGCTACGATCTCGGTTTGTCGCGCCGGCTGGTGGCCGGGGTCGATGTCTGGCTGAACAACCCGATCTATCCGTTGGAGGCCTCGGGTACCTCGGGCATGAAGGCGGCGATGAACGGCGTCCTCAACCTGTCGGTCGACGACGGCTGGTGGGCCGAAGGTTACGACGGCGACAACGGCTGGGTGATCAAGGCCGCGCCGGAGTATTACGACGACGCGCGGCGCAACAAGGAAGACAGCCAGACCTTGTATGAGTTGTTGCAGGATCAGGTCATCCCGATGTACTACCGGCGCAACGAACTCGGGTTTTCGCCGGAGTGGGTGCGCATGGCCAAGCGCTCGATCGCGACGCTGCTGCCGCAGTTCAATTCCACGCGCATGGTCATGGAATATGTGAACAAGTTCTACATACCGGCCAGCCGGCAATGGCGGCGCTTCGCCGAGAACGATTTCGCCGCGGCCAAGGTGCTGGCGGCGTGGAAGGAGAAGGTGCGCCAGGCCTGGGGTAGCGTGAGCATCCGCCGGCTCGATACGCCGCCCAAGCGTATCGCGCATGGCGAGGGTATGCAGATTCGGGTCGCGGTACACCTCGATGGCCTGGCACCCGAGGACGTGCGGGTCGAACTGCTGGTCGGCCGCGATTCGCGTCGAGGCATCGAGAACGACCGCAAGGTTTTCGAGTTGCAGGCGACCAGTTGCGGCGCATCCGAATGCGAGTTTGCGTTGGAGTTGACGCCCGAACTATGCGGCCGGCTGGTCTATCGCATTCGGGTCTATCCCTACCATGAACTGCTGACGCATCCGTTCGAGACCGGTTTGATGCTTTGGCTTTGACGGCTGGGGGCTGGCGCCGCTAGCCTCGTATCAGCTGGTCATAGAGTCCGACGTATTGCCGGGCGCTGCTTTCCCAGCTGAAGTCGCGGCGCATGCCGGCGATTTGTAGCCGGCGCCAGGCCTGGGTGTCGGCAAACAGCGCCAGCATGCGTTCCACCGTGGCTTGCAAGGCCATGGGGGTTTCCCCGTGGAACACGAAGCCGGTGGCCTGGCCCTGGGCCAGGGCCTGCGCTGTCGCATCGACCACGGTGTCCTTGAGACCGCCGGTGCCATGCACCATCGGCGGCGTGCCATAGCGTTGGCTATACATCTGGTTCAGGCCGCAGGGCTCGAACCGCGACGGCATCAGGAAGCAATCGGCGCCGGCCTCGATGCGGTGGGCCAAGCCTTCGTCGTAGCCGATGACGGCGGCGACCTTGCCGGGATGGCGTGCCGCCAAGTCGTGCACGGCCTGTTCCAAGGTGGCCTCGCCGCTACCCAGCAATACCAGCTGGCCGCCGCGTGCGACCAGCCAGTCGGCGATCGCCAACACCAAGTCGACCCCCTTCTGATAAGTCAGGCGGGAGACGATGCCGAACAACGGCGTGCGGGCATCGACGGCAAGGTTCAAATCTTCCTGGAGCGCGCGCTTGCAAAGATTCTTGCCGGCCAAGTCGGCGCTGGAATAGGCATGCGGCAGATGGGGGTCGTTAGCCGGGTTCCAGAAAACGGTATCGATGCCATTGACGATGCCGCTCAATATGTCGCGGCGCATGGTCAGCAGGCCCTGCAGGCCCATGCCCAGCGGCTCGCGTTGAATCTCGTCGGCGTAGGACGGGCTGACCGTATTGATCCGGTCGGCATAAAACAGGCCGGCCTTGAGGAAGGAGAGATTGCCGTAATACTCCATGCCTTCCATTTGAAAGTGCTCGGCCGGCAAGGCCAATTGGGCAACCGTGCTGGCGGGGAAGATGCCTTGGTAGGCCAGGTTGTGGATGGTCATCAGGCTGCGGGCCCGGCCGCCCATGAAACGCAGCCAGGCCGGGGCCAGGCCGGTTTGCCAATCGTTGCAATGCAAGATGTCCGGGCGCCAGCCGAGCGGCGTTTCGGCTGCGGTAAGGTGGGCGGCGAGCCAGGACAACAGGCCGAAACGCAGTGCGTTGTCGGGGTAATCGTAGCCGTCGATGTCTTGGTAGGGACCACCCTCGCGCGCATAGTAGCCGGGGGCGTCGATCACATAGACCGGCGTCGTGGAATCCGGCATATCGGCTTGCAGCAGCCGAATGTCGCCGAATGCCGGGGTGCGATCGAGGCGCAGGCACTCGCGCGGTTTATGCAGGCTATCCAATACACCCGGGTAAGCCGGCAACAGCAGCCGGCAATCGATGCCCGAATCGCGCAGCGCGCTGGGCAAGGCGCCGCTGACATCGGCCAAGCCACCGGTCTTGACGAGGGGGCGGGCCTCCGAGGTGGCGAACAAGACTTTCATCTGCGGCAAGGGCTCCATTGCGGGTAGGATGCTATTGTAGGGCTTGTAGCCTGGTGTGCTCGCAACCTTGAGCAAATTCAGAACTAAGCCAATAATCCCATCGCAACAATAAATCGACATGACGAGAGGAGTGGTACGGTGTCTGGAACCATGGGCAGGGCCGTTTATTCCGCATGGGCCTGTTCCCCAACGCCCACTTGGTTGATGCCTTGGCTGCCGTCGGCTCACACACAAGCATGATGCCCATCCGACAAGAACAGCCCTTGCTGGCTGCCTACGACATGATGCTCGCCCTGGTCGGCGAGACGCAGGTCGACGACTTGACCGAGGTTTTTCTGCAGCGCCTGCTCGATCACACCGGTTTTTCCTGCGGGGTATTCCTGTTGCTACAGGAAGAAGGCGAGGTGGCGAATCCCACAGTCGGGGTGACACTTTGCCAAGTGGTCGGCGATAGCGCGCTGAGTCGGCATATCGGCCAGGCCTTGGCTTGGCCAAGCGCGCTGTTCGCCGGCGCGCCGGGGCAAGCTTATGAGGTGGAGCTGGCCGAAGCGCTGTTCGCAGGCGCGGCCCGCTATCGGCAGGCATTGCGCCTGCCGGTCGGGTCGCTCGGTTTCATCCTGCTTTTCTCTGCGCTGGAGACAAGTCCCGGCCTCGATATCGGCCAGACGTTCAACCCCGTGCTGGAAAGCTTCGCCAAGGCCTACCGTACCGGCCGCTTGATCGCCGATCATGCCGCTGATCTGGAAAAAGAAGTCGAGGAACGGCGGCAGGCACAGGCGCAGTTGAAGGAACAGCAGCGACAGTTGTGGACGATGCTGGAATTCCTGCCGCTGGCGATCGCCGCCTTCAGCCACGATGGCCGCACGCAATATGTCAATGCCAAGTTCGTCGACCTGTTCGGCTACGACAAGGCTCAGGTGCCGACGCTCAATGCCTGGTGGCAGCAGGCTTCGCCCGATGCGGAAAGCTTCGCTGCACTGCGGGAGAAATGGCAGGCGGTGGTGACCTCGGCCAAGCTCTACCAGACCGAGCCGGAGCCGGTTTCCGGCATGGCCCGTTGCAAGGGCGGGATGCTGAGGTATCTTGAAATGCGGGCGGTATTTGTCGGCGACTGGATGCTGACGACGGTGATCGATCTGACCCAGCGGCGCGAACTTGAGCAGGCGGTGCTGCAGGCAAAGGAAGATATCGAACGCGGCAATGCGGAAAAGTCACAGCTTATTGCGCGCATCGCGCGCGATCTGTATGCGCCCTTGAACGTGGTGATGGGCTATGCCCAGTTGCTCGAAACCGGCAGCGCCCTGGCCGAGCATGAGTTGTCGCATGTGCTCGAGATCAAGACGGCGTGCGGCCAGATGCTCGACATGATCAAGCAATTGATCGGCACGGCGGCCCAACCCGACACACCGCCCCAGCCGGCCGAGGCAGAACCAGCCGTGCCGATGCCCCGTAGCCGCATCTTGGTGGTCGAGGATTATGAGCCCAATCGCCAGCTTCTCATCCGCCAGTTGGCGCGACTGGGCTATGAATCGGATGTCGCCGGCGATGGCGCCGAGGCCCTGAGATTGTGGCAAGCGGCGCCTTACGCCTTGATCCTGACCGATTGCAATATGCCGGTGATGGACGGCCTGGAGCTGACCGGCCGTATTCGCGACATTGAGCACGACTTGGGCGGGCATGTGCCGATCGTCGCGATTTCGGCCAATACCACGCAGCAGGAAATCGATAAATGCCTGAACGCTGGCATGGATGCCTACCTAAGCAAGCCGGTGAAGCTGAACGAGCTGGAGCAGGTATGCGCCAAATTCGTGTTGCCGCCGAGCGAGGTGGCCGAGAAGATGGCGCGGCCTGTTACCGCCCTGCCCGAACGGTCGAGTCCGGCCGGCTCGCGCCTGCAGCACTTGATGGGCCTGTTGGGCGATGTCGAGCCGCAGGAATTGTTCCACCTGGTCGAGGTGTTCATCGCTTCCATACAGGAGACCTTGTCCGAGGTCGGCGTTTGCGACCGTGCCGACGATGCACCGGGCCTGGTCCAGGCCGCGCATAAGCTGAAATCGTCGCTGCGGGCCATGGGCGACGATGCGTTGTTTGCACGAGCCGATGCGATCGAGTTGGCCGCGAAGCAGGGCGATTGGCCGCTGATTCGGCGCGGTCTGCCGGATCTGGTGGCCGGGGTGCTCAAGTCGATCGAGGCGATTCGTGGCGAATGGCACGACCGGCCCACGCCGGCTGCCGCGGATGTCGGCACCATCGCCCATGCCGCCGACGATTGGGCCGGCCTGGGTGTGTTGCTGATCGACGACGATGCCTTCGTGCGCGAGCAGGTCACCAATATGTTGCATCGTTTGGGTGTGGGGCGGGTACGCCAGGCCGCCAATGGCGTTGAGGCGCTGGCCGATCTGGAAACGCATGCCGGCGAGACCGACATCGTGCTGTGCGACCTCAATATGCCGAGCATGGATGGTCTGGAATTCATCCGCCACTTCGCCGCGCGCAAAGACAAGATCGATATCGCCTTCATCAGCGGCGAGGACAGCCGCATGCTCAGCAGTGCACAGGAGCTGGCGCGGGCGCAGGGGCTCCATGTCTTGGGCGTGGCGGTCAAGCCGGTCCGCAGCACAGGCCTCTATGGCATCCTCGGCCGGCATGGCTGGCAGGACGCGCGCCGCACGGTCAAGGCCGGCGGTCCGGAAGTCAGCGTGGCCGATATCTCGACCGGCATCGAGAACAAGCAGTTCACGGCCTTCTTCCAGCCCAAGGTCGATGTCGATACCTTGGAGGTGATCGGGCTTGAGGCGCTGGCGCGTTGGCAGCATCCGGTGCATGGCCTGATTCTGCCGGGGTCGTTCATCCCTATGGCCGAGGCCAATGGCTTGATCGAGGCCTTGACCATGTCGGTGTTCCGGCGCGCGCTCGAGGCCGGCGGCGAGCTGCATCGGCTGGGCTATAAACTCAAGATCGCTGTCAATTATTCTGCACAATCTTTTGGTAGCCTGGAGCTGCCTGAATTCGTGGTGGCCTCGGCCCAGGCGGCCGGCTTGGATCCGAACTATTTGATCATCGAGGTGACCGAGTCCGGCCTGATGAGCGACCTGACCGTCGCGTTGGAAGTGTTGAGCCGGCTGCGGCTCAAGGGGGTGAGCCTGTCGATCGACGATTTCGGCACGGGCTATTCGTCGATGGATCAGTTGCGACGCATTCCGTTCAGCGAGTTGAAGATCGACCAAGGTTTCGTGCGCGGCGCGGCGCGCGACCCGATGGCGCGCTCGATCCTCGAGTCCAGCGTCGACATGGCGCGCAAGCTGAATCTGGTGACCGTAGCCGAGGGGGTGGAGACGGAGGAAGAGCTCGAGCTCGTGCGCGGCCTGGGCTGCGATTTGGTGCAGGGTTTTTTGATCGCGCGGCCGATGGCCTTGCCCGATCTGGTCGAATGGTTGAAGCGGCGGCCTAAGTCCTGATCGGTGATTGCCCGAGGGGCGAGGCCGCGAGGGTGAACATCAATTGGCGGGAGGAATGCGATGACGCAGTTGCAAATCGGCATGGTCGGCCTGGGCCGCATGGGCGGCAATATGGCCAAACGCTTGGCTCGGGGCGGTGTGCGGGTGCTGGCCTACAACCGTAGTTTCGATGTGGCGCAGAAGCTGGCCGGCGAGGAGCCGAACATTCAAGCCTGCCGCAGCCTGGACGAGGTGGTTGCCGGCTTGGCCGCACCGCGGGTGCTGTGGCTGATGCTGCCCGCAGGGCAAGCGACCGAGGCGGCGATCCTGCAGGCGGCGGCGCGGCTATCGCCCGGCGATATTCTGGTCGACGGTGCCAACGGTTATTACAAGGAGGCGGTCGCCCGCTCGGGCCAGTTGTCCGGCCAGGGTATCCGCTTCGTCGACGTCGGGGTGTCCGGCGGTATCTGGGGCCTCGATAACGGCTATTGCCTGATGGCCGGCGGCGAGGATGCCGCGCTTGCCGCGCTGGTCCCGTTCCTCAAGGTCTTGGCACCGGCACCTGACCGCGGCTGGTTGCATGCCGGCCCGGTCGGCTCGGGCCACTTCGTGAAGATGGTCCACAATGGCATCGAGTACGGCATGATGCAGGCCTTCGCCGAAGGCTTCGCCTTGATGAAGGCGAAGTCGGAGTTCGAGCTCGACCTGGCGGCGATTGCCGAACTCTGGCGCCATAGCTCGGTGGTGCGCTCCTGGTTGCTCGACCTGACCGCCGATTTCTTGCAGGCCGATCAGCAACTCGATGCGATCAGCCCCTTCGTCGCCGATTCCGGCGAGGGGCGGTGGACGGCGCTGGAGGCGGTGGAGCAGGGGGTGCCGGCGCCGGTGATGTCGCTTGCCTTGATGATGCGTTTCGCAACCCAGGGCAAGAACGACTACGCTGCCAAGTTGCTATCGATGATGCGTAAGGGCTTCGGCGGCCACGCCGTGCAAGGCAAGGGGGAGTGAGCATGATCGAGCAAGAACAGCCGTTGCCGCCATGTAATTTCGTGATCTTCGGTGCCACCGGCAACCTGGCCACGAAGAAGCTGCTGCCAGCCTTGCTGCACCTGGAGTTGGCCGGCAAGCTGCCCGAGGCCCTGACCTTCACGGCCTTTGCCCGGCGTGACTGGGACGATACCGCCTGGCGCGGCCACGTCGCGGAAGTAGTCAAGGACAAGCGGCCGGTCGACGAGGCGGTGCTGGCGCGCTTCGTCGCCCGCTTCGATTATCTGCGCGGCGAGTTGAACGAGGCGGAATCCTACGAGCGGTTGAAAGAGGTGTTGGCTAGGCCCAAGATGGGCGTCTGCTCGCATGTGGTGTTTTACCTGGCGATCAAGCCGACCGATTTTTCGTCCGTGATCAAGCATCTCGACGCCTGCGGTCTGAACAAGCCGCGCGGCCTGCACCGCATCGTGGTGGAGAAACCGTTCGGCGAGGACATCGAGTCGGCCCGGGTGCTGAACGAGTTGCTGCACCGTTATTTCGACGAGCAGCAGATCTTCCGCATCGACCATTACATGGGCAAGGAAACGGTGCAGAACCTCTTGGTGTTCCGCTTCGCCAATACCTTGATCGAGCCCTTGTGGAACCGCAACTTCATCGACCACGTGCAGATCACCGTGGCCGAGTCGGTCGGTATCGAACAGCGAGCCGACTACTACGACAAGGCCGGCGCCCTGCGCGACATGTTGCAAAACCATTTGATGCAATTGCTGACCCTGGTGGCGATGGAACCACCGCCGGCGTTGGAGGCGGATGCCCTGCGCGACGAGAAGGTGAAGGTGTTGCGTTCGATCCGGCCGATCTCGAAGCGATCGGTGCATGCCCATGCCTTCCGCGCTCAATATACATCCGGCATCGTCCAGGGCCAGCAGGTGCAGGGTTATCAGGACGAGGCCGGGGTCGAGCGGGATTCGGTGACCGAGACCTTCGTTGCCGCCAAGTTTTACATCGACAACTGGCGCTGGCGCGGCGTGCCGTTTTATTTGCGCACCGGCAAGCGGCTGAAGAGCCAGTTGTCGATGATCGCGCTCCGCTTGCGCCACCCGCCGCAGCAGCTGTTCCGCGAAACGCCGCTGGAGACGCTGGAGCCGAACTGGATCGTGTTGTCCATCCAGCCGGAGGAGAGCATGCATTTGGAGATCCACTCCAAGCAGCCCGGCTTAGGCATGGATACACGGGTGGTCCGGCTCAACGCCAGTTACCGTAATCCGGACGAGAATCCGCTCGACGCCTATGCCGCGCTACTGCTGGACGTGATCGAGGGCGACCATACCCTATTCATCCGTTTCGACGAAGTGGAGTGGGCTTGGCATGTGGTCGACCCGATCCTGAAGTATTGGGTGCAGGAGCGCGATTTCATCCACAGCTACCCGGCCGGCACTTGGGGGCCGCTCGAATCCAACCGCCTGTTCGACTCGGAGGAGACCGAGTGGCGCAACGAGGTCTAAGCGCACATCAGGTGCGGGTGATCACAGCCTTGAAGCTGGCGAGTTCCTGCTTGAGTTCTTGGATGAGCGGCCGGTAACGCGGCTGTTCGCCGGCCTTCGCCGCCTGTTCCAGCTCTTCCGCTTTTTTGTGCGCCCGGCTGGCCGAAAGCGTGGCCAATGCCCCCTTGAGCGTGTGCGCAGCCCGGATCAGGTCGGCTTGTTTGCCTGACGCTTCGGCCTTGTCGATATTGCCAAGGTAGTTGCCGTATTCATTCAGGAACAGATCGAACAGCGAGCGTAGCAGCGCTTCGCTGCCGCCCATGCGCTCCATGGCATCGGCATGATCGAGAATCGGTAGGTCGTTTTTCTCAGCCGGTTTGATGGCCAGGCATTCGCTATTGGCCAGCCAGGCGCGTTCAATCTCTCGGTGCAGCAGATCGGGGCTGAGCGGTTTGGCCAGGTAGCCGTCCATGCCGGCCGCTAGGCATTGCTCCTGGTCGCTTTGCATCGCATTGGCGGTAATGGCGACGATGGGGATATGCCCGCCCATATGGGCTTCGGCTTGACGGATATGCCGGGTCGCTTCGATGCCATTGAGCTTGGGCATCATCACATCCATCAGGATCATATCGAACTGCCCTGTCCGCCAAGCCTCGACGGCCTGCTCGCCATCCTCGACGACGGTGACGGTATGCCCGCCCTTTTCCAGCATCAGCAGGGCAACCTTCTGATTGACCGGGTTGTCTTCCGCCAGCAGGATGTTGAGGCGCGAGGGGGGCAATGTATTCATGGCGGAGCGGTCTATCGTTGTGCGGAACGGCGTTGCTGGGGCAAGGGCGTGCGCGATATTCGCCGGTCTGTTTTCGGCCGGGGCTGGAATAAAAAGGCGCCTTGCATCGTTTTCATGAAGACTGCTCCCGTAGGGGGGCGACGGAGAGAATAATCGATGGTGAAGTCAATTCTATTGCGGGGCGCCCTGCTTGTCCTCTTAATATCGTCGGCTTGGCAACCGCTGCAAGTGGGCGCGGCATCGCGCCTGGCTGGCAACGCCTCGCCCTATCTGGCCATGCATGCCGGCGACCCGGTCGACTGGCACGAATGGGGGGCGGCGGCGTTGGCCGAGGCCCGGCGGCAAGACCGCCTGCTATTGGTTTCGGTCGGTTATTTCGCCTGCCATTGGTGCCATGTCATGCAGCGCGAAAGCTATCGGGATGCCGAGGTGGCGCGTTTGCTCAATGCGCAATTTGTCCCGGTAAAAGTGGACAAGGAACTCAACGCGGCGCTGGATGCCATGTTGCAGGATTTTTCCGAGCGTACCCGCGGTCGTGCGGGTTGGCCGCTGAATGTGTTCGTCACACCCGACGGCTACCCCTTGTTCGCCATGCAATACGCATCGCGCGAGGAATTTCTGCGGATCGCCGGCGTCCTGGCCGAGCGTTGGCGCAAGGACAGGGCGCGGCTCCAGGCGGCGGCACGCGCCGCCGCGGTATCGCCCCCCGAGCCCCTGCTGCCGGGCGATTTGCGCGCGGCCTATCTCGGCCGGGCGTTCGAGGAGGCCGACTGGTTGCGCGGCGGCTTCGGCGCTGTCGCCAAATTCCCGCAGGCGCCGCAATTGCTGACATTGCTCGACCTGCAGGCGGAAAGTCCCGATGCCAAGCTGGCCGAGTTTTTGCGCCTGACGCTCGACCGTATGGCCGAACGCGGCCTGCAAGACCATGTGTCCGGCGGTTTTTTTCGTTACACGGTGGACCCCGATTGGCTGCAACCGCATTTCGAGAAGATGCTCTACGACAATGCGCAGTTGGCGCTGATCTACGGCCGGGCGGCGCGGATATTAGGCGACGAGCGCTATGCCCGGCTGGTCCGGAAAACGTTGGACTTCGTCTTGGCTCGCATGGCCGCGGGCGGGGCGTACGTCGCCAGTTTGTCCGCGGTCGATGCGGCCGGCGTGGAAGGGGCGAGTTATCTATGGCCGGCCCAGCAGTTGCAGGCCTTGCTCGCCGAGCAGGAATGGCAAGCGGTGCGCTCGCTCTGGGCGCTTGATGCGCCGGCGCATTTTGCGTCCGGTTTTTTGCCCGCGCCGCAGCGCGAGGCCTCGGCGGCCGAGCTGGCTTTGCAACAATCCGCTTGGCGCAAGCTTGCGGCGGCTCGCTCCGACATCCGCGTGCCGCGCGACGAGAAGGTTGTGTCCGGCTGGAACGGCTTGTTGTTGGCCGCCTTGGCGGAGTCGGCGGATATCGCTCCGGGGCCGCATGCCGCCGCCGCCGAGCAGTTGTACCGCTTTATCCACGAGCGGTTATGGACCGGCCAGGCCTTGCACAAGGGCATGGCGGGTGGTCAGGTGCTATCGGGCGCCGAATTGGAAGACTATGCCTATGTGGCCTTCGGGGTCTGGCGTTATGCCGCGATCAGGGGGGACGATGCGGCGCGCCGTTTCGCCGTCCAGCTGCAACGCGCCGCATGGCAGCGTTTCTACAAACGGGGCGTCTTTCAATTGGAGGCGCAGCGTTTGCTGGCTGCGGCGTCCGATGCCTGGGAAGACGGTTATCTGCCGGCACCGGCGCCCCTGTTGGTGGAATTGGGCTTGCAGTCGGGGGACGCCGAATTGGCGGCCAAGGCGGCGAAGGCCTTGGCCCGTGCGCGGAAAACGGTCGGCGGCGACCCGTTCTGGCGGTCCGGCTTGGTGCGCTTGGCTATTCCTGCTCAGCCCGGCGCATCAGCGGGCGTTTCTCGATTTGAGCATTGATTTGTAAGGTTTTTTGCTGCCGCGCGAGATCGAGCTGGGCGGTCTGGCCCGGCGATAGGGCGGCAATCAAACCAAGCAGCGAGGCGGAGTCGCCGACGGTCTTGCCGTTGACCTTCAATAGCACGTCGCCGGGCCGGATGCCGGCCCGATAGGCCGGCCCGCTGCGCAACACGCCGGCGATCAGCACGCCGTCGGTGCTGCTCAAACCAAGGGAATCGGCCACCTCGGGCGTGACGTCTTGCACTTCGATGCCGATCCAGCCGCGGGTGACCCCGCCTTTGGTGATGATCTGTTCCATGACTTGCCGGGCAATGGACACCGGGATCGCGAAGCCGATGCCCATATTCCCGCCCGAGCGGGAATAGATGGCGCTGTTGATACCGACCAGATTGCCGGCGCTGTCGACCAGCGCCCCGCCGGAGTTGCCCGGGTTGATCGCCGCGTCGGTCTGGATGAAGTTCTCGAAGGTGTTGATGCCAAGATGGCTGCGGCCCAAGGCCGAGACGATGCCCATGGTCACGCCTTGGCCGACGCCGAAGGGGTTGCCGATGGCCAGGACCACGTCGCCGACATGCAGGCTATCGGGCTTGGCGAAGCTGATCGCCGCCAGGCCGTGTTGGTTGATCTTGAGTACGGCCAGATCGGTATCCGGATCGGTGCCGACGATCCTGGCCGCCAGGCTGCGGCCATCGGGCAGTGCGACCTGGATTTCGTCGGCCGCTTCGACTACATGATGGTTGGTCAGGATGTAGCCCTGATCGCTGACGACGACCCCGGAGCCGAGGTTGGTCATGCGCTGCGCCTGCGTTTCCGGCCGGAAACCGAAAAAACGCTGGAATAGCGGGTCATCCATGAGCGGGGAGCGGGGTGCCCGGACTTGTTTGCTGGTAAAGATATTGACCACCGAGGGCAGGGCGCGCTTGGCTGCATCGGCATAGCTGCTGGGGCCCGGTTGTGTTTGGCCGATCTGGGTGACTTCGCGTACGCTGATGCTCGATCCGGTCGGCAGCAGGCCGGGGAACAGCCAGCCCAGCGCGGCTACGGCGGCCAGCACAAGGACGATTGCCGCGACGATCTGCGAGAAGACCAGCCAATGTTTATGCATGATGTCTGTCTGGATGGGGGTGCACGATTGTACTCCAAGCAGATTTCGACTCTGTCTAGGGGGATTAAATTCGTACTAGGTTTCCTGTACAATCTCGCGGTTTGCAAGTCCGAGGGTTGGCTGTGCTCGATCGGCCATCGTTGCTGCAACACGAATTCGGAACCACCCGCTGAATCTCTGGTAGGAACAAAAAAGTATGAGCGACATGAATGTGGATAAGTCCAAACGCCGCTTCCTGGTAGTGGCGACTTCGGCCGTCGGCGGCGTAGCGGCCGCGGGCACGGTGATTCCCTTCGTTGCCAGCATGCTGCCCTCGGCGCGTGCCCTGGCGGCAGGCGCCCCGGTCGAGGTCGATCTGTCCAAGGTCGAGCCCGGCATGCAATTGACTGTCGAATGGCGCGGCAAACCGGTCTGGATCGTGAACCGCACCAAGGAGATGCTGGATCTGCTGGGCAAGCACGACGACCGGCTGGTCGATCCTGCCTCGGACAGCACCTCCCAGCAGCCCGAGTACTGCAAGAACCCCACGCGCTCGATCAAGCCCCAATACCTGATCGCCGTCGGCATCTGCACCCACTTGGGCTGCTCGCCGACCTACCGTAAGGAAATCGGCGCGGCCGACCTGGGCGCCGATTGGCCGGGCGGTTTCTTCTGCCCCTGTCACGGCTCCCGCTTCGATTTGGCGGCACGCGTATTCAACGGCTCGCCGGCGCCGACCAATCTGGTCATTCCACCGCATAAGTATCTGAGCGAGACCAAAGTCCTGATCGGCGAAGACGCCAAGGCCTAATTCAAAGGGGAATTGAACGATGGATAAGCTGTTAGCCTGGGTGGATGCGCGTTTGCCGCTCACCGCCACCTACAAGGCCCACCTCTCCGAGTACTTCGCGCCGAAGAACTTCAACTTCTGGTATTACTTCGGCTCGCTTGCGCTGCTGGTCCTGGTCATTCAGATCCTGAGCGGCATCTTCCTGACCATGCATTACAAGCCAGACGCCGAACTGGCGTTCTCCTCGGTCGAGTACATCATGCGCGATGTGCCCTGGGGTTGGCTGATTCGCTACATCCATTCCACCGGTGCTTCCGCCTTCTTCCTGGTGGTCTATCTGCACATGTATCGTGGCCTGATCTACGGTTCGTATCGCGGGCCGCGTGAGTTGATCTGGATCTTCGGCGTGCTGATCTATCTGGTGCTGATGGGCGAGGCCTTCTTCGGCTACCTGCTTCCCTGGGGTCAGATGTCCTACTGGGGTGCCCAGGTGATCGTGAACCTGTTCAGTTCCGTGCCGTTCATCGGCGAGGATCTGTCGGTCTGGATTCGCGGCGACTTCGTCGTATCCGATGCGACCCTGAACCGCTTCTTCGCCTTTCACGTCATCGCCTTCCCGCTGGTGCTACTGGGCCTGGTCGCGGTGCACCTGGTTGCCCTGCATGAGGTCGGCTCCAACAACCCGGATGGCGTCGAGATCAAGAAGAACAAGGATCCGGTGACCCACATCCCGGTCGACGGCATCCCGTTCCACCCGTATTACACGGTGAAGGACATCCTGGGCGTGGTCGTCTTCCTGATCGTGTTCTCGGCCATCGTGTTCTTCGCGCCGGAGATGGGCGGCTACTTCCTCGAGGCCAACAACTTCATCCCGGCCGACCCGCTGAAGACCCCGCCGCATATCGCGCCGGTCTGGTATTTCACGCCATACTACGCGGTGTTGCGCGCGATTCCGCCGATGTTCGGTTCGCAGTTCCCGGGCGTCGCCGCCATGGGTGTCGCCGTGCTGATCTTCTTCGCGCTGCCTTGGCTGGACAAGAGCCCGGTCAAGTCGATCCGCTATCGCGGCCCCAAGTTCAAGATCGCGCTGGCCTTGTTCATCGTCGCCTTCATCGGTCTGGGCTGGCTCGGTATCCAGCCAGTGACGCCGCTCTATACTTGGATGGCGCGCATTCTGACCGCGGTCTATTTCGGCTTCTTCTTCCTGATGCCGTGGTACACCAAGAACGACACGCACAAACCCGAACCGCAAAGGGTGACCGACAAATGAAAAAAATGAGCTTTGCAAAAGGCCTGTTGCAGGCCCTGTTGTTGTTGCCGCTGGCGGCCATGGCTTCCGAGGCTGAGGTGCACCTGGATCGTGCTCCGGTCAACTTCCAGGACCACGAGTCGCTACAACGCGGTGCCGCGGTGTTCGTGAACTACTGCTTGTCCTGCCATTCGGCCTCGGCCATGCGCTATTCGCGTATGACCGATATCGGTCTGACCGAGCCGCAGATCAAGGACAACCTGCTCTACGCGACCGACAAGCCGGGCAACACGATGACTATCGCCATGAATAAAAAAGAGGCGAAGGGCTGGTTCGGTGCTACGCCGCCGGATCTGTCGGTTATCACCCGTTCGCGCGGTGCCGACTGGGTCTATACCTACCTGCGCAGCTTCTACCGCGACGATTCGCGTCCGACCGGCTGGAACAACACCGTGTTCGACAAGGTCGGTATGCCCCACGTGCTGCATGAGCTGCAAGGTCAGATGGTGCCGGTCTATAAGACAGAAACCGACCATGAGGGCAAGACCCATCAGGTGATCGAGCGTTTGGAACTGGCTCAGCCCGGCAAGATGACCCTGGCCGAATACGACGGTCTGGTGGCCGATCTGGTCAACTACATGAGCTGGATGGGCGAGCCCGCGAAGGGCAAGCGCGAGCATGTCGGTATTGCCGTGTTGCTGTTCCTGGGCATCTTCTTTGTCGTCGCCTTCTATCTGAAGAAGGAATTCTGGAAGGATGTGCACTAATTAATTAGTGCGGATAACGCTTATGATGATTCTTTACTCTGGAACGTCCTGCCCATTCAGCCATCGTTGCCGCATCGTGCTGCACGAGAAGGGCATGGACTTCGAGATCCGCGATGTGGATTTGCATGAGAAACCGTCCGAGATCGCGGTGATGAATCCTTACGGCCGGGTGCCTGTGCTGGTCGAGCGTGATTTGGTCTTGTACGAGTCGAATATCATCAACGAATACATCGACGAGCGTTTTCCGCATCCGCAACTCATGCCGGCCGATCCGGTCATGCGGGCGCGGGCGCGTTTGTTCCTGTTCAATTTCGAGCAGGACCTGTTCACGCACGTCAACGTGCTCGAACATGGCAACCCGAAAACGGCCGAGAAGTCGCGTCAGATCATTCGCGACAACTTGAGCCAGATCGCACCGATCTTCACCAAGCAAAAACACATGCTGGGCGAAGAGTATTCGATGCTCGATGTCGCGATCGCTCCCTTGTTGTGGCGGCTGGACCACTACGATATCAAGTTGCCCAAGCAAGCGGCGCCGTTGCTGAAATATGCCGAGCGCATCTTCAGCCGTCCGGCCTTTATCGAAGCGTTGACGCCTGTCGAAAAAGCCATGCGCAAGTGAACGCACTGCCGCAACAGCCCTATTTCCTGCGTGCCCTGTACGAATGGTGTGTCGATAGCGGTTACACGCCGCATATCACCGTGCGGGTCGACGGTAGCACTCGGGTGCCTGCGGCTTATGTGCAAGACGGTCAGATTGTCTTGAACATCGGGCCGAACGCCGTGCGCAATTTGCTGATCGACAATGTGTGGGTCAGCTTCTCCGCCCGTTTCGGCGGCGTGTCCCAGGAAATTCAAGTTCCGATCGCCAATGTCGTCGCGATCTATGCCCGTGAAACCGGAGAAGGCATGGCCTTCGGTAGCGGCGAAGACGCCATGGTCGATACGACCGCCGCATCGGCCAGTCCCGCCGATGAAACGGCCCAACCACAGCTCGCGTCCAACCCTCAGTCGCCCAAAGGCCGTAGCCATCTGCGCTTGGTCAAATAGGCAGGGGCGATCCGTTCAGCTTTCAGCGGCAGAGATTTCCTGCCATCTGCTAGCATTCAAGCAGCGAGCGTTTAGAAGGCTTCGTTTGCCCAGCGAACAATGACGACTTCAACTGGCCAATCGATCGATGCCATCCGTAAGGAAGGATCGCTGAATAGGTTGTTACTGGCCGATTCGTTATTGATCCTGGCGCTCACGCTGGCTGCGCTGGCGGCCTTGCTCAGCCTCCGGCAAGAACTTAATGACATCGCTCATACCAATACGCGCCACATCGAATTGGTCACTCGTATGCACGATACGGCCCTGCTGCGGACGACGTTGCTGAATGAGATCATCGGATTGGACGATCCGTTCGCGGCGGATAGCCGCATGCTGGCACATAATCAGGCGGCGACGGATTTCTATATGGCGCGTCAGGCCTTGGCGGCCGAGAACTTGACGCCGAGCGAACGGGCGCTGTTGGACGAGGCGACCGAGCTGACACGGCGGCTTTATCCATTTCAAGAGACCATCAAGGAAATGGCGTTGCACGGGCAGAAGGCCCGGGCGGCGTATTTACTGGCGGTCGAGGCCGTACCCAGGCAGCGGGTGTTGCTGGATCGGCTGGAACGGATCGCAGATTACAACCGCGCGCAAATAGACCATGCCGCCGAGACGATGCGCAATCGCGTGGCCTATTATGCCTTATTCATTTGTCTGGTCGGCGTGTTGGCTTGGGCGGGCTTGCTGGTGGCCAAACGTCGTGCGCAACGCACGCAGAGCCGGCTGCTGGACGATTTGTCGCGTTCGGCTGAGGAGCGGGAAGCCCTGCTGCATAGTCTGGAGTATCAGAAACTCGCACTCGACGAGCATGCCATCGTCAGTATCGCCGATCCGACCGGCAGCATTATTTACGCCAACAAGAAATTTTGCGAAGTGTCCGGCTATCGCGAGGAGGAATTGCTCGGTCGGCCACATAGCGTCATCAATTCCGGCTACCACAGCCCAGAGTTTTTCCGCGAATTATGGCGGACTATCAGCAGCGGCCGCGTTTGGCGCGGGGTGATCCGCAATAAGCGAAGAGATGGCAGCTTTTATTGGGTGACGACAACGATCGTGCCCTTCTTGGATAAAACGGGCCGACCCTATCAGTACGTCGGGGTGCGGACCGACATCACCCGGTTGAAAGAGACCGAATCCGACTTGGCACGGGCCAATACCGAGTTGATGTTGACAACGCGCGATGCCATCCAGGCTCGCGAGGCCGCGCAACATGCCAACGCGGCGAAATCCGAGTTCCTCAGCGTCATGTCGCACGAATTCCGTACCCCGATCAATGCCGTGATGGGGTTCAGCGAGATCATGCTGGCCGAACATCCCGAGGCGGATTGGGAGTATGCGCAGGAGGCTCAGCTCATCCACAGTGCCGGCCAATCCTTGTTGGCGATGGTCAGTAGCATTTTCGAGTACATCGAACTGGAGGATGCGGATTGGTCGACCAATGACGAGTCGTGTGACCTTGCCGCCCTGATGACCGAGGTACACGACGCCTATGAGGCCAAGGCCAGACACAAGGGTTTACAACTCAAGATCGAGCCGGTAATCCATTGCGGTCAGGTGGCGGCCAATCCGAGCCGGCTGTTCGAAGTGATCAAGGTCCTCGTCTGCAATGCAATCGAGATCACCGAATCGGGCGAGGTGAGCTTGAGTTGCCAGCCACTCACGCGCGACGAGGGCGACGAATCCAAGGCCTATTGGCGGGTCGGCGTACGCGACACAGGGCCGGGCGTGCCGGCGGGTTGCGAAGAGTCGGTGTTCGAGGCCTTCCGGCAAGGTGCGGACAGCCTGACCCGGATACATCAGGGCATCGGTCTCGGCTTGGCCATTGCCAAGCGCATCGTCGAGGCCTATGGCGGGCGGATTTGGTATGAGCCGGCACCGGGTGGCGGCGCCTTGTTCCAATTTACGTTGCCGGCCCGAGTGGATGCGACGCCCTAACAAAGGGCGGTTATAATCGGCGCCCACGCCGGCATAGCTCAGTTGGTAGAGCAACCGCCTTGTAAGCGGTAGGTCGTCTGTTCGATTCAGACTGCCGGCACCAAACAGTTGGAGGCGTGGCCGAGTGGTTGAAGGCACCGGTCTTGGGGCCGTCAGGCCCTAGTGTCGGCTAACGCGTGCGAAGCACGGGTTAAGCGTAGCGGCCGGAACTAAAACCGGCAAGCAGCATAAGTTGGAGGCGTGGCCGAGTGGTTGAAGGCACCGGTCTTGGGGCCGTCAGGCCCTAGAGTCGGCTATCG